>Ga0102924_1000418_pt1 | contig 53346 bp, 52 predicted proteins | sample PaiPotPPM11metaG_FD_80116 | JGI IMG/M metagenome (GOLD analysis project Ga0102924, IMG submission 80116) | Iron sulfur acid spring bacterial and archeal communities from Banff, Canada, to study Microbial Dark Matter (Phase II) - Paint Pots PPM... ... | reverse complement strand
TTATATAAGTGAAAGTACTGTGCAGTATTATAAGAGGCCAGACGTATAGCTTCAACCGGATCGAGCCCTAATTCGATCGCACGGCGCACCATTGAGTCTATATGCCCACGCACCATCAGGTCCTGCGGATCGCGGTCATCGGTTACAAAGAAAACGCGTGGAGGATGCAGTTCCTGGACAAGTGGGAGCAACGCATCCAAGTTCTGTGCCGCTGACCCTTCGCGAATCATGAGCCACATGCCCAGGCGAATACGCTGGCGTGCCTCCTCAACGGAGGTACACTCATGATCCGACATGATACCTGCTGTAGCATAGGCACACAAATCTCGCCCACTGACACCGGGTGCATGTCCATCGACAACCAAACCATGTTTGTGAGTCGCTATGATTTTTGCTAGGACCTGCTCATCCCCCTGCAAAACACCCGGCACATTCATCATCTCAGCCAATCCCAGGACACGCTCATCCTTCAGGAATGGCAGTAGATCTTCGGCTAGCAAAACACGATACGGACTCTCAAAGGCGGATGCAGGCACACACGATGACAGCATCACATAGGCAGAGAGCGGCAAACCCTGGCTTGCCTCCAGAACATAGCGAATCCCCTCTAATCCCATCACATTGGCAAATTCATGGGGATCGAGTATCACAGTCGTTACCCCACGAGGCACAACCAGACGGGCGAACTCAGCCAATACCAGCATCGTGCTCTCAATATGCATATGCCCATCAATTAGCCCAGGAGCCAGCCAGCGGCCCTGCAGGTCCCGCTCCTCATGTCCCTGGTAATGCTGGTTTGGAATATTAGGAGTACTCAGACCCACGATAAGTCCATCCGTGATTGCCACATCAGCCAAGTAACATTCACCACTGCAAACATTGACCAGATTCGCATTGCGTAACACCAGATCGGCAGGCAGTTCACCCCGTGCAGCCTGAATGCGCCTTCGTAAATTGTCCATTGATAACCCTCGCTCAATTCACTGGGAAAGCCACAAACACAACATAGAGACTTTTCTGAAACTTAATAGACTTCTTCCCCAATAATTTTTTGAGCTGAAAATCCAAGGCCATTTGAGCTCAAATGGCTTATTGGGGAAGTTGTTTAATGTAGATTCTAACATACGAGTTGCAGTTTGCTTTGAGATTCTCTCCCCTGATAAATTCCCTCAGAATACTCCCATCTTACTTGACATTACCACATTTTGAGCACTAGGGCACTACTTCATAGATGGATAGTACCATCGTCTAATAGCAACAGCTTTCTGTTTCTAGAGTGTTTTCCATTCGAGATAGCTTTAGCAAAATCTTATCCCCAATGGGTCACTGTTTCGTATACCATAGCAGATAGTAGAGAGTTTGTAGTAAGGCGCGGTATGCTCTTCTAGCAACGAAAGGATTTTTCATGAACAACTTTGGGTCGACATTGGCCAAAATCGTGGTTTTTGCAGGTGGCGCATTTGCTGGTGCACTGCTGACTGGATGGCTTGATAAGCTCATAATGGCACGAACGCAAGAGCAGTCAGAATCCGATAGCAGCCGTTATGCTCAGGGATTGCAGCCACACTCTCGGCCACTTTCTGGCGAAGAATATCCTACGTCAGCAAACTAGGGTTGAGAGTGGATGCAAAAAAATGGTGGTCTCTGCTTTTTTGCTATAACATAAAGTATGAGCAGGACTTTAGGCCACTTCCTCTTCTGGATGCGCCTAGGATTTTTGCAACAAGTGAGCACTGAGCTTGATACGGATGAGTTGAGTTTAGCCACTCAGTCGACTCTTCAGCTCAATGCTGCTAGGCTGTGCAAAAACGCTAGGCACACCCTCTTGTACACATCTAGACTTGGACAGGCAAATCTGCTAGACTTGAAATACAGAGTTTGAAGCTGTCATCTTCTCTCCAGAGAAACAGGGAGTCCTGACAGGAAAGAAAAGAGGCAGATCACAAAACTTCTGTCTCCTTTCCAACACCCTATGACAACAAGTCCTCAAGAGAATATCTATGTTTGAGAGACGAATTGAGGAAGCGGGACTCAATAGCTGGCCCGCGCTCCAACAGCTCCTTTTCGATGGCTGGCTCGTCCGTTTTGCTCAGGGCTATACCAAACGAGCAAACTCGGTGACGCCTCTTTATCCATCGTTGCTACCAGAGGAAGAAAAAATTGCCTGGTGCGAGCAGATGTACAAGGAGAACCAGCTCCCTGCGATCTTTCGTCTGCTTTCCTTTTCGGGGGAAAGCCGACACCTGGATCAACTGCTGGCCCAGCGCGGCTATTCTGCTCTTGATCGCACGCTGGTATGCTCACTCAGGATGCCCCCCTCACCGGCAACGGCGAACCCGGTCTTGAGAGCCATTTCCTTGGCAGACTGGCTCCCGATCTATGGCCAATGGAGCGACCGCTTCCGTGAGTTACAGCATGTCCATCGCGAGCTTCTGGAACGAATTTCGTCTCCAGTTCTTTTTGCAGCGCTCTACCAGCAAGGCGCTCCTGTTGCCTGTGGCCTGGGTATGCTAGAACACGACGTCTTTGGGCTTTTCGACATCGTGACAGACCCTCAGGAGCGCAGGAAAGGGTATGGCACACAATTGGTCACGAGCATGCTCGACTGGGGAAAGCAACATGGTGCTCAGTATGCCTATCTGCAAGTCGTAGACACCAACTTGGCCGCTCAGCTGATGTATGCGAAACTGGGCTTCCAGGAGAGCTATCAGTATTGGTATCGTCTTCAAACACCATAAACGAGTCGGGCAGTTTGCAGCCTTGTTGAAAAAGACTATCAAACCATTGGGCCAGTTGCATTCTTCCTGTGCAGAGACACGAAATACTGATGAGTTATCAGCACGCATCCACTGTTCTATAAACGTAGCTTCCTAGTCTGTCTATTCTCTGCTTGAAAGGAGTCTTCCTACCCTTGAACAATCCCATCTCTACTCAAACACTACAAGAAATGCAGACGTACTATCGGGAACGTGCCCGCGAGTATGATGAGTGGTTCTACCGCCAGGGCCGCTATAACTCTAGTCCTGAAACGAACGCACGCTGGTTCGCTGAAGTTGATGAAGTCTTTGCAGCACTCACATCCTTTCATTTTACTGGCGATGTGCTCGAACTGGCTTCTGGCACAGGTATTTGGACTGAGTGGCTTGTACGCACTGCATCTACAGTTACTGCTGTCGATGCCTCCCCCGAAATGATCGAGATCAACCGGGCAAGAGTGGGAAGTCGGCACGTTTCCTACCTCCAAGCTGATCTCTTCCATTGGCAGCCCGAGCAGACCTACGATGGCGTCTTTTTCGGTTTCTGGATCTCGCATGTTCCCTTAGAACGACTCGATGGCTTTTTACGTTCTGTTGCGGCCATGCTTCACCCCGGCGGGAAAGTCTTTTTTGTTGATAGTCAGCGTGAACCCACCAGTGCAGCAGCTCATCAACAAATGCCTGTACAAGATAGCCAAACCATGACTCGCATATTAAATGATGGAAGATCCTTTGAGATCGTCAAAAACTTCTATGATCCTGCTGATTTGGCCACACATTGCACCAGCACAGGTTTCGATATCACCATACGCGAAACCACTGCCTATTTCCTCTATGGCTACGGTACACGCCGATGAGGCCGCTCTACTGAGGTGGCTACGATCAGATCCCTGGCTAGCCCGTCCATGATTAGTTTTATATTCGTCAATGCGTGATCAAGCAGATCATTTCGATCGTGAACCTGCTGTATCATCGATTCTATTCAATTCTAGAGAAGTTTTAGGATAGCTGCTCAGGTCTCTCTCTGTTTTCTCACTGCCTCTGGCAGTTCGCAGGTCGTCGTGGCGTGGATGTGACAGCCTCTGGCGTGACCGTTCGAAGGTTAGTAAAAGAAGGGAGGCAAGAAAAGGAGGCAAGCTTCGCCCAGTTTGCGGTCGGGCTATGCGATCAAGGTAGCCAAGTTGGCCCCGCCCTTATCGAGGAAGTTGCCACACCAAGCGATCAGGCGGCTGACACGTACGGCATTGGCGGGAACTTTATAGCCTCGCATGCTGCGATAGCGCTCTTTGACCCACCAACCAATAGCCCGTTCGCAAGCATTATTGGTCCCATCTAAGTGCTCGTGATCATCATGACTCTCATTCCACGTGCGATAGCCTGTCAGGCGACTCCAGAGCTTGGAACGGTCCCCAAACAAGCGGCGTAAGCGATAGGCAAGAGACGCTCGCTCTCCTTTGCGGGGAGGAGCTGCTTTTATATAACGCTGATGCATCTCTTGTACTTCTTTCACTTCCTCGGGCTTTCGACTGACGATGAGTTCCCCCAAGCGCAAAAGATCAGCCTCTGCCTGTCTTGGATCGCCTCCACAAGCCTTGAGAGATCCATCCTCATCTTGACCCACTTTCTGGCATAACTCATCAAGAAGGTCTTGCGTATTCCGCTTGACATGACTCTTGCACACCTGTTGCTTTAATCCCAGTTCATCAGCAACCGTTTTTAACGCATCTGCATCATCGGTGACCAAGATCTCTGCTCCCACACTCGCGGCAATCGGTTCCATCCACTCCTTTAGGGTCTGTGCATCTTCTGCTCCTAATTCGTCAATTGTCAAAGATAGGCCGGATATTGCATCGACCGAGATCCCCAGATGCAGCCACTTGCCAGCACATTTCACGCTCGTGAGATCTCCTCCTACGGCTTTCGTTTTCACACCCCCAAAGACTTGCTCCCGTTTCATCCCCGGGATACGTCGGGCTGCGGCTTGCACAGCATCGTAAACCGCTGTCTTTGAGAGGGGGACTCCGAGACTCTCCAAGGCCAGCGATACCCCTCCATAGCTTATTCCCAACAGGTACAACATCACTGCTATTCCTTTGACGCGGTCTGATGTTTGCCCTTGGCTCACTCCTTTTGGATACACCCGGAAGGTTCGTCCACATTTGCCGCAGCGGTACCTCTGCGCCTCCACCTGTTGGTACACGGTATCTCTCAGTGCTTTCTTCACCGGTTGGTGCATCTGCACTTGCTTGCTTCCACAGCCTTCATACACACATTCTCTTGGTTCACTGATCTCTTTCGGTTCTACTTTTGGCAACAACAGTTGTAAACGCATCGCCGATGTCCTCCCTCTTTTTTCTCCTCTCTATTTTACACCACTTTTACCACTGCACGAACAGTCACCCTCTGGCTGCCACATCCACGCCAAAAAACCTAGGCGAGCCACCGCAGGTGGCGAGGTGAGCTAAAATGCTAGTTTCTTCATATACTCTGATACCACTTTATGGTATCAAGCGACGACAATATCACTACGGGGAAGTAGGCTTGAGGATAATCCTGCCAATGCTATATCAGGTGTCGAGACCGTTTTACGCAAAGACTGAATCGTATCTTCCAGACGATCCAATATCGTGTCAATTTCTTCGCGACTAATATTCAGAGGCGGCTCAATGCGAACAACGCGTGCATTGTTGAGCATGCCAGAAACCAGTACACCACGCTTGAAGAGACCAGCAGCAATTTCATAACCGATATCGTCGTTGACAAAGTGCATGCCAATGAGCAAACCTTTTCCAGTGATCTCTCTGTAGATGCCGGGATAGCGTGCAGCAATTATCTTCAACTGCTCGATAAAGTATTTGCCCTTCTCAGCAGCTTGTTCTACGATATGCTCTTCCAATGTTACGTTAATTGCAGCAATAGCAGCTGCACAGGCGATGGGGTTACCACCCGTGGTTGAGCTATGAATATCGGGATTGCTGTTCAACACACTCCAGATTTTCGGCGTAGACATAAAGGCCCCGATCGGCATGACACCACCACCAAGCGCTTTGGCCGAGGTGATGATATCAGGTGCAACATTCCAATGGTCAACTCCCCATAGCTTGCCAGTGCGCCCCATTCCAGTCTGTACTTCGTCTGCAATCAAGAGAGCCTCGTATTCATCGCAAAGTTGGCGCAGGCGTGGCCAGAAATCATCCGGCGGAACAATTGCTCCTGCTTCACCCTGTACTGGTTCCATGATGACAGCAGCGATATCATTGCCAACCTCGCGTGCGATTTGCAGTTGCTGTTCGACAGCATCGGCGTCGCCGTAAGGTACATGGTAAATGTTACTATACAATGGCATGACTGGACGGCGGAAAACAGCCTTTCCAGAAAGAGCAAGTGACCCCGTGGTTTTCCCATGGAAGCCGCGTACTGCAGCGATAAAGCCACCCTTACGCGTATACAGTTTCGCCAACTTCATGGCTCCCTCGACAGCTTCGGTTCCACTTGACACGAAGAAGCTATACTGGATATCACCAGGTGTAATTTCTGCTAGCAGGTGTGCCAGCATACCACGCGGAGGATCGAGCAACTCCTGTGTAGGTAGAGGGCTCTTCCGCAACTGCGCTTGCACGGCCCCGACGACTTTGGGATGAGCCCAGCCCAGGTTGAATAGGCCAAAGCCACCCAGGCAGTCGATAAATTCGCGTCCCAGCACATCCTTAAAAGTCGCGCCACGACCAGTCCACTCAACAGCAGCAAAGTCGCCAGCTTCGGCAACCGATTTCCGGTACTCAATAAACCCACTATTGAAATACCGAGTAAAATTGGTGACCGACGTCTCAATCAACCATTCAGCTTCGCTTCTGCTCAACTGTGTTTTGTGGATAAAGTCGAGATAGCGTTGTGAGTCGTTTAGGGCCTGGAGTAATCCATCATCGGTACTCATAAAGATCCTTTCCGTTAATGCGGACTGTAGTAGAGACCATCCCATACTCGACCCGCATCAATCGAGCAAGCAATCAGTGAGCAAACATTTAGTCAGGGATGACCTGTCATCTGATCCTATGGGCATGGCTAACCTATCCATATGGATAGAAACAAAGGCGAAAAAACCGCAAGCTTGCTAGCGGGTAAAAAGATCCCGCAGCGTGGAAAGCTTCCTAGCTACGCATAAATGGGATGAACATATACAAGAACTAGTCAATCATTCTCGAAGCTAGAGGAATTGGAGAGAAGCTCAGGGGTAGCAAGTGGACAGATGAAAACCACAAAACACATGGTATTTTGCGATGTACCGATCTTTGCCTTTAGCAGAAGGACTTGTCGCATCCATAAGACACCACTCTTTGATATAGAACCTGGTACAAGTTCCAGAGTTCCTACTATAGAGTGTAGCCTATTCTTTGTGAGAAAGCAAGTGGGAGTCTGCCCCAAACGTGCCACTCTCAGTGGTACATATCTCATCAATATGCTATACTGACGTTGCGAAACTTCTACGTTTCTGCATACATTCATGCAATAGCGCTTGACTTCGCTCATACACTCTCCATAGGAGTTAACCCATGGCCGACCGCGTAGGACAGCAACTCGGCAACTATCGTCTCATTCAGCAGCTGGGGCGAGGAGGATTCGCCGAAGTCTATCTTGGAGAGCACGTTCACCTCGGCACTCAGGCCGCTATCAAAGTCCTTCATACCCAACTGGCAGACAAAGATACCACCGAACATTTCCACAAAGAAGCACGCATGATAGCACAACTGGTCCATCCTCATATTGTGCGAACACTCGATTTTGGAGTGACCGACATTATTCCATTCCTGGTCATGGACTACGCCTCCCAGGGAACTCTACGCCAACGCCACCCCAGTGGCAGCAAGGTCCCACTAGCCACCGTCGTCACCTATGTAGAGCAGGCTGCTGAAGCGCTCCAGTACGCTCACGAACAGAAAATCGTTCACCGCGATATCAAGCCAGAAAATATGCTGATCGGGCGGCGTGGCGAGATTCTGTTGAGTGACTTTGGTATTGCCGTCGTTGCCCACAGTACGCGATCTCAGGGCGTACAGGACCTCGCGGGCACCATCGTGTACATGTCACCAGAACAATTGCAAGGCCATCCACGTCCCGCCAGCGATCAATATGCTCTGGGCATTATCACCTATGAATGGCTCTGTGGAGAGCGACCTTTCAGAGGTACGTTTGCAGAAGTTGCTGCACAACATAGCGCATCGGCTCCTCCATCATTACGTGGACGCGCCCAAGTCTCAGAAGAGGTTGAACAGGTCATTCATAAAGCCTTAGCCAAAGATTCAGCACAGCGGTTTGCCAGCGTCAAAGACTTCGCCATAGCACTCCAAAAGGCGTATAAAACAGAATATGCAGCAATTCAAAGCAAAGTGCCTGCGACTGATCCACCACATTTATTGCAAAACAATGCTTCTGTCCAGCCAAAGCCAGCAGAGAAGGTATCCTCATCTCCAAAGGAGACACCCGCACCTCCCCTGGCTCCTACGGTAGCAGCTACACCACTGGCAGGCTTATCAACGCCACCAACACCATCACAGCCGTCCATTACAACACAGCCACCAGCGCTCGTACCCTATCCTTCACAGCCTGGGCTCACTCCAGTATCTGGAAATCAGCAAAGATACTCCCCACCGCCACCCCCACCACCAGCTTATTATCCACAACCCTATCCTTACCCTTACCCACCAGCTTATCAGGGTCCTCGGCAGCCACGACAGGCGAAACCAAAACCGCCTAACGTTTTGCCTTTACGACGAGGAAAACTAAAACTTGTGGATCTTCCGGTCATTCTGGGATATTGTGGATTACTTTTATTCTTGATACTCCCTATTGCATATTTTGGTCCATTGGGGTCAAGTGGTGTAGCTGGGGCTATCCTTTTCGGAACTCTGGTATGCACAATGATACTACTGGCAGGTCCCTTATTAGGAGGTCTACGCGGCGCACTTGCAACTCTTCTATTCAGCGTGGGCACTTTTCTCTATATCCAGAGCCTCCCAGGAGTTCAGAACAGCGAGCAGCAATTTTTCTGGCTACTGGCAACCTGGATAGCCACGTCGTTCGGAGTCGGATGGATCTATGAGAAACGCAAAACGCGTAATTTTATGCTTTCGTGGGGAATATTAATTCTAGAGTCTGCTATTATTATATTAGTAATTTTAATTGCAAGCAATGCATTTAATAACAGTACAGACATCTGGAGCACAATTTTCGGTTTCATTATTATCATCCTTCTTGTATCGCTGATTACTGCTATCTTGGAGATACCCATACGAGCAATTGTTAATTCTATCCTGAAGAATAGGCAGCAGGCCCGATAAAACGGGCCTTTCTAGGTGGTATACTCCCCATTGATCTTGACGTACTCACACGATAGGTCGCAGCCCCACACAGTTGCCCTGGCATCACCGAGGCCAAGCGAGACATGAATAGCTACTTCGGGACTTTGCAGATAAGCTTTCAATTGCGCCAGATTCTGCTCCCCAAGCGCCCGTCCCTGGTAGACAAGCAGGTCACCAAAGGCAATAGAAACTTTTTCGGGGACGATATCAACCTGCTCACTGCATTTGCCAATCGCCATCGCAACCCTACCCCAGTTCGGATCAGCACCAAAGATTGCAGTTTTGACCAGCGGTGAATTGACAACGGATTTGGCAATCCGTTTCGCCTGGGAAAATGATGAGGCATTCTCCACTCTGACTTCGAGCAGTTTTGTTGCCCCTTCACCATCTCTAGCCATATCTTTTGCTAGCTCGATGGCCATCGCGGTCAAGGCTCGACGAAACTCGTTCAGGTCCACCTCACCTGCCAGACCGTTTGCCATAATAGCAACCGCATCACTCGTGCTAGTATCGGTATCGATGCTGACCATGTTGAAGGAGAGATCGACGGCCTCTTTTAAGTACTGCTTCAACTGATCAGGGGTAATTTTCGCGTCGGTAACAAAGTAACTGAGCATGGTTGCCATATTCGGCTCAATCATGCCAACCCCCTTCGCCATACCAACCAGGACCGCATTCCCAACTTTGCAGGCTCGTATCTTTGGCCGAGTATCAGTGGTCATAATAGCCTGGGCAGAAATATGCAGTTGGCCTTCTCGCATCTCATCGCCTATGCCGCGAATACCCGTACGTACCTTCTCCATCGGCAACTGCCAGCCAATTACACCCGTTGACGACGGCAATACATCCTCGGGCAAGATGCCTAGTTCTTCTGCCACCAGACAAACAACCTCTCGAATATTCGTCAGGCCGTGCTCACCAGTAGCTACATTGGCATTTTTACTATTGATGACAAAGGCTTGTAATTGCCCATTGGCAACATGCTCGCGCCCAACAATAATGGCAGCACCACAGAAGCGGTTCTGTGTGAACATAGCGGCTGCAGCTGCTGGAACGTCCGAAGCAATGACGGTAAAATCGAGCCTTTCATCCCTGATCCCGATATTTTTCGCGCAAGAACGAAAGCCTCGCGGACTCCACGGTAAGGTTTGCATATCCCGTCCCTCTTTATTTCTGTTTACTGATCCACTTTTATCAGCAAATCAAACTATCCGGAATATAGTTACAACTCTGATTTTCCTGTAGTGAGAAATGCGAGTATCTGCTTAATATCTGCCTTCATATCTTCCATGCCTGCCTTCATACTTCCCATATCTGCCTTCATACTTCCCATATCTGTCTTCATACTTCCTACTTCTACTTTCAAGTTAATTATATCCTCTTGCATGCTTTCTAATCGTTGGTTAATGTCTCGTACATCTATTTTGATCTCTTTAATATCAATACCTTGTGCGCCTATCACACCCTTAAAAATGGTCACCTCATGAGCATAGTCGCGCTCAAACCGCTTCTGTCTGGCTTCTAGCTCTGTAAGTTTTTCCATCTCCTACCTCACTTCTTGTGTTTGCTAAAAATAATGAAAGAACCCACTCGGGATGTATTTGCACTCGACTATACTTAAGAATATACCATGGTCAATCCAGTATGTCAAGTACCAGATGAAAACAAGATTATTATCTGTATAGCATCCTCTAGACTATTTTCTTGCTGCATCTTGTGTATTATATACCAAAAATATGAAATCGAGCAGAGGATGCGAGCAAGACTGTAGCGCGTACCCAAAGGTAGACCTTATGTTATAATAAGCCACAAGCGGCAATTTGCCGCCAATCTGTATGATCAAGGGGAATAGCATGCCAACACGCGACGACGCTTATGCATTGATGACAGGCCACGTCAAAAATGAGAATTTGCAAAAACATATGCTTTCAGTTGAAGCCGCTATGCGCTTTTACGGGCGGAAATATGGTCAGGACGAAGAACTCTGGGCGATGACAGGATTGCTGCATGACTGCGACTACGAAGAGTATCCAGACCTCCATCAACACACACAGGTAGCTGTACAATGGCTACGCGATGGTGGCTACGATGAGCGCATTATTTACGCAATTTTGGCCCATAATGATCTCAATCAGGCTACTCATCCGCGCAACGATCTCCTGTCAAAGGCACTCTATGCCTGCGATGAGATCACAGGGATGGTCACAGCAACAGCACTGGTTCGTCCCAACAAGAGTATTCTCGGACTCGAAGTATCCTCAGTGCGTAAGAAAATGAAGTCGAAAGGCTTCGCCGCTAGCGTGAACCGCGAAGACGTAGTGAAGGGAGCTGCCGAACTCGAGGTTGATTTAGATGAGCATATCGCGTTTGTCATACAGGCTATGTCCAGTGTTGCCGACACTTTGGGCCTAGCCGGTATACCTGAACAAAGATCGGAAACAGCATCCTTAGGCTAGCCAACAGTTGCATAGCACAAATTCAGGCAAAAGATTTGACATGTGCATAGATAGCATATAATCTCCTTGTCATAAGAAGCGTTTCTTTGCCTCTAGGGCAATCGTAACAGCATCCAGGCTACACCATGCAGCAACAGCGACATACACGACAACAACCAAAGCTGCTCCAGTCACAGCGCATCTTTACAGCAAGCGAGGTAGCAGAATATGAATACTGCCCACTTGTCTGGTGGCATGAACAATACGAGCCACTTGCGACTGCTGACACTGAAGAGCTGTTTGCTCGCATGGTAGAGCTGGAGCATGATCATGGCCCTCAGGCCACGACACTACCCGAATATCAGGTGATCGAGCAATTGCTCGTACGGCGTGGTGCGTTTGAGGAGGGACGGGAACAACATCATGAACATGCCCAGGCAGTAGCAGAGATTGCTGAAGAACACGTCTCAACACCGGGCGTCAGCGATCAACTGCGCCGAACCATTAGACTGGTGATAATTGCTATCGTCGTGCTGGCTATTGTGCTAATGGTAGCATCTTTGATGCTTGCATCACGTTAATTGTCTTGTTCGGAATCATGAATTGCCGTCCCATTCGCTAGATCGCGACGTAACCGATGGCAATCACCTAAAGGTGACACAGTAAATTGGGTGCTGGTTGGACATGCCAGATGAAGAGCGAACGGTATGATGGAATAGAGAACGTTCAGTCAGAGGATTATAAACGATGATTCGTAGTATCCTGTTTCCTGCCGGGCTTGGTTTGCTGCTATTTGCTCTTGCAATCATTATCCTGCTGCGCAATGAGCGCCTCTACCAGCGACGAAGGTTGATTGCAGAGCGGCACCGTGCTCTAGGCCTGCCAGTTGGCGAACTGGTCTATGAAGATGCAGATGGACAGGGCACACTACTCTTCTCTGATCAATACCCACTGACGGGCAAACCCGATTACGTCGTCAGACTAGATGATGGCCGTCTGGTCCCGGTCGAACTCAAGCTTTCGACTCAGAACGTAACCACGCCGTATAATAATCACGCTATCCAGGTAGCTGCTTACTGCTTGATTCTCGAGGACTATTCTGAACAGCCCCCAACTCACGGCATCCTGCGTTACGCTGATCGCGAATTTACCATCGACTATACCCCCATACTGCGCAAAAAAGTGATCCGTCTCCTCGAAGAAATGGCACGCTGCAATGAGCAACAGGCCCCTCCATTGCAGAAACAACGGCCAGCCAAGTGCCGTGCCTGCACTTTCCAAGCTATCTGCCCAATTGGCAGTGGCAAATAAACTGTTCCAGCAAAAGATCTACACAGGCACAGGCTAACACGCTTGAAACTTCCCTCTTCCTCTTTTCGTAGTACCTCTTTGAAGCCAGATGTTGGATGGTCAAGCATGGTGCCAAGCCAATTACGTTGAACGTACCATACCTACCAGAAAGAGAGAGGTGACCATATGGGCATTGATCTTGGACAGATAAACCAAATACTTAACCAGATTCCCTACCCGATCAGCACAAAAGATCTCGTTCAATTTGCCAAGCAACATGGTGCCAATGACCGAATCGTTGGGATGCTTGAGCGTCTGCCAGAGAAAACTTTCAATTCTCCAGAGGATATACAGAACACTTTTGGTAATCTGAAGAACCTGGGGAACCTGGGAGGTTTCAAGCTGTAGGAGAGAAAGGGATTATGGTAGTGGCCCAAAAGAGAATGATCAGATAAAGGAAGTATGCATCGGCATTTTTACAACCTTGAGCAGGCAATCATTCTCCTGTAGGCCACTACTCAACTCTACAATTGTGAGTGTTCTATTCTTTAACCCATTAAATTTTTACCGGTATACATCAGGCTATCAGGAATGCTATAGTAGCATAGCAAATGGCGGTAGCAAGAAGGAACCATCACTCTACAAAAAATTAGTAGCAAAGGATTGTAATGCAGATAAATATTCCCCAAAGCTGGCATGAGCATCTAGCTGATGAGCTCAACAAGCCCTATTTTCAGAAGTTGTCGCGTTTCGTAGATGAGGAGAGGCAACAGTATACCGTCTTCCCTCCCGAAGAAGACATGTTCTCGGCCTTACGCCTCACACCTTATGAAAATGTTAATGTTTTACTGCTGGGTCAGGACCCCTATCACGATGATAATCAGGCTCATGGACTGGCTTTCTCGGTACGTCCAGGGATTAAGCCTCCTCCTTCGTTGATTAACATGTTCAAGGAATTGCACGATGATGTTGGATTCCGTATTCCGAACAATGGCTATCTCGTCCCCTGGGCACAACAGGGAATTCTACTACTGAATGCGGTACTGACCGTGCGAGCGCATTCGCCCAATTCGCACAAAAATCACGGTTGGGAGACGTTTACTGATGCCATTATCCGTGCTGTTAGTGCCAAAGAAAGCTCGGTTGTCTTCGTCTTATGGGGTGGCTATGCTCAGAAAAAACGCAGCTTAATAGATACTTCACATCATACGATCATCCAGTCTGTGCATCCTTCGCCACTTTCAGCTCGCAACGGTTTCTTTGGTAGCAAGCCTTTCTCCGCTATAAACAAGGCCCTACGTGAGACGGACAAGCCAGAGATCAATTGGCAACTTCCCGACTTGGATACAACAGCTCTAACCGATGGTAGTCAGGGATTTTGAATTCACTTGCCCATTGGGTTTTAGAGTACACTATGGAGGCTATCCTCAGAATATTTCCAAAGTTGTCTTCCAGTTGTCTACTCTTGCCCTAGAAAAAACCTCTATTATTGGGTATTCTTAGCAGTATAGACTAGTAGCGGGAGGAATTTTGAGTTAGACACTCACGAATAAGTCTTCATCACTATGAATCAAAAGAAAATCTCCATTTTTAGAAGAGTCTGATCAGGGTAATCGGTTGGGTCCAATCTTTTCGAAGACCACTCTAGTTATCCTTTGAAGTAACAGAGAGAGCATACCCTCGATCAGCTCTGAGAGGTCTGAGGGCATTTCCTAGTTGAAAACCCTGCTGCTTTGCTAATGATACCTGGTAAGAGGGGTTTTTGCTAGAGAAAAATGAGACATTTTGGCAACAAAAGGTGGTATCTTGAACGGAAAAAGAGAGAAATAACGCACTCCTTTTCGGGTTATGAAATGCCCTCAGGTCTGTCAAATAGCTAACGAGCACGATGGCGTGCCGAAAGGAAGAAGTGATGCAGAGAAAAGTGACACTAGTGAAGTGGGGATTCATGATTCTTGCCCTGCTCATTATGATGATAAACACTCTTGTAGGAGGACAGCTCGTTACTAGAGCATCAGCAAGCATAGGTCTGAACGATAGGCCATCCTGTCAATTGATAAAGGGGACCGGAGGAGATACGCAACTGACCTTAAGTAAGGAAATACCTGATCAACTGAGCGACTTACTAGGGGCAGACGATGGTCCATTGAGATACAGTTTGCAATGTAGCCAGACTTCAAAAGGAGCACCATGCATTGAAACGTCTCCAACAAAGTGTGTTCCGAGTAAAAAAGGTAAAAAGCCCAAGCCACCCACCAATCCCAATCCACCCACGACTCCACCTCCCAATCCCAATCCACCCACGACTCCACCTCCCAATCCCAACGCCCCAAACGTAACTTGTGGGCTCCAGAACGTCCAGCTAGTCTGTACGGTAACAGGTCCAAACGGTATGGCATCACCCATAACTTGCGGATTGCAGAGCGGTCAGATAGCTTGCAACGGATCAGGTTTGATACCACTTCTAAGCTCTATAGTAGGTATGCCATTACCACCAAATGGAGCTGTAAGCTGCGGATACCAGAACGGTCAGCTAGGTTGTACTGGAGGATCAACTCCAAGTCCAAATTCATTTGTAACTTGCCAGTTTCAGAACGGTCAGGCTTCTTGTAACGCACCAGTTCCGCAAAATCTGAGTGTGTCAGTACCATCAATAAGTGGAAATGTAGGTTGTCAGCAAAGTCAGAAGGGGGGCCCGATAACTTGTACAATTCCTGGGCTGCCACCATTGGTAATTACTCCTTCAGGTACTTCAGGTACTTCAGGTACTAGTAGTAGCTCTATAGCAGGAATTCTGCAAACTCCTGACCAGCAGGCAGCTATGCCATCTTGCAAATTAGTAACGGGTGCCGATCAAGGTAACACGTCACTGACCTTAAGTAGTAAAATAGGTAGTGCACTGAAAGGCTTATTAGAGAAGCAAGATGGTACTCTGAAATTCAGTTTGCTGTGCAACATGTGACTTTAGGCAGTACATAGTATAAAGAACGCCATGATATGGTCGAATACCACTGAGGAGCTTATTCGCTGTTCTCAGCCAAGATGGTCATGATGTCCGTGTGCACATAGAGCAAATTTGAATACCACCGAGATTTTATTCGCTGTTCTCATTCTCAGCAGGCAACACTGTCACCAGGTATTGGCGCAATTTGTAGCAGGCCTGGATTGTTTCATCACGCTGTATTGACTGAGGAATAAAACGGTGAATACCCTCAAGAAAGGTACCCAGTGCTGCATCAATCACCCTAAATTCATCCTCGGTTATTGGAAATTGTACCTCTCTTCCATTAGTATATGATGACTGAAGAGTGGCAATTCTTCCCCGTAAGTGCTCAATAATCATGAGGATACATCCTCTTTCTTGCGATGGGGGAATGATCTGGTGGACAAATTGAGCATAGGGAAACAGTGCATACCCAATGGCGGTCAGGTCGTTCATTGATAGTTTGACAAGCAGTTTTTGCTCCTGCTTGGAGTTACTCTGTTCCTGTTCCATAAAGTCGTTATTTTCTCCCATCTTCCTGTCAATATTCGCACATCAATATTAATGTTAAAATATTAACATTATGGAGCTATTGTGTCAACGCAAACATTCCCTGTATAGTATGTATAGTAAAAAGTGAACCTGAAAGCGAGTACCCATGATCCGCTTGAAGCTCAAAGAAATTCTCCAAGAGAAGAAGATCAGCCAATCCAAGCTTTCGCGCATGGCTGACGTGTCGCTGAATACAATCCAAGCGATGTACCACAACCCATATCACGATGCTGTCTTAAGTACTCTTGATAGATTGGCAAAAGCACTTGGTGTGAACGTTTGTGATCTCTACGAAGTCTTACCTGACAACGATTCATCTGTTTCATCGTAGGAGTTGGTCGCGTGAGCATCGGGCTCATCTGCTAGAGTCTTACCTAATGACGATTCATCTGTCTCATCGCAGGTTAGTTTCTGGGTGGTTTCTACTTGCGCTTGGATAAATGTTCGCATTGCGTCCTCGGGACTCATGTGTTGCGTGAGTTCCTCAAGGCAAGTTCCCAGCTTTTCCTGGCGAGCTGTGAGGTAGGCATGTTTGGCCGTTGCAGTAAAATCGGTAAATACCCGCGATGCTGCCTGATACTCATCGGCAATCTGCTGCTTGATGCGGGCAACCTCGCTCTTGTTAGTCTCGTCCATGGTATCCTTTCTCCAAAGAGAGCTGGCTAACAAATCTTCCGGGATGTTGATACAGGGTTGTATCTTTATCCCAATGACTATACCGCGCATCGAATCTGTAAGTGTGTGACTACTCCCCTGCATCTGATGCAGGGGCTTCTAGGGAATGGTTACCCAGGCTCTGTAGTCCCAGAGCCAGAATGTTCAGGGCAGCATTGAGATCGTAGTCGATATGCAGATGACAGCAAGGACAAGCTAGGATAGGTTCGGAAGGAGGCTTTTTTTGCCGATGTCCACATTTGCTGCACGTCTGCGAAATATAGGCCGGGTTGACCTTGATCAACCGACGCCCAGCCTCTGCCGCTTTAGCTGCCAGTTGATCAAAGAACGCCGACCATGCCACGTCTGCAATGCTTTTTGTCAAACAATAATTATGTACCATCCGGTTCGCATCTAGGTCCTCTACACAGATGACACCGAAGCGATTCACGATAGACCGAGAGTGCTGATGAGTAAAGTTCTGACGCCTCCATCTGGTACGCTCATGCACACGCGCCACCACCTTACGTTTCTTGCGATGCTGCTTGGTATCCTTTTCAACTTTGGAGAGCCGACGTTGTGCTTTGGCAAGAGCTTTCTCTTCTGTATGGAAAAAGCGAGGATTGTCAATTTCCTCCTCGTTGGAGAGCGTAGCAAACGTCTTAAGTCCGACATCAATACCGACCCGCTCCGGATTATCGGGCAAGTGTTCAGGCTCGTATTCAGTCAAGAAGCAGGCATACCACTTGCCTGTGGAGCTACAAGAAATTGTACATGCCTTGGGAGTCCCGCGCAGCGGGCGATGAAGTTCAATCTTGACATGCCCAATTTTGGAGAGGAAAAGTTTGTCGTCCTTGACTTGGCAGCCATTCGGAACTTGAGGATAGGTGATGCTGTCATAGCGCCCTGGTCCTTTGAACCTGGGAAAACCTGGCTTTTCTCCATGCTTGCAACGCCTAATGAAGGCTTTGAAGACCAAGTCGATGCGAATAGCCACGTTTTGCAATACCTGGGAATGCGCTATGTTCAGAGAGGGACGTTGCTCTTTGAGCGTCACATACGTCTTTTGCTGCCCAAAACACGAGAGGATCTTTCCCTCATGCTCATAGGCATCCCTGCGCTGTTCAAGCAGGTGGTTGTAGAGCCAGCGACACTCTTCAAGCGTTTCGTTGAGCAGTCGTGTCTGCTTTTTAGTTGGATAGATGCGATATTTAAACTGTTTTTGCATCTTTTCCCTTTAAATTTATATTATATGTATTTACTGATTTATAACATTCTTTACATAGGGCTTTGTGACTACTTTGCATCTACCACCTCCTGCTCTATCGAAACGCTTTAAGCTTGGTAATATTATAGACTTAATGTCAACAGTTGTCAAGTGGCTTGGAAACCCTTGCTCCTGCCACTATTGCCACATGATAAAATCTAACAAGAACACATACAATAATGATAGGGAGACACATTTTATGACTCAGGTAGCGAAACTAGATGCGCCATTTGTCCTGGCACTCGACGTTGGTACTTCCTCAACGCGTGCTCTACTCTTTGATGCTAATGGGGGGACCGTGCCGGGTAGTATTTCGCAGCGCACCTATAAACTTACAACTTCATCTCAGGGCGAAGTATCAATTGATGCCGATGAGCTGGTTTCTCTCGTCACAGAGACAATTAACGAAGTTTTGCAGGCAGCAGGACCATATGGAAAGCAGATTGGCGCGGTAGCTCTGGATACATTCTGGCATAGTCTGCTGGGAATTGATGCTACTAGTCAACCGCTAACACCCGTAATTACTTGGGAGGATACGCGTGCATATGGTGCTGCTGGGGAGCTACGCAATCTATTGGATGAGAAAGCCATTCATGCTCGTACTGGTGCGCGTTTCCATGCGTCTTATTGGCCTGCCAAATTACGCTGGCTAGCGCAGAGTCAACCTGAGATCTTTGCCCGCGTAGCTGAGTGGATTTCCTTTGGCGAATATCTACATCGCAAGTTTCTGGGCCGATCAGTCTGTAGTCTCTCCATGGCCTCAGCCACTGGTATGCTAGCACAGCACACCTTGCAGTGGGATAGCGAATTGATGCAAGTACTTGGGATACGAGCGGAACAGCTGCCCCCATTGGGCGATGCACACGAGAGTGTTCGTGGCCTCGCCTCTGAACGCGCGGAGGTCTGGCCTACCTTACGCGACGTTCCCTGGTTCCCTGCTGTAGGAGATGGTGCAACGGCATGCGTAGGTTCTGGTTGTGCTAATCTCGAAAACTGGTCACTCACCATGGGTACCTCCAGTGCCATACGCGTGGTTGTGGAACCTGATTACATGGTTGCATCATCTGGTCTCTGGCTCTATCTGATTGATAGAAAACGTGCAGTACTCGGTGCAGCTTTGAGCGAAGGTGGGAATATGTTAAACTGGTTATGTAATACGCTTAAATTACCTGCCTTAAAGGATGCTGAGCCATTGCTTGCCTCGCTTGAGCCAGCGAGCCATGGCCTGACTATCCTGCCCTTTATCTCAGGTGAACGCAGTCTTGGCTGGCATGCAGAGGCACACATGACGATATCCGGTATCTCCCTGCACACAACATCTGCGGATTTTTTGCGAGCTGGTGTGGAGTCTCTAGCATACCAGATCAATGAGGTCCACGAGGAGCTGTGTGCTACATTGAAAGTGGATCGAACAAAGCACCGACTGATTGCCAGTGGAGGGGTGCTACAGAGTTCTACAGCCATACAAAGCATTCTTGCTGATACGCTGGGAATGGCTATTTATCCCTCGCACGATCACGAAGCCTCAGCACGTGGAGCGGCATTACTGGCCCTCGAAGCAATGGGAATCATTCCAGATGTTGGCCAGATTGCTCCTGTGCTACGCGAGCCTACGCTACCAAATCCTGAACATAATACAATATATAGAGACGCAGCTGAGCGCCAGCGCAAACTCTACCAGGTGTTGTTAGGAGACTAACAGGAGTATTTTCCCGCCCTCAAGGATGAAATGCATCAAAACAGCGGCGGTAGTGATATATGTGTTCTTTTGGCAATTTCATGTGCCAGCCTTTGAAAGTCGCGATAAGCTCCCTGGACGGCTTGAATATGTGATCCAATCGCTCCATCAGCTGGTTTGAGATGAAACATAGGTTTATGAGCTTCTTGGGCAAGTGGCATTAGACTATGATAGTGCTTGAGAAGTGCCAAACAGTAGGGATCTTCAAGAACAGGCATACTGCTACCACTATATTCAGCTAGAACGTATTTCCGGTATTCAATCGGGATACGTGCAATCCAGCGGTCATATGCTTTCACAGGACGATCCATACGCACAGCATGCTGCAAAACAATGTAACCAACTGGTTGCATTTGTCCTTCAGGAAGAGGTAGATCTGCTGCTGGATTCTTTGCGAGGCGTTCCTGCCACTGTTCACGCCATCTCCGCAGTGTTGGTCCCAGGTTACGCAATCCTTGTAAGGAGAATAGGTCTGGAGAGAGTGGCACAACAACATAGTTTGCAGCAATCAGGGCTGCTCGATTAATTGCACCTAAATTGGGGCCTAGATCTATCAAGACAAGGCTTGGATTATGTAGTTTTGCTGCTTTTTGTATAATTCGCCAGAATGCCGACATAACTCGGAATGAGCGTTCATCGCTGTCTAAGCATTTAGGCCAAGCTTCTGAGAGGCTATCTTCGAAGCTAGAAAGTAAGAGGTCTCCAACAAGCAGGGCTATAGGACCGCTAAAAAGAGAGAGTTGAGGTCCAGAAACAACATCTTCCAAATGCGGATCAGCTATGTCTCCTGTTCCTCGCCGTAGCGGTTGTATACAGCCAGAAATAGTATCTGGGTGATCTCCCTCTGGCCACAATTGCTCCAAGCGATCTTCATCAAGAAAAGCAGCTGTGAGATTCGCTTGTGGATCCAAATCAGCAACAACCACTCGCAAACCTAGATCAGCATACATCCAGGCTAGATGATAGACAAGAGAGGTCTTGCCAACTCCACCCTTGTTATTAAAAAAAGCGATAGCTGGCACGTTCATACATGTTTCCTCAGAGTGACAAGTACATATGTATCTTCTGCTTGAAATTCTGCTGGGGGATTGCCATTGTTCGCTAGCTCTTTTTGGGCAAGTGGGATGCCTACGCCAAAGCGTTGAACATAGCCAAGATTTTTCATGGCCTCGGCGATATGCGGGTTGCGATAATCAGTGATTCCCGGCGTTCCAAAATTAGAATGATTTACCTGTCCAAATGGACTCCCAGGATTCCGTATTTCGATGCGGTCTGAAAACCAAGAAATGCGTACAGGAGCATTTGTCCCTTCATAAATACGGTGAAGTATTGCATTGCGCGCTAATTGCTGTAATGCGACAATAGGATAGTCTGGGTGGTGAGTCTCTACTGGTTGCGCTATGATATCTGATGCTATTGATATATGAGCTTCAAATGTCTCATCGAGCATTCTCAGCAAAATGGGCAGTGGTCCGTCTATCTCTCTTTGCGCTTTAATTGGGGCTGTTAAGTCCGTACCATCAAAGCGAACGAATTGAACGTATGCGCCTGGAATGATTTGTCGTGGATCTTTCCCTATGACCAGGATGCCAAGAGTGGTCGGCTTGGATTGAGGCTCAACACTAGTGAAACGCATTGCCATAAGTTGTTGTTCGAGTGTCCGGTGGTTTTGTTCGATAATATCAATAGGAAGGGTCGCAGGTAAATACAAGCGATAAAATAAGTCCTGATCGAGATCATCAAGGCTTGCGAATGATTGTGGATAGAGATCGAAAGGTAAGTTTCTGAAACGCCTTTTTTCTACCAAATGTCGTTCTTCTTGTTGTGTTGCAATCGCTCTACGTGGCCCAACACGTATCCATATTCGCCCATTGAAGCGGACTGGAGGATCATCTGATGGTTCCACAACAATGACTGCCACCTCACATCCTTTCAGAATTCTCTTTTGAACATCCATCCTTGGGAAGGGTAGAATATTCCCGTTTGACCTCAGTTCAGAAAGAGTGCGCAAAAGCTGGTCAGTAATTGGCAGTCCTGCATACATTCCATTATCATTTACCCCAACGAAAAGGACTCCCGGACGTTGATGATTAGGCAGGTCATTGGCAAATGCACAAATAGCCTCACAAATTTTATCTTTGTTAGAAATGGAAGACTTACGCTCTACGCGATCAGACTCAAGGTCGTCTAGCAGTGTTTCTAGTTCTTGGCTGTCCATACTTCCTTCTCATCCCCTCTAATGTTGCTCTCGTTAGTTTTTTTGTCTGTCCCGATGCAATAAAATTAATTCTATTATAGACTACCTTTCTAAAGAAGGGAAAGTTTAGGAAAAAAAGACGTACAGGCTAGAGACGTAGACCCGCTATGGAGAGATGGGTCATTTGACACTCTTTGTGCTATTCATATACTTTTCTTGCCGTCGCTCGGTATTCCGAGCTTCCTCGCACTAGCGATCAGCGGTGGATTGTTGTTGGTCTGTGCTACCGGTTTGATGTTGATCCGCTCTCGTCTTGCATCCTGGAGCTAGCGGACGTGGCTGGTTGAACAATATGTTCTTAGGATTGTGCCTGCCTGAGTGACCCACTTACCGTATCTGGTGATGCGAGAAAAGCTTCGATCAAGGGTGTGACCGTCTCAGCTTGTGAGTACATAAAGAAATGTTCCCGACCCGAAACGATATGATAACCCGCACAGCGCGGTAAATGCTCAGCCAGCCAGCGTGTCCCGCTTTCTGGTGATAAGACGTCATCGGCGCGGTTGATGAGAAGGACAGGCATGGTGAGTGCATTGAGTTGCTTTCGAATGTCAAAGTTGCGGATGACCGGTAGGATTGAACACTTATAGACGGATGGCAGTTGATAGATCTTACGTAGTTGTTCGTCAATCAGATGACGAGGTAGAGCAGGTGTGGTATAGTTGTCCCTCGCACATGCTGTGATACGTTGGATAATGGTCTGACGCAGAAATGCAGCTGGCAGCACATATTCAATAGGCAGACGGATATAGAGTTCATTCAGGAGCTGCGTTAGAGGGTATGGTGGGACGTGATAATCTAGCCCCTGAGCAATAATGGTTAATGAGCGGCAGCGGTGTGGATAACGAAGCGCAAAGGCAAAGAGCACTAAGGTCGCATAGCCGTGTCCGATCAGATCCGGTTGTTCCAACTTCAGACCCTCGAGTACCAGTCGTAACTCTTCTACGCGTTCCTCTAGTCCAATTTCACGGGTGCGCATCTCTGGCCTGCGGTAGAGAATGACGCGCCGATTCTCGCTCAACGTGCGTATCTGACGGGCATAGACAAATTCAGCGTGCTCGAGGGTAGGGGCAAAAACCAGGGCCTCGCCCTTGCCAATATCAATGAGTGGCATTTCTATTGTACCGATAATAGTACGTTGCCAAAGCGACTCGATATACTGGACGTCCGCACGGAACGTTGCATCTTTGATCCAGCTACCTTTGCGCATATTCAATGGCGTCCTTCTCTGACTTCTGATACTAAGAGCCCACTGCAAAACTCGGGGTTTTGACCCCAAGGGTGCAGAGTGTCACTATCTTTCCCCGTGATCCATGCCATTTTTTGTCTCGTTTGGTAGTATAGTCATCTTTTCATTAGAGGCGTCAAGTCAGTACAAAAGGACGTTTGCCGCTCTACATTAAAGGCATCATAAGGTCAGGCAGATGAGCATGAGTCCAGGTATGATAAGTTACTTCATTTACACCATTTTTCTCCTCATTTATCAATCTTACCGAATACAAATTCTGAATGATCTCAGAAAGGAATAAAAGGCCAAATCTCTACTACATTAATACTATCTAGAATCTGATTTGTATACCCATTACACTAATAACGATATGAAGTGTAAAAAGTACTGGTATATGGAAAAATTCTAGTATTCCATAGACATTTAGAAATATTCCATAAAGTAGTAATCCTACCTGGATCGAAGGGGGAATATATTGTAAGATAAATGCGAGCAGGAGGAATAATAGCGGTATCACGTCAAAAATGTAACGATTTCCAAACTGCAACCAGCCAGTGGCGAAATAGAGCATGAGGAATGAGACAGTCAGTGCAATAACCACTCCTGCCACGCGTAAAAATGACAACCTTTTCCTGTCGAGATATTTTCTGTTGTAGAATAACACTGGAAGAAGCAATAATGCAGGATAGGCAGAAAAGATGCTGTTGCCTTCAGCGTTTATCATGACTGGATATCTGGTAGGAGAAAAGGATATGACATTGAGGAAATAGTAATAGATATTGTGAAAAACGTACTGGAAGGAGAGGGTTTGGTCGTGTTTCAGGATAGCAGCATATCTCCTAGCTGTAACAGCTGCCTGGAAACGTTGACCCGTTTCGAGAATATTGTGAAATTTTAGGTAGTTATAGAGTGCTCCCAGGCTGCCAAAAGCAAGAGTGAGTAGAGCAAACGACCAGATAATTTTCGTTGGTATAGCCCTGCTCGAACTTTTGTAATGCATCAAGAGATAGATGAACAGGACACCGTGAAATAGTAAGGTGTACCTAGACAGGAAGGCCAAGTAGAAGAACACCGTGCATAGTATCAAGTGGTAATGCCTGTCACTGTTCAAAAACTTAAAATAAAAGAGGTAGGATAGCAGAAGGTAGGTTATGGCAAAGATCTGGCTAGTATACCAGATCTGACCGTGTATTGAGAGAAAGAAGTTAGGAGAAGCTAGGCCAAAGCTAAGGAGAAGAAATACTTCTGACATTAATGAGAGAGAGATGTTGAAGTACTTTCTGAACTCTTGCATTACCAAAAAAAACAGTGCAACATTCATGGCACCACCAATGGCTGTGTATAGAACATCACTTGCGTGTAAATGTGAAAATAAATAAAATGGGAGAATAAAGAAGATAGGAGCAGGCCCCCAATACATATACCACCTGTTTTGAAATAGTGAAAGATCGGTATGCATAGGAGGAGTAATATTAACGCGTCCGTGAAAAAATGCATCTAGGAGATAAATATAGTAGTTGTTGGCTGTTGGTTTAAAGGCATTTCTGGTGATAATCATTGAAAAATAGAAATAAATTATGTAAATACTGCATATAATGCAAACCTTGAAAAGAACTACAAGGTTGTGTTTTTCGATAGGAAGATGAATATCCTTACGACTCACTCTCATGGAATTTCTCCACTAACTCCTCAGATTCCCTAAGCAACTTAAAAGTGCTCTTGTCAATCATACTCAGCCTTGACCCTCTCGAGGGATCTGTCATACCAACTCACACTCTGGTATCCAATAAACTCCTCTTGTTAAGCCTTGTGACAGCCCTACAGGGGTCTCCAAAGAGATCGACCTCACAGCTGCTCAAAAGTCAGTATAGGGAAAGTTTGCATGCTCTGCCAGGGGGAAATAGGGACAGTTCTCATTTTTGACAGGCTCTAACATTTCTCATCATCAGAAGAAGAGAATATTTATAGGAGACAACAGGAGCAATAATGTCACATGTTTAGCACATAAATTGGGATCACCTATTTGTAATCTTTATTGACTTTTGGGCGCTTTGTTGGGTAAAATTGACATCGTTATCAGACTATCTGCTCACGTCAGTTCTGCCAGAAGCGGAGCAGAAGTGCGCAAGAGTCCTTCTCAGGCACATTGGTACAGGTTTTTGTGCCCTGTGTCAAACCCATATTGGACAAGCGCTAAATTCACATTGTATTTGTAAGGGTACTACGACACTTCCTTCCGAAAACTGCCACACTCAAACTTCCTAGTGGCAAGGTTATACCTCCAAGCGAGGCAAGGAAATGAGTAAAATCATACAGTTTGACTATATTTTAGAACATCTATTGGCTCTTTCCTAATTTTTGCACGATGTCTACCAGACCTCAAACAACTTACATAGCATGACTAACAGGCAATCTTCGTAGGTCGTATTTTCTGGGTGCTACGTACGTCTTTCGCATGACGGAAGAAACAGAGGAGGGCTTCATGCGTTGTCCACGCTGCATGTTTGCTGAAGAGTTGATAAATGGTTTGTGTCCAAAGTGTGGATACAAACGTGAAACTGCATCTTCAGGTTCTTTACATCCGTATAAGCTGCAACCAACTACGCCATCACCTATCACACCATCACCTATCACACCACCACCTATCCTAGAACCTTCAACTACAAAGCAATCAATTACATCTCCGTTAGTGCATGGACACACTCTGATGCGTGGCGATGTAGTAGGGAAAGGACGCTACCGTCTGGCAGAGGCAATACTACCACCAAAGAATCAACAAGGGCAGGGAACTGCATGGTTCGCAACCGATACACAATCTTCACGGCATCGAGTTCTGCTTCGTAAAATAGAGTTTCCGATTAGCTTTAGGGGAAATACTCAACAAATTGTTAGTAGTATTGCAACACGCTTCCAGGAATTATCTAGCCATCCTGGTTTTCCTGCTCTTATTGATGTATTTCAAGAACAAAACTCATATTACCTTGTTCTACAGCATCCTGTTGGAGAAACCCTGGCATCGTTGATCAAAAAACAGGGTGGTGCGCTACCAGAGCGCGATGTCGCAGAGTATGGGCGACAATTGTGCGAGATATTATCGGTGCTTGCAAATCAGCAACCCTCATTGATACATGGCGGTATTAATCCGCAAACTATCATTGTAAACCCCGAAACTCGTCAAGTGTTTCTTACCTTTCTACCATTATTTCCATTACAACCACTACCAAAGGATGATACCTTTCCAGGTTATCTTGCACCTGAACAGGTACGAGGCAACACCCTACCTTCATCAGATCTCTACTCTCTTGCTGCCACATTGCATTATGCAGTTACAGGATTTGACCCTTATGAACGTTTATCATTCTTCTACCCTCCTGCTCGGCGCCTCAACCCCGTTGTCACCCGTGAGATGGAAGCTATACTCGCTTGCGGATTACGCCTCTCCGTGTCACAACGCTACCCTCATCCTGCTGATATGCAGAAAGAGCTTTCAGCTTTGATTGCATCATACCCACCCGTAGCAGTGCTTCCTGAACAGAACAACATACAGCTATATGCGCAAAGCCCCTTAACAAGCAAAAACAACATGGGTATCGCAGTCATCATCGGTGCCTGCCTTATTGTTCTTTTTCTCTTGCTCGTTGCAGTTCCCCCCTTATTGAAGCCTGCTAATACTAACAATAGTGCTACTGCTACTAGCATAGCACTGCAAACAGCGGTTAATAGAGAGCTAAGCCAGGAGATGCAGAGCTTTCAAAAGAAAGGCATAGGTCTTAGTGATGGACGATTCGTATTTGATACTTACCCCAGTCGCATGGATGCTGAGATAAAGAAACAGGCAGCCCAGGCTCTCCAACAAGGGAATACTAGTTTAGCCATCAGTCTGTTTGACCAAGCAGTGAGTGCTGATTCCATCGACGGAGAGGCTCAAATCTACACTGAAAATCTCCATGTGCTTCAGGAGAATGCTTCCTATGTGACAATTGTCGTTGGCCTTCCCATTGACAACAGCGACGTTTATTTGAGCAGCGATCGTGTCACACTACAAGCAGTGTACTTAGCCCAGCACGAGATCAACACCGAAAATCTCCTACCTCATAATCTCAAACTGCGCATCCTTATCGCGAACTCTGGATCGAATAATGCCGATGTGGCCACAGTGGCCCAATTCATTACTAATCGGGTTACTAACACTGGTAACTTAGATCATATTATCGCCGTTGTAGGCTGGCCCTACAGTTCTCAGACGGTCAATGCCCTCCAGAGCATCGTCGGCGCTAATCTTCCTCTCGTTGCTCCCACAGCGTCCAGCGTCAAACTAAGTGGCAGTAGTCCGTATTTTTTCCGCGTTTGTCCCGCCGACGACCTTCAGGGAACTGCTCTGGGAACATTAATGGTCAATCAATTGGCAGCTAAGAAGATCCTGATATTACACGACCCTACCGACACATATAGTGTCTCGCTATCAAATGCGGTCGCCACCCGGGTTCTGGGACTCGGGGCAAAGATCACCCAGGCCACCTTCACTGAAAAAACGACCACTGTAGACCAGTATCAACAATTGGTTGATCAGGCTATAGCAACCAATGTGGATACCATTTTCATGGCGGGCTACAGCGTCGATGGTATTCGTCTGGCACACGCTGTGGGCAATGAAGCCCGAGCATATCCAAGCAACGCTCAACTCAATCAACTTAAGATCGTAGGCGGTGATACCATGCCTGGAGGTGTATTAATAGGAGCAGGGAGCAATGCTGATGCAGACATTGCACGGACTTTTCCACAAGATATACGCAGACTAGTTATTACATCATATGCTGATGCTAATGAGTGGAACCTGCTCGGTATTCCACAGGCGCAACAGCCAGCATTCTTCACAGAATGGAAAACCACTTACCAGGGTTCTCAGGTGGAGACTAATGCCCCCAACCCCACATATGAGGGGATCTTGGGCTACGATGCAACAAAGGTTATCCTATACGCTACCACATATATCCACGGGCCTATCACCGGAGATGCCGTGCGTAATGCACTTGTATCGCTGGGGAAGGGCAAGGTTCCAGCTTATCAAGGCATCAGCGGTCGTATCATGTTTAACGATAAGGGTGACCCAATTGACAAAGCCGTAGTAGTACTTGCCGTACAGGACAATAGCAATGGCAATCAAATCGTCGTACAGCAGGTCGTAGGCACATTCCACTAGATATTATGGGTAGTCCAATGCAACTTTTTCAGTGAGTCAATCGACCTCATACATACACCTCGGATAGAAAGTTCGGTGAGAGTGTATAATCCAAGTGTAACTCGATTCGAACACATCTTGAAAGGCAGGTGTGATACGATGCCCGTATTGCCTCCGATACGTACCATCACATTTGGTATTGCCGAGCCTCACCCTATTCCGGCTCCCGTCATCGAGCACGCAAAAGCAATTTTGCAGCGTGCATGTGTCCGATACAGCGCAGCGGGCTACGAAGTGCAAAGCATGCGCCTATCCACACAGCCAATCTTTACCAATCTAGCAGGGTGGTCTGTCAGTGCTATTCTTGCCTATGCCAAAGAACTGCAGTCTATCCTGGATGCAGCGGGGCTGGAGTACTGTTCATTAGGCCCGGCGCAAGCCGCACACCCTGGATTTCCCCTGGACCAGCTAAAACTCATCGTAGATCTGCTGGCCAGGACACGAGCATTCTCCGCCACAGTACAGCTGGCGACGGTAGAACATGGTCTGCGTCAGGATGCAGCAATGCCAACTGCCCATATTATCCAGCGACTGGCTCAGGAGACTCCGAGTGGGAATGGGAATTTTCGCTTTGCCATGCTGGCATGTGTAGCACCGGGGTGCCCATTTTTCCCAGCTGCCTATCATGCAGGCCCGGGGAGTCTCTCCATTGGCTTACAAGGGGCATCGATTGTCAGAGAGGCATTGCTGGGACACGAGGCCGAGATGACAATTAGCCTGGATATGAGATCGGTGACGCAATGGGTAAGCGATTCTCTGAACGAACGAGCTTCACCGATTGTCGCACTGGGACAACAACTAGCACAGGAGCATGGTCTCCTCTTTGGGGGCATTGACCTTTCACCAGCACCGATGGGAGAGGACAGCATTGTTCCCGCTCTTGAACTATGTGCTGGTAGTCCACTGGGTACACCTGGGACAGTGGCCGCTGTAGCGGCTGTAACGGCTGCACTGAGGAGTACCACATTGCCGACATGCGGCTATTGTGGACTTATGCTGCCCGTGCTAGAGGATGCTATGTTGGGACAGCGTTGGGAAGAGGATTACGTCAATGTTCATCAACTGCTGTTCTACTCATCTATATGTGGGACTGGACTAGATACCATTCCACTCGCAGGAAGTCATTCTGCTGGGGAAATAGCACATCTCTTACTGGACGTCGCTACACTCTCCCTCCGTCTACAAAAACCACTCTCCGCTCGTCTATTCCCTATAATGGGAAGACAAACTGGAGAGCGTACAACATTTACATTATCTCACTTGACGAACACACGCATCAAATAGTGAGAAACATGGCCTATTAACTATTGCAGTATCCTTCGACGGATCGAGGGAATAAAGAAAGTCTGGCGCTGCTCCTCATGTCTCCTGATGTGGATAATTCTACCGGAACGACGTCTACTATGTCAGGTATTTTTGCACTAGGAGTTTTGTGTGCCCCAAAAGGCATTCATAACACCGTCATAGGTGCTTTTGACGCTCTCGTAGAGACGTGCGTTTTCAATAGCAAGTGCAGCCAGACTGGCCAGTACCGAAAGAAACTGAATATCGTCCTGATGAAAGTCCGTGGGCTTATCTGTGTAGACACGCATAATTCCGATGGCCTCACCGTGAACTTCTAATGGAACACAGAGAATAGAGACCAGTCCTTCCTGACGGGCGGCCTCCTTGTATTGGAAGCGAGCATCGGTGCTGGCATCTGCGACGAAGACGGGTGAACCACGCAAAGCCTCGCTATCGATAGGACTATCGGTAACCGAAACTGGGCCCTTTGCCAGATATTCACTGCTTAAGCCATAGACAGCACTCAAACGAAGCTGACCAGTACTGGGATCAAGCAGACGAAGCACACAAGCCTTGACTTGCATGGCTTCAGTAATACTCGTGACCACACTTTGCAGTACTTGACTGAGTTCAAGGCTGGAAGAGATGGTTAGAGCAGCCTGGTAGAGTGCCGTGTAGTAATCTCTATGCGGGTGTGGTAAGCTGGTGGAATGGATATCAGTTGTCATAAAAACCCTTTCTGGAAGCCCATCCCTTTCACAGAGGAGGGAGGAAAGAAAGGCTGCCCGCAGGCAGAACTTCCTAGAAGACGGGTATATTGCTAATTCGCTAGATTGCGACGTAATTCGCTCTCAGAATGCCGACTACGTAGGAGTGCACAAAGACACCGCGTGGATTTATCCACAGGCGGAGTATCATAACAGCTATCCATCTGGCGAGATGACAGGCAGCGTCAGTGAGCTGCTGCCTCTTGCTGGATTGGTGGATCCTGCACAAGCCAGACACGACAGGGTGCGTTGACCAGTACATAGCTGACGGTCTTGCTCAGTTCACTCTGTAGACGGTTGCTATGACGAACTAAGCCGATCAGGAGCAAGGCACAATGGTGATCACGTGCCTCGTCAACGATAGCTGAGCCAGCATCACGTGCTTGCACAACCTCAGGGATAGCCTCACAGCCAACGCGGTGCGCTATTTCCATGGCTGAATTGAGCAGTTGATCGGCACGTTCAGATTCTTGTGTGAGAATTGCTTTCAGCGGCAGTGTGCGTGGTACTTCGATCACATGCACGAAGTGGACCTTACGTCTGGCTCCTTTCGCCATCTGGCACCCAAGATAGACGAGATTGGAGTCAAGCTTTTCTCCGCCAATCACAATAGCAATGTCCCCGGTGGCACATTCGCCTAGGGCACACCGGCTCATCTCAGCATCTTCCTTAGCTTTGGAGCTCCATAAGTGAACCATGATTCTCCCCTCCTGATGGGAGTATGACAACAGCGTGATAAAACAGCATCATCTGGACCTTCGTGTCAGTATGTTTTAGCGAACGCCTACTTACTTGACATACGGGCTATTACAAATTTTATTTCCTACAGAAGACTAACGTCAATAGCATGAGTATATCAGTCCGGTTCAATGGTCGCTGTCAAATTATAGCTCAGGAGTCGTTGTTGATAGTACTCAGCCGCTTCTTTGGGACAAACAATGACTACTGCTTTCCCGTGAACATGCGCGGTGAGCATAATATGCTCCGCTTCCTGCACTGTTAGTGTATTAACTGACTGCAGGAGCGCGAAAACAACGTAGTTCATCTCATTATAATCGTCATTATGCACAATGACTTTGTATGGCGGAAGCAGCTTAGTACGATCAAGAACAACCTCGTCTGGCTTGGTTTGGAAGCGTGATTGAGTTAGCTGATTCCTTGGCATTATGAAATTCTCCACTTTGTACATGTGGCAACCGTTTTCTTCGGTAGAAATATTCTACCATTATTGAACAGAAAAGGCAAGGAGGCCCTTGCTCCATGAGATAATCGATAGTATTTTTGGAATGGATCCTCCAGAAAATGAAAACGAAAAATAGAAGAAGAGAAATTCACCGCGTCTCATGTGTATCTAAACTACCAGATGAGTCGTGTTCTACATAGGGGTATGCAGCACAACTGTTTTATCCCGCCAACGGGTACTGGGAAGAATAGTGTGTAGGGAGCAGAGACAGGTAGCAGAAAAGGGTATCTGTACTCTCACCTCCAACGGTAGTTAAGAATGCCAAGTAATTACAGCGCATTCGATCAAGGAGGAGAATAGACCATGTCAAATCCGGTAATGTCAAATTCGATAGGAAATGATCCACAAGTACGAGATTCCAAGGGGCGAGATCCCAAGGGGCGGGGTCGGGGCTTTGCTTCAATGACTCCAGAGAAAAAGCGTGAAATTGCCAGCAAGGGTGGGAAAGCTGCCCATGCTCTGGGTACAGCCCACAAGTGGACTAGTGAAGAGGCTCAGGCTGCTGGTCGTAAAGGTGGTTCCATTAGCCGTCGTCGCTCAAAATACAGTGTCCAGGCAGATTGATAACACCCAATACGCCTGTTATCCCTCTCGCGTCAGAAGACGGCATGGGGATATAGGGGTTGACATCCTGCCTCTTTTCTCTTCGAATGGCAATGTACCGCGGGGATCGCGGAAACTGAAGCCTGTCGTGCCCCCTTTGGGGATGGAGGTGATGTAAGATCTCGTTGGGTGAAAGCTCGACTTGGCAAGTCCCCGTAAAACCCATTCGTGAGAGGGGGAGTCCCCTACATTTATGCATGGGGAGGATGTCAACTCCTGTCCTGGATGAGATAGGAATAATTTCATAAAGAGCAGACCAAAAGGTGTATAGGTCTGCTCTTTAGTTTGCAGCCAGCTTCTTTCTTCCATATCTCTTTACTCAGCAAGCAGGCTAGAAAGCCATCCTCGCGCCGCATAGATAGGACCATTGTCGTTAACAGTGATTCCTACTTGCATGGTGGTGAATGGTTTTCTTTGCTATAATATGCCGTGGTAATCATAGGACCAGGAGTTATCAACGATTATGCGACGCTTTTTTACTCCCCGAGTACGTATAGCGCTCGGGGTAGCAATCATTTTGCTTATAACCATATTAGCGGTGCGTTACGCTCCCCCCGAGGGTGAATCAAATAATGCAAGTGGCGATGCCCCTCTGGGAACTCCCACAATTGTTGTGACAACCCGACTGGACTCAATAGCCATCAACCGCGGCATCGAGTTCAAAGGTGTGCATATTGCCATCAAAGATGCAACCTTAGCGGCAAAGTTTTCAGATGATCACAAGCGCAGTGGCAACTACACCCTGCGTGTGGAGGTCAATGCCATCAATCAAGGAAATTCTGTACTTGGCGTTGATTATGCATCTCTGGTGTACTTAGTGATGCCGGATGGAGAGAAAGTACCAACCAAACTGATCTCCATCAAAGCCGATGCTTTACCGGGTCAGTTGCAGAGCGGCTTTTTTGACTTTCCATTATCAACGCCAGTCTCTCTCTCAGACCTCAAAGTAATTTTCGAGGGCGGTCCAGTTGTGCCTTTGCGTGTGGCGTAATCCATATTGCGCTGACAATTATCAGTTGCTCTTGAAGTACATCATGCATTCTTTCAACTCTTTCTTTAAAGTTATTGTCTATTAATACCCTTCATTATGATCTTGTTTTCTCTCACAAAAGAGATTATCATCCAATAGCCAGAACAGGAAATCAAACAGCTGCAATAATCTTGCTGTACCTCAGCATCTGTGTTATATTCTCGTTGTCTGATTTACATCAGCAATTCAAACATATTTTCAGGTTCCATCTGAATCTTAGCAGAAAACGATGAATATATGCTATTTTCACCTATTATGAGATATAATTTTATTTCATCTTTTATGACATTCTTATAAAACGTAGAATATACGTGGCAACTCAGGATGGGGGTAAAAAAGAGCAGAATGGAACGCCCGGGCAGAGCAGTCAACTGGGTGAGAGCTCTTGAGTCACGCGTTATGGGTCGGTGGCTCATCCAGAGGAAGAGAAAAGAGGAAGATCTTGCCCATGAAAGACCGCCTTCAAGCAAGCAAGGATGGGAAGATGCTGTTTGCGCAGGGTCTGGGTGAGAGAAAGCAGTTGAGCAAAGCGGGATGCTCCGGGTTCTGAACGAAACCCTCCAGAGACTTTGTTCTTGAGTTTGATGGCCTTGATAGCCCGTTCAGAACTGTTGTTATCTGGGGGCACATCTGGATGGCTCATGAAGGTAAAGATCCAGTCTTGATGCTTGATGAGCCGCTTGTAACTGCTCAAAGCCAATGGCCTCGTTCATGAAGAAACGGTGGGCTGCTTGCAATGCACTGGGATCTCCCATTTGCTCGGGCAACGAGGCTACCGGCTTTTCGGCCATCGCTGCTGCTATTTGCACCACCCGGTCTCTCCTCCGTGGATCTCCTAGTTCCACTTCTCCGAATGTCTCGACTGCCCACTTTTTCGCATCTAGCACACTGAGAGCTTGCATTGGTCCACCTTTCTTTCTCTCCTTCGATACTCTCCCTTCTCACTTACTCGGCTACTCCACTTCTGTAATCAAGTCAGCATACCAGTTAGGGTCATCCTCCGAGTCTAACCCGTTATTTCCAAATTTTCTACTATCCCTAAGTTTGCTGCTTTTTCTTGAAATGCCTTTTCAAAAATGTCTTTCCATTTGTCCATTTCAGGAACTCCGTAGCTTCTTGAAGAATTAAACGCTTTGATGTCTTCATTATGTTCATCTAGTTGTCTCTCAAGGTCACTATAATTATTTTCAAGCTCATCTTTAATATCTTTCATGCCCTTCCCACCAGAAATCCACTTGCCCATTTCATCTTGAACGTTACGTGGTCGCCCATTTAATGCTTCATTCAAGTTTGTATGCATTTTTGCATCCCATATGCCATTTCCTCTCATATGTCCTTTAACCATTTCGCCATATCCAGAAATTGCTTGCGTCAGAGTTGTGTCATTCTTCTTCTGAGAGTAATTTCTTACTTTTCTATAATCATTTAGAAATATAACATAATACTTACCGATTTTCTCTGATTGATATCTATACTTCTTATATACGCCTGAACTCTTTAAGCTGCGTTCACTGCTTTTTATACTTTCCAGCTTATCCAGTTCAGATCTATCCAATCCTAATCTCGCCGCGTTTTCTTGAAATGCCTTTTTAAAAATGTCTCTCCATTTGTCCATTTCAGGAACTCCGTAGCTTCTTGAAGAATTAAACGCTTTGATGTCTTCATTATGTTCATCTAGTTGTCTCTCAAGATCACTGTAATTATTTTCAAGCGCATCTTTAATATTTTTCAGGCGCTCCGCGCAACGAATCCACCGAGTTAGATCCTTCCTATCTGTACTTGGTAGATTATCGTTTTTCAATATATCGGTCAGTATTTCAGCAGTCAAATCTGTATCTGGATCTATAGACCATGCGCCATTACCGCTCATATATATTTCAACCATTTCACCATATCTAGAAATGCTCTGTGTCAAAGTTTTATCGTTCTTTCGCTTAAAGTAATTGCTGGCCAGCTTCAAAGAAGCTTTAAAGTCAGCATAAGTCTTCCCTGCTTCCTTTGCCATCTTTGTATAATCTATGTATTCTTCTTTTTCAACTAAACTACTTTCCATTTTTTCAATTTTTCGCATTTTCTTCCTGTCTAAATCACGCATTTCGATAATATCTTCTATATTCATGTTATGTTTTTTTTGCTCTTCTAGTCCTTTTTCATGGTTTAATTTGGCTTGTTCATTATCATATATTTGGCGTTGTTCATCTATTTCAATCTTCTTCTCACGGAATAAATTCATACGTTCTTGGTTCGACATCTCAGGATGATCATCAAACAATCTGTCCCCTAGCTCAAATAAAAGCGAAGGCCTAAGGGATTCAACCCAATTCTTTTTCATATCTAATAATTCACTCTTGATAGCTTGCATTGCTTCTTTATGTCTATTTAATTCACTGCGTATTTTAGAATCGCTTCTTGCCTGTATAGCTAATAATATTTCTTTTCTCTTAGCATTGTCTTTCTCTGGGCTTGTAGAATCATGAGCACTAGTACTTGGCTCGTCTAACCCCTTTTTGGGAAATTGACTGCCGCTTACGGTCTGTTCTCCCTTTTCAGTGCTACCTTGTCCTTGTTCCTTCCTAAATGTCTTTGGATCTACGCCCATAAATGCGAGCTGTTTATCCCCAGTTGAGAGTCCTCTAGGCGTTCTGTTAGTCTCACTACCACTATCTGCTCGTTCTTTACCCTTATCCGGTTTTTTATTTAGAAATCCTCTGCTAAAATCCATGTTAAAGCTCCTTTTGATATTTGCACTTAATAATATAATTTGTACGTTTCAAATGTAAACTTTATTATTATTCATTAATCTTTAACAATCTTCAAGTAAGTCTTGAAGATTGTTGGCCTTTTTGTATTTAGGCTGCGTTATCAGGGTTACCTTATAAACCACATTCCGCAGTTTGAAAACACGTTTTGGATATTAATTATTACATTTTATACCTGTTTTGCTGGACCGTTGCTAAAGGGCCTATCCGAATAACTCATTTCGTCCCCCAATTTGAGCGACTCCGGATAGTAAATCGGATAGGCTCTAAGATTTCTTCAACTATGAGCTATACTTTATTAGCTATAGCGAATAGCGGATAGTCTCTATCATCGCATTTTTACCTATCTGTGTTAAGCTTACCTGATAATTAGCTCTTCTGCTAGGGAAATATAGGGACAAATTAAAGCTTATTGATCCCAACATAGAAAACTAATACCTCGGATTCATCGGTGCTCAGTGCCCCTTTGGGGGAAAGATTTTGCTGTTCGCTTATTCTCAAGGAGCTAGAAAATACTGCTCAAGCTCTTAAAGCCGGAAGGAGGAACTCATCAGTTGAGTGTTCTTTCGCTTGAAAATCGCTTCTTAGCTGTTTTGCTCAAAAGAGAAATGGGGAATCAACAAACGGTCCAGCTAAAAAAGGGCTCTCATCCAAGCTCTCACCTTGATCTTTAGATTTCTTTACAGAGATCTATAAGAGGCTGTGTGGAAAGAGAACCCCGATCCGCTCAAGACGTATCCTTCTAAGAAGGTGTCTGACTCCCGTCGCCATGCGGTTCTTCAGCAAGAAGACCATGGTGATGGGGCATTCAAAACATTCTGTGCACCTATATCACTTTGTACCTGTTTGTGTGAGCTCTAGAAAGTGTTTGACCCCGATGAAATCGGCACTTTCTGAGAAGGTGTCTTACTCCCATCCCCATTAGGCCGCTGGAGCGAGATGGGAGAGCATGCACTTGAAGGCCGAGATCTTGATGAAAGCCTCACAGGTCTCAGGTAAGCCCTCATGATCGCGACAGAGCCGATGCCAGCGCACCAGCCAGGAGAAGCTGCGCTCCACCACCCATCTGCCTTCGCAGGAGACGAAACCCAGATGGAAAAAGCTGTTCCCAGTCGACCTCGGTGCCTTCGGGCACCAGGACGCCGCGTTTGGGAACAGTGAGGGCACGCACTGTCTGCATCATCCATCCCAGGTGGATTTTGAGCCAGGTGATCATGGTGCCTCCATAGCGGCTATCTCCCCAGAGCAACTGCATCCTGGGGAACTTTTCCTTTAGGCAAGGTTCGGAAATGAGCTGAGGACGATGCGACAATTGGAACGATCCCAAAATTGCGCAGGGCCTGTCAGAAGGTACTTCAGTAGCAGTTACTGACCTCTAAATTGTCACATTCTTTCGAACCTTGCCTAAGGGTAGGAACGGCAATTTATTGCGCCCGTTATTGCCATATATAAGAACTTGGTGTCCCAAAAAACAAAGTGGCGTGCGTTTAACAAATGTGGTACGATTAAACCACGCTATCGCGTTGAGTTATGTGTATGTAGGAGGTGCAATTTTTAAAGGATTTGCTTCGGAATTACGCGATCTTGGGATATACTCTTATTAGAACTGTTTTACTATTAAGCACATGGTTAATAAGGAGAAAAGAATATGCCTCGTCAAATCAAACGTTATGGGTGGATACCTGATCTGCCCGATCAGCGAGACCACCTCTATGCTGCTCCCATCCAGGCGCTACAAGCTCTGCCCACCAGTGTTGATCTTCGTCCGGGGTGTCCTGGAGTGTATGATCAGCTCGATTTGGGAAGCTGTACAGCCAATGCTATTGGTGCAGCTATTGAGTTTGATCGGCTCAAACAAAAGCTTTCAGATTTCATGCCATCTCGGCTTTTCATTTACTACAATGAGCGCGCAATGGAAGGAACTATCGATAGCGATAGCGGTGCCATGATTCGGGATGGTATCAAAAGTGTGGGTTCGCAGGGAGTGTGCCCCGAAAGCGAATGGCCATACGACATCACACAATTTCGACAACAACCCTCGGACCAATGCTATCAGGACGCACTTTCTTGCAAGGCTATCCTCTATCAGAGTGTATTGCGCGATCTTAATCAAATGAAGGGATGTTTGGCCTCTGGCTATCCATTTGTCTTTGGATTTACTGTCTACCAAAGCTTTGAAAGTGCATCAGTCGCCCAGACTGGTCAGGTACCAATGCCACAACGAGGAGAGAGCGTACTCGGAGGACACGCAGTTTTGGCAGTGGGATTTGATGACGCTCAGCAAAGGTTTCTGGTACGCAATTCTTGGGGAACCGATTGGGGCATGCAAGGATACTTCACCATGCCTTATACATACCTGACCCAAGCGAGTCTTGCTAGTGATTTCTGGACGATTCGGGTCGTTGGACAATAAATGCTAACAAATACGTCCTTGGATCTAATCATGCTACAACGTGAACGCGAAGCGTAAACCTGCGTGCTGGTGTTCCCGTTTGTTGCCATGACCTTCGTGACACAAGGGTAATGCTGCCTGAGCCTACCTGGACAGCCTTGAAGTGCCAGTAATGGCGTCCTCCTTGTCCAGGTAGGTTTTGGGTGGTGGGTTCAAAATGGTCATCAAGAAGTAAGCAGAACGGCTCTCCATTTGCTTCAAAACTCCAGCGAAATCCTGTTGTGGGATTTTCGGGAAGTGTGATCTCAAACACTTCACCGCTATGCACCTCAACCTCATGCCCATGAGCATTTTCATCGAAATTTTGCATACAAAGTGCCCCTAACTCTGCTCTTTTGAGTAGCATATATCTATTCGTCCTCGTCAGAAATACTCACTCGCTCAACGCGATGTTGAACATCAAAGAGCACTTGCAGGCGTGGTGAAGACTCACTTTCGCCAGCTTGCAAGCTGTTTTGCACCTGTTCTTCCAGCATCAAATAATATTCGACCAGCAAGCGCTCTCCTACCGTAGTATGGTCCACGCACTCTTTCAAGAGCGATTCAGCTTCCTCATAGATTTCCAGGCGCTCCTGTGCCTGTTGAAATCGCTGTTGCAGATACTGCATCTGTTCCTGGCGAACCTGTAGTTCGCGGCGACGTAATCTGGCAGTACCCGACTCGTCCTGTTGAAGTTCCTGAAGCTCCAGGGCGGCCTCGCCAATTTCGATATTTGTCACCTTCTGACGGCGTGTAAACCATGCAAGAACCGCGTGGAGGCGCACAAGTGGATTGGCTGCTGTGGGAAGACGGAGATTATCATCTGAGAGTAATTCATCACTGCCTGCCTCAGTCACTTCTTCGGAGATACCATCATCATCAAAATCCATAGCTCAACTATTCCTTAGTTCGTACACTAATGTGGAGTGTCCAGTCCAATAGTAGCATGGTAATGCAAGGTGATGCAGTCTCAAGAAAAGAAGAAGATAAAAACTGCGATTGCGTCCCATCTCATTAGTGCTGTTCTTCCTTCCCTAGATTATTTTAGCTAAGCTCGTCAGGTGAGATGCGGAAAGAGCAGGAGTGTGATTACGAAAATATGTGTATGCGTAATCACGGAACTACAGCTCAAGCTCCTAGAAAGTAAACAATGGCGGTGATTATAGCTGTAAGAATTACCCAGAGGAGCTGGAACCAGTAGAAAAACGGGATGTCGAAAAGCTTTGGGTCCGCACGGTTGTAAAACGGTGGCCAGAGCATTACGATGAAAGGTATGATCAGGAGAAGCAAGAACCAGCGGCGATTCTTGTTTTTGGAGCGAATAGTAGCCATGATGTGAACTCCTTTGTTGCAAGATATGGAGATGCTATCTGCAAGTCCAAGGACAATCAGTACAAGGCCGTTAACCCATTCATTGTACCACGTAGCATCGACGACGGCATCTTGGTGAAAAATGTCAATAGCTGCAGAGCAAGATGGCTGGCATCCCATGGCTTTGCTTTCTCACTCGGCACTACAAATCAATCCTGATCCATGTTGTACTGCTATACGCACAGCTTCCATCAAGGAGTCAGCATGAGCTGGCAGAACCTCGTCAATCATCCGAAACTCTTCCATCTGCTGACTTTGTTCCTGGCGGAAGCGGGCGTAATCTGCTTGTGCAGCTGCATGGTCTGGTGGCTGTTCATCCTGGAGGCAACCTGCAAGATGGCGTACTTCGTCGGGGGTCAGGTAACCAACATAGGCCTCATATGGCTCACCAGTTCGATACCCAAAGGGCATGCTGCGTCGCCCACAAGCCAGGAGTTCAAAGAGTGCCATCGCTCGCACGGAGCGCGTTGCGAGCCAGCCACGTAGGTGCAACGTTGTAGGATGGCGCCCAATTTCCACTCCTCGGCACTCAATATCTATACCTTCTATGCCAAGACCTACTTGAATTGCTTCTGCATCATCACTCTGCTCTACTACTGGTTCGCTCGCCTCGTCTGCTGATACACAAAAACTGGTGGGTCTCTGGAGCGGCGGCATAGGATTCATACTTATTGGCCATTCCGTCTCCGGCGGTACTTCTGCTTCAGGTTGCATAAGCTGCAATTGACAGTGTTTCTCGACAATCGCGCCCCAAATGACACGAACGGCATCCGAGTTTTGATAAAGCTGGGGAGGATGGTGATACATATAGTTGTCGCTTAATTTGGTGAATTGCTCAGCACTGCAAAGAAGCTGATACTCTTTGTTGGTGTGGGAACCTCGTGGAAGCTGCTGCACAAATGTCTTGGCCCGCAGCCAAGTACATGATAGTTGCATCGCAGAAGGAATGAATTGTTCCTCTAGTGCACAACGTGTCTGTTGATACAGTTGGTGAATAACGGTTTCGTTCCCATCAATCAACCAGCGTGCAAATGCTGGCATAACAAGACCTGTATATGCCTCCCAATCAAATCCATGGACACGTGCCATAACGCCTGATCTCCTCTTTTGAGGATGCTATCACAATCTAAAATGACTTGTCAATAGGAAATGGACATATTTACGCCTCAGTGTACGAGGCTCTTCTCTCGCCCAGGTAGGGCAAAAAGCCCCATTTGGGCTTGCCGCATCACCGTTTCTAACACTGAATCATCCTTGACCGAAGGCGCTTGAATTAGCATCGGTGGAACTGGTAGAACTCGTGATATCGGTGGTGAAGATGGCATGGATGAGGTAGGAGTATCTATCAATGCTGTGGGAGTATTCGAAAGTAATGGCATCTGCCCATTGCCATTTGTCTCTATAGCTCTGGTTACTTCGAGAGAGAGGTCAAGAGAATCTATTGGCAATAGCCGCAAGTCACCGTTGAGTGGATAATCAGCTACCCCGTTCGAGCGCATAGTGAGCATTTGTTGTGGAAAAGCCGTAGTGACCGGGCGTAGATCACTCGGCGTATATGTCGGTTGGGTAGGTAGCGTTGGCGTAGGAAAGGCTTCTGATACACCTCTGGAAGGCGTTGAGGTGTTTAGAGCAGCACCAGATGCAGATTGTAGGGCATGGAGCGGAGGTTGCATATAGTTATTCATCCATGGACTAGCCTGGGCTGCCTCCTGAGCTGCCGCCTGTAGTGCTAGCCTACGCCGGTTGATCAACCACCTCACCAGGAACCAGACCGTTCCTCCACTGATCAGCACCAAAGGAGCGCCGACACCAAGGATCAGGGATAGCGTGAATGCATCCATCCCCTTGTTATCTGCGTTTTGCAGATTGGGCATAGTCGATACAGGAACTGTGGCTGTTGCCGTGCCTCGAGTAGTAGCGACGGCGGTAGGAGTCGCGCTTCCAGGAGTGCTAATTGGCGTAGCGGTAGCTGAAATCTCTGTTGCTATAGGGATAGGAGGTGCAGCAGTTGTTGGCACCGGGTTTACTGGTGGGACTGGTGTCGCTTTTGGTGGCTGTGTAGGTGCAGGCGTAGGTGTGGGAGTTGGAGTCGGTGTGGGAGTTGGAGTCGGCGTGGGAGTTGGAGTCGGCGTGGGAGTTGGAGTCGGCGTTGAGGTTGGAGTGACTAGAGGGACAAGCGTACGCAGAGACTGCGAACTCATCGCATAGCTCGTCTCGATGCTTCCTTTGATGCCAAGAAAGAAAAATAGTAAGATTACATAAGAGAGCAGGCCTATTTTGAGAAGTTTTTGTCCGATAGCGCATAGGTTGTTTTTCATCAGAATTGATCCCCTAACACAATAGAGCTTCGCCACATAAAGAAGTAGGTTGTTTATCTCTCATTTCCCACTGTGGAGGGTCGGCATGGAAGACTTGATAGAGCAGCTCGTTATCAAGCACTACTGAGACTAAGTCTGACACTCCCTGACATAAATGCGCAGGGATTCTTCCTTCACCCATCAAGCTTGCCACTCCCCATTGCTGGTGTAGCAGTAGAGGTTCGGTGTCCAGAAGCGTTTTGCGAGTTGAACCGAAGTCCACCTCCCCTGTTTCCGAGTGCCCCCCGGTACAGTCACACGCACACAAAGCAACAAACGATCTGCCCGTTAGGGAAGAATGGCGCTCCTGTCAAACAGAACAAGAATGTTACGCAAAGCCTGCCACTTACTCTAAGAGTGTTCTATAGAGCTATTCTAACCGATCTAGAGAAAATTGGTAAAGAGGAATAGGCCAAAGGTACCCCGGTGCCCAAGCCCCATAAAAGGTAGGCCCATTCATCCCCACTTAAAAGATGGGGGATGAATGGGCCATTCACTGTAAGACCGATTAAATCAAGATTGAGAGTCGGCTAAGCATAATCGTTCAACAAATGGAACTGCACTGGTTGGCGGAGCGTACGCAGAGCTTTTACTTCAATCTGACGAATACGTTCCCGCGTCAATTTGAAGTGCAAACTAAGCTCTTCTAGGGTATGGCAATATCCATCCTGCAGTCCATAGCGCATTTCAATCACCTGACGCTCTCTCTGGCTGAGGGTATCAAGAGCCCTTGTAATCTGCTCACGCAGTACCTGATGTGTCACGACTTCAGCTGGTGCTGCTGCCTGCATGTCTTCCAGGGTATCAGCTAGATGGTACTGTTCGTCATCTATAAGAGGGGCATCCAGTGAGATGGGTGCTTCCGCCATGCTTTGTAATTCAACGATGCGCTCCTTCGTCAAATTCGTTGCCTTGGCAACCTCTTCTGGGAACGGATCACGTCCAAGATCCTGGTAGAGCTGGCGGGAGATACGCTTCATTTTATAAATGAGTTCAACGACATGCACTGGAATATGAATGGTGCGTGTGTGTTCTGCAACCGCCCTGCTGATAGCTTGGCGAATCCACCACGTCGCATATGTGCTAAAACGAAATCCACGCGATGGATCAAATTTTTGTGCAGCACGTATTAGCCCCAGATTCCCTTCCTGTATGAGATCTAATAATGAAACCCCATGATTGTTATAACGTTTGGCTATGCTCACGACAAGACGCAGATTGGCTTCGACTATGCGTTGTTGCGCTTGGATATCACCTTCGACCACGCGGCAGGCCAATTGCATCTCCTGCTCAGCTGTTAATAAGGGATAACGCCCAATTTCAGCGAGATATTGCCTGATGGCGTTCTCAACTTCGCTTTCTCCACTCCCTTCGCTTTCTTCCTCTTCATCCAGGTAATTTTCCTCTTCATCATGGAAATCTGGCGAGAGGCCATTTCTTCTGCTTCCTCTTAACCTGGATTCTAGACCATCGGCATCTAGAGAGAATTGTTCTTCATCATCCTGATAAGAAAATCCTTCAAAATTCTCATCTATCTTTTTTGGATTAGCTTTTTTCGCTCTGCCCGTGGCCGTTGCTCTATGGTGAGTGATTGACTTTTTGCGTGCTCGTTGGGTGCGTGGCCTTTCTTCACATGCTGAAGATAAATGCTGCTGTCCGTCGAAACACGCTGTTTCTAATATGTTCGCCTGTTTGGTCTTGGCTACCATATACCTACTCCTTAAACCTCAATTCCCATTCCACAATTTGGTAACCGGAGACTGGTGATGCTGATAATGCCCTTTGTTTCAATCTCGATGTTTTTAATCTCGAAGTTTCAATCTCGAATGGTTTCAATCTCGAATGAGCCTCCTCCACCTCTTCTTAACTATTACTTGAGCACGATCAGTAACACGCTGCCCGAAAAAATTTCGGGTATGTCCCCCCTATGTTCTATAATACTGCAAGATATGTGCCAATATAAAGATATCCTAGCAACCTCGCTTGAAATTCTTTGGACCTCATAGAAATCCGCAGGGATAATTAGCAGAACCTGGAAAAAATTTCCAGGTTCTGCGGATATTTCCGCAGTTGATTTGGCAGTTTTTGTTCTCGACTCCAAAGCGCTAACGTGGTACAATGCCTTGCATCGATATTGCCCAACGAGGGTCCTATGAAGGAGAATTTGTTATGTCACGAGGGCACAAAGGACCTCCACAAGAGAGCGTCGATAGTATTTTAGTTGCTATCAGTCGCAGTGAAGACATTGATCCTGATACGATGTCACGCTATTTAGCTCGTCTCGATGAAGAATGGGCTAATGGTGCGCGAGAGAAGGTCTTGCGCCTGCTTCGTAGTGACGATGCTATGGTCCAAGCTGCTGCCATCCGTATTCTAGGTGAATTGGCTACCGATTTCGATCTTGAGGGACTAGAAGATTTTGTGGCTGATCCTACGGTTAGCGATATGGCAAAACTCTCGCTCTCTCCTATTCTAAAAGAACTGGGCTCCGAAATGGCTGATGATGGGATTGTTGAATACCTCAATGATCCTGCTGGTGCAATTCGGCAGATGCAATTACGCCTTCTTGAAATCGTTGGGCAGAGTGAAATGGGTGTAGAAACCATTCTAGATGATGTGGTATCGATGCCTGTTGAGCGACGCCTGGGCTTTATTCATTGGCTCGGCAATAGCAATGATCCCCGCGCTGCCAGTCTCCTGATCCCCCTGTTAACGCATCAATTTGGAAAAATTGTCATAGAAGTGATTGATGCACTGGAACAGCTGGGGCCTATCGCCGTCAATCATACCATCCCCGCTTTAAATCATCTCATCGCAACCAGCTCAAATCGCCAGCTAAAACAGCATGCACGTGCTACGCTGGGGCGGTTGACGATGCAATCAATGCTGGGGGTAGAAGATGCAACTCAGATGGAGGCTCGCCGCTACCAGCTTCCTGCTTACGAGGCACGCGTGAGCTCTATTGATGGTTCCGGTACACAATTAATCATGCTCTCCTGGATGCGTGCTGACGGCCTGATCAAAGGCATCAATGTGCTGAGTCAGAATCAAAAGGGAATTAAGGACTGCTATGGGGTCGATGAAATGGATGCAGAGCGCTGGGGATCGCTGGTGAGTGACCTTAATGAGCAGGGCTTCAGTAGCTTTATTGTACCTTTCGAATATGCCCGTGCTCTCGTTCTGGAGGCACGGGCACAGAACAAACGTTCACGTGCCAAATTGCCTATTGCCTACGTTATCTGGCGTCCCCTGATCGAAGGTCTCCTACCCGAGAAAAAGCTCACATTGCCATATCCGACGATCCTAGAGCCGATTCCTCTCGATTCCGCTACTCAGGCTTTAGCACAGCAAGGCAAGGAGCTTTATGAGCTGAACGAATTTATGTCCTGGATGTATGAGCCAATAGAGCGCATAGAGCCATACATTACACGTCACCTAGCTGCACACGATGTTTTCGAATCACATCTCTGGAGTAAAAAAAGAAAAAAAGGGCATAAACATCAAGGCCAGCTAATGAAGCTGGTAGATGAGGCGCTTGACTCGTTAATCGATGAGAAATGGTGTTTACTCTACGAGATACGCCTGCGTCGCCAAGCAGCGCTTTTCCAGGTTGTTGGACGTGAGAAAGACGCTGCATTGATCCGTGCAGTAGCCGCGCTTCTTCATCCAAATTCCGGCGTCCCTGTACAGGAGCAGGCTTTCCCGCGAGCCCTGATCGGTTTTTCGATTGAGCAGGGACCTTTGCGCTTGATGGTGGAATCTTTGCGCAGCGGCAATATAGAAACTTTCCCGCCTGAATTCTTTAGCGAGTAATAACTACCCAGGTACCAATCGGACTGATTAACGCCGAGAGTTTACTATCAATCCCCAAAGGGTACACGGTAATTCGCCATTTCGGTAGGGGCCCGATTTACCGTGTACCCTTTGGATAACGCGTCCGCCGTTCCCCTACCATAACGGATTCATTACCAGCCCTGTAGTCAGTTTCGGATAAAGATAGGTAGATTTCTGTGGCATTCGATCATTGGCCTGTGCTACATCACATACTTGTCGCAATGGTATTCCGTTAAGTAATATGATTGCCTGTGCACCTTCGCTTTGGAGCGCTTGCCATGTTTCTCGCGTGTCGTGTGAATAGCGGATGTATCTACCCGCGGCTATGTCCTCTGGTGACAGTTCCAGTTGCTCCTCTAAGATCAGGGTTTGTACCATTGCCACATCGAGTTCGTTCCAGGCAGCAGAGTGCCCACTCTGAGCCATACGCTCTTTTCCCTGCTCATTGATGCTGAGCAGCAACGTTTGGTCCTGAGTTTTCAGTACCAGCGATGGGCATTGTTGCCCAGCCTGAGCTAGCCTTGATAGAACCTCTTCACTTGATTCTTGCGTGTCCAGCGCTCGTACTGCAAAATGCTGTGTCAGTTGCTGCTGAGAGAGCGTATTGAGCTTATCTCGACTCAGGTCAAAGAGAATACGGTGGGTGGGAAGGACAAGCCAGCCTGGGTCCTCTATATCGATCAGTGCCATCAGTACAAAATTAAGCCCGTCCATCAAGTGGAGTTCCCGGCGCTGTTCGTGGACTTCGTCGCGATATTGCAGTGCTGTTGTATAGCGGTGATGTCCATCTGCAATATAGAGTTGACGTGAAGCAAAGAAATTATGGATAAGGACCACCAACTCAGGATCTGCAATTGGATGCAAACGATGCTCTTCTCCTACCTCATCGACGATCTGTATCTCTGGTTTCTCAGCATAATTGCCCAGCAGGCGACGAATCTGACCCTGGGGATCTTCGTACATGCACATGATTGGGCTTAGATTGGTTGAGCATGCACGCAGCAGGTTCAAACGATCTTCTTTATCCTTCGTGCGTATATGTTCGTGAGGAAGGACGACGCGTGCACTCCAGGGTTCCAGACGGACACGGGCTAATAAACTTGTGCGTGTATAGCTCTGACCAGCATAGCTGAAGCACTGCTGATAGAGATAATAGCAGGGGAGTGCTTCCTGGTACAAAATATTTTGTAGACGCCATTCTGAAAGCGTCACTGCAGCTCGGGTATATACATTGTTGAGAGTATCGTCTGTAGGCTCTTGTCGGCCCAGTTCCAGACGAATGACGTTGTAGGGATGTCGTTCGTAATAGCGTGCCTGTGCCTCTTTACTAATAACATCAAACGGAGGAGTGATGATCTGGGCAAGGTCGCCTACTTTTTCGCGTGTATATCGTAATCCTCGAAAGGGTTGAACATCTGCCATATGTCTATAACTCCAAAAGTTAATCTCTCTATCTATAATAGCAAGTCTCTAAAGTCTCGACAAGCCTACGCATGCGAAGTAGCCCACTTCTGTTAGACGGAGAGTGAAACACCCATAAACAAAAACTTAACCTGAGGACTATCCACAAGTCCTAGTCTAAGATAAACTAGATTGACTCATCATGATACAAAGTGTAAACTCTGCTTGTAGCGTATACAGGACGGATAAACAGTGATGAAATCCTCATCCTGCTATCGCTCTGGTTCTATACGTGGCCAGTGCTGGTTGTCCGCTCCGTTGTTTTCACTACATGACAGTTGTCAAAAAGGGGAACACAGCCCGGTCGGGATTGAAACGGGATTGAAACGGGATCGAAATTTTTGGAAGAGGTATCGGATGCAAATTTTATCTAGTAATCAATTGGTAGGACAAACACTCGGAAACTATCGTATCGAACGCTTTCTGAGGCAGGGGAGGCTCAATGCTATCTATTTAGCTCGCCACCTTATAGATCAACGCCTTGATGCGTTGACTTTCTATATTGCCCCGGAGCGTTTCTCTCCTGAAGCGCGTACGCGTTTTCTATTGCGTTTTCGTAAAGAGGCCACGGCCATCACTTCGCTGGATCACCCGCATGTTCTGCCCGTCTACGATCATGGTGAAGTGGGTGGCAACCCCTATCTTGTGACGCCATATATGATGCATGGCTCACTAGTCGACCTTCTGAAGCGACATGGGAAATACGACCATAGTTCTATCTTGCCTATCCTAGAACAATTAGTATCCGGCCTGACATATGGACACAGCAAAGGATTTATTCACGGGACATTGCGCCCTTCTACTATTGTGCTGAGTCCGGAAGATGCACTGCGAGTAGCTGGCTTTGGCCTGATGCATATGCTACAGCTCAGTGGTATTGAGTCCAGTGAGCGACCGGATACTCCCCATTGGCATTTGCTTAGTATTGCTGAAACGTTTCTGGTAACGCCCGAGTATGTGGCTCCCGAGGTTGTAGAGGGCCAGTCAATCGATGTACGCTCAGATATCTATGCACTCGGCTGCATCGTGTTTGAGCTATTAAGTGGACATCCCCCGTTTACAGGCAAAGATCCCTTGGATACCATCAACAAGCATTTAACAGAGGCAATTCCTTTGCTACATGTGCAGAACCCAGAAGTGCCTATTGCAGTGGCATCGGTGGTGAATCAGGCTCTCGAACGCGACCCTGCGCGGCGTTTCCAGCATGCCCTTGAACTTATCGAAGCTTTTAGACAGGCATCGAGAGGGGCAGTAAGCTGCGCTGTGCCTGATACCAGACGCCAGACAAAGGTGCTCAAACAAAATGAGTTCCTGCAAGATACACCGCACGATGGCTATTCCTCAAATAAGTGGCAGTTAGTTCCGCCAATTGTGACAGGCAAGCATCTTGCTGTTCGTTTATCAGAGCAAGAAGTAATCTCAGAAATGCCTACTCAATCTGTCAATACAGGCCATTGGCGTACAGTCCTGCCTGGTGTCACTGGACAGTCTCCTGCGGTGATAAGTGGCAAGTTTCCCTCCGCTTCAACTTCTGCTTCACAGAAAGGAAGCATATCTCTTACCCCAGAGCAAGAAGTAGTTTCAGAAATGCCTACTCAATCTGTCAATACGGGTCATTGGCGTACAGTCCTGCCTGGTGTCACTGGACAGTCTCCTGCGGTGATAAGTGGCAAGTTTCCCTCCGCTTCAACCCCTGCTTCACAAGAAGGAAAAGCACCGTTCGCTGCAGAGGAAGCATTAATTTCAGGTATCCCTAGCGTTGCACCATCATCCCAGGAGATGACACAACTTATAAAACAGGAACAACGAGCGTCTGCAGCATCTGGATTACAATCTGGCAAAGCTCAATCGATCCCAGGAAGCGATGAAAATCTCTCCTCGCTTGCCAAGGCCTATTCCTGGTGGTCACAGCCTGGTGTTGCTTCACCTCCCGAGCCGCAAACCAAACAGACGCAGCTTGACCGCCCAGAAACTCCTCGCGAATCTTTGCGTCTGACCGATCGTGACACAGCTAAGTGGCCAGATGATCCATCTATTCCCTATTCTTTATCTACCAAATTTGCTCCTGCATCCGAGATAGCTTCGCGTAAGGTCAATCGCCGGAGGGCCATTGCTCTACTGGCTGGTGGTGGTGTTGCGGCAGCTGTGGGCGCTGCTGCTTTGAACCTGGATAGGTTGCAGCATCTCTTTGGTATCGCTGCTAAACAGATACAAACACAGCCAAATACTGCTGGAATGCAGACACAGTCTCAGATGCACACGGCCCAAAATGGCTCTCTTCATCTGCAGGGACATACGGGAACAGTCATTGGGCAGACTTCTATGACTCTTAATTCAGCCAACAGTTTCACAAATCCTGCTGATGGTCAGGGTAGCTTGCTTATTCATCTGCCAGACAATAGGTTTGTAGCTTACGAGAAAGCATGTACTCATGAGCAGGTTCCTGTTGCCTATAATCCTGCAACAAAACAACTGGTGTGCCCGGCCCACGGCGCAATCTTTGATCCTGCCAATGGTGGTGCTGTTGTACAGGGACCCGCAATGAAGCCTTTGCCAAGTGTAAAGATCAGTGTCAATGGTGATGGGACAATCACGGCTATGTGAATTTGTCCCTTTGACCCACTAGTACTATTTGGTGAGTTTCTCTTTTTCTCACTCCTCGCTGTCTATGACAGCTCGCCGATCTTTTCTATGGATGTTATGAGTCATCCCGAATTTTTGAGAAGCCCTTCAAACATCTTTTTGCAGGGGTTGCAAGGGGCTGTGCCCCTTGCCTGGGGTATGGGGCTGTGCCCCATAAGCGCGAACTTAAGGGATCTGAGTTCCCCAAACGGGTCATGCGCCCATGGCCCGGTCCTCATCTTGTGGTCCGACAGCAGGAACTCCAAGCCAGTGACAGACCTGAGTGTAAAGATGTGGCCTGTTGCGATGACCACTGCACAAAAAGCGTTGTAAGCGTGGTAAACAGGCCCGAAAGCGCTCAGCGGTATAGGTGCCTCGGATCTGCTGACACAAGAGATCGAAACAGGCTTCAGCCAGCATCCATTCCGAGAAGGGTGCATCCAGATCATCCTGCCACCAGGATGCAGAATGAGCCTGTTGCCTCAATGGGTCTGCCTCTTGGGCAAACTGAGCGCAGTGGAGAGCATCCCTCATTGCCAATCGCACAGCGGCACTCTCTTCTTCCAACAAGGCCCAGCCGAGTAAGCGCAGGGTGATGGTGGCTTTGGCCGTTACCACTGTCTTGCACCGTAAGCTCTGTTTCTTGAGCAATTGTTTGATTCGTTTGAAGAGCAGTTCAATATGCCAACGTGCTCGGTACAACTGTAAGATCTGCTGATCACTCCAGTGGGTCTCGGGCAGGGTCGTGACCACCAAGACCCATCCTGAGAAATAGAGCGTGCTTGGCCGCACCTTTTGCTGATTTTTGCTTGCCTTGCGCTTGGTCCGTCGCTCGGCCTTCTCTTGCTGGTCTTGGCTCAAACGCAAAACGATCAAACGGAGCTGGAAGCGCTGGTGCTTCCAGCTGATCCAGATAGGACGGCTCCAGATCTGCCCTGCGGATGCTTGCAGTTCCTTGAGCCAATCGAGAAGCGCAATGCTGGCTCCTTGCTCATCTTCCATCGGAAACTTGGACGGGCTAATCCGAACGATGATGGGAGCCATCTTGGAGAGGACAAAGACGATGCGTGTCCGCAAGCCATTCGCACGATCCGTGACCACCACATCCCCAGGTTGCAGGTCAAAGACTTCCAAGTGTTCTGCCTCAGACTGATCCGTCACTTTGAGTTGCGTGAGCCGACCAGCAAGCAGATCAAAAGCGGTATGCACTCGCCAGACCATGCCTTTGGGGCCCAAGCACTTCCAATGGGTTCCATCAATCAACAAGATCCGCTTCACTCCTGCTCGTACCAGCCAGACTGAGGTGCCTGAGGCCATTGCCAGCACTTCTTGTAAGAGCCAATCGAGCCAGGCACTCGCCTTTTGCAACCGTTTGCGCCAGTCATTGGCTGAGACATCGGCTACTCCTACTAACACGCTCCACATGCTTAAATGTTGAAAAGAATGCGCTGTGTATACATAGGCCAGCAATCCCCGCAGCAAATCGGTTGCAGAGCCGATCTGCCGACTGCGCTCAAAGGCTTTGAGCTTCTTCGCTTGCTCTTCCAAGTGAGCTGGTAAGCGTGGAAGGACTTGCTTGCTCCAATCATCTTCACTCTGGCTCGCTTGCAGATCTTGCTCTCTGGTCGTATGATACAAGGGCTTTGGCATGTCGTTTCTCCTGGTACGTTTGTACGAGGTTTTTTTGACCGTACCACGAAACGGCTTGCTCTGTTCTTTTTTCCCCCTTTTTTCCTATCCCTTTTTCCTTAAGTTCGCGCTTATGGGGTGCGATCCCCTCGCCGACCATACTAACAAAGGGAACCACTTCAGCTCAGAAGGGCTCTGTTTATCTGAGCTACGAAACGCTCTCGCTCTCCCTTAAACACTGTAGAGCAACTGCTGCAACTCTTTCAGGACGGCACCAAGATTCGTTTTTGTCGGTCCCTGACTAAAAGCCTTTGACCATTCCATACGAGTACGGACTTTGAGTGGCTGAACGTCTAACAATGCCAGGTTACTCACATCGGGTGCGTCCCCACGGCTATACTTATCCAGGACCGTGTCGAGGAGTTCTTTTGCCAGTGGGTTTGACTCAAAGCGTTGGAAGAATGTGCTCTGTTCCGCTCGTAGACGCTGTACACGTTCTGTGCGGGTAATTGTCGGCTGTTGGAATAAGACAGACTGCAGCAGGTCAAAATGGTCAACATCGGGCAAGTTGAGCGCCAGGGCCAGCACATCCAGTGCAACGACTTCCCTTGCCAATTGGTCTATGAGCAGATTACGAGCCTGTTTATCGCTCCAGTATCTCCGCAGATCGGCGGGCGTTTTGATCATCTCCTTGAGGGCCTGCTGTGTAAAATCGCTGGCCGTTCCCTCGCGTAACCTTGCTCCACTGGCATCGAGTTCCAGGAGGGTCTCGCCAATGATCTCAAAGCGGTGCCCATTCTCTTTTTCGATGATCACAGGCAGTGTCTTCGCAGGTATCGATTGCTCTCCGGCTCGCACAGCCTTTTTTGCGGGCCGAGGATTTGTCCCTGCAATTGGTTTGTCTGGCGCGGCTGGGGCAGTTTGCGGTGTTGCCTCTGGTTCAGCTGCGATGATGGGTACTGCCTCAACTGCGGTTACGCCGTGTGTTTGTTCCACACCATTGCTTACTTCCTCACTGCTGTCCCTCTCTGCTTGTATATTATATGCAAAGGCAGCGTCTTCAGAGAGATCTGATTGTGCACTTTTCTCATACCGTTCATGTACGTGGCCTGATGTATAGGCGGGGAGATAGTCTACACCACAGCTGTAACTAGCTTCCGTCGATCTCACCTGCTCTGCACTTTGCTCTCCCTGTTCAGTTCT
>Ga0102924_1000417_pt1 | contig 53348 bp, 54 predicted proteins | sample PaiPotPPM11metaG_FD_80116 | JGI IMG/M metagenome (GOLD analysis project Ga0102924, IMG submission 80116) | Iron sulfur acid spring bacterial and archeal communities from Banff, Canada, to study Microbial Dark Matter (Phase II) - Paint Pots PPM... ... | reverse complement strand
GGTTGAAGCGCGGGTCCCCGTTCTCGAGGCGCGCGGGCTGGTCAAGCGCTACGGGGTGGTCACCGCCCTGGACGGCGCCGACTTCGATCTCTATCCCGGCGAGATCCTGGCGCTGATCGGCGATAACGGGGCGGGAAAGTCCACCATGATCAAGGCTTTGTCAGGAGCGATCGTCCCCGACCGAGGAGAGATCCTTCTCAACGGCACACCGGTCAACTTCCACAACCCGCTGGAAGCTCGTCGCAGCGGCATCGAGACGGTCTATCAAGATCTGGCCCTGGCTCCTGCCCTGGACATCGCCGAGAACCTCTTTCTTGGGCGCGAACTGCGCCGACGGGACATTATTGGGATCTTGCTTCGGGTCACTGACCGGCCGCGCATGCTGAGGGAGGCCCGCGCGCACATCGCCGATCTCAAGATCAATGTGGGCTCGATGAAGCAGCCCGTGGAAACGCTCTCGGGTGGACAGCGCCAGGGGGTGGCCGTCGCCCGGGCCGCGGCGTTCGCAAGCCGCGTCGTGATCATGGACGAGCCGACCGCGGCGCTGGGCGTTCGGGAGTCGGGAATGGTGCTGGACCTGATCCGCACCGTCCGCGCCCGCGGAACGCCGGTGGTGCTGATCAGCCACAACATGCCCCAGGTGTTCGAGATCGCCGACCGGCTCCACATCATGCGACTGGGCCGCCGGGTCGCGACCATTACCCCCGCGTCGCATACGATGACCGAAGCGGTCGCCCTGATGACGGGCGCGACCTCATTCCAGGGCACAGGGGGATAGGACGCGATGGACATGATGCAGGACGGCGACCGCTACACCCGGATGCCCTTCCGGCGCACCGGCCGCAGCGGGCTGATGCTGCCCGCCATGTCGCTCGGGCTCTGGCAGAACTTTGGCGGCGACCGGCTGATCGAGACGCAGCGGGCGATCATCCGACGCGCCTTCGACCTTGGCATCACCCACTTCGACCTAGCCAACAACTATGGCCCGCCCTACGGCTCCGCTGAGGAGAACTTCGGCCGCATCTTGAAGGCCGACCTGGGGGGGCGACGCGACCAGCTCGTGATCTCCACCAAGGCCGGCTATGACATGTGGCCGGGGCCCTACGGGATCTGGGGATCACGAAAGTACCTGCTCGCCAGCCTGGACCAGAGCCTCCAGCGGATGGGGCTCGACTACGTCGACATCTTCTACTCGCACCGCTTCGACCCAGAAACGCCGCTGGAAGAGACGATGGGGGCGCTCGACACCGCCGTCCGGCAGGGCAAGGCGCTCTACGTCGGGATCTCCTCCTACTCCGCGAACCGCACGAAAGAGGCGGCCGCCATCCTGCGCAAGATGGGAACGCCGCTGCTGATCCACCAGCCGTCGTATTCGATGTTGAACCGCTGGATCGAGCCAGACCTCCTCGAGGTCCTTGGCAAGGAAGGCATCGGCTGCATCACCTTCTCGCCGCTGGCGCAGGGTCTGTTGACCGACCGCTACCTGAATGGCGTGCCGGCGGGCTCGCGGGCCAGCCAGGCCGGGTCGTTCTCGCCGGACTTACTGACCGACGAGACGCTCGCCAAGGCGCGGGCCCTAAACCAGATAGCGCAGCGGCGCGGCCAGACGCTGGCCCAGATGGCGCTGGCGTGGACGCTGCGCGACCCACGGGTGACGTCAACGCTGGTCGGGGCCAGCAGCGTGGCGCAGCTCGAACAGAATGTCGGCGCCCTGGAGAAGCTGGAATTTACCGCCGACGAGCTCCGCGAAATCGACCGTTCCGCCACCAACAGCGGCATCAATCTCTGGGCGGCGTCGAGCAGAGAGTAAGAGGCGGCGGCGCGGATTATTGCCCGTTGACCCGCGGGTCGACCTGTGCTATTCATGCGATGGGCGCATAAGGAAGGGCAAAAATTGAAGACGTCGCAGCTATCCGATCAATCATCCGCTGATTCCGTGCGCCCTGCCGACGAGTGTCCGTGGCCGCGGCCCTTTCGCGAGGGCTTCGATGAATGTCCGGTCTTCGCGCCGCTGGCGTTTCGCCCGATGGACAGCCGGGACCGCCCGCTCGCCCCTGCGCTAACCTGCCGGCACCTGGTCACTCGGGCCTTCAACCAACCAAAAGCCGGGTGGTACGGGGCATGCGAAATTGGTGACGCGGCGGCGCGTCGCGCCTTGCTCGAACGCAAGGTTGTCGCCGTGGCGGAGCCTATTTCTTAGACGCCCCCACCCTGCCGTCCTCTCGAGAGGGAGGGTCAATCGTGACCGCCGATGCGATCCGGGCGGCGGCCGCCACCAGGTCGGCGTTCCGACGAGCGCGGCTGCCATCCGGCATCAGCAGGGTGTCCTCCAGGCCGATTCGCACGTCGTAGCCGTGAACCAGCGCATCCTCGAGGAGGATCCAGGCTGCCGCATCGTGGCCGTGCTGAACCCGCGGAAGGTGGATGCCGCTGCCCTCCAGGACTCGACTGATGACGCCAGCAGTTCGAATCGGATCGTTCGCCCCGGGCTCGACTTCGACCAGGACTCGCAGGCAGCGCTCGACGAAGCCGCTGTCGACGAAGGCGCGCGCGTCCGCGACCGAGCCGAGGCCGGCCTCGATCTTGATCCCTTTGGCGAGGAGCAACGTGCAGAGCTCGTCGGTGCCGTCCTCGGAGAAGTTCACCGAGCAGAAGTCCGGCAGGATGCTCCAGCGGTCAACGAGCCTCAGGCGGCGGGCGCTGTCGCCGGAGATCCATAGTCCGGTGGTGAGCCCGATTGGCAGGCCCGGGCACAGGTCTCGAATCGCCTCGATGGCCGCCGCGCAGGCGTCGGGCCGGAGCGTCTCGTTGCCGCCTGGGCCGCGGGGATGAATGTGCACGGCCTCGGCTCCAGCCTGCCGGCATTGGAGGGCGTCATCGGCGAGCGCCGCTGGTGACAGCGGCAACGCCTCGTGTTCCTCCGTTCGCCGGCTGCCGTTCAAGCACGCCTTGATCAGCATCTCCGCAGTTTAAGCTCAGGTTTGCGTTATGAAAACCGCCGAACGTAGTCAGCTCACGCCGGAACTTGTGGCCCGTTATCCGCGCCCGGGGATGGCGATTCCGGGCAGGATCCGCTATTCGCCGGACGCGAAATTCGTTACCTACCTGTTCAGCGACCGAGGTGACCTGGTTCGTGACCTCTGGCGGCTGGACCTGGACAGCGGTCGAACGGAACACTGGTTGTCGGCGCCGGGTGAGGCGGTCACGGAGGAAAACATCTCGCGCGACGAGGTCCTACGTCGGGAGCGCCTGCGTTTGCGCGAGACCGGGATCACGGAATATTTCTGGGCCGAGAAGGCCACCGTCATGCTGTTGCCGTTGCGCGGCGAACTCTCCCGGTGGGCGGGAGGAACGGTCACCCGCCTGACCGGCGGTGGCGTGATCGATCCCAAGATCAACGATGACGGCCGCGTGGTGTTCTTCGTCCGTGACGGCGATGTCTGGACCATTGGTGATGGCGGCGAGCGGCAACTCACCTCGCGCCCTCCGGGCGCCACCAACGGGCTGGCGGAATTCGTCGCCCAGGAGGAGCTCGACCGGTTGAGCGGCTACTGGCCCTCGCCGAAAGGCGACATGGTCGCCTTCGAACAGGTCGACGAGACGAATATTCCCATCTACCCGATCGTGCATCAGGGCAAGCAACCGTTGCAGATCGAGGAGCATCGGTACCCCTTTGCCGGCGCCGAGAACGCGCGGGTCAAGCTCGGCGTGGTCTCGGCGGCATCCGGGGAGACGACCTTCATGGAACCCGGCCGCGTCAAGGGCGGCTATCTCGCTCGGGTCGACTGGCACCCGGATGGTCGCCTGCTAGTGCAGTGGCTGTCGCGCGATTGGCGCCAGCTCGAGCTGGTCGCCTACGACGTGAAGACGGGTCACGGCCGCGCGATCCTGGTCGACGATGCTGACCCGTGGATCAACCTCCACAACGACCTGCGCGTCGTCGAAGCCACCGGTGAGTTCACCTGGTCGTCCGAGCGAAGCGGCTTCCGACACCTGTATCTATACGCGCCCGACGGAAGACTGATCCGGCAGCTCACCAGCGGCGACTGGCCGGCGGAGGCGACGGTCGCATTGGACGAGAAGGGCCGCCAGCTTTATTTCGTGGGCTGGCGAACGAGCCCGCTGGAGCGCCACCTGTTTCGAGTGTCGCTCGAGGGTGGGCAGCCGGAGCAGCTGACGTCGGAGCCGGGCATGCACGGCGTCCTGATCGCACCCGACTTCTCGAGCTTCGTCGATGTGTGGGATAACCGGGAACACCCACCCAGCATCACCGTGCGGAGCATGACCGGGGCGCCCCAACACATCCTCCACGAATCAACGCGGGTTGACCTGGAGTTCCCAGCGCCGGAGCTGCACCAACTTCGAACCCGTGACGGCGTGGAACTGCACGCGGCGGTGTACCGCCCTCATTCCCCTCCCCCGCGTGCGGGGGAGGGTCAGGGTGGGGGCAAGGCGCCGGTGATCGTGTCGGTCTACGGCGGTCCCGGTCCGCAGATGGTCAATGACAGCTGGGTCCAAACCGTCGATCTCCGCGCCCAATGGCTGGCGCAGCATGGCTTTGTCGTTCTCAAGGTCGATAATCGCGGCTCGGCGCGGCGGGGACTGGCGTTCGAGGCGCCGATCAACCGGCGCATGGGCCAAATAGAAGTTCAGGACCAGGTCGACGGGGTGCGCTGGCTTGGCACGCTGGGCATCGCCGATACCTCGCGTGTCGGCATCTATGGTTGGAGCTACGGCGGCTTCATGGCATTGATGGCACTATTCACGGCGCCGGATGTCTTCAAGGCCGGCATTGCAGGTGCACCAGTCACGTTTTATGAGGGCTACGACACGGCCTACACCGAGAAGTACATGGGCACGCCCGCGGACAACCCCGAAGGCTACCGGCGTGGCTCGCCGCTGACCTATGCGGATCAGCTGCGCGCGCCCCTGCTCGTGGTGCACGGCATGATCGACGAGAACGTCCATTTCCGCCACACCGCGCGCCTGATGCAGGCGCTGATCGATGCGGGCAAGCCCTTCGAGTCGTTGATCTATCCGAACGAGCGACATATGCCGCGTTCGGAGAAGGACCGCGTCGACATGGAGCGCCGCCTCCTCGAGTTCTTCCAGCGCAATCTCTAAGCGATGACACTCCCCAGGAAAGTCAAGGCTTCCCAGCGTGCGGCGAGGGGAAACAGGATCAAGGCGTTGGTGTTCGACTTCGACGGTCTGATCGTTGACACCGAAGTGCCGATCTTTCGAGCGTGGCAACGGATCTACCGGGAGCACGGCCAGGAGCTGCCGCTCGAACGCTGGCTGACCATCATCGGCACCTCATCCGGTTCATTCGACCCGGTGAAGGAGCTTGGAGACCGCATCGGCGAGCGCCTCGACGAAGGCGCATTGGATACGTTGGAGCGTCTCTACTACGCGGAATCGACCGCCCTGCAGCAACTGCTGCCCGGAGTTGCCGAGTACCTCGCGATGGCGCATCGGCTCGGGCTCAAAACGGCGATCGCCTCCAGCTCGACCCGCAAATGGGTGATGGAGCATCTCGAACGTTTCGGCATTGGCGGTCAGTTCGATGCCATCGTGTGTCGGGAAGACGTGAAGAAGACGAAGCCTGATCCAGAGCTCTACGGGACGGCGTTGCAGCGGCTGGATGTGCAGCCGGACGAGGCGATCGCCCTGGAGGACTCGAGCAACGGCATCCGCGCCGCGAAGGCGGCGGGGCTCTACTGCGTCGTGGTGCCCAATCTGCTGACCGTCGACCTCGATCTCACCGAGGCCGACCTGCGCATGCTGTCCCTCGAGGCGATGCCGTTGCCCGCACTGCTCGAAACCGTCAACGGCGCGAAGCCGTCATGAAGCGCTGGACCAACCTCGCGCTGTTCGTCCTCCTCGGCCTCGCGTTCACCAGCGGATGGGTCGCGTTCTTCTACAGCACCGCCCCCTCACGGGCGTCCCTGATCGTCCATGCGGTCAGCGGCTACGCGATCGTCGCGCTGACTCCGTGGAAAGCCGTCATCGCCGCGCGTGGGATTCAGCGGCGGCGTCCCGGCTGGTGGGCGTCATTGGTGTTCACCGGGCTGGTGATCGCTTCGGTGCTTGCCGGCCTCCTTCATTCGACCGGCCTGCTGGTGGCTGCCGGTCCGTTCAGCGCGATGGAGGTCCATGTCGGCGCCGCGCTGGCCGCCATCCCATTTGTGGCCTGGCATGTGATCGCGCGCCGGATCCCGATGCGCGCCGTCGATCTCTCGCGGCGGAGTCTCCTGCGTGCGGGCACGCTGACGGCGAGCGCCGGACTCGCCTATGGGGCCGGCGAAGTCGTGGTCCGCCTGCTCAACCTGCCCGGCGCGACGCGGCGTCTGACCGGTTCGTATGAGTACGGTTCGTTGCAACCGGCGCAACTGCCCGTGACGCAGTGGCTCTTCGACGCGGTGCCGACCATCGATCCGGCGACGTGGCGCCTGACCGTGCGGGCCGGGAATGCGGTGCGGCAGTGGACTTACGAAGAGCTACTCGCCTTCGATGACCGGGTGCAGGCGACCCTCGACTGCACCGGCGGTTTCTACTCCACGCAGGACTGGTCGGGAGTGTGGCTGAGCCGGTTGATATCTCCCTCCCCCTTTGCGGGGGAGGGTCGGGGTGGGGGGTCGCGCGTAAGTGTCTATGTTCGGTCGCTCACTGGCTACGACCGCCGCTTTGCCGGCGAGGAGGCGGGTCGTCTGTTGATCGCGACACGGCTCGGTGCAATGCCGCTCGATCCGGGACACGGCTTCCCGGTGCGCCTCGTCGCGCCCGATCGGCGCGGTTACTGGTGGGTCAAATGGGTGACCGCGATCACGATCGACGACCTGCCCTCCTGGTGGCAGCTGCCCTTCCCGCTGCAGTAACCTACGCCGATTCACAGCGTACGTCGTCTTTTATTCGCTCGTCTCCTGCAACACCGCCGACGCAGCCACCAGGACCAGTGAAATCGCAACCAGCAACATGACAGCCTCTCCCGCAACTACCAGCACAAGTGCAACGCTAAGGAGGTGTTCAAACATGGTTTTGGCCCAAGTTGGTGATCGCCGAGGGCACAGGCCCCAGCATGATGAGGGCGACAATCACGAGGACGATGACGAAACCGAGGATGAAAGCGGACTCGACGAATGTCTTTAACGTCTCGTGCTCAATCGGAAAGTTCAACGGTGCTTGGGTGGCCTGCGGCTGCAGCTGACGCCGAATGGTGGGCATTCTGTGCTCCTCGAAATGACAAACGTGAGGCGCGTGCCGAGGAGCCAGCGACTTCCGGCCTATGCCGATACGACGAACGCCGTATCGGCGTGTGCGATCGGCGTTAGTCGCCTGAGCGGCGACAGGGCTTTGACGAATGGGACGGGGGTGTGGCGACTAGACCAGGTCTGGCCCCCGAGGTTAGTAGCGCACGTAGCGGACGTCGGTCTTGGCCACCGAGTAGACGTTCGTCGCGAAGCCCACTTGCATGAGCCAGTACCGGGTGGGGGTCTCTCGCAGGAGCACGAAGCCGCGATATTCCAACTGGTCACCCGCCTTGGCTCCCCCGGGGAGGCCTACGCTGGGATTGGCCACCAGCAGGAAGTGCGTCTGCTTGGTCGCCGCCAACTGGCCGGAATCGATAATGCCGAAAGCGGTCGGCAAGGAGATCAACAAGAGCAACGCAGCGCCCGCCAGCACGAGGCGATGGGAGCGATTTTGTCGGCCGAAGCCCTGCTGGATCGCCAGCACCGCCAGCCCGATCCAGAGAACGGCCGCGGTCTGCACGATCACATCCGTGGCGGAGTACCAGCGGAAAGTAAAGGCCAGGAGAGCGAGGCCGACAGCCGAGCCGGCAACCATGCCGAGGAACACGAGCAGGAGCCGGCGCGCGTAGACCCGCAAAAAGAACAGGGGGAGCATGACCGCGAGCGGAAACAGCAGACTGTGGGCACCCTGAAGCAGGATTTCGGAAGGTGAGATCTCGAGGCCGCCCAGGGGCATCCGAAAGAAGTTGAAGAAGGCGGTCAGGTAGAGCCAGCCGGCAACAAAGAAGGCCGCGCCGAGTAGGAGGACGAGCCGAACGGCTGCGAGGCTGACCCACGACACCGCCGTCGCCAGCAATTCGATGTCGAGGGCCTGGTCGTTGCCTGGTGGCTCCTGGGGTAGGCCGAGGGGTCTGACAGCCATGCGGTTCCTTGCGATTGCAACGTATCTGCGACGAGCCCCTTGCGGCCTTGCGAAAGGTCGCCCCGCAGCCTCTTCTGTTGCCGGCCGGGCGGCTTCAACTGGGCGCGAAGGCTTCAGGGGTACTCAGATGTGGCAGGCGGGTGCCCAGTTGGTCACAACTCTGCGATCGAGCTAGCGTCCGGGGCTCAAGCGCTCGTTTGGCTTAATGGCGAGTACATCTCGCAAGGAGAGATTGGAATGATCACGTTGATTACGGCGTTCGTCACCGAAAAGATCGTCGCGATCTTGACCGTGACGCTGGTAGTGGTCGCGGCGGTTCCGACCACGCTGGTGCTAACCACTGAGCATCAGACAACCGTGGTTCTGCAGCAGCAGGAGGATCAGCAGCAGGTGGTCTTGATCAAGGCGGTCAAGAAGGCCGGCGACGACCTGGTCGTCAAGCTGCAGAAGACGGAGAGCAGCTGCAACACCCAGGTCACCCAGCTCGTGACCGCCAGCAAGATCGCTCCCGGCAAGATTCAGTCGCAACTTGCGCAGGCCAAGACCCAGATCCATGGCAGCGTAGCCCCGTTTATTGCCCAGATCCAGAAGGACGAAGATCACTTCGCCCACCTCGCCGTCATCACCCCGGAGGACGAGGAAGACGAGATCGGCCAAATCCAGTTGATTGAGATCACGGCCCTCGGCGGGACGGGGACGATCGGCGTCGTGACCGTGACCTGCCAGACCGTGGTGATCGAGATTCAGACGGTGATCCAGGTCATCGTGATCCAGGTTCCCGTGGCGCATCGCGAAGGCGACGACTAACCCAGGCCAACGCAACTCGAAGACGAGGCAGGAGACGGTTCTCCTGCCTCGCTTCGTCACACGAAACGGTGGGCGAACCGGCGCGCGTTCCAGCGGAGAGCGACAGCCAGCCTGACGAAGCTGACCTGGTCGCGGCCAGCGCGCGGGGCGACCAGGACGCCTTCCGCCAGCTCGTCCAGCGGTACCAGCGGCTGGTGCTCCGGGTGGCCTTTCGCTCCATGGGCGACACAAGCATGGCTGAGGACGTGGCTCAGGAGGCGTTCATCAAAGTCTTCCGCGGGTTGCCCAACTATCGACCGGACAAGCCCTTTGTTCATTGGCTTCACCGAGTCGTAGCCAATACCGTGACCGACGAGCTGCGCCGACGCCGTCCCGTCCAATCGCTGGACGCGATGGTCGAACCGCCGGCTTCGCAGGAGGAAGGTCCGCCGGAAGTGGCCGACCACCATGCGATCGAGCAGGCCGTTCGGCAGGCGATCGCGAGCCTACCTCCTCGCTACCGGGACGTCATCATCTTGCAGGTCTTCCATGAGCTGACCTACGAGCAGATTGCGTCCGCGCTGAGGGTGCCCCTGACCACGGTCACGTGGCGAATGAACATGGCCAAGCGATTACTGCGCCAGCAGCTTCTCGACAGCGGAGCCGCGCCCGGCCGTGATGTCGCATAGGTTCAAAAGAGGACAGCAGAGCGCTTCCCCTGCCGGAGCTGGACAGCTGGCGGTGTCAGGCCTCTGCGGCCCCGGCGTCCCGATGGAATTCCGGAGGATGATCGGATATGGCGACTTGGTAACGGCATTCCTGGCCCTCCTGGCATTGGCCGCCCTTCGAATCCGTGAATTGGGTGACCGTGACGATGTATGTGCCGGCGTTGCTCGTGAGCAGCCTTCTGATCTTCATGCGACTGCTCGGCCGTAATCGCGCAATCACCAGGGCCGAGAGGGTCGCTGCAGCCAGTCCGAACCCCGGGGGTCTTCCGCCTGTCGATTTCGGCCCGGCCCGTTCGACCAACTAATAGGCAAAGCTCTACACACAGGGGAGGAAGACATGAGACTGGTCGCAACGGAATACCTGTCGCTCGATGGGGTTTTTGAGGAGCCGGGTCGCTGGTCCAGCCCCTTCTTCAACGACGAAGCGGGACAGTTCAAATGGGCCGAACTGCAGGCGAGCGATGCCCTGCTCCTTGGACGTAACACCTACGAAGGGTTCGCCGCTGCCTGGCCCACCATGAAGGGGACCGGCGAGTTCGGCGAAAAGATGAACAGCATGACCAAGTACGTCGTTTCCTCGACCCTGGACAAGGTCGAATGGCCGGGCTCGAAGTTGGTCAAAGGGAATCTCGCCGACGAGATCCGCCGGCTCAAGCGGGAGCCCGGCCATGACCTCCTGCTCTCCGGCAGCGCGCGGCTCTTCAACGCGCTGATGAAGAAGAACCTGATCGATCTGTATCGGTTCATGGTGCACCCGGTCGTTCTTGGGAAAGGCAAGCGCCTCTTCGCCGAGGGCAACGACAAGAGAATCCTCGACCTGGTCGAGACCAGGAGGTTCAGTTTGGGCATCGTCACTGCCGAGTACCGACCGGCCAAGAATCCGTAGCCTAACGCGTAACGTCCCACCAGAGGGTCGTAAGCGCGCGAGGCTCCGGCGACAAGCGCCAGAGTCCATCGCGCTCTGCCGCGTGCTGCAGAACGATGGCCCGGACCTCATCCTCGCGAGCCGGCTCGACGCACACCGTTCGCCGCATCCAGGACACCAGCTCGTCCAGGCTCCCGCCGCCACGCTGCTGCGATTCCCACAGGTCGACCTTCGGCTCGATGCCGGCGTCGCGCATCACGGCGACCGCATCCTCCCAGTTCGGCCCTTCCGGCCGCTCGAGGTTCCAGAAATGGCGCCACAGCTCCCGTTCCAAGGGCCGATTCCGTGGATGGGAGCGGGTGATCTCGACCACGACGCGCCGCTCGGCCGCGTCGTCGAGCGCCCTGACGAACGGCATGAGGTCGGCGACGTTGTAGAGAACATGGCCGCAGACGACCACGCTTGCCCGTCCGGCCTGAGGTGCGACGTCGGGCCATCGACCAAGGACGGTGCGGTCGGCCGGGCTGTTCGCGAGCATGGCGGGGGCGCTGTCAACGGCGATGATCCGTTGCGCCGGAGGGCGCAGCGGCAGCGACATGGCACAGCGGCCGGCGCCCACGTCGAGAACATCGCCTCCCCCCGCCAGAGACTCGAGGGCACGACGATGCGACCGGGAGATGTCGGGCTGCTTGCTTTCGAACAGCGCGATAGGAAGCGCCCACGGATCCTCGCGGGCCTGCGCAAGGATGCGATCCGGGATCGCCCACGATGCCAGCGCATCCTTCCAGCGCGTCGCGGCGTCGCGCGCCTCGTTCACCTCAGGGTTGAGGGCGGGCACCCGCAGGGGGTTGATGCGTGATGTCGGGCAGCCGATCGATCGTGATGTTGAAGATCAGCAGCGTGGCCGCGACTGCGAAAACGCCGTCGCTAAACGCCTCGACGCGCCCTTTGCTCATGGCGCATCGAGGATAGCCGGAACGTCCGCGACTCAGTGGGTGCGGTGCAGGACGCGGAACCGACCGGCTTCCATCCACGCGACCGCGACGCCCAGCGGGACCAGCAGGAGCTCGACCGGGATCGCTGTCGTCAGGGCCCGGCCCGGGGTGATCGTGGGAAGCGATTCGCCCATCAAGAGCGCGATCGAGAGGGAAAGACCAGCGGCGGCCAGACCGGCAAACGCGGCGACGAGCGCGACCGGGGCCTCATAGCCATGCTCGACGCCGACTCTCCCGGACAGGCGGCGACGTCCGACTTCCAGCGCGCCGAGCAGCAGCACGATGCCCAGGGCCAGTTCCATGTACTTGGTCAATCCGGCGAAGAACGCAATGTTCGGCTGGACGAGCGTGTGGATCATCCCGGCAAGAAGGCCGTTCTGCGTTCCGGGGCTGGCATCGACGAAGGCTTTGAAGTTGCGGACGAAGTTGGGGTCCGCGAGCTTATTGAGCCCGGAAAGCAGGAACTCGATGCCGAGGGCGGCCTGGATCAACGCCGAGGCGGCGAGCGCGGTATTGCCACTGGCGGGCAGGCGGCGAATCGTAACGTTGCGCGCCGCGGACCGGACCGGTCGCTGCATGGTGTTCATACCTATATTCATGCCCACCTCCCGATCGCCCAGGACCTGAGAACCGCCTCGGGATGACCTGATGGGCTAAGACGTCGTTTCGTGCTCAGCCGGTCGTGATCGAAAGGCGGCGTAGAGACTCAGGTCGTAAACCAGCTTGAGCGTGCCGGCGACGAAGAAGGGCAGTCCGAGGAGAGCGCCCTGGATTGCGGCACCTGCGAATAAGGGCCCGGCGGCCTGGCCGAGACCACGCACCAGTCCAGTGAAAGCGACGGCGCCCGCACGCTCGGCCGGCGGAACGATGGAAACGATGTACGCCTGGCGGGCCGGGACGTCCATTTGCGACAGGCTGAACCGCGCCAGCAGCAGGCCGATCGCCCAGGTCAGTGACGGGCTGAGCGGGACCAACAGCAGCAAGACATTGCTCGGGATATGAGTGAAGACCATCGTGCGGATCAGGCCGATGCGGTTGGCGAGGCGCCCGGAGACCTCATAGGAGACAGCCTGCAGCAGCGCGATTGCCGCAAACGCCGGGCCCAGGACGTTGGCGGGCGCGCCGAATCGAACATGGAGCCAGTAGGCGATGACCGCGTTGACGACCAGCCCGCCACCAAGGGCGTCGATCGCGAAGAGCGCCGACAACGGCGCCAGGGCACGGATTTGCGCCGAGGAAAGCGCGGCCGCCCGAACCGGCGCCTCGGCGCGAGGGGAGAGCGAGAGCGCGAGAACGGCGGTGATCAGGCCGATCGCGGCATAGAGCGCAAAGAGCACGCGGCCGCGATTGAGGTCGGTGGCCGTTCCCGCGAGCAACCCACCCGCGGCGGCGGCCACGCCGCCCGTCAGCGAATAGCGCGCGAAGGCGACGTTGCGCCGGCGCGGTTCGACGGACTCAGCGAGTGCCGCTTGCTCGATCGATGCAAATGGCCCCAGGTCGACGCTCGCGGCACCCAGCATGCCGGTGACCGCGGCGAGGCCGAGGAGGAGCGGCGAGTTCGCGAGTGCCAGGTCGAACCCGGCGAATGCCATGAGGAGGCCGGTCAGGGCGAGGGTGTTGCGACGACCGATGCGTGCCGAGAGGGTGGCCGCGATGACCCCGGCGAATGCCGCGCTCAGCAACCCGATGCTGAGGACCAGGCCGATGAGGCTGGCCGTCAGGCCGTGGCGCTCGAGATGGAGGCCAACCAAAACGGCCGCCATGCCGAAACCGAAGGCGCGCAGCAAGCGGGCAGCCAGGATGAGCGCGAAGTCGCGGGTCATCGCGGACGAACGTAGCAAAAAGCTAACCATTGCCGCGGGCTAAGATGGGCTAGGAGGGGATCTCATGGCGCAGGCGCTCGCCGTGGAAACCCACGGTCTCACAAAGCGATATTCGACCGGCGTCCTGGCGGTTGACCACCTCGATCTGCGGGTCAGGACCGGCGAAGTATATGGGTTCCTCGGGCCGAACGGCGCCGGCAAGACCACTACCTTGCGGCTCCTCTCAGGACTGCTCCATCCGAGCTCCGGGAGTGCCATGGTCGCGGGTGCAGTGCCAGGGAGTCCGGCAAGTCTGGCGCACCTCGGTGCCATGGTGGAGACGCCCGCCTTCTATCCCTACCTTTCGGGTCGCGACAACCTGCGCGTGGTGGCGCGCTACGCCAACGTCAGCCCGGCGCGCATCGAACCGGTGCTGCAGCAGGTCGACCTGACGGATCGGGCGCGCCACAAGTTCCGGACCTACTCGACCGGGATGAAGCAGCGGCTCGGCGTCGCCGCCGCATTGTTGAAGGATCCGGATCTGTTGATCCTCGACGAGCCGACCAGCGGGCTCGATCCGCAGGGAACCGTTGAGATGCGAGCGCTCATCGGAGACCTACGTCGCGAAGGGCGGACGGTGCTCCTTTCCAGTCACCTCCTGAATGAGGTGGAGCTCACGTGCGATCGGGTCGGCGTGATCGCCAAGGGAAAGCTGGTGGCGGAGGGAACGGTTGACGAGCTTCGCGCCCGCAACGGCGGACGCACGCTGCGAATCCGTGCGACGCCGCTCGAACAGGCGCAAAGATTACTCGCGTCGTTCCTTGGACCCGAGCAGTTGCGAGTCGCCGACGGCACGCTTCTGCTCACCGTCGACCCGGCACAGGCGGCGTCGATCAACCGGCGGCTCGTCTCCGACGGCATCGACGTCAGTGAGTTGCGTGTCGATGAGCAATCCCTGGAGAGCGTGTTCTTGCAATTGACAGAGACCCCCAATCAGGGCGGGGATGGAGTGAAGCCGTGATCGCCAGCCTTCGCGCGGAGACACTCAAAGCCCGCAAGCGCTGGGCCAACTGGATCCTGTTCGGCGTGCTGATGCTGATCCTGCTCTTATTCGGCTACATCCTGACCTACGTGATCCTCAAGCACCCGCCGGCCAATTTCCGGAGTCCGGTGCCGGCCGGCGTCCTGATTCGAGCGGTGTTCCCCGAAAACCTGGTGGCCAACGTGCTCAGCCCCATGACGAGCATCGGGGCGGCCATCATGATCATCCTGGGCGGCCTGAGTACGGCCAGCGAATACGGCTGGCTGACCGTGCAGACCATCCTCATCCAGAAGCCCGGCCGCATCGCCGTGCTGCTCGGCAAGCTGGCGAACCTGGCTATCATCACCTTCCTTGTGAGCGTCACCGCGCTCGCGAGTGCGGCGCTCGCGAGCTACGTGTTGGTCAGCATCGACGGCAGCTCGAGCGCCTGGCCGTCGACGTCCACGCTGCTCAAAGGCTTCGGCGCCCTCTGGCTCGAGCTGGCCGTGTGGACGGCGTTCGGCATGTTCCTGGGAATCGCGTTTCGGAGCACGGCCGCCGCGATCGGAGGCGGACTGATCTACCTGTTCGTTCTGGAAGCGCTCATCGCCCAGCTGTTGCGCGACACCCCCGGCATCAAGGAGTTCCTCAAGTTCCTCCCGGGGGTCAACGCCGGCGCCATCAATGCGAGCTTCCGGCTGACCTTTCGCAGTCCGAATGCGATCACCCAGCTGGTCGATGCGACACGCGGCTGGATCACGTTACTGATCTACCTGGTTTTCTTCACCATCACGGCGCTCGTCATCTTCCAGGACCGCGACGTCGGCGGGAGCTGAGCCGAAGGCCGAACTCGTCCTCAGCCTCTTCTCATGAAGGTGCGACATGCTTGGCCCGCGTGATCAAGCGTCTTGCGACCGTCATCGCGTCAGCCCTGGCGTCGGTGATCGTGCCGGCCGCGGCCTTCCCAATCATGACCGTCGACCCCGCCCCGGCGCCGTTGAACCCGCCACTGGTCGGCTTCTCCTTTAGCCCCGCCGCCGTCCCTTCCGGCGTTGATCCGGAGCAGGCCCTGGCAACGCTGCTCTCGACGTTGCAGCCGGACCTCGTTCGTCTACCGATCTACTGGAGCACAGTGGCGCCCACGGCGAGCTCGCTCGATTACACGGAGGTCGACCGGCTGATCGCGACCATCCAGGCGCATAACGGCAAGAAGGGTTCTCGCCGCACCCAGGTCGTACTCGTCGTCGGTGCCCGCAACCTCGTGTTTCCGGAAGTCCACCTGCCGGACTGGCTGGACACCCGGGACGTCCACAAGCTCGACCAACTGCTGAAGACGGCGAGCTATCGCACCTACCTGGACACGACGTATCGGCGTTATTCGTCGCTGTCATTGCTCCGGGCCTGGCAGATTGAAAACGAACCGCTCGACAACGCGAGCCTCAACCAGCTGACCAACGGTGCGCTGCCGGCATCGATGATCCGCTCCGAAGTCGACCTGCTCCGCTCGATCGATCTCGTCCATGAAGTGGTGGTGACGACCTTCAACTCCTCTCACGTCTCCCTCGACGCGCGAGCGGCGAGCCCGCTCGCCTGGCTCTACGCCCGATTGCCCGGTGCCAAGCCCGCCGGGCACCCGGCGCAAGCCTTGACTATGGGAGATACGCTCGGCCTTGACCTGTACGTCGTCACCGAGTCCACGCCCCTGGACGTCATCACGCCCAGCACCCGGATCGCCTGGAAAGAGGAAACGCTCGATTACTGGCAAGGGCAGGCACAGGATCATGGGCGAGCGCTGTGGGTGACGGAGATGCAGGCCTCGCCCTGGATCGGGACCACGGGCTTCACCCTGGATGACCTGCTCTCGAGCGCGCTCGCGTACCGCGGCCACGGCGTCAGCGCCTACCTCCTCTGGGGTGTGGAGGACTGGCTCGATTCGCCCGAGTGGATGGAGGCGGGGATCACGGCGATCGGACTACTGCGCGGGGGCCGAGTGGCCTCGAATCTCTTAGCACATTCTTAAGGCGTGCTCAGCGCGGGTTTAGGCCGATGTGGCATGGTCTTCAGCATCGCTAACATCGGACGCGCTCGGCTTGCTGGGACGCTGCTGGCGGCGCTCATGCTCGCGACCGCCTGCCAACCCGGGAGTCAGGCGGGGCCGGGTCCGAAGGGCAGCGGCAACGGCCCATCGGCCACTGCGTCGCCGAGCCCGACGCCGGCCGCAAAGCACGTCTTTGTGATCGTGCTCGAGAACACCTCCTACCAGCTGGCGCTCCGGCAGCCGTACATCGCCAGCGTAGCGAGGCAGTACGCCGTGGCAACGAGTTATAGCTCGGTCGCGAACCCGAGCCTCCCCAATTACCTGGCGATGACATCGGGGTCGACCTGGGGAATCCGGGACGACTTGTACCATCGGCTGCCCGCCGGGGGGGTCGGCAATCAGCTGACCGATGCCGGCATCTCCTGGAAGGCGTACATGGAGGGGTTCACCGGCGACTGCTTCAACAGCCCGTATCCCTATGCGCTCAAGCACAACCCCCTCGCCTATTCCGGTGGCGGGTGCCCGGCGAACGTCGTGCCGATGACCGACCTCGCGACCGACCTGAACGGCGACACGCCGCAGCTCTCGTGGATCACTCCCGGCCTCTGCAACGACGGCCACGACTGCGGCGTCCGGGCGGCGGACCGCTGGCTTGCACAGGTGGTCCCGCAGATCACCAGCAGCTCGGCCTGGCAGCAGGACGGGGTCCTCTTCATCACCTGGGATGAGTCGAGCGCCGGAGACAGCCGGGTCGCCCTGTTGGTGGTTTCGCCGTCCCTGCGCGGCCAGATCTCCATGCCGCTCGACCACTTCTCGCTATCGGCGACGATCAGCGATCAACTGAGCGTACCGCGGCTCGGGGAGGCGCAGCAGGCGACGTCGCTGTCGAAGCAACTGGGAGCCTGAAGCTGATATAATCGATATCAGATTATGCGAAGCGGTGGTGCGTGATCCACTACTCGCACTTCGCGACGCGGGGCGCCGCTCGGGCACCTCTGCTGATCGCGATTGGCAGTCTAACCCTGATCGCCCTTTTCGGCCACAGGCAGGACCGGCTGCGCAACGGGACCGGTCCGGCAGACATCGCGCTGGCGCACGGCCCGGCGGCCACGCCGCACCTCGGACTTACCCTCTTCAACCGGGATCGGGCGGCCGCCGGCCTGCCCCTGCTGACCGAGTCGCGGGTGCTCGACGCCATCGCCGCCACTCGTGCGCAGCAGATGACCGTGGATGGGCTTACCCATGTGCGACCGGGCAGCATGGTTATGGCCGTGACCCAACTGCTGAAGGAAAACAGTGTGACCTACGCCTGGGATGGCGAGAACATCTTCTGGGCGGGCGGACCACGCTTCGACGATGCGGTCGCGTCGGCGGAGGCCTGGTGGATGAACTCGCCGGAACACCGTGACAACATCCTCGGTCCGCGCTTCCGCCAGGTCGGGTTCGGCACTGCCATCGACGGCGGAAAGATGTACATCTCGGCCGTCTTTACTGATTGATCAGTCGACCGCAGTATCATTTGGTTGTGGTTGAGACATCGCCTCAGACCGCCCTGCAGCAGACCGGTGTCCGGCTGACCCCGCAGCGGCTCGCGATTGCCGCGGTGCTGGCGCAAACCGGGAAAGAAACCTCGGCGCAGGAACTGTACGAACGGGTGCGCAAGAAGCATGCCTATATCGGGCGCGCGACTGTCTTTCGCTCGCTCGATACACTGGTCAGCGCCGGGCTTGCCCAACGGCTGGAGCGGCCGGGGCATATCTCTGCCTATGTCTGGTGCGAGCCGGGACATCATCACCACCTGATCTGCACCACCTGCCGGGCGGTCGAAGACCTGGGGGAGGAGGCGGTCGCCCCGCTCGCCGACAGCATTGCTCGCCAGCGTGGCTTTCGGGTCGACCACGCGACCCTCGACTTCTACGGTGAGTGCCGGGCCTGTTCTTCGCGCCAGGGGCGGACCCGGCCGGCTGCCCGCCGGGCGACGGCGCCGCTCAGCACCCGCGCGAGGATATAGCTCCAGAACGCGATCGTCGTAATGAAGAACCCGACAGGGTAGGGGAGATAGTAGGCGATCGAAAGTCCTGCCCAGGTGAAAAGCACCGCCAGGACCATCGCCAGCAGCACCCCGCGGCTGGGTCGAGTCGTGAAGCGCTCGGCAATGGCCGCGGGCGCGACGATCAGGGCAAAGATCAACAGCACGCCAACCACCTGCACCGCCTCGGAGACGGCGACCGCCAGGACGACCATGAAGGCGATCGAAAGAGCCCGAACCGGCACGCCCTTGGCTTCAGCGACCTCTTCGTCCAGGGTGGCGAACAAGAGCGGGCGATAGACGGCGAGCACCAACAGCACAGTGACGAATCCGGCGACAAAGGTCACGGCGACGTCCTGGCTGGTGATGCCAAAGATCTGACCGAACAGGATGCCGATCGCCAGGTTGGCCGACCCCTTATACAAGCGGGTGAAGAGGAGGCCAAGGCCGAGCGACCACGCCATCACCAGGCCGATCGTCACATCGCGGCCACGAAGCCGCTGGCCAAGGGCGCCCATGACCGCGCCAGCCGACATCGTAAAGACAAGTAACCCGACGATCGGCGCCGTCCCCACCAGGACGGCGCCGGTCGCACCGGCGAAGCCGATGTGCGAGAGCGCGTGCGCGGCAAAGGAGAGGCCGCGGAGGACGACGAAATAGCCGATTACGCCAGCCGAAAGAGCGACGATCGTTCCCGCCTCGAAGGCATGTTGCATGAAGGCGTAGCGAAATAGCTCCTGCACAACGCGCACCAGGTCCCAGCCGAAATACGGCGCCGCGGCCAGATAAAGCTCAGGCATCGTGATGCGCGCTCTCGGCTTCCAGGCCCACCACGAACATGTGACCGTGACTGTCGTGGAGCACCTCGATCGGCGCATCGTAGAGCCGGCTCAGCTGTTCCGTGGTGATGACCTCGGCCGGCTTGCCGATCGCCACGCCGCCATGCGCGACGTAGAGCACGCGATCGACGACGGGCAGCAGTGGGTTGATGTCGTGGGCGATGAGCAGCACGGTGAGGCCGTTCGCTCCGGCCAGTTCCGCGACCAGCTCGGCGATGACGATCTGGTTGCGGAGGTCGAGGCTGGCGAGCGGCTCGTCCAGGAGCAGCATCTGCGGCTTGCCGGCGAGCGCCTGGGCCAGCAGCAAGCGCTGCTGCTCCCCACCCGAGAGCCGCCCGATCGGGCGATCCGCATAGGCTTGTGCCTGCACTGACTGGATCGCCTGGTCGACCCGCTGGTGATTGCCGGCGGCATTGCCCACGGCCACGCCCCATCGGTCGCCGTCGATGCCGAGGTGGACAAAGTCGCGACCTCGGACCGGCAGGTCACGGTCGATATTGCGGCGCTGGGGGACGTAGCCCACGTCGGCATTGCCCCGGTGCGGGCGCTTGCCGAGAACTTCTAGGCTACCCGCGGCCGGCGGCAGAAGACCGAGCAACAAACGCAGGAGCGTGGACTTTCCACTACCGTTCGGGCCCAGCACGGCGACGAATTCTCCTGTGTTTACCGTGAAGGTGGCATCTCGCCAGATGAGCCGGTCTCGATAAGCCGCGGCCAAGCCATCGGCGACGATGGCGGGAGAGATCGAACGGGCCATGCTCCCCGTTATTGTCGACTGAGCGCGGCCTGCAGCGAGTTCAGCTGCTTGGTCTGCCAGTCCTGGAAGGTGGCAGTCGCCGGCTGGACCGTTTCCGAGATCCCGACCACCGGGATGCTGTTCTTAGCCGCGAGCTGCTTGAGATTTTCGGTAATTCGCGTCGAGGTTTGCGCGTTGTAGACCAGCACCTTGATCAGGTGGCGGGAGACCTGATTCTGGAACTCGGCCACGGTTTGCGCGGGTGGGTCCGAGCCCTCGGAGATTGCCTGCATGAATTCGGGCGGCGAGATCAGGTTGAGGCCCAGCGCCTGCGCCATGTAGACGAAGATGCTCTCGGTCGAGCCAACGGGGACGCCGCTGAAGGTGGACCGGATCTGCGCGATCGCGTCATGGTATGGCGTCAGTGCGCTTCGGAAGACGTCGCGCTGCTGGCTGAAATAGGTCGAGTCGACGGAGTCGAGCGCTTCGAAGTCGGCCGTGATCCGGTCGGCGATATTGTCGACCCATTCGGGGTTGTACCAAAAGTGTGGGTTGTCGCCCGCCTTCTTGTTGAGCAGGTCGGCAACGGTGAACACCTTCCGGCTCGAGCTGGGATTGGCCGAGAGCAGCTTCTGTCCCCAATCATCGTAGCCAGCGCCATTGAGGATGACGTAATCGGCGGTAGCGAAGGCACGCGCATCGGTCGCGCTGCTCTCGTACTCATGGGGATCGGTATTCGGATTAATCACAATGCTGGTCACCGATACGTGCGAGCCGCCCAGCTGGGCTGCGAGGCTCCCCCAGAAATTTTCGCCGGCAATCACCTGGAGCGTCGAACTAGTCGAACCACCGGCTGGTGCCCCGCAGCCAGTCAGGATCGCGGAGAGCGAGGCACCGATGAGCAGCACTTTGATAGCCCGAGTCATTTGATACTGAGTATCATACCGCACTTGTGCGGTGGAGGCAACTCGCGGCGCACTCGCCCTTAAGAACGTGGGCTCGTGGGCTCGCACGAGCTGCCTCCACCGCACGTGCTATTACGCCCGAAAGGGCGGCTTCGCAATTCGGACTCTTCACAGGGCCGGCGTCCGCACTCTATGGTGGGGAGAGAGACGTTTCCCGTTCGGATTCTTAGGAAAGGAGGTGCCGGGTGTACTTCGGTGGAGGCGGATTGTTGATCGTTCTCGGGATTATTGCGCTCGTACTCGGCTACACCTTGATCGGGATCATCCTGATCATCCTCGGCCTGTTCGCGGGCGGATTCGGCTTCTTCGGCAGTCGTCGCGGCGGGCCCTAACCGGGCTATCCCTTCACACCCGGCGGCTGCAGTTGCGGCCGTCGGGTTTTTTATTGGCCGGGCAGCACGCCGCGCGGGATGAAGCTGAGCACACAGGGGAGGCCGTTGACCGTCAACATCGCGTCGGTGACGGTGTAGGGGTCGAACGAGCGGAACCGGCACGTCGGCCAGCCCGCGGCCAGGGTTGGTGGCAACGACTCCGTGCCGGGGAGGAAATAGTTCTGGCCAACCTGGTCGACGCCGCCCGGCACTCCGTACCACTCATCGGGGCGCCCCGCCAGCGCCTGCACCATGAACTGATGCCAGATCGGGGCGGCGCCCACGATGCCGGTGGAGTTGTTGGCCAGCGGGTGGTTGTCGGGATTGCCGACCCACACCGCGGCCGCGAGGCTCGGTGTGAAGCCCACGGTCCAGTTGTCGCGGAAATCCTGCGTGGTGCCGGTCTTGGCGGCTACGTGGCGCCCGGGAAGGGTGAGGTCGCCGCCGCAGCCGAATTCCAGGCAGCGGTTGCGATCGTCCGACATGATCGAGTTGACGATAAAGGCCACCTGCTGGCTGACCGCGCGGAACTCATTCTTGGCCGGGTCGTACTTGAACTGGCTGTGGCCCAAGCCATCCTGGATGAGCGTGACGGGGGCAGGGCGATGCCGCATGCCGAGGTTCGACAGTGTCGAGGCGGCGGTCACCATGTCGAGAGGGGAGACCTCATAGCCGCCCAGGGTCAGACTCATTCCGTAGTTGTTGTCGGGTTTGTTGAGGCTGGTGACACCCATCCGTCGAGCGGTGTCCAGGACGGCGGGGATGCCGATGGTGAGCTCGGTTTTGATGGCCGGGATGTTGAGCGAGTTGCCCATCGCCACTTTCAGCGGAACGGTGCCATGAAACTTCTTGTCATAGTTCAAGGGGGCGTAGGGCTTGAGGCCGTCGGTGCCGCCGCCCAGGGGGAAGACCATCGGCTGGTCGAGGATGGGGCTGATCATGTTGAGCCGGCCGCTCTCGATCGCCGCGGTGTACGTCAACATCTTGAACGAGGACCCGGGCTGGCGAGTGTTCGTCGTCGCCATGTTGATCTGTCCACCGGGGCGGTAGTAGTCGGCGCCGCCGACCATCGCCAGCACTTCACCGTTCTTCGGATCCATCGCGACCAGGGCGCCGTCGTGAAAGTCGTAGTAGCCGCCCTTGGCATTGATCTGGTTGCTGACGATGGTCTCGGCCAGGTGCTGGAGATTGAGGTCGAGCGTCGTGTACACGCGATAGCCCTTGCGATCGCTGGGACGAATGTGGAATTGCTTATCGAGGACCTGCAGGACGTAATCGACGAAGTGTGGCGCCTGCAGCTGGTTCGTTGGATAAAAGAAGTCAAGCTTCTCCTGCTTGGCGGCGAGCGCCTGCTCCTCGGTGATCATTTTTTCGGCTACCATGGCATCGAGCACCTCGGCCTGCCGCAACTTCGCTCGGGTCGGGTTGATGAGCGGGCTGTTGTCCGTTGGCGCCTGCGGCAATCCGGCGAGCATCGCAGCTTGCGCGAGCGTCAGGTTGTGCGACGTGGTGTGGAAGAAGCCGCGCGCCGCCGCCTCGGCTCCATAGCTCTGAGCGCCGTAATAGATGGTGTTGAGGTACAGCTCGAGGATCTGGTCCTTCGTGTAGCGGCCGTTGAGGTCGACCGCGAGCACCGCCTCTCGGAGTTTGCGCTGGATGGTGGGCGGCGGGTTGGGGCCGATGAAGACCTGCTTGACGAGCTGCTGGCTGATCGTGCTTCCACCCTGGGCGATGTGGTGATGCGAGTAATCGGCGACGGCCGCGCGCGCGATGCCCGTCAGGTCGATCCCGTTGTTGTTGTAAAAGCTCTTGTCTTCGATGGCGATCGTGGCCTGCGTGAGGAAGGGGGTGATCGTGTTCAACGGCACGACGATCCGGTGATCGCCGTGGTCGCCGATATCGTCGATCAGGTTGCCGTGCCGGTCGAAGATCAGCATGTCCTGGTGCAGGCCGCTGGCGGAGAGGCCGTCGACCGCCGGCAGGTTGCCGACCGTTTCAGCGGCGAGCGCCGGGATCGCCATCAGCGGGAGTGCGAACAGGACGAGCGCGATCAGGATAAAGGCGCGTCGCGCCCTGGTCCGGCGCTGACTTTCCCGGAGCAGCCGCAGCCGGCGGTGGAAGACATAGCGAGAACGACGACGGCGCGGCATCAGGCGGCGCCGGGTAATTTGTACCGTGTGAAGGAGAGCATCACCAAAAATGATAGCGGATATGTAGTGAATACTGTCAAGAGTGGGATCAGTCGTACAGTGGACGGGTGAGGTTCGTCCGTACGGCCGCCCGCCCGATGCTCGCGGGCGTCTTCATCGCCGGCGGGATGGACGTGCTCGCCAACCCGGAGCCGCGGGCGAAGCTGGCCAAGCCTGTCGTCGACAGGGTCGCGGCTATGATCCCGTTCGCGCCCTCTGATCCGAAGACGGCCGTCGCGCTAAATGCTGCGGTCCAGATTGGCGCCGGCGGCATGCTGGCGGCCGGCATCCTCTCGCGGCTCGCCGCCCTGGCGCTGGCGACGTCGTTGGTGCCGACGACGCTTGCCGCCCACCGATTCTGGGAGTTCGAGGACCCGGCGCTGCGGTCGAGGCACCGGGTCGAATTCCTCAAGAACAGCGCCATCTTTGGCGGCCTGCTGGTAGTCGCGCTGGATTGATGATGCTCGAGATGGAACATCTCGGCACCCAACGGGGTTGTTCATCCCGAGGGCCAAGCGGAAATCACGGGAGGCGTAAGAATGGCAAAAGCTCTTGAAGATCGGGTCATCCCGCAACTACCGGATCGGTCGGCCCAAGACGGCATCCTTTTCGAACCGATCCAGCGTCGTGTTCGCGTGTTGTTCGGCGGCATTACCATTGGCGATTCGCGTGCCGTGAAGCTCATGCTCGAGAACAAGCGCCTCGCGATCTATTACTTCCCGGTCAAGGACGTTCGTCTCGACCTCTTTGTGCCGACCAGCTACACGAGCAACCACCCGGGGAAAGGCCAGGCCAGTTTCTCCTCGCTGAAAGTCGGTGACCGCGTGGCCGAGAAGGCGGCCTGGTGCTACCTTCAGCCGGAGCGTGCGGACCTGAAGGACTACGTCGCCTTCTACTGGGACAAGATGGACGCCTGGTTCGAGGAAGACGACGAGGTCTTCGTCCATCCGCGCGATCCATACCATCGCGTCGACGTGCTCAATAGCTCGCGCCACGTCAAGGTGGTGGTCGGGGGTGAGGTCGTCGCCGAGACCACCCGACCGCGGTTGCTGTTCGAGACGGGACTTCCGACCCGTTATTACATCCCCAAGCTCGACGTGCGGCTGGATTTACTGACGGCAACCAACACTTCGACCCGCTGCCCGTACAAAGGCAAGGCGTCCTACTGGTCCGTCAATGTCAACGGAAAGGAGTTCACCGACATCGTCTGGGGCTATCCGGCGCCGATCCCGGAATGCCCGAAGATCGAGAACCTGCTCTGCTTCTACGACGAGAAGGTGGACGCCGTCTACGTCGACGGCGAGCTGCAGCCGAAGCCCGTTACGCCCTGGTCTTAGAGACTTCTGCGTAGCGGAAGCAGCTGACCAGGTGGTCGTTCACCAGGCCGGTCGCCTGCATGAACGCATAACAGATCGTCGGCCCCACGAAGGTCGCCCCGCGCGCGATCAGGTCCTTGCTGAGCGCCTGGGCTTCGGCCGTTTGGGCTGGGATGTCGGCCATCGTCTTCCAACGATTGCGCTTCGGCCTGCCTCCGACGAACGACCAGACGTATTTATCGAAACTGCCCCGCTCGGCGGCGATTGACCGGATGACGCGCGCATTCGTGATGGCACTCCCGATCTTGAGCCGGTTGCGCACGATGCTGCTCAGGCCCATGAGGCGCTCGACACTCATATCGTTGAACCGGGCGACCGCCGCCGGATCGAACCCCTTGAACGCCGTCCGATAGGCGTTCCGCTTACGAAGGATGGTCATCCAGCTGAGTCCGGCCTGGGCGCCTTCGAGCACGAGGAACTCGAAGAGTACGCGATCGTCATGGACGGGCACGCCCCACTCGCGGTCGTGGTAGTCGCGCATCAAGGGATCGCCCACCGCCCAACCGCATCGTGTGATGGCCACTCCTTATAGTGGCATCGTGCCACAGTTGCCGCCCTGGTTCTTCGAGCCGAAGGGGCGTTACGACGAACACCTCTTCGAGAGCGAGGTGCTCAAGGGCAACCCGCTGCATGATCCGCACCAGCGCCCGCTCTGGGTCTACCTGCCGCCCGGTTACGATGCCGAGCCGCAGCGCCGCTACCCCAGCATTTACGTCATCCAGGGGCTGACCGGGCAGATCGATATGTGGCGAAACCGGACTCCGTTCCGGCGCAACTTCCCCGAGCTCGCCGACGCCCAATTCGCCGCTGGCGGCGCGCCGCCGTGCATCCTTATATATGTCGACTGCTGGACCTCGATCGGCGGGAGCCAGTACCTCGACTCACCCGGCACCGGCAAGTACCACAGTTACCTCTGCAACGAGATCGTCCCCTGGGTGGACCGCCACTACCGTACGCTGTCCGGGGCGCGCCACCGCGGCATCATGGGCAAGTCCAGCGGCGGCTACGGGGCGATGGTGACACCGATGCTGCGGCCCGACCTCTTCGGCGGGCTGGCGACCCACGCCGGCGACGCGCTGTTCGAGCTGTCCTATGCGAACGCCTTCGGCAAGTCGGTCCGAACCCTACGTGACAAATACCACAGCTCATTCGAGGAGTTCTGGAAAGACTTCCGCAGCCGGCCGGCGTTCAGCAAAGAGGGGGATGGGGAGCTGCTCAATGACTGGTGCATGGCAGCCTGCTACTCCGCCGATGACGATGGCACCGTCCGCCTGCCCTACGACACCACGACCGGCCAGATGATTCCCGAGGTCTGGGAGCGCTGGCTGCGCTGGGACCCGGTTCGTATGGTGCCGCACCATGCCGATGCCCTGCGCAAGATGCGCGCCATTTACATCGATGCCGGCAAGCGTGACCAGTATTTTCTCGACCTCGGCGCCGAGGGCTTTCGCCGGGCGCTCGCAGCCATCGGGGTCACCGACGTCTTCTTCGAGCTTCTCGACGCCACCCACGACGCGATCGAGTACCGATACCCGATCGCGGTCAAATACCTGGCCGAGCGGCTGGCTCCATAAGCATGTCTGTCCGACCACTGCCCGTACTGCATCTCGAGATGTGGGTCTCGCTTCGTAAAGACCGAACACGAGTGAGCCGAGCGCTTCAGAGGGCATATGGCGTGGCGCGACAACTCACTCAAGAGGGAGGAGGAAGTGGGCCCTGGGTGTACCTCGTCGAGCCGGATCCACCTGATTCGAAGACTGTCCGGCTAAGGACCACACTCGGTTTAAGACCCGAGGAGGACCTATGGCTGGAGCTTGTGTCCTATCCGAATAGGGTCCTTGCCCGCACCATCATCCGGCGCATCTGGAAGGACCCGCAGTTCGCGGTGCATGCAGCCGCACTCGATTCTCTGATTTCCAGGCGGAAGGCCGGTTATCAAGCGACGCTCGCTTACGCGAGGCTAAAACCGGTTTAGGCGACCCCTCCCCAAAAAGGCAGGGAAAGCGCCGTCCTCGCCGAACGTCCGGGTCGCGGCCTCGCCGTTCGGGTGAAGTCGCAGGCCCCACTTCAGCCGTAGCGTGGGAGCCGTCGAAGTATCCGGTCACAAAGGAGCAAATCAAATACCATGGCGATTCTCAAAGATCTCTCCAACGACATTGCGGCGCTCGTCGAGAAGGCGAGCAAGAGTGTGGTCCGGGTCGACGCTCGCCGCGGCCGCGCCGGCACCGGCATCGTCTGGGATAGCGGTTTTGTGCTGACGGCCAATCACGTCGTCGAGCAGGAGGACGAGATCCAGGTCGTAGCCGACGACAAGAGCACCAAGGCAACGCTGGTCGGGCGCGACCCGGCCACCGACCTGGCGCTGCTCAAGGTCGAGGGATTGTCCGCGCCGGCAATGCCCCGGGCCAAGGTGGAAGACCTAAAGCCAGGACAGATCGTGCTGGCGATCGGCCGTCCTGGCAACCTGAAGGCGACCTTCGGGACCATCAGCGCGGTTTCGTCCTCGTGGCGCGGATGGCGCGGGAGCGAGATCGAGCACCTGATCCAAACCAACGCGCCGCTGTATCCGGGATTCAGTGGCGGTCCACTGGTCGACGTCGACGGGCGGGCCGTTGGCATGAACAGCTGGGTCTTTGGGCGCGGTGACGGGCGCGCCGTGGCAATGGACGTCGCGGAGCGCGTAGTGGCCAGCCTCAAGGCCGACGGACGGATCCGCCGCCCGTACCTGGGTATCGGGACGCAGGAGGTCGCGTTACCCGAACCGGTGAAGGCAAAGGCAAAGCAGGATAGCGGCCTGCTGATCGTCGCGGTCGAGCCGCAGAGCCCGGCCGACAAAGCAGGCCTGATGCAGGGCGATACGCTGGTGGCCCTCAACGGGACCACGACGACCAGCCTCGAGGACCTGTACACCGGCCTGCGCAAGGCCAAGGTCGGCGCCACCCAGACCGTCCGAGTCGTTCGGGCGGGCGAGCTCAAGGAACTCCAGGTAACCGTCGGCGAAGCTGGTCAGTAAGCCCAGCCTAGCCTCCCACCCCGACCCTCCCCCCAGCGCGGGGGAGGGTTGGAAACGGGCCTGTCGCAGTCCGATCAACGACCGCGCAAGGGCCTTCAGGATTCTCGGGGCGGATGGTTGCCTATATAGCCGCTTCGAAGCGGCATAGATGGCAAACAATCGCCGCCTCTTGATCCTGCTCACCGGGTGGGCCGCATTCAGCCTGTTTTTCGCGGCCTGGCTGCTGTTCGGCTGGGGCGGTGCCACGGCCACCGTGAGATTCGATGACATCGGCGAGTTTGTCATCGCGTTCGTCGCGGCCGCGGCTTGCGTCTTCACCGCGATTCGACATCGCGGGCGCACTCGCCTGGCATGGGCCTTGCTGGCCGCCTCCGCATTCGCGTGGGGCGCCGGTCAGGTCGTCTGGTCGTACTTCGAGCTCCTGAAGGGTCAGCAGGCGCCGTTCCCATCTTTGGGCGACCTCGGATACCTGACCGCGATGCCGTTGGCCATCGCCGGGGTCCTGTGCTTCCCAGTGGCGCCCTCGAAGGTCGTGTCGCTGGCGCGGACGGTCCTCGACGGGCTGCTGATCGCGGGCTCGTTGCTGATCATCAGCTGGTCGACGGTCCTTGGGGCGATCTATCGCGCCGGCTCGGGCGGCCTGCTCGCCGACCTGATTGGGGTCGCCTATCCGGTCGGCGACGTCCTGATCGGCACCATGGTCGTCATCCTCGCCGCCCGCGCCCCCAGAGCCACTCGCCTGCCGTTATATCTGCTCGCCGGCGGACTGGTCGCCAACGTCCTGGCGGACAGCGGCTTCGCCTACCTAACCGCGACCAACCGCTACGGCACCAGCAACGTCATCGATGCAGGCTGGGTAGCGGGCTACTTGCTGATCGCGATCGCAGCGCTGTGGGCGGCCTCGACCCCGGCGCTTGGCGCGAAGGCGGAGGGTCCGCCGGGCCGGCTTGGTCTTCTGGCGCCGTCTCTTCCGGTGGCGGCCGCGGCGCTGGTGGCCGCCATCGAAGAGGTGCAGCCGGGCGCGCCGGACCCATTGGTCTTCTGGGGCCTGCTGGCGATCATCGCCCTGGTTGTGGTGCGCCAATTCCTGACACTGAGCGACAATCTGGCGCTCAACCGGCAACTCGCGATCAACGCCGCGGAGCTCTCCAAAGGCCAGGAACATTTCCGGTCACTCGTTCAGAACTCCTCTGATGTCATCACACTGATCGGCCGTGACGGGCTCATCCGCTACCAGAGCGCCTCGGTGGAACGGATCCTCGGGTACTCCGAGGCGGAACTGCTCGGAGCCCCGTTCGGAGACCTCATGCACCCGGACGATCGCCTGCAGGTGCTTCGCAAAATCGACGAGGCGATCAACATCGCTGGCCCACCGCTTGCGATGGAATGCCGGCTGCGGCGAAAGGATGACTCCTACTGTTCGGCCGAAGTCACCATCACCAATCTGCTCGAGCTCCCGTCGGTCTGTGGCCTCGTCCTCAACACCCGTGACGTCAGTGAGCGCAAGACACTTGAGGCCAAGCTCACCCATCAGGCGTTCCACGACCCTTTGACAGACTTGCCGAACCGTGCCGCGTTCCGGATCCACCTGGACCACGCCCTCGATGGTGACCATGAACGCCGGATCGCCGTCCTCTTCCTCGACCTCGACGACTTCAAGGCAGTCAACGACACCCTGGGGCACGACATCGGCGACAAGCTGCTGGCCGCGGTCGGGGCCCGCATCGCCTCCACGCTGCGACCCGGCGACACCGTGGCGCGGCTTGGTGGTGACGAGTTCGCTGTGCTCCTCAAGAACATGGAAGATGAACGGATCGCCGCGCGGGTGGCAGACCGGATCACCCGGCAGTTCATCGCCCCGTTCGGCATTGGCGGAAAGCAGATTGCGATTCACGCCAGCATCGGGATCGCGGGACTGGTATCGGGTCAAGAGGCGGCAGAGGAATTGATCCGCAACGCCGATGTCGCGATGTACATCGCAAAATCGAAAGGCAAAGCCCGCTACGTCGAGTACGATGCCTCGCTCGCCGGAGCGGCCCTCCACCTCATGGAGCTGGAGGCCGACATGCACCGCGCCCTGGCCGAGAAACAGTTCGTCCTTGACTACCAACCCGTCGTGATGCTCGAATCCGGAGCGATCCACAGCGCCGAGGCGCTCGTCCGATGGAGACATCCGGAGCGCGGTCTGCTGGCTGCTCCGGACTTCATCAGCGTCGCGGAGCGCAGTGGCATGATCGTCGAGCTCGGGCGCTGGGCGCTCCAGCAGGCGGCGCGCGACGCCCGCCGCTGGCAGGTACGTTATCCCTCCACGCCGCTGATGGGGATCAGCGTCAACCTCTACGCGCGTCAGCTGCAGCGGCCGGAGCTGGTCTCGGAGGTGATGGACGCCGTCGATGCCGCCGGCCTCGACCCGCAGTCCCTCATCCTCGAGCTGACCGAGAGCGTCCTGATGGCTGACCGCCAGTCGGTTGGGCAGCTCCTCCAGGAGCTTCGCGAGCGAGGCTTTCGCGTCGCGCTGGATGACTTCGGCGCCGGCTACTCCTCACTGGGACGCCTGCGCGACTTTTCGGTCGACATCCTCAAGATGGATCGTTCCTTCGTCGACGGCATCGGCCAGGGTATTACCGACGGCGCCATCCTTCGTGCCATCATCGGCATCGCCAACACCCTTGGTCTGATGACGATCGCGGAGGGCGTCGATCGGCCGGAACAGCTCGCCGCGCTCAACGCCATGGGCTGTCACGCGGGCCAGGGTGACTACCTCTCGAAAACGGTCGACTTCGAGGGAATGGAAGCGCTCCTCGCGTCGTGCATCCAGTCCAGCTCGGGTCGCCAGCTGCCCCCGACCTGGCGGCAGACCGCCTAACCTCCGTTCGCGCCAAAATGCGTGGATGCCCTCAGATGCTCGCCGAGGAGCCGTGGTCACCGGGCTGGCGGCACTGCTTGCTCTCGCCGGCTGCGACAACAGCGCCAAGCCGAGCGAGCCGAGCCTGCCGGCGCCAAGCATCATCAGCGGATCGGTCCAGCTGGCGGCGGGCTGTGCCCAGCAGGCCCAGATAGCGCACCGACCCGCCGAGCCCTCGGTCGCCGCGGAGCCGGGCAATCCCCGTCAATTGGTGGCCAGCTGGCTCGAAAATCAGTCGCCGGATCATGTCGGCATCACGGTCGCGCTGAGCCGTGACGGCGGCGCGAGCTGGAGCCGATCACCGCTGCCAGGCCTGCTGACCTGTGACGGCGGTCGCTATGTCCACGTGAGCGATCCGTGGGTGTCGATCGGCGGCGATGGCGTCATTTACCTCACATCGCTGGGGACGCAGGCGCCAACCCCAGCCGGCACGGCCCACGATATCGTGGTCAGCGTCTCGCGCGATCATGGAACGAGTTGGGACGCACCGGTGGTCCTCGAAAGCGGGACTGTGCCGCCGGCCCAGCCCGACAAAGAGGCGATCCTCGCCGACCCCAGGCGCCCGGGCACGGCCTATGCGGTCTGGGCCACCTATCAGGTCACGCCCGGCGCCGAGCCCTCGGTCGACCGGGTGATGTTCGGGCGGACCCGGGATGGCGGCCGCACCTGGTCGACTCCGAGCGTCATCTACAGCAGCAACGACGAGGCCCAGGAGAACCAGTTGCTGATGACCGCGGGCGGCGTGCTGCTGGACGTCTTCGTCGAGGGGTCATCCTTGCCGGGGACGCCGCATCCGCCACCGCTGCCGGTCAAGATCCGCGTCATCCGCTCGACCGACCAGGGACAAACCTGGTCGGCACCAATCGACGCCGCACAGTTCACCTACACGAATGCCGTCGATCCTGGCACCGGAAGCCAGCTTCGCTTCTTCGGTCAGGACATCACGGCCGCCGCCGCGGGCAACGCGCTCTACGTGGCCTGGTTCGAAGATCACTCGGAGTTCTCCAGCATTTTGGTGGCGCGGTCCGAAGACGCCGGTCTTCACTGGCGAGCGCCGCAGGTGGTGGTGCGCGAGAAGGCCGAGGCATTTCTCCCGACGCTCGCGGTGGCGGGCGATGCGACGGTCGGGCTGCTGTGGTTCGACTTTCGCCATTTCACGCCGAACAGCTCCGTATTGAACACCGACATCTGGTTCAGCAGCTCGCGCGATCGCGGTCTCCACTGGACCGAACGGCACGCCGCCGGGCCGTTCGACCTCCGATCCGCGCCGGCGGTCCGATTCGGGCCCTTTCTCGGCGACTACATGGGGCTGTGCGGGCTACCCGACGGCTTCGCGGCGGTCTTCATCCAGGCGAAGCCGCAGAGCCGCAATGGCTCGACGGATGTATTTTTCTCCCACATCGGCGGTTAGGCCGGCTTGCGTCCGAAGAAGTTCGTGCCGATGGCGCTCATCACGAGCTGCCCCTCCTGGTTGCGCATCTCCCCGCGCCAGCGCACGATCCCCATATTGGGGCGGCTGTTGGAGGCGCGCGTTTCCAGCACCTCGACCTGCCCGCTAAGGGTATCGCCCGGCCGGACCGGGGCGGGCCAGTGCAGCTCCTCCATCCCGGGCGACCCGAGGCTGCTGGTCTGCGCGATCAGGTTGCGCACCAGCAACCTCATGAAGAGCGCGCCCGTGTGCCAGCCGCTCGCAATCAGCCCGCCGTAGATCGTGAAGCTCGCCGCATTGGGATCGGTGTGCATTGGCTGCGGGTCATACTCACGTGCAAACTCGATGATGTCCGGCTGACTGACCTGCACGCTGCCCAGGTCGACGACCTCACCGACGCGGAAGTCCTCGAAGTAGCGGGTCAGTGGCGCAGCGTCCGCTCGAGCTGGTCGAGATGAATCTCGAGGTGGCCACAGAGTGGCAGCTGGGCGATCTCGGCGGCACTCATCGAAAAGCCCTCGTAGAGGATGGCCCGGCGCTGCATCGCGGCGGCGTCGGCCCCGCGAAGATAGGCAATGGTCCGTTGGTGATCGCGCTGCACCATGGTGAGGAGCTGGTCGGGCGGCAGCGAACTCAGCTGTTCACCAGCCGGGTCACGACTCTGGACCGCTTCGAGCAGCTCAACCTGGGAAAGCTTGCCCGAGCCAACCCGCGAGGTGAGGACGCCATAGAACTTCGAGAGCACGGCGATGTGGGCGAGGATTTCATGCCCGGTCCAGTCCGCTGAGGGAGCCTGCGAGTTGGAGGGAATCTCGCGGACCAGCTCAGCCAGCCTCGCCGAGCCGGCCTCGAGCCGGTCGGCCAGCCGGTGCCGCTCGTGGTCGACGACCTCGTCCAGGAAGCCCCGCATCTCGCGTTCGGTAAACGCCGGACTCTCGATGCGCACGATCATGAGTGTACGGCCCCCACCCCGAGCGTCAGGTAGCCTTGTCGGGTGGAAGCGAAGAAAATCAGCCCGTACGGCTCGTGGCGATCACCGATCACGGCCGACGCCATCGTCGCCGGCGTTATTGGCCTCGGCCAGATCCAACTGGATGGCGACGACATCTATTGGGTCGAGCAGCGTCCCGCCGAGGCCGGCCGCAACGTCGTCGTCCGACGGCAAGCCGACGGAACCATCGAGGACGTCACGCCGCCCGACTACAATGCGCGCACGCGAGTCCACGAATACGGGGGCGGCGCGTACCTGGTGCGCGAGGGGACCGTCTGGTTTGTGAACTTCAAGGACCAGCGGCTTTACCGGCAGGATCCGGGCCGTCCACCGGTCGCGATCACGCCGGCGAAGGATATCCGGCACGCCGACCTGGTGCTCGACGAGCGTCGGAACCGCCTGATCGCGGTCCGCGAGAACCACAGCACCGGCTCGACCTGGGCCGTCAACACCATCGTCAGCCTCGATCCCGCCGGTAAGGGGCGCGACCGCACGCTGGTCGAAGGCAACGATTTCTACTCGACCCCGCGGCTGAGTCCGTCCGGATCGCATCTGGCCTGGCTCACCTGGAATCACCCCAACATGCCCTGGGACGGGACCGAATTGTGGGTGGCCGCGCTAACGGATGACGGCAGCCTGATGACGCCCCGTAAAGTCGCTGGTGGGGAACGGGAATCGATCTTCCAGCCGGCATGGTCGCCTGACGGCGTGCTCTATTTCGTTTCCGACCGGACCGACTGGTGGAACCTCTACCGCTGGCAGGGCCAGGACACCGAGCCCGTCGTCCAGGTACCAGCCGAGCTCGGGACCACCGCGTGGCTCTTCGGGATGAGCACCTATGCCTCCGAGTCGGAGCGCCGGATCGTCTGCCAGGTGCGGTCGAACGGCCTGGCCAGGCTGGCGACCGTCGACCCGCAGGACAACCGCCTGCAAAATCTCGACACGCCCTACACGGCGTTCGCGCCCTACATTCAGGCGCGTGCGGGCAAGGCGGTCACGATCGCCGGCTCGCCGACGCAAATGCCGGCCCTGATCGCCGTCGATGTGAACAGCGGCCGGCTCGAGGTGATCCGACGATCGGGCGACGTGGCCGTGGCTCCAACCTATCTCTCGGTGCCGGAGGCGATCGAGTTTCCGACCGAAGGCGGCGTGACCGCCCATGCGTTCTTCTACCCGCCGAAGAATCCTGATTACGAACCCCCGGCCGGCGAGTTGCCGCCGCTGATCGTTTACGTTCACGGCGGTCCGACGGGTTCCGTGTCGAATGCGCTCGATCTCGGCGATCAATTCTGGACGTCGCGCGGCTTCGGCTACCTCGTAGTCAATTACGGGGGGAGCACGGGGTACGGGCGCCACTACCGGGAGCGCCTCCACGGGCAGTGGGGCGTCGTCGACGTCGACGACAGCGTCAACGGCGCTCGTTACCTGGTCGACCGCGGGCTGGCTGATGGCAACCGCGTGGCGATCACGGGCGGCAGTGCCGGCGGCTACACGGTGCTGCGCGCGTTGACGTCGACGCATTACTTCAAGGCCGGAGCCAGCCATTTCGGCATCAGCGACCTGGAGGTCTTTCACGCCGACACCCACAAGTTTGAGTCGATGTATGACCAGGGCCTGATCGGCCGCTGGCCCGAGGAGCGGCACATCTATCGAGAGCGGTCGGCGATTCATTACCTCGACCGGATCACAGCCCCGGTCATCCTCTTTCAAGGCCTGGAGGACAAGATCGTCCCGCCGAACCAGGCCGAGCTGATCGTCGACGCCCTCCGCAAGAAAGGCCTACCGGTCGCCTACATCCCCTTCGAGGGCGAGCAGCATGGCTTCCGGATCGCGAAGAACATCAAGCGATCGCTCGAAGGCGAGCTGTATTTCTACTCGCAGGTCTTCGGCTTCAAGCTAGCCGACCCGGTCGAACCGGTGCCGATCGACAACCTCAAGCAGCCCGCTGGAACGACGTAAGCTCGGCCGCACCCCGCTGCAGGTGCCGACGATCGGGATGGGCACCTGGCAAAGCGTCGATGTTCCGTCGATGAACGCCTCAAACGCTCGCATGGCACTGAAGCGCCGCTCGCGTGGGCCGGCAGGCCCGGTACGGGCGCGCCGAGGACACGCTGGCGAAGGCACTGGACGGTCGCCGAGACCAGGCGATGATCGCCACCAAGGTCTGGACGAGCAGCCCAGCGGAGGGGCGGCAACAGGCCGAGCATGCACTCCAGCTTTTCGGGCGGGTCGAGATTTACCAGGTGCACAACCTCGTCAATTGGAAAGCGCAGCTCAAGATGCTCGAAGCGCTGAGAGGGGAGCGGAAGGTGGTGACGGTCGGCGCGACCCACTACGATCCCGGCGCTTTCGACGACCTGTGCGACGTGATGCGTACCGGCCGGCTCGATATGATCCAGGTTCCCTACAACCCGCGTCGACGCGAGGCGGAGCGTCGCGTGTTCCCACTGGCCGCCGAGCTGGGGCTGGGTGTGCTCGTCCATAGCCCGCTCCGCAACGATCCGCGGGTCACCCGCGTACTGTCGGCGACCAAGACGCCGGGGCGCCCAACCGAAAACGCGCAAGCCAGCGACCCGCCATGGTTCGATCCAGACCAGCGCGAGCGACTTGCCGCCCGGCTGAGGGATCAGGTCGTCTCCACCGAATGAAGGATGACGTCTGCCGACTCTCGGGCGCAGACTAGAGACCCATGCTGACGACCCTGCCACTGGCGGCGATCCTCGTCGCCGATGACGATGGGCGTTTTTGCGAGGTCAATACCGCGGCCACCACGCTGCTCCAGTACTCCGAGCGGCAGTTATTGTCGATGCATATCTGGGACATCACAGCTGCGCCGCAGCGCAACGACGCCCGGGCGCTATGGCGAGACTTCATCAAGGCCGGCAACCAAGCCGGCACGTACCAGGTCCGCCGGGCGGATGGGCGGCGGGTGACCGTCCATTACGAGGCGGTGGCCAATTTTCGACCGGAACGACATCTCTCGGTGCTGCGTCCGGTGAGCCAGGCGCTCGCGGAATCGCGGCCGCTGGATGAGTGTCCGTATGAACGGCCGTTTCGTGCGGACTTCGATCGTTGCCCCGCGTACCAGCCCCTCCTCGCGCATATGGCCGACAGCAACGAACACGCCGTGCGGCCGGTCTGGACTTGCGAGCATCTCGCAGCCACTCGGATCCCAGACGAGGCTCGCTATTACGGGCGCTGCGGCCTCGGCGACGCCATGGATCGATCCCGCTGGCTCACCGCCGCCAGACAGGACCACTTACTGGAAATCCGGCGCCTCCGGATTGGCTTCTACGCAGAGGCGCAGGACCAGGTCAGTGAATTGATCGCTGCCCGGACAGCCATCCACTCAGAAGGATCGTGGTACGAACGTCGTCAGCGCCTGGCGGGGAGCATCGCTGGAGTCCTCGATGCGTTTGACGCCTTTAGCCACCGGACCGCTCTCGAATTCGTCGCCGTAGGCGTCAATGTAACGCTGCTGCGGAGTTGCCTTCAGGCCACGCTTGAACTCTTCGGGCAAGACTGGAAGGCGGACAGCCTGCGACCACCAGTCAGCCTCGTCTCGCAATATCCAAAGCCGGTTCAGGCGTTCCTGCGGCCAGATCTCGTGGCCTCTGACCTGCTGAAGAAACCGAGCGTCGTCGCGTAGCCTGCTGGAAGCCGGAGCCTTCAGGCTTCGCCTTCAGGCGTCTGCGATTGCCCAGCGGTCAAGTTCAGCCGCAGCCGGCGTTCAATAACCCAAACCGCCACCTGCGCCCTGGAGTGGACCCCAAGTTTAGCCAGGATGTGCACGACGTGCGACGAAACCGTACTACGGCGGATCCGCAATCGGGACGCGATCGCGGAATTGGTTAAGCCCTTCGCCATCAGCTCGGCAATTTCCCACTCTCGCCCGGACAGCTGTTCCCGCACCCGTGGCTCGGCGATGTCCGGGGCGACGCCAAAAATGCGCAGCACGCCGGAGGCTTCCTCACGCATCCGGTTCCGGTCCAGCTTCTGGGCGGCGCCGGAGGATGGCTGATCCTCCGGAGACGTGACATTCATGACCACGTTGAGCAGGTGAGTGACTTTGCCCTGCGAGCCACTCAACGGATAAATTTCCCACTCCCACGTGTTATAGCGGCGACCGGACACAGGTCGGGCTCCTTGGAGCGCGGAAAACTCGACTCCTTGGAGACGCTGCGGCTTGCGCGTCCTACACGTGGCACGCATCGCGTCGGCCAGGGCCACCGGCCTGAGTGTCTTAAAGACGTTGCCAACGGCTTTCCCCGTTAGCGGGAGTATGTCCGGCGTCACCCAGCCGGCCGCCACTCGGTTGCCATACGTGATACGAAACGGCGGCACGGCCTCCGTGACATAGAAACCGATTGGAAGAGAGTCAAGAAGTCGGCCGAGAATGACGAGCGCGTCCGACTCGGGTGAAGCCCGTAGAACGGCGGCCAATTGTGGCAGAGTCGCGCTTGGATCGTCCATCAGCCCCCTAACGCGCCTAATGATACCCTCAATATAAGCATTCATGCCAGTCCGAATGTGAAAGGCACCTGCTGAGCTCGAGGCTAACTCTGAGGACTGGCCTGACGGCGCGGTTCCATGGAGGCATCCGAAATGCATCTCCATCCGTATTAATCAGCGTCGCCGGAGATCAGCGCTATCCCAAGGAAAGTGGTTCGTGTATCGATGGTTTCGCCTTTTGCTCCTGCGGATCGGCCTGAGAAAGGTCGAGAGGGAGCGCTCCTGGAAAGAAGTCTCGGAGATCACTCGCCGGCTCGCGCCGACCCTGACTCCATACGACCGGCGACCTCAGCGACGACTCTTCGGGTCCTAAGCGTAATTCTGTGCGGGCTAGGTCTGCGCCTCTGGGGAATCAACTTCGGCTTGCCTGCCGTCTACCGGCCCGACGAGGACGTTTTGGTCGGACGCGCGATGGGCGCTCTGCAAGGGGTGATCGATCCCAACTTCGCCAATTGGCCGCATCTATATATGTATGTATCGGCGGCGTGGCTTGTAATCCTCAAGCCGATCTTTCCAGTGCTGGGTCCTGCCGCGCCGTACCTGGGGGTTCGATTGCTCAGCGCCGCCATCGGCACCGCGACCGTCGTCGCCGTCTATCGGTTTGGCCGGCGATCCTATGGTGAGATCACGGGCCTTGTCGCAGCGATCGCGCTGGCGGTGGCGTTCCTGGCCGTCCGGGACAGCCATTTTGCAACCGTCGACACGCCACTGACCTTCGCCTGCATGCTCGGAATCAGTGCTGCTTACCGCTTGGCCGAGGCGGATACGGGCCGCCGGCGCCTGCTTGCTGGCGTCCTGCTGGGCATCGCGGCGAGCATCAAGTACAACGGCGCCGTTGTGTTCGCGAGCTTGGCGGCCGCGGAGAGCCTTTGCTTTCGAGTTCCACGCCGGGCTCTGATTGGGCTGGTGACCGTCGGGTTCATCGGCGCAGCCGTCTTTTCGATCACCTCCCCGTTCCTCCTCATCGATTTCAGCTCCTTCTCCGCGGGGATCGGCTACCTCTTCAACCACCTCGCGGCGGCCCACCATCCTGAGATTGGCTACATCCGTATCCCGGAGCGGGCCCTGTGGTACGGACTTGATCCGCCGCTGTTTTTGCTGGGCCTTGGCGGCGTGGCATACGCCGTCATCCGTCGGTCGAGAGCCGACTGGATCCTGGTGGCGTTCGTGATCGCCTACTACGGCATCATCGGGTCGGGACACACGGTCTTCGTCCGGTACGCCGATCCGCTTATTCCGCCGCTTGTCATCCTGGGGGCGCGGGCCCTGGTGTCAGCGTGTGAGCGATTGGCACGCCCGCGCCTTTTCCTGGCGGCCGCGATTGCCATCGTGATGGTTCCGGCGGTTTCCCATGACCTGGCCTATGATCAGCTGATCCGGCAAACCGACACCCGGACCCAGGCCTTCGACTGGCTCCGGATACATGTTCCGGCTCATGACCGGGTGGCGGCGCTCTATTTCGCGGGTCCGGCGCATGACGAGGCGATGATCGATCGCCGAGACGGAAGCCACGGCTCGACCGATGCCTACGTCGCCTCGTTTTTACAGAACCGACTCCAGCATCAGTACAGCATTCATGAACTCGCCGAACCCGATGTGACCAGGGACGTCCTGGCCAGCCTTCGAGCGGACCGCGTGGACTACGTCGTGTACTCGCCGATCACGCCGTCGGATGGCTGCGGGCTCTCGACCGCACTGCAGCGGGCTCTCGAGACACAAACGAAGCTCCTGATGACGTTTACGCCGACCGGGGGCCGGTGCACGGATGCCGTCTTCGACTCGATCGATGGTTACTACGTTCCGTTGTGGGGCTATGAGAAATGGGTTCGACCTGGACCACGGATCGAGATCTTCGATTTACACGCATTTCCTTGAGCGAGTGATCCACAACGCCCCCTCCTACGTTATATAGGCATACGACTGAGTTATTACATCGCTACTAGTAGCTCAGCGGCGGGCCAGGCTGACGAGGCTGACTCACGCCCGAAAAAGGAGGGACGCCACGCACCCAGCTCGTTCGCCGAATATCGCGTCCACCTTTCACAGAAAAGGAACCCACATGCACAAACAAGCTTTAATCGCCGTCCTGGGGACGGCCGCGGCGGCATTTACGCTCGCGCCCATCGGGGCGAGTGCGTCGAGCCACCGCGAAGCGCCGCTCATTTCCCAGGATCCTGTCGCCGACAACACCGACACCTATGCGTTCACTGACCCGGTCGACAGCACCAAGGTCGACATCATTGCCAACTGGATCCCGGTCGAGGTTCCCTCGGGCGGGCCGAACTTCTACAGCTTTGGCGACGATGTCCTGTACCAGATCCACATCGACAACGTTGGCGACGCCAAGGACCACATCGTCTACTCCTTCCAGTTCAAGACCAAGACGGTCGACCCGACCACGTTCCTCTACACGGCCGGCCCGGTCAGCTACGACGACAGCACCAAGACATACAAGAACTGGAACCGTCCGCAGACCTATGACATGGCGCTCTGGCGCAACGGCGACAACCGCCGAATCGCGAGCGACCTGCTGACGCCGCCGGATGCGGTCGGCAAGAACTCGACCGGCGATGCGGCCAATTACCACCAGCTGGCGATGGCGGCAATCCACGATGTGGGCAACGGCGTCAAGGTCTTCGCGGGCCAGCGTGATGACCCGTTCTTCGTCAATCTGGGCGGGATCTTCAGCCCACTGAACGTGACCGGCGCCGCGACGGGTGCGACCGACACGCTGAATGGTGTCAACGTGCACTCCATCGCGATCCAGGTTCCCAAGGCATCCGTCAAGGGACCCAATGACTCCATCATCGGCGTCTGGGCGACCTCGAAGCGGCCCACGATGACCGTCCTCAACAGCAACGGGACCAAGCAGCCGGGTGGCAATGGCCACTTCTGGACGCAGGTCTCGCGCCTGGGCAACCCGCTCGTCAACGAAGTCGTCGTGCCGCTCGGCGGCAAGGATCTCTTCAACGCGACGACGCCCGCCGAGGACAAGCAGTTTCTGAGCGGCGTCACCTCTCCGCTGCTGGCGAAGTACCTGAACGCGTTCTTCAAGGTCAATGCGCCGGAGACCAATCGCAGCGACCTGGTGGCGGTCTTTTTGACCGGTATCAAGGGCGTGAATATGCCGAACAACCCCAGCCAGGTTCCCGGCGACGAACTCCGCCTCAACATGGACACCCCCGTGACCCATACCAACCCCAACGACGTCAACCGCCTGGGCGCGCTCGCCAAGGAAGCCGACGGCTTTCCGAACGGGCGACGTCTGAACGACGACGTCACCGACATTGAGTTGCAGGCCGTCGACGGCGCCACCTGCGCCTTCGCAACCCCGGTCTGCACGCCAGGCGCGCTGGCAACCACGATCGGTGACGGCGTGGCGAAGGACGCCGACGCCACGCTCCTGACCGAATTCCCGTACGTCGCCGACCCGCACTCGCCGTAACGATCGACCAGATGGGGCTCCCGCGGGGAGCCCCATCATTCTCATTTCTGGAGGGAGCATGAAGATCGCCCGGCGCGCGGCCCTGACGCTGGTCGGCCTCGCCCTTGCAGCTTGTGGCACCCAGGCGCAGGCTGGTGCGGTCGCCACCACGGCGCGACCGGGCCAGGCCTTCAACCTCAAGACTGACGATGTCATCGCGAAGGACCAGCGCCTGGTCCGCGCGAACCCGAACAACTGGAGGGCCTCGGACGAGCTCGCTGCCGCCTACCTGCAGAAGGTGCGCGAAGTCGGCGACCCATCGTACTACCCCAAGGTCGATGCGTTGCTCCGCGCGGCCCTGCAACATGACCCGGCCGACCTGGAAGCGACGACCCTGATGGGCACCCTCACCTTGGCCCGCCACCAGTTCGTCGACGCCCTGGGCTGGGGCCGGAAGGCGCATGTACTCGGGCCGTACGCTTCCCGGCCTCTCGGCATCATCAGCGATGCCCAGACGCAGCTGGGCCAATACGACCAGGCGGTCGCCTCTCTACAGCAGATGGTGAACGTTCGCCCCGACCTGAGCTCGTACTCACGCGTTTCCTATCTGCGAGAGCTCTACGGCGACTGGCCCGGGGCGATCGAGGCGATGAAGATGGCGATCGAGGCCGGCGGGCCGGTCCCAGAGAATCTCGCCTACACCGAGGTGCTCCTGGGCACCATTTACTTCAACAATGGCCGCCTCAAAGAGGCGGAGGCTGAATACCAGCAGGCGCTGCGCGATTTTCCCGGATACGTCCAGGGGATCGCCGGCGTGGCATCAGTTCGTGCCGCTCAGGGGCGCTATCCAGAAGCGATCGCGCTGTACCAACGGGCGATCGACATCTATCCGATCCCCCAGTACGTGATCGCGCTCGGCGACGTCTATGCGGTGTCGGGGAATCAAAAGAAGGCCGGCGAAACCTACGACCTCGCCGCCGCCGAGCAGAGCCTGTACACGGCAAACGGGATCAACCTCGACCAGGAGCTGGCGTTGTTCGACGCCGACCACCAACGCAATCTCGATGAAGCCCTGGCGGCCGCGCGCCGGGCGACGCGCGACCGGCCCAACGTGCTCACCGCCGACTCGCTGGCATGGACGCTGTACCAGAAGGGCGAATATGTGGGCGCGCTGAGCGCCTCGCAAGAGGCCCACCGTCTCGGCACCCGGTACGGCCTCTTCTTTTTTCATACCGGAATGATCGAACTGAAACTCGGGATGACCATGCAGGCCAAAGCGGATCTCAGCACGGCACTGCGGATCGACCCCTATTTCTCTCTCCTGCATCAAGCGGAAGCGCGACAGACCCTCGCCTCGCTGGGAGGCCAGCCGTGAAATCGCCCGCTCGCTGGCTGACCGCGCTCGCCGGTGCGGGGCTGATCTCGATCGCCGTCGCCGTCCCGGCTCTCGCGCATCCTCTTGGCAACTTCACCATCAACCACTACAGCCGCGTCGAGCTGGTCGGCAACCAGGCACGCGTGCTGTACGTCCTCGATCTGGCCGAAATCCCCACCTTCCAGGAAAAGCAGCGAATCGCGGACGACAGCACCTACCTGGGCCGCCAGATCGAGACGCTCAGTCGAGGCCTGGCCCTCAGGGTCGACGGCAGGCCCGTGCCCATGACGCTGGCGGACCATTCCCTCCAATTTCTTCCTGGCCAGGGGGGCCTCCAGACGGAACGGCTCGAAATCAGCCTGGTCGCCACCTCGGCGCTTTCGGCAGGAGGTCATGCTGCCGCCTATCGCGACAACAACTTCCAGGGACGCCTTGGCTGGAAAGAGATTGTCGTGCAGGCGTCGGACGGCGCTCAACTCGCCGCCTCGAGTGTGCCCAACACGAGCGTGAGCCAGGAACTCAGGAAGTACCCACAGGATATGCTGACCAGCCCGCTGAACGTCACCCAGGCCACCTTCCGGTTCATCCCGGGCTCCGCGGTTGCGACCAGGTCGGCCCCGGTCCTGCGAACCGCGATTGGGGGCCTTCGCCTGGTCCAGGACCGTTTTGCCGCGCTAATCGCCCCCAAAGACCTGTCGCTGCCGTTGCTCGGCTTTTCGTTGTTGATCGCGATTGTGCTGGGAGCCCTGCACGCGCTCTCACCGGGCCACGGCAAGGCGGTCATGGCCGGCTACCTTGTCGGCACGCGAGGCGGCAAGCGCCATGCGTTGATCCTGGGCCTGACGATCACCATCACCCACACCGCCGGGGTCTTTGCACTCGGCCTGGTGACCCTCTACGCGTCGACGTTGATAACCCCGGAACGCCTCTATCCGTGGCTCACGCTGCTGTCCGGAGTGATGATCCTGCTGATCGGCGCGACCCTCATCCTGACCCGCGCGCGTGCGGCCTTCCACGGGCATAGCCATGAGCAGGGACATCAGCATGAAGCACCCAGGGAGGCCCTGAGCCGGCGCAACGTGATCATCCTGGGGATCACCGGCGGGCTGATCCCGTGTCCCACCGCCCTGGTCGTGCTGCTCTCCGCGCTCTCGCTGCACCGGGTCGCCTTTGGGATGCTACTGATCCTCGCCTACAGCATCGGCCTGGCTCTTGTCCTCTCGGGGATCGGCATCGCGCTGGCGAGTGGCGGCGCGCTGGTCAACCGGGTGCGTCCCAGGTTTTCCTTCCTCGGGATCAGGCGGGCCGCCACTCTAATCCCGGTTGCCAGCGCCGTGGTGGTCGCGGTCGCCGGCGTCGCTCTCACCGCCCAGGCCCTCTCCGGCCTCAGGTAGCGCTACGGTGACGAGCGCCATCATTACGCCTCCGCGAGTTGCAGCAACCCTCGCATCCGGGTCAGGCCCGATCGCATGCGGCCCTTCACCGTACCGAGCGGCACGCCCAATTGCCTTGCAATTTCAGACTGTGACAGCCCGCCGAAGTACCCCAGCTCCAACGTCCGCCGTTGCCGGGCGTTGAGCTGTTCGAGGGCGTCGCGGATCCTTGACCGGTCATCGCTCACCAGCGCGGCGCGCTCGGGATCGTCGGGCGCAACGGCGCTCGAGGCCGCATCAAGGCCGATCGCCGTCTGCCGATAGGCACGGCCTCGAAGGTGATCGATCGCCCGGTTGCGGACGACGGTCAGCAGCCAGCTTGGAAGCGAACCCTCTGCGGGGTCAATCGAGGCGGCACGCCGCCACACAGCGACATACGCTTCCTGGACCACGTCCTCGGCCGCCTGGGCATCGCGGAGGATCAGGAAGGCCAGCCGGTACGCCCGTCGAAAATACTGACCGTAGAGCCATTCGAAAACCTCGGTTTCATCGGGCCGGCCCTCGAACGGGTCGGACGATGCGGCTAGCGGCGACTGCACTGCTCCCCTCCCTTTAAAACCGAACCCCGTGTGAGGGTATAAGTGATTATGGTTTGAGTTATAGTATGATTCCATATAGCTGGACTGTCATCATCCATTCGGTTGATTGCCCGAGGCTATTTCGCCAAGTTGGCTCTCGGGTTGATCCAAATGGATAGTCGGATCGTTATATGAGGTGAGTCAGCTGATGGCGCAAACAAGTCTCGCCATCGATTTTTCTGGAGGTACTCATGAATAACCGTTCAATGGTCCAACTCGTCGCGATGGCGTTCGGGGCGATCTACCTGCTGGTTGCCATCCTTGGCCTCCTGCCGTTCTTCGGCGGAAGCTATACGCAGTCGATCAGCAGCCTACTCGGGATATTCCCGATCAACCTGCTCCATAACGTCGTGCACGGTGTTATCGGGATCGCCGGCCTGGCGGCTGCGGTCAGCCTGGCGCGTTCCCGGATGTTCTGCCAGGTCTTCGGCGTCGTGCTGCTGGCCCTCGGCGTCGTCGGTATCTTCGTCAACAACCCCTTCGGGCTCGTGCCGATCGGTGGCGTCGATATCGCTCTCCATCTCGGAACCGGCGCGATCCTTTCCTACTTTGGGTTCGCCGCGGCGGGCGCTCGCACCCCGGCGGTCGCCTAACAAGGGATTTCCCCTTCCTCGAAAAGCCCCGGTTCGCCGGGGCTTTTTTATTCGTTGGCAATGGAGAGTTAGCCGCCGAGGTAGGCCTTCTGCACCTCAGGATTACGTCGAAGGGTGGCCCCGGTGCCGCTGAGCAGGATGCGGCCGGTCTCGACAACATAGGCGCGGTCCGCGATCTCGAGCGCTCGGAGCGCGTTTTGTTCGACCAGCAGGATGGTGACGCCCTCGGTGTGGATCCGCTCGATGACCTCGAAGACGGTGTCGACCATTTGGGGCGCGAGCCCCAGTGACGGCTCATCCAGCAGCAAGAGCCGGGGGTGCGCCAGTAGTCCGCGCGCGATCGCCAGGATCTGCTGCTCGCCGCCCGATAGCTGTCCGGCGGGAAGGTTTTGCCGCTGACCCAGGATCGGGAACTGCGTCATCAGCTGGTCGATTTCGCGATGCGCCGCCCCGCGGTCGCGCCGCGCCCACGCGCCCAACTCCATGTTCTCGCGCACCGTGAGCCGGGCCAGGATCTCTCGACCCTCGGGGACCTGTGCCAGTCCCGCCCGGACGATCTTGTCGGGTGCCGCGGTTGTGAGATCGACATCCCCGAATCGTGCGATTCCGGCGTGGGGCCGGAGAACCCCCGAAAGCGTGTTCAGGATGGTCGACTTCCCCGCGCCGTTGGCACCGATGAGGGCGACGATTTCCCCCTTACCCACACCAAAGGAAACACCTCGGACCGCCTTGATCGCGCCGTAGGCAACCTCGAGGTCCCGCACCTCCAGTAGGGGAGAGGCAGGTTCGGTCGACGCCGCCGGCTTCGAGGCAGCGGCGATGTCCATCTCCTCTGAACCCGGGACGTGGCTGGCGCTCTCGGGCGCGTGGCTGCCGAGGTAGGCGGTCACGACGGCGGGGTCATTCGACACCGTCGCCGGCGACCCATCGGCGATTTTGCGACCAAAGTTGAGTACCGCGATCCGCTTGCACACGCCCATCACGAGGCGCATGTCGTGATCGATCAAGAGGACGGTCAAGCCGACCTCATTGAGTTGCTGGATCAGGTCGCGCACTCGGTCTTTCTCGGCAGGGTTCATGCCGGCCGCGGGTTCGTCGAGGATGAGGAGCTTCGGCTTCAACGCCAGGGCGCGGGCCACCTCGAGGCGACGCTGATCGCCGTACGACAGCGTCGACGCTCGCCGATTTCCGTGTTGGCCCACATTCAGGCCGACGGTCTGCAGCAGCTCGCGGGCTTCCTCGAGGCGCCCGTCATCCAGGCGCATCAGCGGCCGCAGCGGGAGCATTTGCCGTAGCGTGTCGTCGCGTCGTCGGGTGTGCATCCCGATCAGGACGTTCTCGATCGCGGTCAGGTTGCGATAGAGGCGCAGCGTCTGGAAGGTCCGGGCGATGCCGAGGCCGGCGATCGCGTGCGGTGGGCGCCGTGCGAGCTCAGCCGTGCCGCCCGGGGATGTCAAGCGGATGCTGCCGCTCTGCGAGCGGATGTAGCCGGTCACCAGGTTGACCAGCGTCGTCTTGCCCGCGCCGTTGGGCCCGATCAAGCCGAAGATGGTGCCTTCTTCGATCTCGAGGGATACACCGTCGACGGCGTGCACGCCGCCGAAGTGACGCCGGACGTCAGTGAGCTGCAGCAGGGCGCTCACGCGCTCTCCACCGAATCCACCAGCGCGGCCGGATGATGGCGAGACCGCCACGGCCGACGATGCCCTGCGGTCGGAAGATGATGACGAGGATCAGGATGACGCCGTTGACGACGTCGCGATAGGCGGCAAACTGGCGCACGATCTCGGGTAACGCCGTGAGGAAAACGGCTCCAACGATCGGGCCGAAGACGTTGGTCGTCCCGCCGACGACGGCGAAGGTCAGGATCTGGATGGTCCGGGTGATGCCGTACTCGGTGGGGTCGACGAAGAAGTTGATGTGCGTTTCCAACGCGCCCGCGTAACCGGCGAGCACGGCGCTGACGATGAACGCGATCATTTTGTAGAGGGGGACGTTGATCCCGTTGCTCGAGGCGGCCAGCTCGTCCTCGCGGATCGCGGACCATGCCTGGCCCAGTCGAGTTTTGGTGAGGCGCCACACGAGGTAGGCGAGGATGGGCAGGGAGATCAGGATCGGCACGATGCCGCCCAGCGGGTCAGCCGTGGGATTGTGGAGGCCCTGGCCTTCACCGGTGATCGGGACATTGAGGATGACCCCGAGGCGCAGCGCCTCGACGAAGCCGATGGTTGCGATCGCCAGGAAGACACCGCGCAACCGCAGCACCGGCAGGCCGACGATAACGCTGACCAGACCGGCCAGCAGGGCGCCGACGAGCATGTTCACCGGGAGCGGTGTCGGCAGATAGAGGCTCATGATGACGGTGGTATAGGCGCCGATCGCCATGAAACCCGCGTTGGCGAGCGTCAGCTGGCCCGAATAGAAGGTGACGAAGATCGCGATGGCGAGGATGGCGTTGATCCCGATCTGGGCGATCAGCAGCTCGTGCTGGTTGTAGAACCCGACCGGGTTGGTGAAGAGCTCGATGAAGAAGTCCATGGCGAGCTAGCGCGGCACTAGAGTCGCTCTCGCAAGCGGGCGCCGAACAGTCCCTGCGGTCGCAGCACAAGCACCAGGAAGAGTGCCGCAAAGGCCACCCCGGCCTCGACGTTGCTGCCAAAGCGAACGAACGCGAGGACCTCGATCAGGCCGAGCAGGTAGCCACCCAGGACGGCGCCGGGAATGCTGCCCATGCCGCCGAGCACGATGACGGCGAGGCCCTTCAGCTCGACCTGGTCGCGCCCGATGTAAGGACTGATGTCGGAGATGGCCAGCCCGAACAGGATGCCGGCGAGGCCGCCGAGCGCCGAGGAGAGGAAGAGGGTGGAGGCGAAGATGCGATCGACGTTGATGCCCAGCAAGGTCGCCGCGCGCCGGTTCTCGGCGACGGCGCGGAGGGCCCGGCCGACCTGGGTGAAGCGGATCACGTAGCCGAGCACCAGCATCAGCACCACGGAAATGATGAGGATGCCGAGCTTCGTTCCTTCGATGGTCAGACCTCCGAGGTGGTATGTCGGGTTCGGAACCGTTCCTGATGGGAAGCGCACCGAGTTGGCGCCGTCCTGCCAGAGCCAGCTAAAGAGGGTGCCGGGCGTGGCCTGCTCGACGATGGCGACGAAGATCAGCGCCAGCCCGATGGTGGAGATCAGGGCCGAAATCGGCGGCGCGTTCCGCCGGCGGAGCGGGCGAAGGGCGACGAACTCGATCAACAGGCCGAGCAGCCCGCAAACGAGGACGGCGATGATGGCCGCGGGCAGAAACGGCAGCCCGTGCAACACCACGAGCGAGTAGGTGATGACCGCGCCCAGCATGAACACCGCGCTGTGCGCGAGGTTGAGCACGTCGAGCACGCCGAAGACCAGCGTGTAACCGACCGCGAACAGTGCGTAGATCGACCCAATAAAGATCGCGTTGAGGACCTGTTGGGTCAACGCGTTTTAGCTAGGGTTTACCGATGCCAGCAGGTTGAACCCACCGTGTCCATCCATCAGGATCACCCATACGGTCTGCTTGACGTCGTGCGTGCTGGTGAACTGGAACGGCCCAAGCGGCGTCTGGATGTTGACGGTCTCCATCGCGTCGCGGAGCCTGTTGCGGTCGCCCGCGACATCGCTGAAGGTCAGGTTGGCCCGCTTGGCCGCGTCGGCCAGGATCAGGATCGCCGCATACCCTTGCGCGGCGAATTGATCGGGGTCGCTGCTGTACTTGCTCCGGTAGGCCTTCACGAACTCCGCGTTTGACGGGAACGTGTTGTCCAGGTACCAGGCGCTGCCACTCTCGGCACCCTGTCCCGCGGCGCCTGCCTGCTTCGACACAACGGCGGTGTTGAAGCCGTTGCCGCCGAGGAACTGGCCGGTAAAGCCCTGCTTGCGAGCCTCGATCATGATCTTGGCCGGGATACCGCCGAGGCTGGTGATGAACATCACGTCGGGTTTCTTCTGCAGGGCCCGGGTGACCGGCGTCGCGAAGTCGGCGGTGGTCTTGCTGAAGGCGACCGTGTCCACCAGGTCGATGCCATATTGGCCCACCGTGTTCGTGACAATCTTTCCGCCGTCGGAGGAGAACTTGTCATCGTTGGCGACCAGCAGGACGCCGGTCTTAGGATGCGCTTTGGCGGCGTAGATCTTGATGTTGGTCGGGATGGCCGTTTCCTCGCCGAGGCTGTCGCGGAAGACGTACTTGCAGGGTACGGTCGAAGGGGCGTTGCAATTGGGCACGATGTTGATGCCGGTGGTGCTCACCGCGAGAATCGGGATTTTGAAGCTCTCCGCCAGCGGGTGCACGGCGACGGCCGAGTTCGAGAGGGTCGGGCCAAGGAGGGCGAGGAGCTGCCCTCCCTGAATGAGGGTCTGCGCCACCTGCGCGGACTGGGCCTTGTCCGAACCGTCATCCCGGGTGTCGAGCGAGATCTTCGCACCGTTGACCCCGCCCGAGTTGTTGATCATCTCGACGGCCAGGTCCGCGCCCTTCTTCGAGCTCGGACCATAAACGCCGCCGGCGCCGGTGAGTGAGAGGATGGCGCCGAGCTGGATGGTCTTTCCCTGGTATGAGGTCGTGGCGCCGCCCCCGGTCGACCCCGTGCCCCCGCAGGCAGCCAGTGCCAGTGCCAACGCGATCGTGATCCCGCGAGCCGCGCTTCTCATCAACCTCTCACTCCTTTCTCTCCCTAGGGAATCTGCGCACAGCTTAGCCGGTTCACGAAGGGTTTCGCGGCGGGCCCTCCTTCGGACCCGGCTCGGCCCGCTGCGCCGCTCTCGCCTTCTCGAAGCAGGAGCGGCAAAGCTTGAGAGCCGTCAGGGGCCCACGCTCGGCGAAGACCCGACGGCCGCAATAGGTGCAGATGAACTCTTGCTTGGGCATCGCCGCCTAACCCGTCGCGCCGAGTTGGCGCAGGAGCTGCCGCCCCGCTCGATCCTTCAGCTGCTGTGGCCTGTTGGTGAGGTAGGCGATGAAGGTCTCGAAGTCGAGGTCGTATCGCCGGCCGCGGTATCGCAGTTGGACATGATCCCGCTCGACCTCGGCATCGACCGGCTCACCCTCCTCGTGCGCGGCGAAGAGGCCGAAGGCGACGCGCCAGCGCAATTGGGCCTGGCGCTCGCGCGCGGTCATGCGGACCTCGATGTCATCGGCGTGGATGGCGTATTCGCGCGCCAGGTGCCAGACCTCCACCCGTAGCGGATAGGGGCCGACGCTGGTCTCGATCCGGGCTTCAAAGCCGAGGGCGCCCCAGGCCCGGCGGACGCGCTCCTGGCGCGCCTCCCATTCCTGCAGGACCTCCAGCGGGGGCATCGCCCGCCGTACCCGGACGCCCGCGCGTTCCAACCGGTGAGGCCACCGCTCGCCGACGGCAGCAGGTCGAGGGTGTGGTCGAGGCAGGCCTGGTTGTAGACCTCATCGGTACACAGATGGGCGACGACGTCCTTCACGCTCCAGCCGCGACAGTGGCTGGGTGCCGACCATCCGCGCTGGTCGAGGCCGTGCAGGTGGGTACGAAGCCGCCGGACCTCGCGGTCATACGCCGGGAACGGGTTAGCGCGCCTTGAGTCGAGGGCGCTTGCGCTTGGCGTGGGAGGCCTTTGGCTTGGCCGGTTGCTTGACGTCCCGCGGGCCTTCGATGGCGCCCAGGGCGGCCAGTGCGACGTTGGTTTCCGCCGATGAGGTCTCGGTGGCCAGTTCCGCCCCCTCGAAGAATCGCGCCTCGAGCTCCTCGCCGATGCGCTCGATCACGTTCTCGCGATGCCGAGGTCTTTTGGGCGCGGTCTTTTTGGGCGCAGCCTTCTTTGGCGCGGCCTTCTTGGCCATCAGACCAATTCTATGGACTCGTGGCGGGTGTCGCGGCCGGGGACGGCGTCGGCGTCGGCGAACTGCTCGGGCTGGGGCTCGGGCTCGGCGAAATCCCACTTGGGACGATCGACGGAACCACTGACGTCAACGGCGTGGGCGACGGTGAGGCGGAGGGCGAAGGCGTCGGTGCTGCCTTGCATTCGGTGCCCGGCAGGTACAGTTCCTTTTCGGAACTGGTGCTCGAGGACGCCGAGGGTGACGCCGACGGCGAGGATGACGGCGAGACGTTGGCGCTGCTCGCGCACGGCGGTCCGTCGATGAGCCCATCAGGACGCTTGAACGTCTCCACGTTGAAGTGCGCCTGCGTCAAGCCGTTGTTGATGAAGTCCTTGAGGACCGAGCTTCCGACCATGGTGCCGAAGACCCCGTTCATGTCCTGGTTGCCGGGGCCTGTATGTCCAACCCAGGCGCCGATCACGAGGTTGGGGGCGTAGGCCATCATCCAGGCATCGTGGTAGTCGTTCGTCGTTCCCGACTTGCCGGCGAACGGCTTGTTCCAGCCGAGATTCCACTGGCTCGAGTAGTCCTTGAGGATGAACGTGATCAGGTACGCCTCCTGGGCGCTGATGACCTGTTTGCTGCCGGGGGCGTTCGGCTTGTCGAGCGTGTTATTGTCTCTGTCCTTGACTTCGAGGATGGAGACGGGATCGTGTCGCGTCCCGCCGTTGGCCAAGACGCCATACCCGACGGCATGGTCGAGCAGGCGGACCTCGCTCGATCCGATCGCCGTTGTCACCTCGCTCTTGAGCGGGGTGGTGATTCCCATGTCGTGCGCGAAATTGACGACACTGTCGACGCCGGCGGCCTGCATCGTTTCGAGCGCCGGGATGTTCCGGGAAAGCAGCAGCGCCTTGTGCGCCGTGATCATGCCCATGTCGCGGAAGTCGAAGTCATGGAACTGTCCGCCCGCGAAATGACGCGACGTATCGTCGAGCATGTTGCCCATGGTCAGCTTGTGAGACCTGAATGCCTGCTCGTAGGCGTACGGTTTGAAGGACGAGCCCGGTTGCCGCAGGGCGGTCACGACATTGAACTCACCCTTGATGTCGTTGTTGAGGTAATCGGCTGAGCCCACCATCGCCAGGATCTCGCCGGTCTTCGGGTCCATCGCGAGGAAGTCACCGTTGTCGGCGCCCAGCGGCCCCAATCGCTGCTGGCCGACGGCCACCGCCTGCTCGGCGGCCTTCTGCAGGTTGAGGTCGAGCGTCGTCGTCACCTCGAAGCCGCCCTTGTTGACCGCCGTCGGGCCGTAGAGGCTTTCGAGCTGCTCGAAGACATAGTCCACGAAATGCGGCGCCTGGCTGCTCCGGTTCTCCTTGAAGACAAACTTGAGTCGTTCGTTCTTTGCCTGGTCGGCTTGAGCGGTGCTGATCATGTCGCTGTTCACCATGGCGTCGAGCACGAGCGCCTGCCGCGCGAGCGCCCGGTCCTTGTGCAGCGCCGGATCGAAATAGGTAGGGCCGTTCGGCAGACCGGCGAGCAGGGCGGCCTCACCGAGGGTCAGGTCCTTGGCGTGCTTTCCGAAATAGGTCTCGGCGGCTGCCTCGACGCCGGTCGCGTGATGGCCGTAATAAATGCTGTTCAAGTACAGCCTCAAGATGTCGTCTTTGTTGTATTTCGACTCCAGGGCGGTCGCCACCATCGCCTCGCGCAGCTTGCGCAGGATCGTCTTCTTTGGGGATTGCAGAATGGAAATTTTGGCCAGCTGCTCCGTGATCGTGCTGGCGCCTTGCGAGGGCCGGCGAGCAATGACATCGATGACACCGGCCTTGATGACACGGCCCCAGTCGACGCCATGGTGCTGGTAGAAGTGCTTGTCCTCCACCGCAATCGTGGCGTTGCGGAGGTTGGGGCTGATGTCCTTCAACTCGACCGGGATGACGCGAACCCCTTGCGCGTTGCGCTGTTCGATCAGGGCGCCGTGGCGGTCGACGATCTTGACGTCGCCCCCGGCGAGGTCCAGCCGGCTGGGATCGGGCAGCGTGGTGAAGGCATAGGCGAAGGTGCCAAGGATCAGCAGCAGGATCAGCCCAACGACGACGCCCGCCAGCATCATCCAATGACGCCGGATCTTGAGCCACGCGAGCCGAGCCTGCAACCAGCCGCCCGACTTGGCCGCCGAGGCGCGCTTGCGTGGCGGCGGTGAGGGGGTTGGATCCTCAGGCAGCGGGGGGCGCGGGCCACTCACGGGCTTAGGTGGAGTCGGCTCGCTGGTGTCTATCGCTTCTTCGAGACGGCCGCATGCCCGCGCTCATGCGGGGTGCTCGCGCCGCTAACGAGCCGACGTGCGTAGCCCGCTG
>Ga0102924_1000416_pt1 | contig 53382 bp, 47 predicted proteins | sample PaiPotPPM11metaG_FD_80116 | JGI IMG/M metagenome (GOLD analysis project Ga0102924, IMG submission 80116) | Iron sulfur acid spring bacterial and archeal communities from Banff, Canada, to study Microbial Dark Matter (Phase II) - Paint Pots PPM... ... | reverse complement strand
CCTGCCCGTCCAATCAGGTGGACAAGGTCATCGAGGCCATCACTGCGGCTGCAAAAACCGGGCAAATCGGCGACGGCAAGATTTTCGTGTTCGGGCTCGACCATGCGGTGCGGATCCGCACCGGCGAAACCGACGCTGCCGCGCTTTAGTTTTCCGCCGTTTGGACTCGCGCTGATCCGACATCTTTGATTCAATTCCTTCCCGGCGGATGGCGATGAGCGCGTTCGCCGGGGAAGGATACGCAATGGCTACGATGATCGCCGCGCGGCTGCACGCCTACGGCGCGCCGATGACGCTCGACCGGATCGAAATGCCGGAGCCGCGCCCAACCGACGTGCTGGTCGAGGTTAAAGCCTGCGGCGTCGTGCCGAACCTGGCGCGCGTCGTCAGCAATTTCTTCGGCAAGCTCACGCCCGACAACAAGATGATGCCGCCGCTGCCGGCGATCTTCGGCCTCGATCCGGCGGGCGTGGTCGCCAAGGTCGGCGAACAGGTCTGGTCGGTGCGACCGGGCGAGCGGGTCTATGTCAATCCGGCGCGGTCTTGCGGTTCGTGCCGGATGTGCCGCAGCGGCCAGACGCAAGACTGCCCGAGCTGGACGCTGCAAGGCTATTTCGGCCGCTCGCAGGAGATCATGCGGGCCTATCCTTACGGCGGACTCGCCCAGTTCATCACTGCGCCGGCGACTGCACTGGTCAAGCTGCCGGACAGTATGAGCTTTGAGGCGGCGGCGAGGCTCGGCTATCTCGGCACCGCCTATGCGGCGATGAAAAAAATCGGCGTCGGCCCCGGACAGGCGTTGCTGATCAACGGCATCAGCGGCCAGCTCGGCCTTAATGCGGCGCAGTTGGCGCTGGCGATGGGCGCGACTAAAATTCTTGGCACCGGCCGCAATGCCGCGCTGCTTGATCGCGTCAAGGCGCTGGCGCCGGGCCGCATCGACGTGCTGGCGGTGCCGAATTCCTTCACGGGAGAAGGTGGCAAGGCGCCGGATCCGCTCGTCGCCTGGGCGAAAGCCGCCACTGAAGGCTACGGCGCCGACGGCATGATTGATTGCCTGCCGCCGGGCGCGCCGGCCAGCGCGATGATGCGCGCGCTCTACTGCCTGCGCCGCGGCGGCCGCGCGGTCAATGTCGGCGCCGTGATGGAGACGCTGCCGCTCAACGCGTTCTGGCTGATGACCAACCGCATCGGCCTGCAAGGCTCGGTGTGGTTCACCACCGGCGAAGGCGAGGAGATGGCGGCGATGGCGGGCGCCGGGACATTGGACTTGTCGGCGCTCGAACACCGCGTGTTGCCGCTGTCCAAAGTCAACGAGGTGCTGGCCGGCATGGACGACCGCAACGGCGGCTTCACCAATTTCGTCATCGACCCGACGCGGGTGGACTAGGGCGTGCGGTGATTGAGTGGCGGTGCGCCGTATGCCCGCTTTGGGGTCAAAACTGGAAGCCGCGGCCTCAATTCACGATGTCTGTTTCGCCCCGCCGATAAGCCGACATTGATCAGACAGACGCATTACTCCGGCTTCTCGCCGAGGATCGTAATGCGGCGCATCAGGCGGCGCTCGGCCGAAGAGAAATCGGTACGTGCGTGCAGCGTGCAGCGATTGTCCCACATCAGGATGTCGCCGACGCGCCAGAAGTGCTCATAGATGAACCGCCGCTGCTCCTGGTGATCGAACAGCAGGTTGAGTAGCTCGTCACTCTGGGCTTGCGGCAGGTCTTCAATGGCAATGGTCATCAACCGGTTGACGTAGAGCGCCTTGCGTCCGGTCGCCGGATGGGTGCGGACCAAAGGGTGCGAATATTGCGGCACGCCCTCGCGAAGGCGAGTGCCTCGGAGGGTCGAGGCGTTTTCGTAGTCATAAGCGTTGACCGCTTTGCGGCCCTCGATCCGGCGCTTGATCTCGGCGGGAAGCGTCTCGTAAGCCAGATAGGCGTTGGCGAACAGCGTATTGCCGCCGACGCTCGGCACTTCAATGGCGTAGAGCATCGAGGCCGCGGCCGGCTTCTCGATGTAGCACTGGTCGGTGTGGAACTGCATTTCGCCGTCCGGAAGCGCGCCGATCGGCTTGCCATCCTTGCGGATGTTAGAGATCAGCATCACCGCGGGATGCCTGCCAGTGTTATTCACGTTGATGGTTTTGGCCGGCGGACCAAAGCACTCGGCGAAGCGGACCTGGTCCTCCTCAGCCAAATTCTGGTCGCGCAGCAGCAGAATGAGCCCCTCGTACCAGGCCTCCCGCAATTGCGCGATCACTGCCGGCGGCAGCGGGTCACTCAGGTCGACGTCCAGGATTTCCAGGCCGAGTGCGGCGGACAACGGCCTAGTTGCGAGCGGCGGCGCCGCCGATTTACTGCTGCAATCGGCAAAAATGGCTTGCCGTGGTATCGTCATCGTCCCTCCCGCTTGCTTTCACCCAGCCGCCTTTCCCCGGTGCGCTCTTGCACAGAATTGATACTCCGGAACGTGCACCGACGCCAATAATGCAAAGCGGGAGAATTATCATCTTAGAGCGGCTGGGCGATGGAACACCTACACGGTATCAACTTTCAATGTCCGCTATTAGGTCAGAACCGGAAGGGGCGACCTCGATTTGCGATGCCCGCTTCTGCCCCGGAAGCTGACATCGTGCGGCGCGTCTATGAGTCCACGTTCTAGCGTACCGATCGTGCGGTCCGGGCGGGGATGAACGGGGCGGCAAAAGCTGCTAATCCATTGCCCAAGAACAACCCAAACGAAAGCCCAGCGAGGACGCCATGTATCCCAATCTTGAACTTTTCATCGACGGCAAGTGGCTCGGCGGCGATGGCCGCAAGGGCGAGGAGGTGATCAATCCGGCGACCGAGAAGCCGCTCGGGCATCTTCCCCATGCCGGCAAAGCCGATCTTGACCAGGCGCTGGAGGCGGCCAAGAAAGGCTTTGCGGTGTGGCGCGCAGCTTCCGCCTACGACCGCTGCAAGATCATGCACAAGGCCGCCGACCTGATGCGCGAGCGCTTCGACGCAATCGCGAAAGTCATGGTGCTGGAGCAGGGCAAGACCTATCCGGAGGCGCGCGCCGAGGTGATCGGCTCGGCCGACATCATCGACTGGTACGCCGAAGAAGGCCGTCGCTGCTATGGCCGCATCGTGCCGGGCCGCGGCAAAGGCATCCGCCAGCTTGTGGTGCAGGAGCCGATCGGCGTCGTCGCCGCGTTCACGCCGTGGAATTTTCCGGTGCTCACCCCGGCGCGCAAAATCGGCGGTGCGCTCGCGGCCGGCTGCTCGCTCATTCTCAAGGCATCCGAGGAAACGCCGGGCTCTTGCATCGAATTGGTGCGCTGCTTTGCCGATGCCGGCCTGCCGGCAGGGGTGCTCAATCTCGTCTTCGGCGTGCCGGCGGAAGTGTCCGAGTATCTGCTGGGCAAGGATACGATCCGCAAGATTTCCTTCACCGGCTCCATTCCGGTCGGCAAGCATCTCGCTGCGCTTGCGGCCAAGGGCATGAAGCGCACCACCATGGAGCTCGGCGGTCATTCGCCGGTCGTGGTATTTGCCGACGCCGATCCGGAGAAGGCCGCCGACACCATTGCCGCCTTCAAGTATCGCAATGCCGGGCAGGTGTGTATTTCGCCGACGCGCTTCTACGTGCAGGAAGAGGTCTATCCGCGCTTCCTCAAGCGTTTCACCGAATACGCCAACGGCATCAAGCTCGGCGACGGCATGGAAAAGGGCATCACCATGGGCCCGATGGCGAACTCGCGCCGCATCGACGCGATGGAGAGTTTCGTCAACGACGCCAAGAGCCGGGGCGGCAAGATCGAGACCGGCGGCAAAAGGCGCGGCAATCAGGGCTACTTCTTCGAGCCGACGGTGATTACCGAAGTGCCCGACGACTCGAAGATCATGACGCAAGAGCCGTTCGGTCCGGTCGCGCCGGTCGTCACCTTCAAGACTTTCGACGAAGTGGTCGAGCGCGCCAATTCGCTGGAATACGGCCTTGCCGCGTATGCATTCACCACGTCGAACGCGACCGCCGCCGCGATCGGCGACGCGCTGGAATCCGGCATGGTCGGCGTCAACTCGGTCATGATCTCGACGCCGGAGACGCCGTTCGGCGGGGTCAAAGAGAGCGGTCACGGCAGCGAGGGCGGCGTTGAGGGCTTGGGCGCCTACCTCGTCACCAAGTTTATCTCGCAGGGCTGAGGCGTTCGTTTGCCGGAGCAATTTGCGCAGAACCGCCGGGAGCAAAAAGTCCCGGCGGATTGTTTTATTAAAATCAGAATTCAATCATAAGCGAGCCGGCAACGCATTGAACGCGAATGTGTTGCTCGTGAGGCAACACAGGTCCGGACGCCAACTTCACGCGCGGAGTTCCAGGAACGAATATCGACGACGGCGATTGTAGAGCCGAGGCGGGGTGGTAAGCGCCGGTTTGTCGATGGATATCCTGGCTGCCATGTTCGCCTATCTCGTTTGCATCACCGGGATCGTCACCGGGCTGGTGATGTCGGCGGTGGTTTTCTTTTCCGCTCCCGGCCAATTCTCGGCGCCGCCGGCGCAGGCGATCGCGATGGCGGCCAGGCCGAATCCGGTCGGGTCGTCGCGGGCGTCGCCGGTCGCGACAACTGCCAAGCTCAATCGAACCGGCAAGCAGATCGCCTCCGCCGGCGTCAAGGCGAAAGCCGTTCCGCCGCGGACGATCGCCATCGACGTCCGTCAAAAGCCGCTGTTCTCGCAAGCCCATTTGCGACGGCTGGCCGAGAAGGAACGCGCCAGGCAACTGGCCTATCGCGAGCGCTCAAGCTTCGAAACGCGCTTCCTGCACTACGACGATTGAGGTGCCGAACGCGCGCTTATCCGCAGGTATCTTTACGCGTAGGACTTTTCCAGAAATTTCACCGCGTCTTCGGCCAGTTCACCCGGATCGCGTTCGCCGCGTTGCGCCATTTCGATGATGCGCTTGGCGACGATCTCCTGCGCCGCCCGCCGATAGGCGGGCGAGGCGAGTTTGCTGCCCGACTGCTCGACCTTGTTCCAGGCGCTTTCGAACACCGAAACCAAAAATTCGATCACTTCCGGCTCGAACGCCGATTGCGCCATCAGAGGAATTATCGACATGGCACGGGTCCGTGTTTGCAATCCTATTGCCTTAACTGGCGACGAACGGATTCGATAGCTTGGAGCGGTCGAGCACCGCTGTCGCGGTGTCGCCCAAATATAGCGTGTCGCCGGGCTTCGCGAACAGGTCCGTGACCGGATGCTTGCATCGCCTAACCAAGGGATAGACCCAACAACCGTTCAATAACGCGCGACGCGGCTGCACGATCCCTCGCCAGCAGGATCACCCATAGCCCTCCCGTGATGGGGAAACTTAATCCGGAGCAATCAGGGGCAGGGTGGGAAAATAAGTACGGTAGCGCGCCGCATCCCGTGTCATCAGCGAATATCCGGCAACGGCTGCATGAGCTCCGATGAAAAAATCCGGAAGCGGCGATTGCCTTGTTCCGCTCCGCCGTCGATAGGCCAGGAACGCCTTGGCTGCGAGAAAGGCGGCTTCGTACGGAACGGCTTCACGGTCGAACATGGTTTTCGGAAGCGCGGCGTCGAGCTCCTCGATCCGCGAATACCGAATCGACCGCGCTCATCCTCGCCCGTGTGTTCGGCAACAGCCCCGATTTCTGGCTGAACGTGCAGCGACGCAGCGATCTGTGGGAGCGATGAACAGTTCCCACCAGCGCGAGCGGATCGAACATGCAAAGCGGCTCGGCGCTGCGGCGTGACACTAACAGCAACCACAGCGGCGTTCGCAGTTCTGTTCTGAAGTGGCGGAGAGGGAGGGATTCGAACCCCCGATACGGTTGCCCGTATGCCGCATTTCGAGTGCGGTGCTTTCAACCGCTCAGCCACCTCTCCGGAAACCCCCACCCTACCCTCCCTCGCTAGCGGGGGAGGGTAGGGTGGGGCTGAGCGTTGCGGCGCAGTATGTAGCGGCGATGCCCGGGCGAAACAAGGGCGGCGAAGCCGTCCAATCCCAACGGCTTTTGATTGTCACCCACTTGCGGCGTCATGGCCGGACTTGTTCCGGCCATCCACGTCTTTGACTCGGTTAGGCATTCTAAGACGTGGATGCCCGCGACAAGCGCGGGCATGACGAGCCAGAATTTCTCGCTGCTGGTCTAAATCTCTCGTTGCAGCACGATCTTTCCGGACAACCGGGGTCCACTCTTCCAGATCGTGTCTACAGCTCCCAGCCGATTTTGCGATCGAGCGAATAGGGTCCGCCGCCGCGCAACGCTATGGCGAGGAAAATCAATCCCCACATGAATACAAATTCCCAGCCGTGCTGGGCCCAGGCATAGCCGTTATGAAAAAACATGACGCTGATCACCGCCAGTTCGATCGCGATCGAGGCGGCGAAGAACCGCGTGAACAGGCCGAGAATGATGCAGACGGCGCCGATCGTTTCGTTGATGTAGACGACGTAGGCAATGAGCAAAGACGGTTCGAGGCCGCTTTTGGCGAATCCTGCGGCGACAGTGGCAATCGGCGGCCCCATCAGCTTTACGATGCCGTGGACCAGCATGGTGCCGCCGACCGTGATGCGGATGAGCGGCCAGGACAACGGAATGACGGCGTCATAGAACGGCTGCAGGAACGGCAGCAGCAGCTTGGGTTTCGCCTGAGCTTCGGCCATGATGTCTCTCCCTGTTGCGCCCCTGACTGACGTTTACGGCGTAAACCGCGCCGGAAGTCAAACACCGCGCGATGCAGTTTATTTCGCCGCCATGACCAGTGAATAGCGCTCGTCCGCCGCGAGGCATTCGGCCAAAGGCAAGCCGAGCTCCTTGCGTATGATATTGGTGCCCAGCACCAGCGAGACCATCTTGTAAAAGGCGTGGCGGCGGCTCATGCCCTCGCGGCCCATGCCGCAATCCGTCGAGATCACCAGGCGATCGGGCGCAATGTATTTGAGCGCGGCACGGATCTTTTCCGCTACCTCGTCGGGGCTTTCGACCTGCAGCACGTGATGGTCGATGACGCCGATGGCGATCTTCTTGCCGGTGATGGTCTTGCCGATCGCTTCGAGGTCGATGCCGCCGGAGCTCGACGATTCGAAGGTGATGACGTCGGCGTCGACCGTGTTGTAGGTCTCCAGCGCCGGCTTGTAGCTCTGCACGGCCGCGAACATGCGCTGCTGCGAAGGATTGCCCCAGCAGGAATGCGCCCACACTTCGGTCTTGGCGCGCAAGCCTTTCACGGTGCGATTGAACACCTCGACCATCAATTGCGGCGTTATCACCTTGTCCTGAATCTTGCGCACCGCAATCAGATGGATCTGCGGCTCCTCGATCTGGATCACCGGGCAGCCGGCATCGGCCAGTTCGTGATATTCCTCGTTGAAAGCATCGGCGGTCGCGAACATGCGGTCGGGCACGCTCTTGTAGTAGCGGTCCTGCAGCGCAAACGCGACGATCTCCGCCGACACCGCGCCGAACTTGACCGGCTTCCTCGTGAACCGCTGCGCCGCCTTCCACATCGCCGTGTATTGCAGATTGCCGCGTCCAACCGGACCGGAAATCACGGGCATGACGCGCGATTCAAGATAGTCATGCAGAATGTGTCCGCGGGGAAACATGATGCCGCCACGTCCGGCCGGCGTCGGCTCGGGATGCTGCGCATCCAGCCCGCTCATGTGGTTCGGCGGATAGGCGGTCCAACTCTGGCCGCCGACGTCGTCGTCGAAGCGGCAGTCGCCGTCGGTGACGATATCGAGGCCGGCCAGCTCCTGATCGCGCAAATAGCAGGTCAGCGCATCCTCGTACTGCTCGCGGAAGCGGCGGCCGACCATTGCTTCCAGGAAATGGCGGGTGCCGAGATTTTCCGTGTACCAGCTCGGCCGCGGCAGCGACCCGGTGATGGTCGTCGGCAATTTGATGTCTTTGGTGGCCCGAAACATTTTGGAACGCTCCCCAAAATACGGAGCGGGCGATCGCCGCGCTCGCCGGCTTATGCGCACAGCTTAGCAAGCCCCGCCGGCCGATGCTAAGCGCTTCGGACCATGAGCCGGCGCTCGCCAGCGCCGTGGTGGGCAATGCAGTGGGCACGAGTGGGCAAGGAGAATCGTCAGCAGTTCAAGACATACAGCGAATGCGCTCAAGCTCCGGTAAAAACCGGCTTGCGCTTTTCCATAAACGCGGTGCGGCCTTCGGTATAATCGCGGCTGGCAAAGCATTGCTCGACCAACTCGGCCGAGCGCGCGAGGTTGCGCTTGGAATCTTCCTTGACGACTTCGCCGACCGTGTACTTGACCGCCTTGATGGTGAGCGGCGCGTTGGCGCCGATCGTGTCGGTGACGGTTTTGACATAGGTCTCGAGCTCGGCCGACGGCACGACGCGATTCACCAGCCCCATGACGCGCGCTTCCTCGGCGTCGAACTGGCGCGCGGTATAGAAAATCTCTTTGGCGAACGACGGACCGACGATATCGACGAGGCGCTTGAGCCCGCTATAGCCGTAGCCCAGACCGAGCTTTGCCGCCGGCACAGCGAAGCGCGAATTATCGGAGCAAATGCGCAAGTCGCAGCAGGTCGCGAGTCCCAGCCCGCCGCCGATGCAATAACCGCGGATCATGGCGATGGTCGGCTTGGGAAAGTCGGCGATGCTGGCATAGGTCGCGTCGGTTTTGCTGTTGTAGGAACGCACCGCTTCGATCGTGGCGCGCTCGCTGCCGAATTTCGATATGTCGGCGCCGGATACGAAAGCCTTGCCGCCGGCGCCGGTGAGCACCACGACGCGAACGTCGTTATCCGCCGCGAAGCGGGTGAGGATTTCCGTGGCCGCCTCCCACATTTCCAGCGACACCGCGTTGTGCCGTTCCGGATTGTTGAAGGTGACGATGCCGACGCCGCCTTCTTTGCGCGAGAGCATCTTGTCGGTCATGGCTGAATTCCTCATTCCCTGTACTGTCATCATCCGCGAATGCGGATGATCCAGTAATCACATTGCGCAACGATCAACGGCATGCGCGGCGCTTACTGGATGCCCCGCCTGCGCGGGGCATGACAATGATAAGCTATCATCACACTGCTCCCGCTTTATGCAACGCCGCGATGTCGCGTGTGGAAAATCCGAACTCCTTGAGCACGCGATGGGTGTGCTCGCCGAGCTCCGGCGGCCGCGCCACCAGGCGCGACGGCGTCCGCGACAGTTTCACCGGTTGGGCGACCAGCCGCATTTTGCTCTTGTCCTTCATGGTGACGCTCTGCGCCATGCCGAGATGCTCGACTTGCGGATCGGCGAACATCCGGTCGATCGAGTAGATCGGCCCGCACGGCACGCCGGCTTTGTTCAAGCGCTCGATCCACTCGGCACTGGTGCGGCCGGCGAGATAGGTTTCGATTTCTGCGTTCAGGGCGTTGCGATGGGTAGAACGGGCGGCGCCCGTTTGATAGTGCGGGTTCTGCATCAGTGCTGCGGCGCCGGCCGCTTCGCAGAACCGCTCCCAGATCTTCTGACCCGTGGCGGCAATATTGATATGGCCGTCTTTGGTCTTGAACACGCCGGTCGGGATGCTGGTCGGATGGTTGTTGCCGGCCTGCTTGGCCACTTCGCCGCTGACGAGATATCGCGCCGCTTGAAAGTCGAGCATAAAAATCTGCGCCTGCAACAGCGAGGTCTCGATGTGCTGGCCTTTGTGCGATTTCTCGCGTTCGAGCAAGGCGACGAGAATGCCGAGCGCGGCGAATAATCCGGCGCTGAGATCGGCGATCGGAATGCCGACCCGCACCGGCCCCTGGCCGGGCAGGCCGGTGATCGACATCAGCCCGCCCATACCTTGCGCGATCTGATCGAAGCCGGGCCGGCCGGCGTAAGGGCCATCCTGGCCGAAACCGGAAATGCTGGCGTAAACCAGGCGCGGATTGATCTTGGCGAGGGTTTTGTAGTCAATGCCGAGCCGCTTTTTGACGTCCGGGCGGAAATTCTCAACCACGACGTCGGCTTTCTTGACCATGCGCTTGAATGCTGCGAGCCCCGCGGGCGCCTTGAGATTTAGGGTCATGCTACGCTTGTTGCGGTGCAGGTTCTGAAAGTCGGGTCCTCCCCGCGGGCCGCCCATCGGCTCTTCAGTTCCCGGTGGTGTTTCGATCTTGATGACGTTGGCGCCCCAATCGGCGAGCTGGCGCACGCAGGTCGGCCCGGACCGCACCCGGGTCAGATCGAGCACCGTAAAGCGTGCAAGAGCTTTCGAGGCGTGCGGAAAGGGCATTGCTGGCGTCTCCAATCCCGGTTTGGTGCCGGCCTGATTTTTGCCGGCCGCAAATGCCACCTTACGACGGCGGGAAGGGCCAGAACTTCCCCGATCTTACCGACATTGTCCACCGGCTCGATGGGCGGCGCGCCAGTCGTTCACGCGCCAGTCGTTCACGGTGCGCAGACGCGATACAGTAGCGGCGCCAACGGTCATCTTTCCGGCACTTTCGAGAGGCGATCATGAACGAGGAAGTTCTCAACGTCAGCGTGCGCAAGTTCCTGAAAAAGGTCGGCATCACCTCACAGCGCGAGATCGAGCAGGCGATACGCACGGCAATCGCCGGCGGCCGGCTGAAAGGCAATGAGGCACTGCCGGCCAAGGTGATGCTCACGGTCGAGGGCGTCGGCCTGTCGGTTGAAATCGAGGGCGCTGTCGAGCTGGAATGAATAAGTGCGCGGGTCGCGCTAATTGCCGGGATGACAATCATGTTCGATCTGCGCCGTCCACTCCTCGCGTTGATGCTCGCTGCCGCCGCGGCAACGGCGCTGGCACAGGATCATCCCGGTCACGGCGGCGGCGGCGCGCGCGCCGACCGTCAAGGCGAGGTGCAACGGCAGCCAAGCGGCAGCGGCCACGGGAACGGCCCCGGCGTGCTTTCGCTGTTGCCGGCCGACGCGGTCACCGAGCACTCAATCGACGTCAAATCCGGCAAGCTTGCCTATACCGCGACGGCGGGAACGTTTCCGCTGTTCGACCAGTCGGGCTCGCGGTCGGCCGATGTCTTCTACACCGCCTTCGTCGCCAAGACCGACAATCCGTCGTCCCGCCCGGTGACGTTCGTCTTCAACGGCGGGCCGGGCGCCGCGTCGGCGTTCCTCAATCTCGGGCTGGTCGGGCCGCGCCTCGCCGAATTCGGCATGAACGGCCGGGACGGCTCGCGGGTGCGCTTGGTCGATAATCCCGATACCTGGCTTGCTTTCACCGATCTCGTGCTGATCGATCCGGTCGGCACCGGCTGGAGCCGGGCGGCCAAGCCCGACGACGCTCACTTTTTCTGGAGCGTGCACGGCGACGCCGAAGCCATGGCCAAAGTCATCGCGCTCTACGTTGCGAAGAACAGCCGCGCCGGTTCGCCGAAATTCATCCTCGGCGAAAGCTACGGCGGCTTCCGCGCCGCCAAGGTCGCGCGCGTATTGCAAAGCGATCAAGGCATTGTCGTTTCGGGACTCCTGATGGTCTCGCCGCTGCTCGATGGCACATTCCAATTCGGCGGCGATCGCTTCGCGCTCGGCGCCGCACTGCAATTGCCGTCGCTCGCAGCGGCCGAGCTCGAGCGCAAGGGTACTTTCAGCAACGACGCCCTGGCGCAGGCCGAACATTTTGCGCTGACCGACTATCTCACTACGCTTGCCGGTCCGCCGCCACAGGGCGACGCTGCCAAGACTTTCTACGCGCGCGTCGCGAAAATCACCGGCCTGCCGGTGGACGCGATCACGCGGTCGCGCGGTTTCATCCTCGACGATTACGTCAAGAACTTCGCCGGCGACCATAAGATCGTCAGCCACTACGACACGACGTTTGCCTCCGACGACCCTTTTCCTGAATCGCCGTCGCCGCGCGGACCCGATCCGATCCTCGACGGCATGATCCGCGGCTATGGCGGCGCCTTTGTCGGCTACGCGCGCGACGAGCTCGGCTTTAAAACCGAGATGACGTACAACTTGCTGGACGGCAGCATCTCGAACAAGTGGGACTGGGAGAAGGGCCGCGGCCAGCCGAGCGTCACCGACGATCTGCGCGTGCTGCTCGCGCTGTCCCCGTCGTTCCGGCTCTTGATCGGTCACGGCTATAGCGATCTGGTCACGCCCTATGCGGCGACGCGCTATCTGTTGCAACGCCTGCCGCCTTATGAAGGCGACGCGCGTACCGCGTTGAAGCTCTATCGCGGCGGTCACATGTTCTATCTCGATCCGGCTTCGCGCAAGGCGTTCACCGCCGACGCCCGGACGATGTATGTCTCGCCGTGATGTCAGGTCTCGGCGTAATAGTTGCCGCGAGCAACGAAATCGGTGGCTTCAATCTCGGGAAATCTCGAAACCTCTTCCGGAAACACGGCCGCGGTAACCCTAATTTCACGACCGCGCCGCCGCGCAAGGCGACGGTCCCTGAGCCCGCGGGGAGCGGCGCATTGTCTCACCTTTCGCGGGGCAAGCGCCCACATGCGCCTGATTGCGGATCGTTTCTCGCCCCGAGATCGGGGCAGAGCGCTGCAATGACTAGAAATTGGGCGTAGCGGTCGTGCCCTCGTCGGCGCCAACCGGCCGCCCATATTTGCTTTTCACTCCATAATGCGACAATCGTTTGATTGAACAGACCGGTCAATTGGACCTAAATGACCGGGATCCACGCGTTCCAAAAACAACCTTCAGGGAGGAAAACATGTCTAAGGATACTGATCCTATTGTCGGCGTTCCCGTTCTGCGGCGGACGATACTCAAAGCCGGTCTGGCCCTCGGCGCCATGCAAGTGGCCAGCCCCTTCGTGGTGAAGTCGCTGGCCGACGAGCCAGTCAAAATCGGCCTCGACAACCCGCTCACCGGCACGTTTGCGGCGCTCGGCAAGAACGAACTGATCGGCTGTCAGCTCGCCGTCGACCAGATCAACGCCAAGGGCGGCATTCTCGGCCGTAAGGTCGAATTGCTGGTCGAGGATTCGACCAGCGGCGATACCGCTACCGCCGTGCAAAAAGCGACCAAGCTCGTCGACCGCGACAAGGTCGACTTTCTGATCGGCAATATCAACTCGGCGCTGGCGCAGGCGATGGCCAATTACGCCTTCGAGAAAAAGGTGTTCCAGATCGTGCCCGGCGGCCACATTGATTCCGTCACTGGAACCCAGTGTCACTGGAACGTATTCCGCGTCTGCAACACGACGCGCATGGAAACCAACTCGGTTTCCAGCCTGCTGCTGAAGTCCTACGGCAAGAAGTGGTACTTCATCACCACCGATTACGCTTTCGGCCACGGCTTACAGGCGGGCTTCGAGGCCAGCTTGAAGGAGGCGAACGGCACCGAGCTTGGCAACGATTTCACGCCGCTCGGCACCACCGACTTCTCGGCCAATTTGATCAAAGCGCAGTCCTCCAATCCGGACGCGATCGTTCTGCTGCTTGCAGGCGACGATATGATCAACTGCCTCAAACAGGCGGTGCAGTTCGGCCTGGACAAAAAAACCCACATCGCCGGCGCGCAGCAGGAGCTTGAAGTTCTTCTTGGCCTGCCGCCGCAAGCGCTGATCGGCGACTGGGTGTTCGAATGGTACTGGAAGCAGCCCGGCGTACCGCATGTCGAGCAATTCGTTGCCGACATCCGTAAGCGCACCGGCGGCAAGGTTCCGACCGCACGCACGTGGTTCGGCTATGCCGCGATCTGGAGCTGTAAGCTTGCTGCCGAGAAGGCCAAATCGCTCGACGCAATCAAGCTGGCCAAGGCGATGCAAGGCCTTGTGCTGCCTCCGGAAGTGGCGCTGATGCCCAACAATCCCTATTACCGCGTCGGCGACAACCAGCTCATGCCGACGCTGTACGTCGGCCATTCGCAGAAGGCACCGGCGGGCGGCGATCCGGAAGATCTGTTCGCGGTGACGCAACTCGTCAAAGGCGACCAGGCTGCGCTTCCGGTCGCTCAGACGGGGTGCAAGGTGGTGTGGCCGTCGTAACAACGAGACAACAAAATGGGGACCGCGCCGTTGCAGTCCCCGCTTTGCTTTTGTACGAAGAGGTTGGTACGCACGGCCATCGCGTGCTTTATCCGGCCCGCCCGATCGCATGCGGCGGGCCGCTTCTTGCGCGGCGCGGTGGTTGGGGGTTCGTGATCGTCGCATGACGCAACTATTGCTCTTCAACGTCTTCAACGGGCTGATCATCGGCGCGTTCTACGCCCTGATGGCGTTGGGTTTGTCGCTGATTCTCAACCTCTCCGGCGTGATCAATTTCGCGCATGGCGGGTTCTTGGCGATCGGCGGCTATCTCGCATATACGCTGGCGCCTTATCTGGGATTTTGGGGCGCGCTCATCGCGTCGCCCTTTCTTGTCGCCCTTATCGGCATCCTGATCGAGCGCGTCCTGGTCCGCCGGCTGTACGGACGCGATCCCCTCTACAGTCTGCTGCTGACGTTCGGCTTGGCGTTCATGATCGAGGACGGCACGCGCTTCATCTGGGGCGCACAGAGCTTGCCGTATCAGATTCCAAGCTCGCTCGCGGCGCCGTTGAGCGCGGAATTCTTCTTCCTTACGGGCTATCGCGTGTTCATGGTGGCGCTGGTTGCGGCCGCGGTGGCCGGATTGTTCCTGATCCTGAACCATACCCGCCTCGGCCTGCGCATCCGCGCCGGCACGCTCGATCTCGAAACCGTCTCCGTCCTTGGCGTCAATGTGCGGGTGTTGCGTAACCTGAATTTCGGCCTCGGCATCTATCTCGCCGGCCTTGCCGGCGTGCTTGCGGTCGGCATGCTTGGCCTGCAGCCGACAGTCGGCGACAATCTGATCATGCCGAGCTTCATCGCCATCATCGTCGGCGGGCTCGGCAGCCTTCCCGGTACGCTGCTGGGGGGACTGATGATCGGCGTCGCCTCGGGCGTCACCAGCGTGTTCTTTCCCTCCGCGAGCGAGGCGGTGATGTATGTGATGATGGCGGCGGTATTGATCGTGCGGCCGCGCGGCCTGCTCGGCGAAGAGGGGCGTTTCTGATGCCATTTTTCGACAAGCGCGCCGCCAACGTTCTGGTCTGGATTCTGCTGCTGACGGCGCCGTTCTGGCTGCCAATGACCGGCAGTTACGTCGAACTCGGCACCCGCGTCCTGATCTACGCGCTGGCGGCAATGGCACTCAATTTCCTGCTCGGCTACGCCGGCGTTCTATCGTTCGGCCATGCCGCCTATTTCGGCCTCGGCGGTTATGGTACCGCCATGACGATAAAGTTCCTGTATCCGAGCACGCCAATTGCGATGCTGGTCGGTATCGTCGCCGGCACGGTTGCCGCCGCGGTCATTGGACCGATGATCGCCCGGCTGCGCGGGGTTTATTTCGCCATGTGCACCATCGCCTTCGGCCAGGTGTTCTATTACATCGCCTTCCAGTGGAGCTCAGTCACCGGCGGCGACGACGGCCTGAGCGCCTGGGAGCGGCAGCCGATCAATCTCGGCTTCACCAGCCTCGACATTTTGGACGACAACAAGTCGTTCTATTACTTCGTGCTGGCCGTATTCGCGGTTTCAGTCGGGATGATGGCGTTCCTGCTGCGCTCTCCGTTCGGCCGCACGCTACTGGCGATACGGGAAAACGAGCGCCGCGCCCGATTCCTCGGCATCCCGGTCGACCGGCATATCTGGATGTCGTGGGTGATCTCCTGCTTCTTCGTCAGCGTCGCCGGCTGCCTCTACGCGTTGTTGAGCGACTTCATCGATCCGCGCGCGATACGCTGGGATCAGTCGGGCACTTTCGTTATAATGACCGTGCTTGGCGGCATGCGCTCGTTCTGGGGGCCGTTGATCGGCGCGGCGATCTACCTCGTGTTGCAGGACTACATTTCGAGCCACACCGAAAACTGGATGTCGTTCATCGGCCTGTTCTTTGTACTGATCGTGCTGTTCTTTCCGCGCGGCGTGCTGGGCATCATTCGGCGAAAGGCGATATCGTGAGCCTGTTGCGAGTTGAAAAAGTCTCGAAGCATTTTGGCAGTCTGGTCGCCGTCAACGAGGTATCGATGACGGTCGAGTCGGGCGAGTTGCGCGCCGTGATCGGCCCCAACGGCGCCGGCAAGACCACGTTCTTCAACCTGATCAGCGGCTTCCTCACGCCGAGTTCGGGCCATATCATTTTCGACGGCAATGACGTCACCAATCTGCTGCCGGCGCGGCGCGTCTGGCGCGGTATCGCGCGCACCTTCCAAATCACCGAAGTCTTTCCGGAGCTGACGATCCGGGAGAATCTGCGAATCGCGGTCGAAGTGGCGAGCGGTTACCGACTGCGGTTCTGGCAGTCGCAGGATACCGACGGCGAGGTCAAGGCGCGCGTCGTCGATCTGTTGCAAATGAGCGGCTTGACCGACAAGGCCGACCGGCTGGTCGGCGAGCTCGCCCATGGCGACCAGCGCGGCACCGAGATCATGATGGCGCTCGCGCTCAAGCCGCGGCTGTTGCTGCTCGACGAGCCGACCGCCGGCATGGGCGACCAGGAAACCTACGACATTACCCAATTGATCCGTAAACTGCATCGCGACCAGAAGCTTACGATCGTGCTGATTGAGCACGATATGCGCGTCGTGTTTCATCTCGCCGACCGCATCATGGTGCTCGATCAGGGCAAATTCCTCGCCGAGGGCACGCCGCAGGAGATTGCCGCCAATGAGGCGGTGCAAGCGGCCTATTTAGGGAAGGCGGCAGCGTGAGCGGTGTCATGCTCGAGGCCGAAGGCCTTCACACCTTTTATGGCAAGAGCCATATCCTGCACGGCGTCGGGCTGGAGGTGCGGGAGGGCGAGATCGTCGCGCTGCTCGGCCGCAACGGCGCCGGCAAGACGACAACGCTGCGCAGCCTCGTTGGGCTCACGCATCCGCGCGCCGGCGCGGTGCGAATTTTCAACCATGCCACCACCGACTGGCCGCCGTACCGGATTGCGAATCTCGGCGTCGGCTATGTCCCGGAGGGACGCCGCATCTTTCCCAATTTGACGGTGGAGGAAAACCTCAAAGTGCCGATCGAGCGGCCGGGCCCCTGGACGATCGCGCGCATCTACGAACTCTTTCCGCGGCTTGCCGAACGCAAGAACAATAAGGGCCGGCAATTGTCGGGCGGCGAGCAGGAAATGCTGGCGATCGCGCGCGCGTTGTTGCTGAATCCCAAGCTCCTGCTTCTCGACGAGCCCAGCCAAGGCCTCGCGCCGTTGATAGTCCAGGACGTGTTCAAGGTCGTCACCTCGGCGCGCTCACAAGGCATTTCGGTGCTGTTGGTGGAGCAGAATGTGCGCGCCGCAGTCGAAGTCGCCGATCGCGCCTATGTGCTCGATGATGGTCACGTCGTCTATTCCGGTCCCGCCGCCGAGTTCGCCAAGGATGAAGAGCGGGTGCGCTCGCTGGCCGGCGCCAGCGCCGAGGAATGGACGCCGCGGGCGTAAATTGCTGCGCCAGCGCCGCAGCTTTCCATCAGCGCGACTTGTTGGGATCGAGACCGTATTTGGCGCACATCGTATCCACGATGGCCCTATCCTTGCCGCCGGCGATGAGACCCAGGACGGCGGACGTCACTCTGTTGCCCGTCATCCTGGCCTCGACAATGTAAGCCTGCTCGCCGTTATAGGCGGGATAGGGGCTTGGCGCGTTCACGATAGAGCAGTAATTGATGGAATCGTCGGTGGGGACCGCGGGGAACTTCGCCCACCGGTATTTCGCCGATTTGGGGTCGCGCAGCGAATCTCCGACCGCCGCCATAATGACTTTCTTTTCCGCAGGCGTGAGGTCGCGCTGCGCGACGCTGGCGGGGGCAGTGGCGCCGGCATCGCCGCTGCCGCCGGATGCCGCCGCCGTTCCCTGAGTCGCAGTCGTTGCGCAGCCGGAAAGCCCAAGGCCGACCGCGAACGCGGCTATCACGCTGAATCTTGATACTTGCACGTCAGGTCCGTCGTTTTGGAGGAAGGAGGCCGCGACCTAATTGGCCGTTCGGCTCGAAATCCGCACCGAGCCGATCGTCACTTTCGGTGTCGGTGTCGGCGTCGCCCGGACGGCCCTGGACTCGGGCTCGCCATTCGGACCGATCGTATAGACATGGTTATTGATCATCGCCCGGCCGTCGCGCGTCGGGCTGCTCATTTCCTTGACGTTGTCGCTGACCAGCGTCTCCGCCGCATCCGGATGGCCGGTATTCAACAGGCGAAGATGCGTCACAAACACTTTGGGGTAGATAAGCGACGAAGCCGGCACCTTGAGCCCCATGAATTTCGCGACGTCGCCCACGAAGGCGTTGCAGTTGTAGAGTTCCGCGCTCCACACATGCGAGCGGCCTTGCAATCCCTTGATGTGGGTGATGACACGGTCGTATTCGTCTTTATTCATCAACACGCGAAAACGCGCCGTCACGTATTTGTTCTCGAGATCGCCGTCGGTCCAACCCGTTTCGGCGGGCACGGGGACGTAATGGCCGATCACCCAAGCCGTCGAATCGTCGCCAACCGGAGAAAGGCCCGCGACGTCGGCCTTGGTGGGGGGCACGCCGACCCGGCCGTGAACGATATAGGTATGGCCATAGTCCCAGGCATAGCGCGAGCGAAACTCGATGTAATAATCGCCGGAACCGGTGGTCACGACCGACGGCGTTGGCTTGCCGGTGCGCAGGATTGTCCTTGAACTTTGCGCGTTTGCTGCCGTAAGCCCGAGGCCCGCCAGCGCAGTCAAAACGAATGCGATCGCGAGCCAAACAGGGCGGATGCAGTCGCTCAGTCTATGCCGCATAATGCCCTCCGTGAGGTTGGCCAGAAAGCTTCTGCCCAGCCATCGAGGTAACCGACTTGCCGGCTGAACCCCCGCGATCACAGGTACTTACAAGCGATTCGGTCGCAGTTCCGCACGTCCGGTACCTAATCGTAGCAACTAATGGCCTTTGCCCGGTGGCAAATGTTCGGCAGCCGTTGTGGATTTCGGGCAGTGCGGCATATTTGCAACGCTGGCTGTGCTACCGCACCGCGATGGAAAAAGGGCGAAAAATGGCTTGCCGCGCATCGCTTTTCGGCCGCTCCGCCAACGAATGCCGCGTAAATGACCGACTTCTGGATTTGTCGCTGCAGATGCCGCAAAAGATGGCAATTGGAACCGCAAATGCGCTGTAATCAGATCCTGACTGTGTCTTTTCAGCACTAGAGAACCAGCGGCCCGGCCTGTATGGTTAATTCTGTCATGACAAGGGGGAGTTACCCTATGAAAAAGATCGCTATCGCAACGGCCGCAGTGCTGGCTCTCCTGAGCATTGCCGGCTGCGCTCAGACCGGCAAGGGTAAGGCCCCGCCGCCGGTGGTTACCAAGGGGTAAATGCCGTAACGGCATTTTTGTATGGGGGAAGGGCCGGCTTCGCGCCGGCCCCTTTCTTTTTGGGCGCTATTTTGGCCGTCTCGGAGAGCGTCGTCGGGCGGCTATTCCGCGGCTCGCTTATGCACCAGCGCCGCAGCGGCACGGTCGTAGCTTTCCTCGCGCGCCAATTGTTCCTTGAGGCCGACCAAATCATAATAGTCGTCAAGCGGCAGCAGATGCTCGAACGTCGGTGTGAGTGAGTTTTCCCGCTTGAGGATGCGCAACACGTTGCGCACCGCTTGCGCCGCCGCGAACAAGGCGAGCGATGGAAACGTGGCCGCCACGACGCCCGCCGCTTCGAGTTCGGCAAGGCTGCGCTGCTTGAATCCTGCCGCCTGCGACAGCGTCGCCATGTGTGGGCCGCCAACTTCGCGAATCACGCGCTTGATCTCGTCGACCGTGTCGACCCCCATGGGCTTGGCCATGTCGGCGCCGGCGTCCATGAACAACTGACAGCGCCCGATCGCGGCGTTGAGGCCTTCGACGCCGGCGGCGTCGGTGCGGCCGGCGATGAAGAAGTCGGCGTCGCGGCGGGCGTCGAGCGCGGCCCTGATCTTGGCCAGCATCTGCTCCACGGGGATCACCTGCTTGCCCGGCAGATAGCCGCAGCGATTGGGAAAGACCTGATCGCTGATGAAGACGCCAGCGACGCCGGCGGCCTCGAACGCCCGCACCATTTGCCGCACATTGTTGACGCCGCCGAATCCGGTATCGGCATCGACATAGACCGGCACTTCGACGGCCGCGCAGATGCGGCCGTAATGATCGGCAAAATCACGCATGTTGGATTGGCCGGTATCGGGCTGCGCCAGCATCGTGCCGTTGGCGGCATAGCCGCCGGCGCAGAGCGCCTCGAAGCCTTCCGCCTCCATGATGCGAGCCGACAACGCGTCATAGGCGCCGGGCATCAGTACCAGCCGCTTGCCCGCCATGATCGCCCGGAATTTCTTGCGCACGTTCATCACGCGGCCTCCCTTTTGGTCCTGCGCCGGTTAGTAATTTGTTTGAGCATGATCTTTTCCGAAAACCGGCATCCACTTTTCGGGATCATGCTCTAACGGCTGTCCTGCGTCGTCTGCAGCCAAGGCTGCGCCGCGACCGCGCGCCGCTCCCAGCCGACGATCTCATCCATGTGCCGAAGCGTCATCCCGATATCGTCGAGGCCTTCGAGCAGTCGCGTGCGATCTGCCGCCGCGATCTCGAAGGCGATGTCCGGGCCGCCCGGCCCGCTGATGCGCTGCGTCAGGAGATCGACCGTGAACGGCGCTGAGCCACCGGTGGCGACGACGCGGGCGATGAAGGCATCGACGTCTTGAGCGCCGAGCACTACCGGCAATACGCCGTTCTGCAGGCAATTCTCGCGGTAGATATCGGCGAAGCTCCTCGCCACGATGACGCGGATATCGTTCGCCAGCATGCTCCACACCGCCGATTCGCGCGACGAGCCGGCGCCGAAATTATGCCCGGTGACCAGAATGCCGGCAGTGCGGAACTGCGGCTTGTTGAGGACGAAATCCGGGTCTTCGCTGCCGTCCTCACGCTGCCGCGCGCGATGAAACAGCATCGCCTTGTAGTCCTCTTTGAGGCTGCGCGAATGCATGATCGGCGCGATCTGGTCGGTATTGATGTCGTCTTTGAGCAATGGCGCCGCGATGCCGGTATGCGTTGCGAACGCTTGCATCACGCCGCTCCTGCCAGCAACTGCCGGACATCGGCGATGCGCCCGGCAATCGCGGTGGCAGCGGCGGTTGCCGGACTGGCAAGGTGCGTGCGCACCTTCGGCCCCTGGCGGTTTTCGAAATTACGATTGGTGGTCGACACGCAACGCTCGCCGGGCCGGCCGCGGTCGCCGTTGCCGCCGGCGCACATGGAGCAGCCGGATTCGCCCCAGTAGAACCCGGCATCGCGAAACACGCGGTCGAGCCCGGCCGCTTCGGCTTCGCGCTTTACGCTCGACGAGCCGGGCACTACCATCGCGACAACGCCGGCAGCGACACGCCGGCCGCGCACCACCGCGGCGGCGGTGTGCAAGTCAGGAAGGCGGCTATTGGTGCAGGACCCGATGAAGACGCGATCGACCGGCAGGCCGGCGAGCGGCGTTCCCGGCGCAAGCCCCATATAGGCGAAGGCGCTTTCCGCCGCGGCGCGCCGGCTCGGATCGACCGCGGCCGGCTCCGGGACCCGGCCTGAAATCCCGACCACCTGGCTCGGATCGGTGCCCCAGGTGATCTGCGGTTCCAGCGCCGCACAATCGAGCGCAACGTCGCGGTCGAACGCGGCATCGTCGTCCGACTTCAGCGTGCGCCAGTAGGCGAGCGCGCGATCCCACAGCGCGCCCTGCGGCACATAGGGCCGGCCTTCGAGCCAGGCGAAGGTCGTCTCGTCGGGCGCCACCAATCCGGACCGGCCGCCCATTTCGATATTGAGATTGCACAGCGTCATGCGCTGCTCGATCGGCATGGCGCGCGCCGCCGCGCCGGCATATTCCACCGCGTAACCGCGCGCGCCCGCCACCCCGAGCTCGGCGATCAGCCGCAAGGCAACGTCTTTGGCGTTGACGTGAGCACCGAGAGCGCCGTCGAGACGCACCTGCATCCGCTTCGGGCGCTTCTGCGCCATCACTTGGGTGACGAGGATATGCGCCAGCTCGCTGGTGCCGCAGCCGAAGGCCAGCGCGCCGAGCCCGCCGACGGTGCTGGCGTGACTGTCGGGGACCGCATGCGTCGCGCCCGGCAGCACGATGCCGAGTTCCGGGGCGACCACATGAGAAATGCCCTGTTCGGGATCGTCAACATCGAACAGCCTGATGCCGTTCCTGGCGCAACCTTCGCGCATCGCCTTGATAAAGGCGGTTCCCGACGGATTGGTGTCGTCGTCGCGGCCGGGCTTGGTCGCCACGGTATGATCCTGCACCGCGAAGGTCAGGTCGGGCCGATGCACCTTGCGCTGCTGCCTTTGCAGCTGGGCAAAGGCGTGATGGGCGTGCAATTCGTGCAGCACGTGGCGGTCGATATAGAGCAGGTCGCGGCCGTCGGCGCGCTGGCCGACGCAATGGAAGTCCCAGATTTTGTCGAACAAAGTGCGAGGCATGGCGATTAATATCTAGCGCCGTAGCCCGGGCCAGAGCAACCCGTCACAGGGGAGGACAAATTCCATGCCTCGCGTCGTCGGGATCGACCATCTGGTGCTAAGCGTCGGCGACTTCGCGCGCTCCAAGGAATTTTACGGCAAACTCCTCACTTTTCTCGGCTTCAAGCTGAAGCACGACTACGAGGACATGGCCGGGTGGAGCAACGGCAACACGCTGTTGTGGATCGCCGCCGCGGATGCGCAAGGCAAGACGCATAAATACCGCAAGGGCGACATCGGCTTTCATCACTATGCGTTCGAGCTATCGAGCCGCAAGGACGTCGACGCGCTCGGCGCTTTTCTCGCCGCCAACGATATGAACGTCGTCGATCCGCCGGGCGAATATTACGGCCGCAATTATTATGCCGTCTATTTCACCGATCCCGACGGCATGAAGCTCGAGGGCATGATCTGGGCGCCGCCGGACAAGAAACGCAAATCCGCAGCGCGCCGGACGTCACCAAAGAGAACGCGCCAATGATTTCTTCGAGTGCGGACAATCACGATGCCGCCCGCAGCAACGGGCGAGTATATGCGACTACGTTGTTGCGGCCGCGGCGTTTGGCGGCATAGAGCGCGGTATCGGCCGCCTCGACGAGGTCGGCGGTGGTTTGAAATCTATCCGGAATGATGGATTCGACGCCGATGCTGACGGTGACATGGCCGCACGGCGATTCCGAGTGATTGATCAGGAGGTCTTCGACCGCTTTGCGCGCCTCGTCGGCCAGCGCTCCGGCGCGTTCGAGATCGAGGCCGGGCAGCAGCAGGGCGAATTCCTCGCCGCCGTAGCGCGCCACCAGCACCGCCTCGTCGAGCGTCACCAGCGACAGCGTCTCGCCGACCGCCCGCAGGCAGGTATCGCCGGCGACGTGGCCGTAGCGGTCGTTGAACAGCTTGAAGTGATCGATGTCGACCATCATCAACGCGATCGGCGCGCATTTTTCGCCGGCGCGCTGCCATTCACGGCTCAGTTCGCGGTCGAAGCCGCGCCGGTTGGCGAGTCCGCTCAAGCCGTCGAGACTTGCCAGTTCATCGAGATGCTGATTGGCAATCTGCAATTCCTCTTCCCGGTCGGCGAGCTTGGCCGCCATGTCGTCAAGGGCTGCCGCCAGCGGCGCGAATTCCGCGACCCATGGCTCTTGCGAGGCGCGCACGTGCAGGTCGCCGCGCCCGAAACGCGCCGCGGTGCGCACCAGCGAACGAATCGGCCGCACCACCAGCTGCTCGCCGCCGAACCAGGCCAGCAGCAGGACGAACATGCCAAATGCGCCAAGCTGCAGGTAGGCGAAATCGATCTTGCTGTCGATGCCGCTATGCACGGCGTTTTCGTCGAGCCCGACCGCCAGCCGCGCGCCGGTCCACGGCACGCGGACATAGGCGAAGATGCGGCGAACGCCATCGAACCCGATTGCCGTCATGGTGCCCTGGTCGCTGGCGAGCATCTCATGCGCCAAGGCCTGGTCGGCGAACTGTCTTCCGACGAAGCCCTGCTGGTCGGCCGAGCCTGCGATGAGCGTGCTGTTGCCGTCGAGCAGCATGACCGACGCGCCGGGCTGTTGCGCCGCAGTCGACGCCAGTTCCCCGATCCATTGCAGATTGATGACCGCGAGCACCACCCCTTTGATGGACGCGTCGTCCGCGATGACGGGAAAAGTGGCGACCAGGCTCGGCACCTGATTGAGCCGATTGATCAGATAATTGCTCAGCGCAAATTCGTGCGAATGCAGCGCATTCTGAAAATGCGGACGATCGGAAACATTCAATCCGATCGCCATAGGTTCGGTCGAGCATATGACGCGCCCATCGGTCGAGGCCACCGAAATGTCGCGGATCCAGGGAATATTGGCCGTCATGCCGGCCATATATTGACTACAGTTCGATCGGTCGATCGGGACTTTGGCGAACACGCGCGATACGATCTGCAAAACCGCCCGTATCGACGAAATGACCTCGCGTTGCGCCTCGACGCCGTGTTTGGCGAGGTCGACGACTTCGACGTTGGCGCGTTCGGTCCGCGCGACGCGAGCCTCTTCAAGTCCGTGGACGCGCTCGATCATCAACGGCGCGACCGCCAAAAGCGCGAGCACGAGCAACCGGACACGAATGCTCAGAAACGGCTTTCGCCGCAAAGCGGTCCGCGGTTTCGCCCGGTCGTCCGACATTCTGCCCCTCGCCCTGGTTCCATAAACTAGCGGGCGCGCGTAAAAAGGGACGTTGCGCTCTCGCTAAATTGTTCGCGCAGTCGTTCACCGCATGGAAACCATGAACAAGCAGGACGCCATCACATCGGTGCACGAGGAAATCGCGCGAGCCGCTCGCGACGCCGGGCGCGATCCGGCATCCGTCACACTAGTGGCGGTGTCGAAGACATTCGGCCCCGAAGCGATCGCGCCTGTCATTGCCGCGGGTCAGCGGGTGTTCGGAGAAAACCGTGTGCAGGAGGCCAAGGCCAAATGGCCGCCGCTGATGGCGCGGCACGCCGGGCCCGACGGCGCCATCGAATTGCATCTGGTCGGGTCGCTGCAATCGAACAAGGCCAAGGATGCGGTGGCGCTGTTCGACGCCATCCATTCGGTCGACCGCGCCAGTTTGGCCGCGGCGCTTTCCAAGGAGATCGCGAGTCAGAACCGGCGTCCGCTGCTGTTCGCCGAGATCAATACCGGGGCGGAAATGCAAAAAGCCGGCGTCCTGCCGCAAGACGCCAATAGCTTTCTCGCCGCCTGCCGCGATCGCTACGGGCTCGCGATTTCCGGCCTGATGTGCATTCCGCCGCACGATGAGGCGCCGGCGCCGCATTTTGCGCTCACGGCCAAGATCGCTCGCCGCAACGGGCTGAAATTTCTCTCGATGGGAATGAGCGCCGATTTTCCGACGGCGATCGCCTTCGGCGCCACCCATGTCCGCGTCGGCACTGCGATATTCGGCGCGCGGGAACCCATTAGGAATGAATTATGATTCGCGTCTTTGGCGAAAGACGGCGCAACAATTGCAGCAACTCGATGCGTCGCAACGCGACACATCCGGCGGTCGGGGAAAAGCCTTCCCGGGCGACATGGATAAACACGGCGCTGCCGCGGCCGGCCACGCGCGGTCGGGTATTGTAGTCGATTTCGACGATCAAGTCGTAGAGACCGTCGTTCCGCCGGAGCCGGTCGCCTGGTTCATTGGCCGACCTGCGGAAGAGGCGATTATAGCGTCGATCCGAGGGGTCCTCGCACCAGGCGTCGTCGCACCCTATCCGACGAACGGGGAGCAAGGTCGCTGGCCGAGGCAGCCGATCGGCCCGCCACCATAGCCGAAGGGGACGAAATCGGCCCGCCGGCGTCCCGCCATCGCCTTCATGCTTGGACGCCTTGATCCCGGTACGTCCCAGCGCAACGCGCCGCGGCTCTAACCCCCCGGCACCGGGAAACAGCCAGCCTTGCGAGCGCCGGCCCGACCGGGCCTGGATGCGAATGAAGCGAAACGACGTTCGACGCATCCCGACCCCTTGGATTCCCAAACCATGCCTGCTCCTGTATCCTTCACTTTTGTACTTCGCGCCATGTGGCGCGGCAAAGCGGCGGCGGAGCCCGGATTTAATGCCGAATACGCGGAAGATTCTCATTGTTGACGACGACGCCGAATTGCGCGACGCGCTGACCGAACAGCTGTCGCTGCACGAGGAGTTCGAAGCCGAGGCCGTGGAGAGCGGTAGCAAAGGCGTCCAGGCGGCCAAGACCGGGCAGGTCGACCTCGTCATCATGGATGTTGGCCTGCCCGATATCGACGGCCGCGAAGCCGTGCGCATCCTGCGCAAGAACGGCTTCAAGGCGCCGATCATCATGCTCACCGGCCACGACACCGATTCCGACACGATTCTCGGCCTCGAATCCGGCGCCAACGATTACGTGACCAAGCCGTTTCGCTTTGCCGTACTCTTGGCGCGCATCCGCGCGCAGCTCGTCAGCACGAGGCGAGCGAGGACGCGGTCTTCACGATCGGCCCCTATACGTTCCGGCCCAGTTCCAAGCTTTTGCTCAATCCCAAGGGCAGCAAAGTACGGCTGACCGAAAAGGAGACCTCGATCCTGCGCTATCTCTATCGCGCCGGTCAGCGACCGGTGTCGCGCGAGACGTTGCTACAAGAGGTCTGGGGCTATAATTCGGGCGTCACCACGCACACGCTGGAGACGCATATTTATCGATTACGGCAGAAAATCGAGAAAGACGCCGCCGCGCCGGCCATTCTGGTCACCGAGGCCGGCGGCTACAAGCTGGTGCCGTAATCGCGCATGACCATCGAGGACGACATCGCGTTCCTTGAACAGGTGCCCACACTCCGTCGTCTCGGCGCCGGCGTATTGCGTATCCTTGCCATCGGCGCCGAAAGCTACGCGGTGCAGGCCGGCCAAGTACTGTTCGCCGCCGGCGACGCCGCCGACTGCGCATATGTCGTGCAACAGGGCTCGTTCGCGCTGCAGCCGCAACGACAGGGTTACAGCGAAGTCGTGGCCGAACCGGGTGCCTTGCTCGGTGAATCGGCGCTACTCGCGGAAACGATTCGGCCCGTCACCGCCACTGCACGCGAAGATTCCACAGTGATGCGTATGTCGCGCACCATGTTCGTGAAAGTGCTCGAAAGCTATCCCGACGCCGCGCAGCGGCTGCACGAACTCATCGTTGCGCGCGCCGACCAGTGGGCGCGCGAATTGGAGAAGGTTCGCTCAGCATTGGCGCGCGGCACCGGGCCGGGATAGGCCGGCCGCTCGATCGGACAACGTCAACCGCCAGGGGACTGCTGGCGGTGCGCGATTTCCAGGCTGACAAGCCGCGCCAATAGCGTTGCCGGATAGAGCTGCCCGATCACTCCTTCGAGGTTGGCAAAACTGCGTGCCAAGGGATGCACCGGCGTGATGTCGCCGTAGCCCAGCGTGGTCAGCGTCGAAAAGCTGAAATAGAGCAGCGCCGCACCGGAACCGTATTCCGTGCCGCTATGGGGAAGATGGCTGAAGGAACCTGGCAGCAATACCTCCATCAGCCGATAGATCGTGAAGAACAACAGCGCGAAGTTCAGGTAGAGGACCACCGCACCCTGAACGCGATGAAAAGTCACGCGCCCGGAACCGAAAACAACACGCGCGATGGTCAGGCTGACTGCGGAAATGGCAAGGACGCGGCCGCCCGCGCTCAGCCATTGCGTCAAGGGCGACGGGTCTTCGCGCCATAGAAACGTGCCTACCGGGCTGAGCAGGACAGCCGTCGTCACTGCGATCGAGGCGACGTGGCTATGCCACGTGACGACAAGAATGGAGATCACCAGCAGTATAAACATCGCCGGCATAATAAATTCCGGCAAGACTCCCATGCCGGTGAGCGGAATGATGAGAAAAATCAGCAAGCCTTCGATGATCAACAGCGCCGTCAGACCCGGCTCGCGCGCGACTTCGTGCCATTCTTTGATGCGGCTGCGCCAAGTCGCCAAGGACATGGCCGAAGCAGGCTTCACCTCGCGCATGCTTTAGACCTCGATGGTCGCCGTCACCGGGACGTGGTCGGAAGGCCGCGCAGCGCCGCGATAATCCTTGGCGATGGCGAAGCCGGAGACGCGGTCGGCGAGCGCATCCGAGGTCCAGATATGATCGAGCCGCCGCCCGCGGTTGGCCACGCGCCAGTCGGCCGCGCGGTAACTCCACCACGTGTAAAGCTTCTCTGGCTCGGGCGTCAGCCGCCGCATGCTGTCGATCCAGCCGCCAGCGCCAAGCGCAGCGGTGAACTTCTCGCACTCGATCGGCGTATGCGACACCACACGCAGCATTTGCTTATGGCTCCAGACGTCGTGTTCGAGCGGCGCCACGTTAAGATCGCCGACCAGAATCGCGCGTCCCGACTGCGCCGGCCGCAATACCGGGGAGTCCCGCATCTCGTCAAGGAAGGCGAGCTTATGGGCGAATTTTGGATTCACCGCGGGATCGGGAATGTCGCCGCCGGCGGGGACGTAAAAGTTATGCACCGTTATCGGATCGCGCAGCCCGGCGCGCTCGCCGAATACCGCGGAAATATGGCGGCAGTCGGTCTTGCCGCAGAAGCTTTGGATATTGAAGCTTTCGAACGGCAGCCGGGACAGCACGACGACGCCGTGATAGCCCTTCTGGCCGTTGAGCGCGACGTTCTCATAGCCGAGCCGCTTAAATCGCTTGCGCGGAAAAGCGTCGTCCGGGCACTTTGTCTCTTGCAGGCAAACAATGTCGGGGCGGACCGCTTTGATGAATTTGGCCACCAGATCGATGCGCAACCGCACCGAATTGATGTTCCAGGTTGTGAGCTTGATTTGCATGGTTGGAAAAAATATAGCCCGGAACGGTCATTAGACCAGCATCTGGCACCGTGTCATCATCCGCGGAGAGGCGGATGATCCGGTATCCACAAGGGATTGAGGATATTGATCGCGGCGGCGTTTACTGGGTGCTCCGCCGTCGAGGAGCATGACAAGGCTACTGATTACTGATGCCGCCCTGATTGCCCTGATAGTTGATCACGAACAGGTTCGGATCGGGCTTTTTCGTGGTGTCGAGATTATAGACCGCCACGGTGGTGTCGAAGCCTTGCGGGTCGGTAACGGTCCACTGCTTGAGCGTGAGATCCTTGGCGTCGAACATGATCATCAGCTTGTCGGTGCCGATCATTAATTGCTTCTGCTCGATGGTGACGCTGTCGAAAGTATCGTCGGCTGTGACGCTGACCACGTTGGTGTCGCGCAACAGATCGATGCGGTCGGCCAGCAGATAGCGCAGCGGTGTCTCCGACAGCGGATAAAGGTCCTGCGTCGCGAGCTTGCGGTCGCGCACGACGACCGAGGAGCCGTCGGCGATGATGTCGATCGGGCTCGGCGGATTGTACTCGAAGCGGACCCGGCCGGGCTTCTGCAGGTAGAACGTTCCCTCGGTCCGTCCGCCATCGGGTCCGATCTGGACGAAATTGCCCACCATGGTCTGGATGCTCGACAGATACACGCTGATCCGGTTGAGCAGCGTGCGCTGCTTGGCGTCGAACGCCGTTGCCTGGTTCGACGCACCCTTATCTGAAAACGGGAAGAAACCCGGCGCGTGCGTCGATTGCGCCGCCTCGGGCGTTTGCGGCGTCTGCGCTGCCTGCGGTATCGAGGCGGGCGGAACGGGAATGCTGTCGGTCGTGGCCGCGGGAGAGGCGACCCCGGTCTTCGGCAGCGGCGCCGGCGTCGGCAGTGGCACGCTCTCGGCAAAAGCGCTCGCGGACCCGAGCAAAGCCAATCCGCAAATAAACGCTACACGTACCGTCGCTAGGCCGAGATTAGCCAAGCCCCTTTGCGCCATATCCCTCTCCCGCCGCTGCGCCCCAGTTGATGAATCCGTGAGCACGCTCGCGACTAATACAACCCGCTAAGCGCCCGATATGGCGAATTCGCGGCTGGTGTGCTCTGGCTTAGGGCGCGAACGCCCGATTCTCAATAGGTGTCATTCTCGGCGCCCTCAACCAGGATTTCGCGCTTGCCGGCGTGGTTGGGCTGGCCGACGATGCCTTCCTCTTCCATTCGCTCCACCAGCGAAGCAGCGCGATTGTAGCCGATCTGCAGCCGGCGCTGAATGTAGCTTGTGGAAGCCTTGCGGTCGCGTGTGACGATTTGCACCGCCTGCTGGTAGAGGTCGCCGCCCTCGGCACCGCCCATTGCCGTGGCATCGAAGATCGGATTGTCGTCCTCATCCTGCGGCTCCTCGGCGGTAACGGCTTCGAGATATTCCGGCTGGCCTTGCGATTTCAGGTGGCGCACCACCTTCTCGACTTCCTCGTCGGAGACGAACGGTCCGTGCACGCGGCTGATGCGGCCGCCGCCGGCCATGTAGAGCATGTCGCCCTGGCCGAGCAGCTGCTCGGCGCCCTGCTCGCCTAAAATAGTGCGGCTGTCGATCTTCGAGGTAACCTGGAACGAGATGCGGGTCGGAAAATTGGCCTTGATCGTGCCGGTGATGACGTCGACCGAGGGCCGCTGCGTCGCCAGGATGACGTGGAGCCCGGCGGCGCGCGCCATTTGCGCGAGCCGCTGCACCGCGCCCTCGATGTCCTTGCCGGCGACCATCATCAGGTCGGCCATCTCGTCGACGATGACCACGATATAGGGCAGCGGCTCGAGGTCGAGCTCCTCGTTCTCGTAGATCGCTTCGCCGGTGTCGCGATTGTAGCCGGTATGGACGGTGCGGCTGAGCTTTTCGCCTTTGCCTTTCGCCTCGGCGACGCGGGCGTTATAACCGTCGACGTTGCGCACGCCGAGCTTCGACATTTTCTTGTAGCGCTCCTCCATCTCGCGCACCGCCCATTTGAGCGCGACCACCGCCTTTTTCGGATCGGTGACCACGGGGGTGAGCAGATGCGGGATGCCGTCATAGACCGAAAGCTCCAGCATTTTCGGATCGACCATGATCAGCCGGCACTGGTCCGGCTGCAGCCGATAAACCAGGCTGAGGATCATGGTGTTGATGGCGACGGATTTGCCGGACCCGGTAGTGCCGGCAATGAGCAGATGCGGCATGCGTTGCAGATCGACCAGAACCGCTTCGCCGCCGATCGCCTTGCCGAGGCAGAGCGGCAGCCGGCCGGAGGTCTCGGCATAATCGCGCGAAGCGAGGAGTTCGCGCAGGTAGACTTTTTCACGGGTCGGGTTCGGCAGTTCGATGCCGATGGCGTTCCGTCCAGAGACGACGGCGACGCGTGCCGACAGCGCGCTCATGGAGCGCGCGATGTCGTCGGCGAGGCTGATGACGCGCGACGACTTGATGCCCGGCGCCGGTTCCAGCTCGTAAAGCGTCACCACCGGGCCCGGCCGTGCATTGATAATCTCGCCGCGCACGCCGAAATCGCCGAGAACGCCTTCGAGCGCAGTGGCGTTTTCCCGCAAAGTCTCGGAACTGACGGTGGCGCGGCCGCTTTTGCTCGGCGGCGTCAGCAAATCGAGCGGCGGCAGCACATAACCGCCCGGCCGGCGCGGCGCCTTCGGCGCCCGCGGTTTTCGCGCCCGGGGCGCGGCTCCCGCCTCGTCGTCTTCGGCCGCGTCGTTCTCGACGTCGGACGCTCCGGCTTGCTCGAAGCGCGGCTCGACGCGCCGGCGGGGCATTGCGGTTTCGTCCCGTGCCGGTATCGGCGTTCGCGGCCTGCGGCCAATCAGGCGCGCAAGCCGCGCGCGGCAGCTCAACAGGTAATGCGCCAAAAGGCCGAGCGAGATCCAGCCGCGCTCGTCGTCGTCCTGCGCCGGTTCTTCGGTTTCCTCGTCGTCGTCGATCGCGTCGCGCCAGAGAATTCCCGCGGCGCCGGCGAAAGTCACGAGCGCCGCGACGCCGAGCACGATGGCGGCGCCGAGCCGATGCGTTCCGGCGAGCGGCGCGTGCAGCACGATAACCGGCAGCCGCAGCACCGCATCGCCGATGACGCCGCCGAGTCCGGACGGCAGCGGCCAATGCGGACTCCGCGGCAGGCAGGACGCAAAGGCGGCGGTCAGCACCGCGCCGGCGAGCCAGAGCAGCACACGCAGCCGTTCATGGCTGAGGCGCCGGTGGCCGAGCAGCCGATAGCCCCACACCGCGATCGGCAGCAGCAGTGCCAGCGAGCCGAGCCCCAAAAGCTGCATCATCAAATCGGCGGCGATGGCGCCGGGCATGCCGAGAAGATTGTGCACCGGGGCCGCGGTGGCGTGGCTCAGCGACGGATCCTGCACCGACCAGGTGGCGAGCGCGAGCGCCACCACCATGGTGAGACTGATCAGCGCCACGCCGCCGAGCTCGCGCAGCCGGCGCTGCAAAATGCCGCCGAGCTGGCCGGACAGAGCGGCCATCCCATCGAGGCTGCGATCGATCATCGACATCGATAGGCCCCAATCATGTCATTGCGAGGAGCGTCAGCGACGAAGCAATCCAGAGTCGGTGCCAGTGGCCGCTGGATTGCTTCGCCTTCGGCTCGCAATGACGATAAAAGATTCGGTGGCATCATCGTCTAGCCCAGCACCGCGACCAGGCGGTGCATCGCCTCGGCGGTGATCTCGTTGTTCTGCACCATGGCGACGCGGATATAGTCCGCGCCGGGATTGCTGCCGTCGGCCTGCTCATGCGCGAGATAACGCCCGGGCACGACGCGCAGGCCGGCCTTGCGCCACAACAGCTGCGTCGCCGCCTCGCTGCCGCCCTGCGCCGCCACATCGAGCCAAAGGAAAAATCCGCCCGCGGGACGGCGATAGCCATAACGATCGCCGATGATCTGGCCGGCCAGATCGAATTTTTCGCGGTACAGCCGCCGGTTCTCTTCGACATGCTTTTCGTCGCCATAGGCGGCGATGGCGACGTGTTGCAACGGTGTCGGCACCATCGGCGCGGCGACGTTGCGCAGTTCGAGAAAGGCTTGCATGAACGTCCGGTCGCCGGCGGCAAAGCCGATGCGCAGCCCCGGCAGGCTCGATCGCTTCGACAGCGAGTGGAAGACGGCGACGTTGGCGAAATCCGGCCCGGCCGCTTCGAGCATTCCCGGCGGAGCATGGGTGCTATAGATTTCGCAGTAGCATTCGTCGGACACGATCAGAAAGCCGAAGCGGCGCGCCAGCGCCGTCAACCGTTCAAGATAAGCGCGATCGGCGATGGCGCCCTGCGGATTGGACGGCGAGGCGATATAAAACGCCACCGTGCGCGCCAGCAGCGCCTCGCCGAGCGCATCGAGGTCGGGCAGGAAACCGGTTTCGCGCGTGGTCGGCAGATAGACCGGCTCGCAGCCGGCGCCGATCGCACCGGCGGCGTAGGCGGCGTAAAACGGATTCGGAATGAGCATCGCCGGCGGCCCGGCGCGCGGCGAAACCCAGTTCTTGGCGGCGAGCGCCGCGAGAAAAAGTCCCTCGCGGGTGCCGTTGAGCACCAGCACCTCGCTTGCCGGATCGACCGGACGGGGGAGCGCATAGCGGCGACCGAGCCATTGGCCGACGGCGGACCCGAAGGCATCGAGCCCCTTGTTCGCGGGGTAGCGGCCGAACTCGGCGACATGCGCGGCGATCACCGGTCCGACGAAGGCGGGAATCGGATGCTGCGGCTCGCCGACTGCAAGGCTGATCGCGGGCTTGCCAGGCGGCGCGTCGCCGATGAGCTCGCGCAAACGCACGAACGGCGAGCGACCATTGGGCGCGCGGACGGGCGTCGCAGGGACGGAATCGGAAACAGACTGGCGGGTCATCCTATACATCATGAACAGAGCGGGGCCGCCCGCCGCATCCACCGGTGGCATAGCATAGGTGCGGCGAGGTTAAGACCCGATTAACCATCGGGGTGGGGTCTCGTCATTCCGGGGCGCGCGCAGCGCGAGCCCGGAAACCATAACCACCGTTCGCGCAAGGCATTTTAGGCGCCCGTTCCTCGCGTTTCGTAAATATGGATTCCGGGCTCGGCCCTCCGGGCCGCCCCGGAATTACGGTTACGCCGCGATCTTCACGTATTCGAAATCGCCCGGCTTGTTGTCGATGCCGATGCGCGGCGGCGCGATCCAGCCGGCGAATTGGCCGGGCTCGGTGACGGGCTTCATCAGGCTGCCGATGAAATCGCCGTCGTCCTTCGACGGTAGCCAGCGTCCTTTGTCGCGGTTCCAGGCCGCCTCGTCGATGAGCTCGCCCGCCGGCGAGAGATGCACGTCCTTGAACTCGCCGATCTGGCGGTGGAAGCCGACATGCGGCAATTCGAGCTTGGAGCCGACGCCGATCTTGTCGATGATCTTGTTCCAGCGGTCGAGCCCGCGCTGGCAATCGGCTGTGTAATCGTCGCGCAGCCGCATGTTGATCGCGGTGAGCGCCGGCTCGTCGACGCGCTTGATGGCGCCGTCGACGAATTTGAGCACCGGATAGGTCGCGTGTTCGAGCCGGTGATCGTCGTCGATCTTGGTCTCCTGGAAGCGGCCCTTGAGCCCGGCGGTAAAGGTGTTCGCCGCATTGGTCGAGACCTCCGAGCCGAACAGATCGAGCGAGAGCGTGTAATGCAGATTGAGCTTTTTCTGCATCGTCGGCAGGTCGATGACGCCGAGCGCGCGCACCTTCTCGATGTCGTTCGGGTCTTCGATGCCGGCCGCCTTCATCGCCTCGCAGGTGCGCTGGATGGCGCGCCCCACGCCGGTCTCGCCGACGAACATGTGGTGCGCCTCCTCGGTCAGCATGAAACGGCAGGTGCGCGACAGCGGATCGAAGCCCGATTGCGCCAGGCTTTCGAGCTGCATCTTGCCGTCACGGTCGGTGAAGAAAGTGAACATGTGGAATGACAGCCAGTCCGGCGTCGCTTCGTTGAAGGCGCCGAGCATGCGTGGCTTGTCGGCGTCGCCGGAGCGGCGCTGCAACAGCGCGGCGGCTTCCTCGCGGCCGTCGCGGCCGAAATATTTCTGCAGCAAATACACCATCGCCCACAGGTGGCGGCCTTCCTCGACATTGACCTGGAACACGTTGCGCAGGTCGTAGAGCGACGGCGCAGTGTTGCCGAGATGGCGCTGCTGCTCGACCGAGGCCGGCTCGGTGTCGCCCTGGATGACGATCAGGCGGCGCAGCATGGCGCGGTATTCGCCGGGAATCTCCTGCCACGCCGGCTCGCCGCAATGGCGGCCGAACGGGATTGTGCGGCCCTCCTCCTTGGGCGCCAGTAGAATGCCCCAGCGGTAATCGGGCATTTTGACGTAATCGAATTTCGCCCAGCCCTTCGGATCGACCGACACCGCGGTGCGCAGGTAAACGAGCGCCTGCTGAAAGCCTTCCGGCCCCATATCCATCCACCAGTCGATATAGCCGGGATGCCAGCTTTCGAGCGCGCGCAATACTTGCCGGTCTTCGGCGAGATTGACGTTGTTCGGGATCTTGGTGGTGTAATCGACGTTCTCGATATTCATGACTTTCCTCGTCATTGTGCGCCGCTCGTCTCGCCTGTCATGCCCGCGAAGGCGGGCATCCGGTAATCGCCGCGGACGCGAGCAGTACTGGATCATCCGCTTTCGCGGATGATGACAATCCGCGTGTTCCGCTTGCTGACGGCAAACTCACGCTCTCCTGGTATCGAATACCGGCTTCTGGCCGGTGCCGTAGCGTTTGAGCGCGCCTTCCTCGCCGATCGCGTTGGGGCGCTGGAAAATCCAGTTCTGCCACGCGGTCAGCCGCGCGAAGATTTTCGATTCCATCGTCTCCGGCCCGGCAAAGCGCAGATTGGCTTCGAGGCCGGTCAGCGCGTCGGGCGAGAAACTTGAGCGCTCTTCAAGAAACACACGCACCTCGTCGTCCCAATCGATGTCGTCGGGCGCAAATGTGATGAGGCCGAGTTTCTGCGCGCGCACGGCATCGAGCATCCGGTCGCGCTCGGCCTTTGCAGCGTCCAGATCCGCGGGGTTTGCCAGGAACCGGGATTGGAGCCGCGTCAGCCCGTTTGCCATCGGATAGGCGCCGAAATTCACGTCGGCGAGCGTGAGCGTTGCCGCTGGCTTATTGTCGCCGTCGCGCTCCCTCCCTAACCCTCGCCCACTTGCAGGGGGGGTGGCGGCCAGCATGTAGGAGCGGTCGCTGGCCAAGGGCAGTTCGGCCAGCGTGCCGGCGAAGCACGAGCCCGGCTCGATCAGCGTGACCAGCGAGCGCGAGGTGAGGTCGACGCGCTTGAGCACGCGTTTCCACAACAGCCGGATTTCGCGGGCGAGCCAGTGGTCCTTGTTGGTATCGAGGAATCGGTCATAGGCGAGAACTTGACCGGCGTCGCCGGACGATTTGAAGACGATCGCCGCGACATCGAGCTCGTTGAGCCGGATATGCAGGATGGCATCGTCGAGTTCGCGGGCAAGTGCGAGCGGCCAAAAGTTCGCGCCGAGCACGAGCATGTCCGCAGTCGAAGCGGGCGGCGGCGCAGTGGGGCCGCGCAAGGTCACAGTGGCGATGCGCTCGCTGCGCTGGAACTCGACCGCGACTGCGCCATATTCCACGGCGTCCGCGGCGAAGGCGCGCGACAGCGGGCTCAGCTTGATGCCGGCGCCCGCGCCATTGCGTTGCGACTTCGCCGCGAACTCCTTGGCGCGCGCGGCAACGGCCTCGTCGAATTTCGAGCCCGCCACCACATCGTCGACGAGCCGCCACTCGACCGCGCGCTTGCCTTTGACGCCTTCCTCGGTGGTGCAAAACACGTCGGCATGGTCGCGGCGCACCTTGCGCTTGTCGGCAACGCGCGTGAGCCCGCCGGTGCCGGGCAACACCGCAAGCAGCGGCAATTCCGGCAGCGACACCGCCGCGGCGCCGTCGTCGATCAGCATGATGTAATCGGTGGCAAGCGCGAGCTCGTAGCCGCCGCCGGCTGCGGTGCCGTTGATGGCGCAAATCGATTGAATCCCGGAATGCTCGCTTAAGTCCTCAATGCCGTTGCGCGTCTCGTTGGTGAACTTGCAGAAATTGACTTTATGGGCGTGGCTGGCGCCGGCGAGCATGCGGATATTGGCGCCGGCGGAAAACACCCGCGGCTTCGCCGACCGCAACACGACAACGCGCACGGCGGGATGCTCGAAGCGCAGCCGTTCCAACGCGTCGGCAAGCTCGATATCGACGCCGAGATCGTAGGAATTGAGTTTCAGATCGTAGCCTTCGAACAACGCACCTTTTTCGTCGACGTCCAGCGTCAGCGTCGCCACCGCGCCGTCGACCGCGAGCCGCCAGTGGCGATAGCGCGCCGGTTCGGTCTGGAAGTCGATCCGCGTTTGCCCATTTGCCAGCGGGCGCGGCACTGCATGATCGGCGTCGCCCATATCCGTCGTCTCGGCTCTGATCTCAATAGTGTATTATAATGCATGCCTGCAGTGAGGTCGCCGCATATGTGCATTATAATTCATAAGGCGGCAAGCCCGGAATCGGCCGGCCGTTGCCCTTCGCGGTGGTCGCGCAACAGCCGATCGATGAAGCCGGTGACGGCCGCGAGCGTCAGTTCCGGGGCTTCGCGCTGCGGCACATGGCGGATGCCGGGGAGCAAAAGCGTTTCGACCGGACAGAAGCACTCCCGTTGCGCCGCTTCGATTTGCTTGAGCGTGCCGAATTGATCGTCCTCGCCCTGCACGATAAGAATCGGCACGCGGATGTAACCGAGCGCATCGGTGATGTCCCACTTGCGCATATCCGGATCGAGCCACGGCTCGTTCCAGGAGCGGAAGGCGCAATCGACGTCGGCGTGCCAGGGCTTGAGCTTCTCGCGCAGCCCCCCGGTTTCGAAAGACTTGCGCGCCCGGCGAATCTCGGCGAGGCCAATCTCCTCGGTGAAAAAATGCGGCGCCAGCAGCAGGAGACCGCGCACGCGGTGGTCCTGCACGCTGCCGGCATAGATCGTCGCGATCGAGGCGCCGTCGCTATGGCCGAGCAAAAGGCCGCGTTGGAATCCGATTATCGCAAGGACGCGCGGCAGCACCTCGCAGGCTTCTTCCGCCATGAACGAAGTCGAACGCGGTAGTGCGCCTGGGCTCGACCGGCCGTAACCGGCGCGCGAATAGACGAACACGCCGGCACCGGTCGCGGCGGCAATCCGATCGGGAAACGATCCCCAGGACGCAGCGCTGCCGAGACCCTCGTGCAGCATCACGATGGTCGGAGCCGCCTCGGGCCGCGGTCCGATCATGCGGTATTCGAGGCGCAGCGGCGGCAGATCGAGAAAGCCCGCGATATCGAGAAAGCCCGCGATATCGAGAAAGCCCTTGTCGGCAAGCGTCACGGCTATTCGCTTTTACTTCATCCCCGCAAGCGGGGAGAAGGAGATGGGGCGTCGAGCCATGGCGTCACGACTCGGAGAAGATCCGCAAAACTCTGCTCCAGCGCGGCGCCGGAGGTGTCGACCTCGGCCTCGGCGCGGGCATAATCGGCGCGGCGCGCTTCGAGGATCGCGACCAGATCGGCCATCGCGCCTTTAGGATTGGCCTCGCGGTTCTGCGCCATCGGGCGGAAATCGCCCTGCGCCATCACCCGGCTCATGTGATCTTCCGGCCGCGCCTTGATCCAGATCGTGTGGCTGCGGCGAAGCAGCCGCGTATAGGTCTCGGGGTCCGCGACGATGCCGCCGGCGGTGGTGATGACCGCGGCTTCATGGCTGGCGATGACACGGTCGAGCGCGCTGCGCTCATGGCGGCGGAACGTGGCGGTGCCGGCCATCTCGATCAGGTCGGGAATGCTGGCGCCGTAATCCGCCTCGACGACGCGGTCGAGCTCGACGAATGGCCAGCCGAGCTGCTGGGCGAGCATCCGTCCGAGCGTCGATTTGCCGGCGCCGCGCAGGCCGACGAGCGCGATGCGCCGCGCCCGGTCGGCGCCGGCGTGATCAACGCGTGCCCCGATCAGCTTGGCGAGCTCCGGCAATTCGCTTTCGGGCAGCTGCGCTACGAGATCGAGCACGGCGCCGAGAGCGGCGGGGCGAGCGCCGGTTGCCGGCAACAAGGCGGCGGCAGGCAGATCGAGCGCTTGCGCGATGGCGCGCAGCACGCTCGCCGACGGGTTGCCGGCGCCGCTTTCGATCTGCGCCAGATAACGCTCGGAGGTTGTCGAGGCTTGCGCCAATTGGCGGCGCGTCATGCCGCGCTTGGCGCGATGGCGGCGCACCTCGCTACCGATGGCGGCAAGAAACGCCACTGCCGTGGCGGCGCCGGCCGCAGCAGGTGCAGATTTTCGAAGCGCCTTCGGTTTTAGCGTCGGCACGATGCGGGAACGTCCCATGCACTATAATTCATGTCGTATAATGCATAAGACACACCTGAGTGACAAGCGCAAAAGCCTGGGCCGAATGCGCCCTAACCAAAAATTCTTCGCCAACCGCTGTTTTCCTGCTCGGCATGAGGCTCGATCTCCTCGACGGCGTCAGTCCCCGGGTCGTCGGGGGCGTGCACGAGCGGTATGATCGGCCGCGGTTTTGGGTCCAGGTTGAGTTCCGGCTTGATGTCCAATTTGGGTTCCGGCTCGGATTGCGCCGGTTCGCTGCGATACGCTGAAACGGCCTCCGCGCTTGGTGGCGGCGGGGCGGGCTCGTGCGATGGTACGGCCGCAATTTCGACAGGCGCAGCCGGCGGCGGCTCGGGCTCGATCACTGGCGCGCTCGTAAGCCCGGTGACCGGAACGCGCCATTCGAGGGCGTCGAGCCGTCCGGTTACCGGCGAAGCCGGCAGCCAATGATCGGAGACATGGCCGTCGGCGGTCCAGGCCGGATCGGGCGCGTGGACCGCGCGCGCCAGCCATTCGCGGGCGCGGCCTTCGTCGTTACGCTCGGTGCGCTCGAGTTCGGCCATCAGCAAGGCGATGCGTTTGGTCGGCGCGGCGAGGTACGGCTCGAGCGCGGCGCGCGCCTTGGCGAATTCCTGTGCATTGAGCGCGGCGCGCGCGATCGCCAGCGCGCCTTCGACATGGCCGGGCACTCGCTGCGCCAGCGCCTCGATCCGTTTCAGCCGGTCGCGCGCGGACTCGCCGGAGCGCAGTTCGCTATAGGCTTGCGCCAATTCGGGATGCGGGTTGGCGCGCCAGGCCTTGTCGATGATGCGGCCCGCTTTGCGTAACTGGCCGCCCTCGGCGAGGAGCCGCGCCGCGAGCGACGCCGCCGGCACCAAAGTCGGCGCCAGCTTCTGCGCTTCAAGCGCCATGGCTTTGGCGCTGTCGCGATCGGTGTTTTCCAGGGCATGGGCGCGCGCGGTGAGCAGCACGGCGCGGTGCCGGCGATAGACTTCCTTGACCAGCGTGCGCGCGTTGGCCTCAAGCAAAGCCAGCGCTCCGGCCCAGTCGCCGTCCTTGCAGCGCGCCTCCAGCACGGCCCGGCTGGCCCAGCCGAGCGAGGGCGCGGTGCGGGCGGCTTCCTCCGCATAAGCACGCGCGCTCACGGCGTCGTTGCGGCGATGCGCCTCGATGTAAAGGCCGTGCAGGCCGAGCGGCTTGGTGTCGGTGCGGCCGGCCATGGTGCGGAAAGTTCGCTCGGCGCCGTCGCGGTCGCCGGCGAGCTGCGCCGACTGGGCGTTGAGAAGAAGCGCGAGCGGCTCGGTGGGCGCAAGCCGGTTGACCGCGGCGGCATGCTTTTGCGCGGCCGCGATGTCGCCGGCGCCGACCGCGATGAGCCCGTTGCTGACCGCCTCGTAAGCGCGCGCGCCGCGGCGATTGCGCAAATGCCGCGACAGCAACAGCGGCGAGCGCAGGATGGCGCGGATCAGGCTCCAGATCGCGACGAGCACCGCCAGCGCCGCCACCAGCGCCACACCGAGAACCAGCAGCGAAGTTTCGATGCGCAGCCCCTGCCAGACCATGACGACGTCGCCCGGCCTGTCGGCGAGCCAGGCCACGCCAAGCGCCAGCGCGCCGATGACGATGAGGAAGAGGACGATACGGATCATTGCGAAGCCGGCTTGCTCAAGCCCGCCAGCGCCGCGGCGGCGATCTGCCGCGCCGCTGCCCGCGCCGCCTCCCGCGCTTTCGCTTTCGCTATCCAGTCGGCGGCGAGCGGCTTTGCGGAATCCGGCAGCGCGTCGATGTCAGCCAGCGCTGCGGCAATATCGGCGCGCGCGGCGTCGACCTCGATCCGCGCGACGACTGCGGACGGCTCGTTTCCTGCCGGCGCCTCGACCGGCGTGATACGCACCAGTTGCTGCGCGTGCGCTTCCAGGCGTCCGAGAAATGTCGACTCGTCGGATGACGGCTCCGCAGCGCGCTGCAAGTCCGGCGTCAAAGCCACCAGCTGGTGCGCGAGCGCGGCGGCGCTCGGCACGCCATTGGCGGCGAACGGCGCAAGCGGCGCGAAGGCGTCCTGAGCAACGCCAAACGATTGCACCGCTGCGAGCTCGGCCGGGTACGGCGCGCCACGCTCGACCGCGGCGCGCAGCACCTCGGCGGCGATGGTCAAGCGCGCGGCCTGGTCGTCGGCGCCCTGGGCGGGGCGGGCGGCGTTTTCGGACAGCGTTTTCACCGCCTTTTCCAGCGCCGCGATCCGGCCACCCAGCGCGTCGAGATCGCTCTGCTGGACGCTTGTCCGGCTTGCCGCCTGATTGGCGGCCTGGGTTGCGGCCTGGGCTGCGTCGGCGGCTTTGGCCGCACTTTGACTTGTCGCGGCGACGGCATCGACACGGCGGTTCAGTGCCGCGAGCGAATCGGTAAGCGCCTTGGTTTGCGCTTCCGCCGCCGCCACGCGGTTAGCCAGCGCCGGCTGGTTGCGTTGCGCCTGGATGGTGCGTTCGATCTTGTCCAGGCGTGCCGACACGTTTTGCTCGGCATTGGATGCAGGCCGCGGCGCCGCGGCAGTTTCCGGCGCTGTCGCCGCACCCGAAAGCGCAGCCTGACGTGACGGCACGACGCCCGCGAACCAAAGTCCGGCAGCGATCGCGGCCATCGCCGCGGCGCCAACGATCCCGCTCACGGCATAGGACGCCACGCGGCCGGCGGCAGCGGCGTTCGGCAGCGGGTCCGATGGTGTCGGACCGGAGGATTTCGGAGGAGGCGTATCGGCCGGACCGCCCCCGCCTGATTGCGCCGTCACGGCCGGGTCGTCGACTTCCGTCGCCTTGAGTTCGATGGTCGGCGGCCGCCGGCCTGGATTGGTGTCAGGCTCGCTCGTCATATTGTCCTCAAAGCGAGTGCGACATGGCCGCCGGATCAAGGCTTGGTCACAGAATCACGGCCTGCGATCACGGACGCTAGCTTGCCTCGCACGCGCCTGCCTTGGCTTAATATGGGGTGGCGGCAGCGGCAACATGCCGAACCAACCCTAACAACGCGGCAATATCGCACATGTTCAGCCGCACAGCGCGATCAATCCGGCTTCGTCCGGGTGCGCCGCGATGCTGACCTTGACGGCGCCGGCCTGGGTGAGCGGCTGGGCTACTCCGGCGGACAGACAATAATGCACCGGCTTTGTCAGCGCGGCTTCGAGCAGGCCGCAATTGCGTGCGGCTGTCAGGAATCCCTCGGCGCTCCGGCGCGAGAAGTGCAAGACGCCGTCGAGCGCGCCGGTCAGCGCTGCGATGGCTGGGGCCGGCAGCGTTTCCGCGACCGCAAAGCGATAGACCTCGACCGTATCCACGACAAAATTCTTCGCGCGCAGTGCGCCCGCGAGATCGCCGGCGCGTTCCTCGCCGGCGAGATAGAGGAGACGCGCCGGCGGCTTTAAACGCGCGGCGACGAGGTTGACGAGGTCGTCGACATTGCCGCCGGCTGAACTGACGTTCGTAAAGTCGATCTCGCGCGCCGCTTGTGCGGTCCGTTCGCCCACCGCGAAAATAGGCAGATCGCGGCATCCATCGTGCCGTGCAAAACCGGCCATAGCCCCCAGCGCGTTGCTGCTGGTGAGCAAAATCGCTTCCCAAGGGCCGGCGTCGGGGTCGACTTCGGAGCCGATCTGAATGCCGAAAAGCGGCGCGACGATCGCTTCGTGGCCGCGGGCTTGCAACGCGAGTGCGGTGCGCACGGCGTCGGGCTGGGAGCGCGTGACCAGGAGGCGCACCGCTCAAGTCCGCTCGAAAAAGCCGGGACCGGCCCGCGCTTTGAGTTCGCGGCCGGCGTCGGCGCCGAGCGCTGCGGCGTCGGGGCGGGTGCCCTCGCGCGAAACCTCCAGCGCTTCGCTGCCGTCGGTCTTGGCGATCAGGCCGCGAAAGCGGACCACGTCGCCGGCGAGCCGCGCATGGCCGGCAATCGGCGTGCGGCAGGAACCGTCGAGCACGGCAAGAAAGGCGCGCTCGGCCGCAAGCGCGGTTGCGGTGTCGGGATCGTCGATGGCGGCTACGAGCGCCCGGGTCTTGCTATCGTCCGCGCGTGTTTCGATGCCGATTGCGCCCTGGCCGACCGCCGGGAGGAACTCGTCGAGGTCGAATACGGCAGTCGCCGCCGCCATAAGCCCGAGCCGCTTCAAGCCCGCGACCGCAAGTACGGTGCCGTCGCATTCGCCGCTTTCAAGTTTGCGCAGCCGCGTCTCGACATTGCCGCGCAGCGGCGTGATCGCGAGATCCGGCCGCAAATGCTTGAGCAAAGCCTGCCGCCGCAGCGAGGCGGTGCCGACGACGGCGCCGTGCGGCAGTTCGCGCAGGCTATCGGCCTTGCGGCTGATAAAGGCGTCGCGTGCGTCCTCGCGCGGCAGAAATGCCGAGAGCACCAAGCCGGGCGGCAGGAGTGTCGGCATATCCTTTGACGAATGCACGGCGAGATCGATTGCGCCGGAGACCAGCGCCTCCTCGATTTCCTTGGTGAAGAGGCCCTTGCCGCCGGCCTCGGCGAGCGGCCGGTCCCCGATCAGGTCGCCCGTGGTGCGGATGGTCTTGATCTCGATCCGCTCGGGTGCGAAGCCGCACGCCTTGGCAAGGCGGTTCGCCACCTCGCGCGCTTGGGCCAGCGCCAGCGGCGAGCCGCGCGAGCCGATGCGCAGGATGGACGTTGCGGTCGAAGATTGAGCCATCAGGGGCATATAATACACCGATGATCATCCTTGGCATCGAGACAACCTGCGACGAGACGGCGGCGGCCGTGGTCAGTCGGACCGCGGACGGCCGCGGCCAGATCCTGTCCAATGTCGTGCTGTCGCAAATCAGCGAGCACGCCGAATTCGGCGGCGTGGTGCCGGAGATCGCCGCCCGCGCCCATGTCGAGGCGCTCGATCACATCGTCGCCAAGGCCATGGCCGAGGCCAAAGTCTCCTTCGCCAGCCTCGACGGCGTCGCCGCTGCCGCCGGGCCGGGCCTGATCGGTGGCGTCATCGTCGGGTTGACGACGGCCAAGGCCATCGCGCTTGCCCACGACAAGCCGCTCATGGCCGTCAATCATCTCGAAGCACACGCGCTCACCGCGCGGCTCACCGATGCGACGCCGTTTCCGTTTTGCCTGTTTCTCGCCTCCGGCGGCCACACCCAAATTCTCGGCGTCCGCGGCGTCGGCGACTATCTGCGGCTTGGCGGCACCGTCGACGACGCGATCGGCGAAGCCTTCGACAAGACGGCAAAACTGCTCGGGCTCGGTTATCCCGGCGGCCCGCTGGTCGAGAAAGAAGCCGCGCGCGGCGACCCCGCCCGCTTTGCGCTGCCGCGGCCGATGAGCGGCCGCCGCGACGCCGATTTCTCCTTGTCGGGATTGAAGACGGCGTTGCGGCTCGAAGCGCAGAAAATTGCGCCGCTGAGCGATCAGGACGTCGCCGATCTGTGTGCCTCGTTCCAGCAGGCGGTGGTCGATGTGGTCAAGGACCGGCTGCGCTCGGGCTTGCGCATGTTCCGTCTGCGCGTCGGTGCGCCGAGCGCGCTGGTCTGCGCCGGCGGCGTTGCCGCCAATCAAGCGATCCGCAAGGTGCTGCACCGGGTCGCCTTCGAAATCGGCGCAGAGCTCGTCGCGCCGCCGCCGGCGCTGTGCACCGATAACGGCGCCATGATCGCCTGGGCCGGCGCCGAGCGCTTGGCGCTGGGCTTGACCGACCCGCTCGATTTTGCGCCGCGCGCACGCTGGCCGCTGGATGAGGTGGCGAAACTGGCGGCGCGTTAAGCCGCCACCTTGGTCATTCCGGATTGTCGCGAAGCGCGCGGGCCTTGCCCGTGCCCGCAATGACGCTACTGCTCGAACCGCTCGATGAACCAACGCAGCACGCGCATCCAGATTTCGTCCTTGCCGACGACGTCTTCGATGCCGTGTTCGAGATTGGGATTGTCGTTGACTTCCATGACGACGATGCCGTTGTCGGTCTGCTTGAGGTCGACGCCGTAGAAGCCGTCGCCGATCGGGCGCGCCGCGCGGACCGCGATGTCGATCACCTCCGTCGGCGCCTGATCGAGATCGAAGGCGCGGAAGCCGCCTTCGTGCGAAGTGCCGTCGGGGCGGTATTTCACCACCTGCCAATGGCCCCGCGCCATGCGGTATTGGCATACGAATAATGGCTCGCCGGCCAGCACCCCGACGCGCCAGTCGAAATCGGTCGGCAGAAATTTCTGCGCCAAAAGCAGGTCGGTTTCCTCGAATAATTCGTCGCTGATGCGCTTGAATTCGGCCACCGCCTCGATCTTGTGCACGCCGCGCGAGAACGATCCGTCCGGGATTTTCACTACCAGCGGCAGGCCGAGCTCGTCGATCACCTTGGCGGGGTCGGTGTCCTCGCTGATGATGATGGTCGGCGGCGTCGGCACCTGGTTTTGCTGCAACAGCTCCATCAGGAAGACCTTGTTGGTGCAGCGGATCATCGAGATCGGGTCGTCGATGACCGGCATGCCTTCCTGCCAGGCGCGCCGGGCGAAACGATAGGTATGATTGTCGATCGAGGTGGTCTCGCGGATGAACAGGCCGTCGAATTCGGCAAGCTCGGCCAACTGCCGCTTGGTGATCGGCTCGACGTCGACCGACAGTTTCTCGGCGATGCGGACAAAATGCTTGATCGAGTTCGGCGACGACGGCGCGGTTTTCTCGCTTTCGTTCGGATCGTACAGCACGGCGAGGTCGTATTTGGCGACCGAACGCGCCTTGGGGTCGCGCCACTCCCGCTTGGTATGGTTGTGCAGCGACTCGCGGAAAAATTCCCCCTCGCCGTTGGCGAGCCGCGTGATGTTGCGCGGGCGGATGCGATCGATCGACAGCCGGGCGCCCGGCTCGACGATCACTTCGAGCGCCGGGCAGCGGAACCAGTCGAACAACAGCCGGCCGAACGGCTCGAAGCGCTCGTCGCGCGCCAGCCCGAAACAGACCAGCAGCTTGAATTCGCCGTCCGGCTGGAAATCGGCGCGGCGGGCGCAGCGGTTGAGCTCTTCCTCAAGATCCGGCAGCGAATGCTCGTAGAGTTTCTGCTCGCGCAGCTCCAGCATGGTCTCGACGGTCGGCACCACCCTGTGGCCGCGCGCCTCGGCGAGCAGCGAAGCGTAATAGCCCTTCGACTGGTAGGCATAGGAGCGGGCAAGATTGACGAGCTTGGGGCGCGCCATGTCGAATAGGCGAGGCCGCGCGAGGTACTCGCTGGTCGTGATGACCTTGTGCGGGGTCTCCGCATTGGGCAGGTCGCGAGGCTGGTCGACGAGGATGACCCAGCCGGTCATGGGCGGGTCCCCTTCCAGTCGATGCCACTGTGTAAAACTTGGCCGATCATGCTTTCGAAGTCAGGCACGGCGCGATTCGTCATAGCCGGAATCGAAACGATTGGCGACTGCGCCGGCCGCGATGTCCACCATGAAAGCCGATTCGCGCTTCGGAGTCAGGCGGGTCCAGGCAGTTCTATGACGGCGACCCGCGAGTAAGCGGCTTTTCGAAACGGAGCGCGTCGCCGCCATCGTCATAATAGCGGCGATGCCGGCCGAACAGCCGGTAACCCGATTTCTCGTAGCGGGCAATGGCGCGGCTGTTGTGGTCGTGGACTTCGAGCCGCATCGCCTGGCGCCCTCGGCGCTGCGCCGCCCGTTCCGCGGCGGCGAGCAGCAGCATGCCGACGCCGCGCCGGCCGATATGCGGGGCGACCGCAATCGAATAAAGCCGGGCGCGCGCGGAACGCGGCGGATAGTGCACGAGCACATAGCCGGCGAGCGTGCCGGCCACTTCGCCGACCAGGAGGGTTGCGCTCTTGGCGGCGAGAAAGCGGCGAAAGCTGCGCCGCGACAGGATATCGGCGGTGAAGACCGCTTGCTCGATCGCGATCAGCGCATCGAGATCGCTCAGCCGGCCGCGGCGGAGTTTTGCGGCTAGCGGTCGCTGCGGTCTCGTCACGGCGTGCGTCCCTGTCTCTGTCCGATCCGGGAGATCATGGTTTGAAGCCGCTCCCCGGTCACTTTGCAATATGGCGATGCCGGGGATTATGAAGTCTGGGTTCGCACCCTGGCAGCGCCTCGAAATGACGATTCAATGATCGACACCGGCCCGCTCTTCGTTTCGTCGGGCGATCTGATTGCCGACCGCCGCTACAAGGCGGCGGTCGAGCTGGCGTCACGCGGCGATCTTCCCGCCGCCGCCGACATCCTGGCGCAAACGGTGGAGCTTGCGCCGGATTTCGCCACCGCATGGTTCGCGCTCGGCGCCATCCGCGACCGGCTCGGCGACCGCGATGGCGCCGTCGCGGCATTCGCGCGCGCCCGCGATGCCGACCCCGCGGATTATCATGGCGCGCGGCTGCAAATGGCGCGGCTCGGCGCCGGCGAAGCCACCCCCGCCATGACCGAAACCTATATACGCCGGCTGTTCGACCAATATTCCGGCCGCTATGACACCGCGCTGACCGAGCATCTTAACTATCGCGGCCCGGTAATCCTGCTCGACGCGGTCGAATCCGCGATGCACGCGGCCGGACGGCCGATGCGCTTTGGCGCAATGCTCGATCTCGGCTGCGGCACCGGGCTCGCCGGCGCTGCCTTCCGCCCCTTTGTCGATCGGCTGGTCGGGATCGATCTTTCGCCGGGCATGATCGCGCAGGCGGCGACCAAGGGATTGTACGATCGGCTGGTGACTGCCGATCTCGCGGGCTTTGTTGCCGCCGAAGCCGCCGCCGGAAAATATCACCTTGCCGTCGCCGCCGACGTATTCGTTTACATCAACGATCTCGCGCCGATCGTCAGGGCGATCGCGCCCATTCTCGCGCCGAATGGCATTCTTGCCTTTACGGTGGAAACCCATTCCGGCGCCGGTGCAAAGCTATTGCCGACACTGCGCTTCGCTTATGGCGCCGACTATTTGCGCGCGGCGATTGCCGGCGCGGGGCTGACGCTCGCCGCTATCGAGGAGGTGTCGATCCGCACCGAGAACGGCGCGCCGGTGCGAGGCCTCGTTGTCGTGGCATCCGCAGCGGCCGCACTGACATGACGCAGGCTCTCCAGCCCGGGGTCCGGCGACTGGTCCAGCATGTCGCCGCACTCTATCGATACGCCTTGGCGCGGCTAAGTTTGGGGACGTGACTCTGCTCGAGAGAATCTCACCGCTTCCGGACCGTTTCGCGCGCTGGTTCGCCAGCCGCGGCTGGACACCGCGCGGACACCAGTTGGAGCTTCTGGCCAAGGCACAGACCGGCCGCTCGGTCTTGCTGATCGCGCCGACCGGCGGCGGCAAGACGCTCGCCGGCTTTCTGCCGAGCCTGGTGGAGTTGAGCGGCCTTAACGCGCTTTCCGCCGCGGGCTCCAGCGCGGGCGGAGGGAAGAGACTTATCTCGCTAGGCCGCGCTGTGCGGCGCGACGGCGGGCTTCATACGCTCTACATCTCCCCGCTGAAGGCGCTTGCGGTCGACATTGTGCGCAATCTGGAGGCGCCGGTTGCGGAAATGCGGCTGCCGATCCGCGTCGAGACCCGCACCGGCGACACGCCGACATCGAAGCGCCAGCGCCAGCGTCGCGATCCGCCGGATATTCTGCTGACGACGCCGGAGCAATTGGCGCTGCTGCTGGCCTCCGCCGATGCGCCCTATCTGTTCGGCTCGCTCAAGCGTGTCATCCTCGACGAACTGCATGCGCTGGTGACGTCAAAGCGCGGCGATCTCCTCTCGCTCGGGCTGGCGCGGCTGTCCCGTCTTGCGCCGGGTCTGACAAGCATCGGGCTTTCGGCGACCGTCGCCGAACCCGACGACCTTTGCCGGTTCATGGCGCCGCAGCGCGATGGTCAGGCGCGCGCCGATCTCATTGTCGCGGCGGCTGGCGCCGCGCCGAGCGTCACGATGCTCGACAGCGACGAGCGACTGCCCTGGGCCGGTCATTCGGCGCGCTATGCGCTCGGCGAGCTCTATTCGCTGATTAAGGCGCATCGCACCACGCTCGTTTTCGTCAATACGCGCAGCCAAGCCGAAGGCATTTTCCAGGATCTCTGGCACCGCAACGAGGATAACCTCGCCATCGCGCTGCATCACGGCTCGCTCGACGTGGCGCAGCGGCGCAAGGTCGAAGACGCGATGGCGAGCGGGCGGCTGCGCGCGGTCGTGTGCACCTCCTCGCTCGATCTCGGCGTCGATTGGGGCGATGTCGATCTTGTCGTCAATGTCGGTGCGCCGAAGGGGGCATCGCGGCTCCTGCAGCGCATCGGCCGCGCCAATCACCGCATGGACGAACCGTCGAAGGGCGTGCTCGTTCCGGCAAACCGCTTTGAGGTTCTCGAATGTCGTGCCGCGCTCGATGCCATCGCGGCGAATGCGCAGGACACGCCGGCCTCGCGCATCGGCGCGCTCGACGTGCTCGCCCAGCACGTCCTCGGCTGCGCCTGCGGCGAGCCGTTCCTGAGCGATGATCTATACGCCGAGGTTACGCTGGCCGCGCCGTATGCGGCGCTGACCCGCGCCGATTTCGATGCCGTCGTCGATTTCGTGGCGACCGGCGGCTATGCGCTCACGACCTACGAGCGTTTCGCGCGGATCAGGCAGAGTAACGACGGACGCTGGCGCATCGCCCATCCCAATGTGGCGCAACGCTACCGGCTCAACGTCGGCACCATTGTCGAAGCCAACATGCTGAAGGTGCGGCTGGTTCGCTCGCGTGCCTCGAAAATCATTCCGCGCGGCGGACGCCTGCTCGGCGAGGTCGAGGAATATTTCGTCGAAACCATGGTGCCGGGCGACACGTTCGTATTCTCTGGCGAAATTCTCAAATACGAGGCGATCGTCGAGGACGAAGTCTATGTGTCGCGTTCGGCGGCCGAACATCCCAAAGTGCCGGCCTACGAGGGCGGCAAATTCCCGCTCTCGACCTATCTCGCCGACCGCGTGCGCGGCATCATTTCCGATCCGCACGCCTGGCGGCAACTGCCGACGCAAGTGTGCGAGTGGCTCGAAATCCAACAACGGCGCTCGCAAATGCCGGGTCGCCGCGAACTTTTGGTGGAAACCTTCCCGCGCGCCAACAAGCATTATCTGGTCTGCTATCCGTTCGAGGGAAGGTTGGCCCATCAGACGCTCGGCATGCTGCTGACGCGCCGCCTCGAACGCGCGCGATTAAAGCCTTTGGGTTTCGTCGCCAACGAATATGCGCTGGCGGTCTGGGGCATCGGCGATGTCGCGACGCGCATCGCGCAGGGCGAGCTTTCGCTCGCCGCGTTGTTCGACCAGGACATGCTAGGCGACGACCTGGAAGCCTGGCTCGCCGAATCGGCGCTGATGAAGCGCACGTTTCGCAATTGCGCGATCATTGCCGGACTGATCGAGCGGCGCTTTCCCGGCCAGGAGAAATCGCGCCGGCAGGTCACGATCTCGACCGATCTCGTTTACGATGTGCTGCGCAGACATCAATCCGACCACGTGCTGCTGCGCGCCGCGCGGGCCGATGCCGCCACCGGCTTGCTCGACGTGCGCCGGCTCGGCGAAATGCTGTCCCGCATCAAGGGCCGAATCGTCCATAAGGCGTTGGACCACGTTTCGCCGCTGGCGGTTCCGGTGATGCTGGAAATCGGGCGCGAGGCGGTTTACGGCGAAGCGGCCGATGCGCTTCTCGCCGAGACCGAGGCCGAATTGGTGAAGGAGGCGATGCAGTGAGGAAATTACGGCGTGAAACTCCTGCCTCGCAGCTTGCGCGGCGAACTCCCTCCCCCCAAAGAGGAGGGGAACAGCGAGCGACGGTGGGAGAGATTCTCGTCGCCGGCGTCACGCTCGTCGCCGATCCGGTCGGCGCACTCTATTGGCCCGACGAAAAACTGCTGGCCGTCGCCGACTTGCATCTCGAAAAGGGTTCGGCCTTCGCCGCGCGTGGTGTGTTGCTGCCGCCCTACGACACGGCAACGACCTTGGCCCGGCTCGCCCGGCTCATCGCGCGTTACGGGCCACGTCTTGTCATCGCGCTCGGCGACAGTTTTCACGATGGCGGCGGTCCGGCGCGGATGGACGACATCGGCCGGGTGGCGCTCAAAGCGTTGCAACGCGGACGCGATTGGGTCTGGATCGCCGGCAATCACGATCCCGTTCCGGTGGAAAACATCGGCGGCCGGTTTGCCGATGTTTTGGCGCTCGGCGCGCTGACGTTTCGTCACCAGCCATTGCCGCAACCGAGCGAAGGCGAAATCGCCGGACATCTGCATCCGACGGCGCGGATCGCGCGGCGTGGACATGCGGTGAGCCGGCGCTGCTTTGCCAGCGACGGACGGCGGCTCGTGATGCCGGCCTTCGGCGCCTATGCCGGCGGGCTTAATGTGCGCGATTGCGCTATCGTATCGCTGTTCGCTGCGCTGTCGTTTACCGCGCACATGCTGGGCAACGGCCGGCTCTACGCTGTCCCGGCCGCGCGCTGTCTCGCCGATTGAGTTCTTAGTTGAGCTTGGATTGCAGCGCGATCGGCTTGGCGGCGATCGTCCGCGATCGCGCGGTTGCGGCATGCGCCGGCAGATCCCAGCCGCCCGGCGGCGCCTTGACGTTGACGGCGTCTTGCGGTTGTGGCTCGGCGGACCACTTCTGCACCGAAAGTTTCGCCGCCGCGAGCGACTGCGCATCGAGATGCGAGGCGACTTCGTCGCGCTTCTTGGCGGCGTCGCTGTCGCCCTTGCTGGCCGCCAGCGCGAACCACTCGTAGGATTCGGCGTAATTTTGCTCCACGCCGATGCCGCGCGCATAGAGGATGGCGAGATTGTACTGGCTGTCGGCAATGCCGTGATCGGCGGCTTTGCGGAACCATTGCGCGGCGGTACGATAGTCGGCCGAGCCATTGATGCCTTCGGCGTAGAGTACCGCGAGATTGTGCATCGCCTTGGCATTCCCCTTGGCGGCGGCGGCGGCGTAGAACTCGCGCGCCATTGCGAAGTCCTTTTTGACCACGATGCCCTTTTCATAGAAGGCGCCGAGACGGAATTGCGCCGGGGCCAGTCCTTGCTTGGCGGCGAGCTCGAACCAGCGCACCGCTTGCTCGTTGCTCGGTGTCACGCCATGGCCCTCGGCGAAACGTGTTGCGACCTCAAACTCCGCTGCGGCATCCCCGGCAGCGGCGGCGGCACGCAATTTGGGTCCGCCGATCGTGGCCGGAAGCTTATCGGCCACCATTGCTGGCGCTGACGCTACCGGAGCCTGTGGCGACGCGAAGCTCGCCGGCGGCTGTGCTCGGGGCGGCGGCGGCACGCGACGCGGCAGCGAGCCGGTTATGTCGGCCCAGTTCGGCAGCGACGATTGGCGTTGCGGGAGCGCCGACGGCGCTGCGGGAGCCGCGCCGGAAGAGCCGCCGGGCGCGGCGGTCGGCGGCGCGACGGGCATCGGGCTCGACGAGACGCCGGACGACATGACTCCGGACGACATGCTTGGCGCCGGGTCCGCAGCCAGATCAGGTGTTGTGCCGGGTGCCGTGTTGGACGATGCGCCGGGAACCGGTAGGACCAGAGGTCCCGATCGCGGGTCCGCCTTGGATGGATCCGCGTCCGGCAAGACCTTGGGTGGCGCCGTTTGTTGCGAGGGCGCGGCCGGCGTTGCGGCCGGGCCGTTGTTGGGAACGGTGCGGTCTTGGAACATGCGCAACGCGACGTGCAGGAAGCCGACGGCGACCAGCACGGCGCCGCCGGCAACAAGCAGCTTGCGCAGACGTGACGGCTGCTCCGGTAACATTGCGCGGATTGCCCTGCCGTTGCCGCGCGCTTGGCGTTCGGACGGCGCGGCGGCGGCTTGCGCCGCGCGTCGCGCCGCGGCAATGAAGTTCGCCTTCTCGACCGGCTCGGAAATGACCGCGGGCTTGGCGAAATCGGCGGCGGCCTCGGAAGCCGCGATGCGCTCGGCGGCCGACGGCATCGTGCGCGGACCGCTGGCGGAACCGGGCTCGAGCGGGTGATCGGGCGGCAGGTTCGGATCGATCGGCGGCCGCGGCGCGCTGACGCGCCGCGCTGCAATCTCGGCGGTCGCCGGCAGCGGTGGGGAAGCTGCCGCCGCGGTCGGCCTTGGCGGGGCTGCCGCGGCAGCCGGCAACGACTCGAACATTGGCACCGGCGACATTGGCACCGGCGACATGGGCACCGGCAATATGGGCACCGGCTTGGCTGCACGATCGGGTGCAGGTTCCAGCGCGGG
>Ga0102924_1000415_pt1 | contig 53425 bp, 46 predicted proteins | sample PaiPotPPM11metaG_FD_80116 | JGI IMG/M metagenome (GOLD analysis project Ga0102924, IMG submission 80116) | Iron sulfur acid spring bacterial and archeal communities from Banff, Canada, to study Microbial Dark Matter (Phase II) - Paint Pots PPM... ... | reverse complement strand
CGGCCTGATCCGGCGCCAGCCAGGCGTCCCCCGAAGCATCGAACTGCTCGTTGCCCCGGAACGCTTGCCCATCCTAAAATGACCGAAAATCAATCGGTCAAAACCTCTGTGACGAGATACTAGGGCGCTCTTAACAATCTCACGAACGACAAATGTCGGAGTGTAGTAGACGCCTCCTGCCTTTTTTACCTCTGGTTTTTCATCAACTACTATCGAACGCCCGCGGACTCGTATGGCTCGTCCTAAAAAGCGCTCGTAGACTTGGCCGAGAATATCAGCCGGAATTACTGAAAACGCGTAAGGACTTTTTGGCGGATATAAGTTGCTTATGATATCGCGCAGCGGTTGGTCATCTATCGATAAGCTGAGGGTAAGTTGATCGAGTGTCTCTTTAGCACCATCTCCTGGCCGAAAATGAAATAGGCCGGAGTTGTAGCGATCGTCGGCTTGTCGAAAGTAGTTTGCTAAGTTGGCGTATATTTTGGGGCTTTTGGAGATTGCTTCCAAGCGTCCGACTGCTTCAATTCCTCGGTCCTCGGCTATTCGCAGAAAGACAATACGGTCGATGGTCTTTTGGACGGCATCGTTCAGTTGATATGAATCCAACTTAGGATTATTTTTAAAGATAGCACGCGCAAGCCTATCTCGCCATCTTTCGATCTCGGCTAAGAAATCTTCGTCGACCGTGGCGGTTCCACGGCGCGGTTTGGCTTCGTTGGCGAAACGATCAAAACCTCCGCGGTTGATAGCTTCAAAGCTGAAGATGTCGACCAACTCTTGCCATCGAGTGGGGTATTGTTCGAATTCGACAATCAATATGCGTGCGGTCGACGCTTTGTCATTTCTTTCGGGTCTGATGCGGCAATCATAAACGGCCAGTGTTTCAAAATTTGTGAGGATCGATAGAGGAAGTTTCGCACTCCAGCCGTATCTCCTGAGTTGATACGCCGGTTCGGGATCGTCCGTGATATTGACTGCAGGCCTTTTGGCTTCGAGGAAAAATTTGCGCGTGCTGCCGATCTGAAACGAATAGTCCGGCGCTTTTGAACTTCCTCCGATTTTGATGTGATCTTCGTGAATAACGTGCTTGTACGCTTCCGCATAGCCCTGCTTGTTGCTTACGTCCCAACCGAGCAGCTCAAGCAGCGGGTCGACGAATTCGCGCCGTAGCTGCGTCTCGTTGTAATGTCCCGACCGGTAATCTGTACGATTATTGCGATAACGCTCAATTAGCTCGGGTAAAGTTGTGCCCGCGAGAGGTGTCATTTGCGGGTATTCCCCCACCGTCGCAACTTAGCTCTCAAGAATGGGTTTCCGTCAATTCGCGAGCATTCGTCGTTACGCGCGCACGTTCACGAACACCCCGTCGTGCTCCCACACGTATCGCACTTCAAGCACGTGCCGTTGCGCACCAGCGTGAAGTTCAAACACTCGGTGCACATCTCGCCGTCGTATCCCTTGGCCTTGGCTTCGGCGCGGCGTTCGGCGGCGACGGCTTTGGGGTCGGCCTTGGTCCACTGCATTTGCTCGAGCGCCTGCGTGGGCGAGAGTTTTTGCTCGGGCTCGCTCTTGAGCGCCGCGGAGCCGGAGATTTCGCCGCGCGGACCTGAGGTGGAAAACGCGGTCACGTTGCCGCCGGCCCCACCCCGTCCGCCTTCGCTCGCACTGCGAGCTTCGGAGGACGACCCTCCCCCTGTCGGGGAAGGCTCGGCACCGCCTTGCATCACCTTCAGACGGTCGGTGCGCGAGCGGGTCAGGCCCTTCGACACGTAGCGGCCTTCCGGCGCCGGACGGCCTTCCTCGACGCCCTTGCCGAGCGCGTCAAAGCCTTCGCCGGTCGGATCGACGTGGGCGAGGTCGAAGCGCTCCATGTAGGACACCGCGAGCTCGCGGAACACGTAGTCCAAAATCGAGGTGGAAAACTTGATCGAATCGTTGCCCTGCACCGGGCCGGACGGCTCGAAGCGCGTGAAGGTGAAAGCATCGACATATTCGTCGAGCGGCACGCCGTATTGCAGGCCGAGCGACACCGCGATGGCGAAGTTGTTCAAGAGCGAGCGCAGCGCCGCGCCCTCCTTGTGCATGTCGATGAAGATCTCGCCGAGCCGGCCGTCGTCGTATTCGCCGGTGCGCAGATAAACCTTGTGGCCGCCGACCACGGCCTTCTGGGTGTAGCCCTTGCGCCTATCGGGCATGCGCTCGCGCTCGCGCATCACGACAATGCGCTCGACGACCTTCTCGACGATCTTTTCCGACAGCGCGGCAGCCCGCGCCGCGGCCGGCTTGTCGATGAAGGCCTCGATAACGTCGTCGTCGTCTTCCTGGTCGGCGATGAGTTGCGATTGCAGCGGCTGCGAGAGTTTCGAACCGTCGCGATAGAGCGCGTTGGCTTTGAGCGCCAGCTTCCAGGACAGGATGTAGGCGTCCTTGCAATCCTGAACGGTCGCATCGTTCGGCATGTTGATGGTCTTGGAGATGGCGCCGGAGATAAATGGCTGCGCCGCCGCCAGCATGCGGATATGGCTGTCGACCGAGAGGTAGCGCTTGCCGGTGCGGCCGCACGGATTGGCGCAGTCGAACACGGCGTAATGCTCGGGCTTCAAGTGCGGCGCGCCTTCGACCGTCATGGCGCCGCAGACGTGGATGTTGGCCGCCTCGATCTCGCGCTTGGTGAAGCCGAGATGCGACAGCAGGTCGAAACTTGGAGCCGCCAAATCCTCGGCGTCAACGCCGAGTACGTCACGAAGTAAATCGACGCCCAGCGTCCACTTGTTGAAGGCGAACTTGATGTCGAAGGCGGTCGGCAGCGCCTTTTCAACCTTCTCGATCGCCTCAGGCGTAAATCCCTTGGCCTTGAGTGTCGTGTGGTTGATCGCGGGGGCCTGGCCCATCGAGCCATGGCCGACGGCATAGACCTCGATCTCGGCGATCTCGCTGTCGCGATAGCCGAGCACGCGCAGCGCTTCCGGCACCGCGCGGTTGATGATCTTGAAGTAGCCGCCGCCGGCGAGTTTCTTGAACTTCACCAGCGCGAAGTCGGGCTCGATGCCGGTGGTGTCGCAATCCATCACGAGCCCGATGGTGCCGGTCGGCGCCACCACGCTCGCCTGGGCATTGCGGTAGCCGTGCGCTTCGCCGAGCGTCAGCGCGCGATCCCAAGCGCGCCTGGCATGTTCGGCGAGGCTTTGGTCGGGATTGTCCTTGTCGATGAGTGGCACCGGCGGCGTCGTCATCTGCTCATAGCCGGTGCGTTCGCCGTAGGCGGCGCGGCGGTGGTTGCGCATCACGCGCAGCATGTGTTCGCGGTTCTCGGCAAAACGCGGGAACGGGCCAAGCTCGGCGGCCATCTCGGCCGAGGTGGCATAGGAAACGCCGGTCATGATCGCCGACAGCGCACCGCAGATGGCGCGGCCGGCTTCGGAATCATAGGGGATTCCGGACGACATCAAGAGCCCCCCGACATTGGCGTAGCCAAGGCCGAGCGTGCGGAAGTCGTAGGAGCGCTGCGCGATCTCGCGCGACGGGAATTGCGCCATCAGCACCGAGATTTCGAGCACGATGGTCCACAGTCGCACCGCGTGCTCGTAGCCGTCGACGTCGTAAAGCTCGCCCTTGAGCTTTTCGCCGGTTGCGGCGGCGGGCAGAGCATGGGTGTGGAAGGCAAGCAGATTGAGCGAGGCGAGATTGCACGCCGTGTCGTCGAGGAACATGTATTCCGAGCACGGATTCGACGCGATGATCGGCCCTGACGCGGCGCAGGTGTGCCAGTCGTTGATCGTGGTGTGGAATTGCAGGCCGGGATCGGCGCTGGCCCAGGCGGCGTAGCCGATCTTCTCCCACAAATCGCGGGCCTTCACGGTCTTTGCGATCTTGCCCTTCTTGGTGCGCCAGAACAGGTCCCAGTCGCGATCGGCGTCGACCGCTTTGAGGAATTCGTCGGTTACCCGCACCGTATTGTTGGAATTCTGGCCCGAGACCGTGAGATAAGCTTCGGAATCCCAATCGGTGTCGTAGATCGGGAACGAAATATCGGTGTAGCCCTGCTTGGCGAACTGAATGACGCGGCGGATGTAATTGTCCGGCACGTGGTTCTTGCGCGCCGCCTTGATCTCGCGGCGCAGCACCGGGTTCTTCTCCGGATCGAAGCAATCGTCGCCGGAGCCTTCGCAGTTCACGCAGGCCTTGAAGATCGCGCGCAGGTGGCGCTGGTTGATCTTGGAGCCGGTGACGAGGTTCGCCACCTTCTGTTCCTCGATCACCTTCCAGTCGATGAACTGCTCGACGTCGGGGTGGTCGGCGTCGAGAATGACCATTTTCGCCGCGCGGCGCGTGGTGCCGCCCGACTTGATCGCGCCGGCGGCGCGATCGCCGATCTTCAGAAAGCTCATCAGGCCCGACGACTTGCCGCCGCCGGACAGCCGTTCGCCCTCACCGCGTAGTTTTGAGAAATTCGAGCCGGTGCCGGAGCCGTATTTGAACAGGCGCGCCTCGCGCACCCACAAATCCATGATGCCGCCCTCGTTGACGAGATCGTCCGAGATCGACTGGATGAAGCAGGCGTGCGGCTGCGGATGCTCGTAGGCCGTGGCCGATTGCACGAGCTTGCCGGTTTTGAAATCGACGTAGAAGTGACCCTGGCTCGGGCCGTCGATGCCGTAGGCCCAGTGCAGGCCGGTGTTGAACCATTGCGGCGAGTTCGGCGCCACCATCTGCATCGCCAGCATGTAGCGGTGCTCGTCGAAGAATGCCTGCGCGTCGGCTTCCGACGAAAAATAGCCGCCCTTCCAACCCCAATAGGTCCAGGTGCCGGCGAGCCGGTCGAAAACCTGCTTGCAGGATTGCTCGCCGATGAAGCGTTCCTTCTCCGGCAGCTCTTTCAGCGCATCGTCATCGGCAACGCTGCGCCACAGCCAGGACGGAACGGTCTCTTCCTCGACCTTCTTCAAGCGCGAGGGCACGCCGGCCTTGCGGAAATATTTCTGCGCCAGCACGTCGGAGGCGACTTGCGACCATTGCTCCGGCACTTCGACGCCGTCGGCATGGAACACGACGGAGCCGTCCGGGTTGCGGATCTCGCTCGTGGTGAGCCGGAACGCGATATCCGCGTATGGCGATTGTGCCTCTTTGGTGTAGCGCCGCTCGATCCGCATTTTCTGCCCCTTTCAAGTCCCAGTTTCTCATATCGGCGGCCCTGCGGAATACCCGCTTGATATAGGCCGCCGACGGCTTCCTCGCGACGCAGGCGTGCGAACTTGCGCGCCGCGCCGGCCTCACCCCTGCTCGATCTACCCCCGCGCTGTCCGGCGCTTTTCCAGCCGGACCTTCGTTGCAGCGCCCCGGGCACCTTCCAGGGACAAAGCGGCCTAAGCCTCGCGCTGATTGCAGCGCGGTGCCGTCCCGCAAACCCTGTTTGGAGAGCCCGGCGGACTTCGTTACCCGCGCGCCGAACTTGATGAGGCTAGGCTAAGCCGGTCGCGCCCGTCAAGACTTAGTATGAAATCCTGAATCAACCACTAAATGTGGGGATTGCGGGGACGAATCGGCAGGGGATGCGCAAGTATCGGAGATTCGTGGGGAATCTGAAAGCAGATCATGGTTGCGAGCGGCTAGCGGGTGTGCGCAACGCGATTGCATGGCGATTTTTTGTGCCTTGCGCGGACCTCAAACCGGCCTTTCCCGCGGCGTGGCGAGCGCCCGGCAAATCGCACTGTCACCCCCGCTGTCACGCAATGGCGGGGATTTTTCGCTGATTCTGAGTGAAACGGCCCGGCAAAACAGGCATTTTTGCTGCGTGCAAACCGATGAGCCTTTGTAAGTTCTTGAAACAGCTTAAAGACTCAACGGTGTGCAGAAATGCACTGTCAGCGAAGGGCACGATCGAGCCGTGTTCGAGCTGATCGGCGGCCGAAACAGGCGATGGCGCCGGCCTTCACGGGGTTAACCCTAACGAGGTGTTACTTTTCGCTTCGCCTGCCGCTTGCTTGACGGCGCTGGCGGGGGACGCCGATAACCTTTGATTAATGATCGGGTGTGGGTTCCAGCGTTTAGGTCGCGCGGGGCGTGTTGTTGCGTGCGCCGCCCTGTTGGGCGGCTGCGCCCAAGCCATCCATAACGAACCGATCAATCAGCCGCTCTCCGCGAATCCGCGGCAGGTCGACGCCGAGCTTGCCGCCAACACCGACACCAGATTCGAAGACATGGTCGTCGCGGTGACGTTTTCCGGCGGCGGCATGCGCGCAGCGGCCTTCTCCTACGGCGTGTTGCAGGGATTCGACGAAACGCGGGTGCATGGAACGAATGGCCCGGCTTCGCTGCTCGATCGCATCGACTTCGTCTCCGGCGTCTCGGGCGGGTCAGTGCTCGCCGCCTATTTCGGTCTCAAGCAGCGCGCGGCGCTGGCCGATTTCAAGCAGCGCTTCCTTTTGGCCAATGCCGAAGAAAGCCTGCAAACCGATATGACCCTGCTCAACGTCGCGCGCGGTCTCGGCGGCGGCATCAACGACACGACGGCGTTTCCGCGCTGGCTCGACGCCCATCTATTCGAAGGCGCAACATTCAAAGATTTTTACCGGCCGGGGCACCCGTCGGTCTGGATCAACGCTTCCGACATCTACAACCGCACGGCCTTTTTGTTCAGCAGCGTGTCGTTCGGTGCGTTGTGCAGCGACATCAGCAACTATCCAGTCTCGCTTGCGGTCGCTGCTTCCGCCGCGGTGCCCGTGGTGTTCACGCCGGTCGTTATCCAGAATTACCCGGGCGGCTGCCCGACTGCATTGCCGGCCTGGGTCGAGCGCGTGCGCAACGACCCGGATGCGGCGCCGCTGATCCGGCAGTATGCCGATGCACTCGAGCGCTATCGTTCGGGCGAAATAAAATATGTGAAGCTGCTCGACGGCGGACTGGTCGACAATTACGGGCTGGCGGGCTTCACCATCTCGCGCCTTGCGTCGACGACGCCCTACGGTCCGCTGCCGCCGCGGGAAGCGGTCAAGCTGCGGCGTATGCTGTTCCTGGTGGTCGATGCCGGCCGCGCGCCGTCCGGCGCCTGGGCGCAGACAGTCGCCGGTCCGTCCGGCGTCGATCTCATCACCGCGACGTCGGATACCGCGACCGATTCAGGCGCGATCGGCAGCTATTCGGCATTCAACGGCACCATGGACGATTACCTGAATGACCTCATCAAGTGGCGGTGTCACCTGTCCGAGGCTGAGCGCCAGCGGCTCGGCGCGCCGCCCGGCTGGAATTGCAAGGACGTGAAATTCTTCATCGGGCGTATCTCATTCGATCAGCTTGGACCGGAGCGCGCGGCGGCGCTGAATGCGGTCGTGACGCGGTTCAGGTTGCCGCCGGATCAGGTCGATATGCTCATCGCGGCTGGGCGCGACGCGCTCAAGACCAACAAAGTGTTTACCGATTTCCTGAAGTCGCTGCCGCGCGCCGAGCCGCGACGCGGTGTGCCGGTTGCGACGCCCGATCCTGCGGCGCGCGGAACGCTGGCGCAGTCCTACGCCGAGTGATGCCGCGATTTGCCCCGTTCGTGGGGCAAGCAACCAGAGTTACTCCGCCGCCGCCTTGGAATGTCCGAGCCGCTTGTTGAGCGTATGCAACAGCGCTTCGGCGGCTTCGGCGATCACCGTGCCGGGCGGGAAGATGGCTTCGGCGCCGGCGGCCTTGAGCGCGCCGTAATCCTGCGGCGGCACCACGCCGCCGATGACAATCATAATGTCGCCGCGGCCTTGCTTGGTCAGCTCGGCCTTCAGTTCCGGCACCAGCGTCAGATGCGCGGCGGCGAGCGATGACACGCCGAGGATATGCACGTCGTTCTCGACCGCCTGGCGTGCGGCTTCCGCCGGCGTCGCAAACAGTGCGCCGATATCGACGTCGAAGCCGAGATCGGCGAACGCGGTGGCGATCACCTTCTGGCCGCGGTCATGGCCGTCCTGGCCGATCTTGGCGACCAGGATGCGCGGCCGGCGTCCTTCATTGTCTTCGAACTCGGCGACGAGCTTTTGCACCCGTGCGACGGCATCCGTCATGCCGACCTCCCGCCTATAGACGCCGGAGATTGCCTTGATCTCCGCCTGATGACGACCAAAGACCTGTTCCAGCGCCAGCGAGATCTCGCCGACGGTGGCCTTGGCGCGCGCGGCGTCGATGGCGAGCGCAAGCAGATTGGCATTGCCGCCCGCGGCGCCGCGCGTCAGCGTGGCGAGCGCTTCCGCAACCGCCTTCGGATCGCGCTCACGCTTAAGCCGGCGGAGCTTGTCGATCTGCAATTGCCGCACGGCGCCGTTGTCGATTTTCAGAACATCGATCGGCGCTTCGTCCTGCGGCCGGTATTTGTTGACGCCGATCACCGCCTGCACGCCGGAATCAATGCGCGCCTGGGTGCGGGCCGCGGCTTCCTCGATGCGCAGCTTCGGCAGGCCGGCTTCGATCGCGCGGGTCATGCCGCCGAGCTCCTCGACTTCTTGAATGTGGCCGAAGGCGGCATTGGCGAGGTCGTGGGTGAGCCGCTCGACATAGAACGAGCCGCCCCACGGATCGATCGCGCGCGTCGTGCCGCTCTCGCGTTGCAGGACGATCTGGGTGTTGCGCGCGATGCGCGCCGAAAAATCCGTCGGCAGCGCCAGCGCTTCGTCGAGAGCATTGGTGTGCAGCGATTGGGTCTGGCCTTGCGTCGCCGCCATCGCCTCGATGCAGGTGCGCGCGACATTGTTGAACACGTCTTGGGCTGCGAGCGACCAGCCGGAGGTCTGGCAATGGGTGCGCAGCGACAGGGAGCGCTCGTCCTGCGGGTTGAATTGCTTCATCAGCTTCGCCCACAGCACGCGCGCGGCGCGCAGCTTCGCCACCTCCATGAAATAGTTCATGCCGATGCCGAAGAAGAACGACAGCCGCGGCGCAAAGCGGTCGACCGCCAGATTGGCGGCAACGCCGGCGCGCACATATTCGACGCCATCGGCGAGCGTGTAGGCGAGTTCGAGATCGGCCGTCGCGCCCGCTTCCTGCATGTGATAGCCGGAAATCGAGATCGAGTTGAACTTCGGCATGTGCACCGAGGTGTAGGAGAAAATGTCGGAGATGATGCGCAGCGACGGCTTCGGCGGATAAATATAGGTGTTGCGCACCATGAATTCTTTGAGGATGTCGTTCTGGATGGTGCCGGAGAGCTTTTCCGGCGCTACGCCCTGTTCCTCGGCGGCGACGATATAGAGCGCCAGCACCGGCAGGACGGCGCCGTTCATGGTCATCGACACCGACATCTGGTCGAGCGGGATGCCGGCGAACAGCGTGCGCATGTCGTAGATCGAGTCGATCGCCACACCCGCCATGCCGACGTCGCCCGAGACGCGCGGATGGTCGCTGTCATAACCGCGGTGGGTCGCCAGATCGAAGGCGATCGAGAGGCCCTTTTGCCCGGCCGCGAGATTGCGGCGGTAGAAGGCGTTGGAATCTTCCGCCGTGGAGAAGCCGGCATATTGCCGGATGGTCCATGGCTGGGTGACGTACATCGTGGGGTAGGGGCCGCGTAGATACGGCGCGATGCCGGGATAGCCGTCGAGGTAGTGCAGCCCGGCAAGATCGTTGGCGTCGTAGACGCTTTTGACCGCGATGCCTTCCGGCGTGGGCCATGGCGCTGCGGGCGGCGCGCCGGCTGGCGCCGCATCGGCGAAATCGATCGTCGTAAAATCGGGGATCTGGCTCATCGAGTCATCCGTTCGGACCCAAGATATCGTACGCGGCGCTCAGTGTCGCCAGTGCGTCGCAACCCTCGTAAATGAACGATTGCACTCCGGCGACCTTCAGAGCGGCCTCCCGCGCCCCCGGACGTCCCGCAAGATAAATGTGCCGCGCGCCTTCGGCCTTGAGCGCGGCCGCCGCGCCCGCAGCTTCGGCGTCGTACATCCTGTCGGGCCCGCACAGGCAGGCGAGGGCAGCGCGTGAGGCCTTGAAGGCGGACCCGAGCGGGGAGGGTGCTTCGTCGCCGCCAAGCGCTTCGATGCCGCCGGCCTCGAAAAAGTTCTTGGCGAAGTTCGCCCGCGCGCTGAAGTCCGCCGGCTTGCCGAGCGCCGCCAGGAATATTTTGGGCCGTGCGCCGGTTCGCGCCAGGATTTTATCGGAGGCGTCGCGCAGCCGCTCGAACGGTTCGGCGAGCCGGATACGGGGCAGCGCGGCAGCAGTGACCGCCGCCGGCTCTTTGGTAGGCAGCGTCACCGGCGCAACGTCGAGAACCGCGGGCGCGGTCTCGTTGATGTCCGGATATTCGTTGGTGCCGGTGAGAATGTCGGTGCGCCGCGCGATGGCCTTCTCGCGTTCGGCGCGTACTGCCGCGACGTGCCGCTGAATGAGGCCGGTTTGCAGCGCCGTCCAGACGCCGCCGTCCTGCTCGATCTCGCGAAACAGCGACCACGCTCCGGTGCTGAGCTCTTGCGTGATTGCTTCGAGCGCGCCGGACCCGGCGGCCGGATCGGCGACGCGGAACAGGTTCGACTCCTCCAAAAGCAAAAGCTGGGTGTTGCGCGCGATGCGGCGGGCAAATGCATCGGGCAGGCCGAGTGCGGCCGTGTGCGGCAGCGCCGTGATGCTGTCGGCGCCTCCCAGCCCCGCAGCGGCAACCGCGATCGTAGTGCGCAGCATGTTCGCGTAAGGGTCGCGTTTGGTCATCATGCGCCAGGCGGTCTCGGCCGCGATCATGACCGGCTTCGGCGCAAGCCCGCAGGCCTGCTCGATGCGAGCCCAGAGTTTTCGTGCCGCACGAAACTTCGCCATGGTCAGGAACTGGTCGGCGTCGGCGGACAGCCGGAAGTAGATCGCGTCGCGCGCAGCGGTGAGCGCCATGCCGCCCGCCTCGAGCGCGCGCAGGTAGGCGACGGCGCTTGCCAGCGCGAAAGCAAGCTCCTGCGCTTCCGAACCGCCCGCATTGTGGATGATGCGCCCATCGGCGACGGCGAACGGCCCGCGGAAGCCGTCGGCCGCAAGGCGGCCGACCATGGCGGCGAAATCAGGCGCAAGCTCCTCCCAAGGTTTTGGACTGCGACCGGCGGCGGCAAAGCCGCCAATCGGATTGATGCTGGCGCGCAGATCGACCGCCGACGGCGCGATGCCTCGGCTTTTGACGAGCGCCGCGAAGTCGCGGACCACGTGCCGCGTCGGCGGCGACAGGTTGAGATCGATGGCGACGCCGGCGTCGAGATGCACGCCGTCGAGCATGCGCGCCAGTGTCGCCGGCGACGGGTCGAGCCCGAAACCGTTGGCGCTCACCGAGCCCACGAAAACCAGCACCAACCCGGTGGCGCCGTTTTTCAAGTCATCGAGAGCTTGCGCGTTGGCGGCGGCTGGGTCGGGATGATCGACCCGCTGCATGACGCTCCAGGCCGTGCCCGGCGCGCGGCCGGGGATGGCGCGGGCCGCGGCGGCGCGGGCGTAAAGCGGCTCGATCGCAAAGCCGTCATAGGTGTGGCTTTCCAGCCGCTCAAATGACGCGCCTTTGAGCGCGGCATCGACCAGCTTGCGCCAATCCTGCCCCGTTGCCGGGGCAAAATCGGCGGCGGGCGGCAGATTGTCCCGATCCGTCATCACTGCAAAATGCCATGCTGGGCCACGCCGGCCAACTGGCCCAGCCGTGCAAACGGCGTGCCGCCCAGTCTAACGCTGAGCGAGCTTTTTGATGCCACTGACATCAATCCGGTCGAGCGCCTCGCGCACCCTTGTCCCCGCGATGACCCGGTCGGGCGCGATCTCGGCAAGCGGCACCAGAACGAACGCACGCTCCAACAGATGCGGGTGCGGCAGCGTCAGGGTGTCGTCGTTGAGGGTCAGATCGTCATAGGCCAGCAGATCGATGTCGATGGTCCGTGGTCCCCAGCGCTGCTCGTGGCCACGGTCGCGCCCCAGCGCACGCTCGCAACTCTGCGCGCGGGCCAGCAGCGCATGCGGCTCAAGCGAGGTCGCGATCGAGATCACGGCATTGGTGAACGGCGGCTGGTCGGTGATGCCCCAAGGCGGGGTCCGGTAATCCGACGACCGCGCCAAAAGCTGCACGGCGCCGTCGCCGCACAGCATCGCAATCGCCCGATCGAAGCTTGACCGCACGTCGCCTAAATTGCCGCCGAGCGCGAGCAACGCCTCAGCCATTTTTACGATCTTGATCGCGCGCTCGTCCGCGCTCGATGACGACGCCGACATCGTCGAAGGTCGCGGCGATGGGCGCATGCGGCTTGTGCACGGTGACGCGAACGCGGCGGACTTGCGGATAGCGATCGAGCACCGCGTCGGCGACGGCGCCGGCGGCGGCCTCGACCAGCCGGTAGCGGCGGGCGCAGAACGCCTCGGCCGCCGTCTTCGCCACCATGTCGTAGGACACCGTGTGCTTGAGCATGTCGGTGCGCGAGGCATCGGCGAGGTCGATATCGAGCACGAGATCAAGGTTGAAGGTCTGCCCGACCTTGGCCTCATGCTGCATCACGCCGTGATAGGCGTGCAGCGCGAGCCCGTTGATGAAGACCGCGTCGCTCATTGAGCGCGCCGGATGGCAGCAGCGACGGCGAGCGCCTGCACTGTCGGCGCGACGTCGTGGCTGCGGATGATGGCGGCGCCGTTCTCGACCGCCAGGAGATGCGCGGCAAGCGATCCGGGCAGCCGCTCCGCGGGCTCCGACGGCACCACCGCGCTGATGAAGCGCTTGCGCGACGCGCCGACCAGCAGCGGCAGGTCGAAGCCGCGCCAGGCATCGAGCCGCGCGATGCAGGCAAGGCTCTGCTCCGGCGTCTTGCCGAAGCCGATGCCGGGATCGAGCACGATTCGGTCGTGCGGGATGCCCGCGCTCCAGGCGATTTCGAGGGAGCGCGAGAAGAATTTTGTCACATCGGCGATGATGTCGATCGACGGGTCTGCACTCTCCCGATTGTGCATAATGATGACCGGCGCCGAGTGCTCGGCAACGACGCGCGCCATGTCGCGGTCGCGCTGCAGGCCCCACACGTCGTTGACGATCGCCGCACCGGACTGGAGCGCCCAAGCCGCCACGTCCGCCTTCATCGTATCGATCGAGACCGGGATGCCGAGCGCGACGGCGGCCGGCAGAACGCGGGCAAGGCGAGCGCGTTCCTCGTCGGGCGAAACGGCAACGGCACTGCCATAGGGACGGGTCGATTCCGCGCCGAGGTCGAGAATGTCGGCGCCTTCGGCGGCGAGTCGTTCGGCCTGTGCGATTGCCGCTGTCGGATCGAGAAAGCGGCCGCCGTCGGAGAACGAGTCCGGTGTGACGTTGAGCACGCCCATCACCAGCGGCCGTCGCTTTGCCAGGAGACGCTGGAGCAGGCCAGCGCCCGGCGCGGAACCAGGCGCAGCAGCAGCAGGAAAATCAAGGTTTGCGGCCGTTTCCTTGGTCATCGCTGCGGCCGTCCTGAGGCCATCGTGAGCGGGTCTACGGGCTGTCGCTTTGCGCGGTCACTCAGGTTGAGTCAAGCCGCGGCCGGGCAGCGGACGAGCGCGTTTTTGCGGCGATCAATAGCGGATGAGCAGCGGCAGCTTTTTGGCGCTCTCGATCCAGCGCTCCACCGTCCGCTTCTTGGGCAGCAGCCGGACCAGCTTGCGCTTGTTGGCTTCCTCCATCTGATCGACGAGGTGCTGCGGATTGCGAAATTTGAGTTCGTTGACAGTTTTGACGCCGGCGATGCGCAACAGCTCGGAATATTCCCAGCCGACCCCCTTCACCCGCATGCGGTCGGCGGTGGTCACCCAGCCAAGCACGCGCTCCTTATTGGATCCGGTCAGCTCGGCGATCTTAAGCCGTTGCTTCGGCGTCTTGGACGCCCGCAACAGCCCGATCGTTGTACGAATCCCTTCCGACTTGAGGACCGCGGCCGTTTCCGGCCCGATGCCCCGGATGTCGGTGATGGGATACGCCATCGATTTCTCCCCCTCAGCGCAACACTCAAACGAACTGCGACAGGCCCGGGATGGCGGCAACGGTCTCGGCGGCCACCTCCGCTCCGGCCCTTTCGCGCGCATAAGCCATGACTTCGCGGCTGACACTTTGAACCTGGCCCATGCTCAGCCCCGCCGCCATCATGCGCATGCCCGCTCCCATCACCCCGCCAGCATCGCCGATGCCGCCAGCGGCCTTCTGCATCACAGCTTCGGCTCCAGGGAGGCTGGCCAGGAGCGGACGTACCTTCTCGGAAGGTTCTTCTCTGATCAGGAAGTCGAAAATAATCCCCACCGCCCGTTCGGCAGCTGCTCGATCTACCCCGATATCGGCGACGAGACGTCCGAACAGTTCGTTCATTGCCCCCTCGCCGATCCCGCACTGTCGGCGGGTTCTTCGCATAATGAACACTCGATCGCGGCGTGACAAGTATGTGTCGGCCAATTAGACCTTTTGACACGGCGCGAACGTCAAAGTGTGGACGAGCGTTGCAAAGCTGCAACAATTTTTGCGCTGTCGCGCGGCAGTGGCAATAACCAGAAGCGGATTATAAAGTTCCTGCTCGGTCGTCCGCAGGTCGCGGGGCGGCGTGATGGAAGGTGATCAGCATGACGGCGTCCGAAGCTCTGCCAAAAGTTCTCGATCGCGTCGACCGCGATCTCGAAGCGAGTCTCGACCGGCTGTTTTCGCTGTTGCGCATCCAGTCGGTGTCGACCGACCCAACCTATGCGCCGCAGTGCCGAACCGCGGCCGAACATGTGGCGGCCGACCTGCGCTCGCTCGGCTTGGAGACCAGCGTGCGACCGACCGACGGCCACCCGGTCGTGATTGGCAAAAGTCCTTTGGGCAAAACCGGCAACGGCAAATCCGGCAGCAATGTCAATGGGAAGGCGCCGCGGGTCCTGTTTTACGGCCACTACGACGTGCAACCGGTCGATCCGCTCGATCTGTGGAAAACACCGCCCTTTGAGCCGCGCATTGAAACGCTAGCCGGCGGGCGCAAAATCATTGTCGCGCGCGGCGCCTGTGACGACAAAGGCCAGGCCATGACCTTCATCGAGGCCTGCCGGGCCTTCAAGGCTGTCACCGGCAGCCTGCCGCTCGATATCACCATGATGATCGAGGGCGAGGAGGAGTGCGGCTCGAAGCATCTGTTTGGTTTCGTCCGTGACAATGCCGCCGAGCTTACGCGCGACCTGGCGCTGGTCTGCGACACCGGCATGTGGGACGGCGAGACGCCGTCCATCACGACGTCGCTGCGCGGGCTGGTCTACGAGGAGGTCAGGCTCACCTGCGCCGACCGCGACCTGCATTCCGGCCTGTTCGGTGGCGCCGCGCGCAATCCGATCCACGTGCTCGCCGATATTCTCTCGGCGATGCACAACGCCGATGGCGCCGTCACCATCCCCGGCTTCTATGACGGCGTTCACGACCTGCCCCCCGACATCAAGACCGATCTCGCCGGGCTCGGATTGACGCCGGAGAAATTCCTCGGACCGATCGGCCTGAAAATTCCGGCCGGCGAGAAGGGCCGTATGCTGATCGAGCAAATCTCGACGCGGCCGACGGCGGAGGTCAACGGCATCCTCGGCGGCTACACCGGGGAGGGGGCAAAGACCGTCATCCCGGGCAAGGCCATGGCCAAGGTGTCGTTCCGCCTGGTCGGCGCCCAGGACCCGGAGAAAATCCGCATTGCGTTCCGCGACTTCGTGAAGGTGCGCGTGCCTTCCGACTGCACGGTTGAATTCGGCAATTTCACCAGCGCGCCCGCGTTCGACGTGGCATTTGACAATCCGGCGCTCGGCAAGGCGCGCACCGCGCTCGCCGAGGAGTGGGGTAAGAAGGCGGTTACGATCGGCGCCGGCGGCTCGATCCCCATCGTTGGCGATTTCAAGAGCGTGCTCGGCATGGATACCCTGATGGTCGGCTTCGCGCTCGACGACGACCGGGTGCATTCGCCGAACGAAAAGTTTGACCTCAAGTGCTTCCACAAGGGCATCCGCTCGTGGGCGCGCATTTTGGCGGCGCTGGCGGGTTAAGGAGAAGCGACGTGATCCGGAGCCTTGCGCTCGCCGCCGCCGTGCTTGTTGCGAGTGCATCGTCAGGGCGTGCGCAGGCGGCGCAGTCTCGCTCGATCTGTTTGCCGTGTTGCTTGGCGGGGTGACCGCGCTGTTGCCGATCTATGCCCGCGATATTCTCGATACCGGCCCGTGGGGTCTCGGGCTGTTGCGCTCGGCGCCGGCGGTCGGCGCGCTCAGCATGTCGGTGTTTCTGGCGCGCCACGTCATCGAACACCGCGCCGGTCTTCTCATGCTCGGCACCGTGAGCGTGTTCGGGCTTGCTTCGACCGTGTTCGCGCTCTCGACCTGGCTTGAATTGTCGTTCATCGCGCTCGTGGTCTATGGTGCCGCCGACGCCATCAGCGTCGTGATCCGCCAGTCGCTGGTGCAGACCCGCACGCCCCACGGCATGCTCGGCCGGGTCATGTCGGTCAATTCGATGTTTAGCGGCTCGTCAGGGACGCTCGGCGAATTTCGCGCCGGCGCCATGGCCGCCTGGATCGGGACGGTGCCGTCGGCGCTGCTCGGCGGCGTCGGCGTCATCATCGTTTCTCTGTTGTGGTTGCGGCTGTTTCCGACGCTGCGGCGGGTCGAGCACCTGACCGGCGACCCGGCCCTGGCCGAGGGGCGCAAGGCGTAATGACGCACCGCGCTGCTGCTGAAACTCTGCTATCCTTGCTCGGATTGGCCTATTAAGGCGTGCGGCAGCGCAAGACCGGCACGCCGGAAAATCAAGGCTTGCGAACTTCGGAATCGGAACACGAGCCCGCGGAGGGATCACAGATGAAAAAGCTGCTTCTCATTCCTGTTGCCGCCATTGCGGCAATAGTGTTCAGCGCAACGCTGCGCGCCGACGATTATCCGACACGCCCGGTCACGTTTACTGCAGTGTTCGGTCCCGGCAGCGCCAGCGACACCATTTGCCGCATCATCGCCGATCCGCTCAGCGCCGCGCTCAAGCAACCGGTCGTCGTCGAGGATCGGCCCGGTGCGGACGGCGCGGTGGCGGCACTTTACGTCCATCACGCGGCGCCGGACGGCTACACGCTGCTGATGGGGACCAACTCGCCATTGTCCGCCGATCCGTTCTTGCATAAGGACATCAACTACGATCCGCTGAAGGATTTTGTGCCGATTACGCGCGTGGGCAGTTTCACGCTGATGCTGGTGGTCGATCCGAAACTGCCGATCCATTCGGTCAAGGAGCTGGTGGACTATGCCAAGGCCAATCCCGGCAAGCTGACCTACGCCAGCGGCAATACCGCTGGCATCGTCGGCATGGAAACCATCAAGCGTTGGGCCGAGCTCAGCATCCTGCATGTGCCTTACAAGAGCACGCCGCCGGCGATTGAAGACATCATCGGTGGCCGGGTGTCGATGATGTTTGCCGACTTCACCACCGCCATGCCGCACGTCGCAGCCGGAACGTTGCGCCCGCTGGCGGTGTCGCGCATCAAGCGCAGTACGCTGTTCCCGGATATGCCGACCTTGGACGAGGCCGGAATTAAGGGTTTCAATCTGGACGCATGGGCCGGCCTGGTCGCCCCGACCGGCACGCCGCCGGCAGTCGTGGCAAAGCTCAACGCCGCGTTACGCCCGATCATCGACAGCCCAGCGGTTCAGGCGAAGTTCAAGAATGTCGGCTTCGAGGGATTTTCCAGTACGCCTGCGGAACTGGGTGATTTCATGAAAGCCCAGCTCGCCGAGTGGCAGAAGATGATCAAGGACGCGGGCATCCAGTCGGATTGAGGCAACAACGGCAGCAGCGCTAGTCGCCTGCGTGAACCTGAGGAGCGCCGCAGCTAATCTGATTGCTGGCGCACGACCAGAACCGAGCAGGCGGCGTAGCGCACGACGTGGCCGGCATTCGAGCCGAGGAAATAGGTGCGCACGCCGGTGCGGTGCGAGCTCATGACGATGAGGTCGGCCTTCATCGTCTTTGCTTCGTCGAGGATTTCACGGTCGATATTGCCCTGACGCACCACGGTCGAGATCTTGTCGGCGGCGAGCCCGGTTTCCGCGGCAACCATGGCAATCGCTTCCTCGGCGGCGGCGCGCTGCTGGGCCTCGAAATCGGGCGGCACATATTCCGCCAGCATGACCGGCGTCATCGGCAGCACGTTGATCAGCCGGACCGAGCCGTTCGCCTCCTTCGCCATGACGACCGCGGTGGCAATGGCAGGCTTGGCAAGCTCCACATCGGCAAGATCGATCGGCACCAGGATGCGATTGTACATTGCAGCGCCCCTCTTGCTTGTCTCTAGTCGGTCGCGGCGGCCAGCAGCCGCGGTGTGACGAAACGGTCGAGTCTGCCGGCATGACGGTGCAGCCGCGACCAACTGTCGAACGCAAGCTCGATGACGACCAGGCCCGAGGTCGGCAGTTTTTCCGCCAGCCGCTCACGCATCTCGACATCGCCCGAGGCGACCAATTGCATGGCGACATCGTGCAGGCCCGGATTGTGCCCGACGACGAGCAGCGAGCTTGCGCCGCGCGTCTCGCCGATGAGTTCGATCAGCGCCTCGGTGCCGGCATTGTAGATACGGTCCTCGTTGACCGCCCGCGGCTGCTTGGCAAATGCGGCGGCGACGAGCGTCCAGGTCTCCTGGGTGCGGCGCGCCGGCGATACCAGCGCGAGCTCCGGCACCAGGCCGTGGTGGGCCATATAAGCGCCGATCACCGGCGCGTCGCTGCGGCCGCGTTTGGTGAGCTTGCGGTCGCGGTCGCGGTCGCCCGGCTCGGCGCGCTCGGTCTTGGCATGGCGCAGCAGCATCAGTCGGCGCATGGCGGCAATGTCATTTTCTCGGCGCAGGGGAAGTCTACCGCGGCAGGTTTGAAGTTCCTACCGCGCCGCGGCAAAGTCGGTTAGGAACATGCCGCCCCCGCCGCCGGCGGACCGGACGAGCCACGGAATGAACGACGCCGATACCAAAGCCTATGGCCAAAGCTGGTACGTGGCCACCATGCTGGACGAGCCGCGGCGGCCGCGTCTCGCCGTCGACCTCGACGTCGATGTTTGCGTAATCGGCGGGGGGCTTGCGGGCCTGACCGCGGCCCGCGAGATCGCCCGCTCCGGCTGGTCCGTGGTGCTTTTGGAAGCCCGCCGCATCGGCTCGAGCGCCTCGGGCCGCAATACCGGCTTCGTGCTGCCGGGCTTTGCCGCCGACGCCGAGAAGCTGATCGCCCGGGTGGGCTTCGAGCGCGCCAAATCGCTGTGGGCGCTGTCGCAGGCCGGGCTCGACTACGTTCGCACCGCCATCCATGCCGAGGGCGCGGCCGGCATCGATCCGCAGGACGGCTGGCTCTACATTTCCAAGGTCGACAACGGCGACGAATTCTTGCGCCTGGTGCGGCTGCTCGACGACCTCGATTGCGAGATCGAAGGCTGGCCGACCGAGCGCGTGCGCGCGGTACTGCGCAGCGAGCGTTATTTCCACGCTATCCACTATCTGAAGGCGATCGCGATCCACCCGCTGAATTACGCGCTGTCGCTTGCGGCGGCGGCTGAGCGCGATGGTGCGCGGATTTTTGAGGGCACGCCGGCGCTGTCGATCGATCCGCAAGGCGTGCGCAAGCGCATCGTCACGCCGTCGGCGCGGCTGCGCGCCAATCACGTCGTGCTCGCCGGCAACGTGCAGATCGGCGGGCTGATGCCGCGGATCGCATCGACGCTGCTGCCGATCACGACCTACGTAATCACCACCGCGCCGCTCGGCCCGCGCTTGTCCGAGGCGGTCGGTTATCGCGGCGCCGTGAGCGACACCGACCTCTCCGATAATCACTACCGGATTGTCGGCGGCGATCGGCTGATGCTGTCCGGCCGCTCAACGACCTGGGCGCGCAATCCGCGGCGCTATGTGCGGACGCTGACGGCCGACATCAAGAAGACCTATCCGCAACTCGGCGATGTCAGCGTCGATTACGCGTGGTCGGGCACGCTGGGCATTACCGTCCACCGCATGCCGCAGATCGGCGAGCTCGGTGCCGGCGTGTGGCTCGCTTCCGGCTTCGGCGGTCACGGCCTCAACACCACCGCGATGGCCGGCAACCTCATCGCCCGCGCCATCGTCGAGGGTGATCAAACCTGGCGGGAATTCTCGCCATTCGAGCTGGTCTGGGCCGGCGGAATTTTCGCCCGCACCGCCGTGCAGATGCGCAACTGGATCAAGCGCTACCGCGACGCAATCGAAGAGCGGCGCGCCAAGGCGCGCGAACTGGCGCATCGCCAGGCGCGCGAGGCCGAACGGGCGCAACTGGCGGCGGCGCAGGCGGCACAAGCGGAAGAAGCAGCCCGGCTTGCTGCCGCCGCCGAAGTCGAGGCGCCATTGCAGAGCGATATGGAGCAAACCGCGGACGAGGCGCCCCGCGATGGCGCTCTCATCACGCCCGCAGAGGTTACGCCCGAGCCGGATGCGCCGGCACAGACTGTTGCGCCGAAGCGCCGGTCAAGGCGGCGGCGGCGGCGCGAGCGCGCACAGGGCTGAAACTCAAATTTTCTCGAAGTGAATCTGCTCGGCGACCGCCGTCCATTTGGCAATGTCGTCGGCAAGCCGTTTTCTGAATTCCGCAGGCGTCGAAGGCGCGGGCTCGTTGCCGAATGTATGCAGCCGCTCGACCGTCGCCGGGTCTTTCAGGATGCGCACGACCTCGGTGTTGAGCCGGCGCAGGATTGGCTCCGGCAAGCCTGCCGGCGCGATCAGGCCCTGCCATGCGGTGACATCGAAGCCGGGCACGCCGCTTTCGGCAATGGTCGGTGTTTGCGGCAAAGCAAAATAGCTGCGCGCGCTGGAAACGGCGAGCGCGTTCAGCTTGCCGCTGCGGATGAAGCCGATCAGGCTCGCGGGCGGGTCCATCATGAAATCGAGCCGGCCGGCGACGAGTTCGGTTGTCGCCGGCTCGCTGCCTTTGAACGGGATGTGCTGAAACTTGGTCTTGGTTTGCAGTGCGAACAGCTCGATGGCGAGCTGCGGCCCGGAACCAACTCCCGGCGTGCCGTACAGCAGCGGGTTCGGTCGCGTCAGTGCGGCGTTGATGAGTTCGGCGACACTCTTGATCCCGCTCTCGGCATTGGTGACCATGACGTAGGGATATTCCGAAGCAAGCGTGATCATGGTGAAGTCGTCGATCGAGCGATACGACAGATTGGCGAAGGTCGCCGCCGCGCTGGCATGGCCCGATGGAATGACACCGAGCGTGTAGCCGTCCGGCACGGCACGGGCGATCTGGGCCGCGGCGGTTGTGCCGGAAGCTCCCGGGCGAGGCTCGACAATGACCGACTGGCCGAGCGCGCGCGTCAATCCATCGGCGATGAGGCGCGCGACGATGTCGGATGGCCCGCCGGCCGCAAAGCCGTGGATAATGGCAATCGTGCGCGTCGGCCACTCGGCATCGGCGCGGGCCCTGCCGGCGGCGAGGCCGGCAAGACCGCCGAGAACGGCGCGGCGTGTGAGTTTTCTGGTCATGGCCCTTCCTCCCCACGCAACGTGGATCAACGTCCCTCGCGCCGCGCCATAAACGCCAGCCGCTCGAACAGGTGAATATCCTGCTCATTCTTGATGAGCGCGCCGTGCAGCGGCGGAATGAGTTTCTTCGGATCGCGCTCGCGCAGCGTCTCGGCAGAGATATCTTCGACCATCAGCAGCTTGAGCCAGTCGAGCAGCTCCGAGGTGGACGGCTTCTTTTTCATGCCCGGCACGTCGCGGATCTCGTAGAACAGTTTGAGCGCCTCGGCGACCAGGCGATGCTTGATGCCCGGGAAGTGCACCTCGATGATCGCCCGCATGGTGTCGGCATCGGGAAAGCGGATGTAGTGGAAGAAACAGCGGCGCAGAAACGCGTCCGGCAATTCCTTTTCGTTGTTGGAGGTGATGACCACGATCGGGCGGCGCCGGGCATGGATCGTCTCGCCGGTCTCGTAAACGAAGAACTCCATGCGATCGAGCTCTTGCAGCAGATCGTTGGGGAATTCGATGTCGGCCTTGTCGATCTCGTCGATCAGCAGCACCGGCCGCTCGTCGGCGACGAAGGCGTCCCACAGCTTGCCGCGCTTGATGTAGTTGCGGATATCCCTGACGCGGGCGTCGCCTAGTTGGCTGTCGCGCAGCCGCGTGACGGCGTCGTATTCGTACAAGCCTTGCAGCGCCTTGGTGGTTGACTTGATGTGCCACTCGATGAGCGGCGCAGCGAGCGCCTTGGCGATCTCGATCGCCAGCACGGTCTTGCCGGTGCCGGGCTCGCCTTTGACCAGCAACGGACGCTCCAGCGCGATCGCGGCATTGACCGCGATCTTCAGGTCGTCGGTGGCGACGTAGGCGCTGGTGCCTTCAAAGCGCATGAGGGTGCGAATTAGAACACGCCGAACTTGTCGCTCACAAGGCGCGTCAGCATTCGTTAGGCGTCGCCGCGGCGTGACATGAGGTCCGTCCCGGCTCGGCAATTTCTGCCGCGAGACCGGCAAATCCGTCCCCGGCAAAATTTCTCTTCGTCCGTAAGCTATTGAAATATAACAATAAACATAAAGCACAGAGATGGCTGGGAGGTGCGCGGCGTTAGGCCGTCCGTCGTGACTCGCCGCTTGTGAAATTCGGGGTCGAGTTGCAAGTGTAATGTCATGGGTTCTTCGATGCCTTGACCACCGCAGTGGCTGGTCTGCAATCGCTATCGTTTGCGCTGCAAAGCATGTCCGGCACCTCCGCCGCTGGGAGCCTCAAGCTGACGGGATCACTGTTCGACAAAAATCACGGGCCCATTTTCAACACCATCGCCCCAAAGCGAAAATTGGCTCAAGTGGTCCCGCGGATGGGGTCGACTTCAGAACAGGGGTGTTTGAGAAGAATGTTGATTACAATTTTAGTAAATATCTCTCAGATTTCCTCCAAGCGAATTTAGTTTACGTATTGTTTCTGCGTAATCGAGCCAATTGTTAAATCGATTTTATGCTGAAGTTTGGTAGAGGTGAATCGACCCAGGAGCCAATAATGCGTGTTGCTGTTGTCGATCCAAGTCGGACGGTAGCGAAGTGCATGACGCACTTGCTCGAATCGAACAATCACGAGGTTATACCCTTCAGTGATGGTGCGGAGGCTCTGGATTACATCAAGTCCGACCAATCCGTTGATGTTTTGATCACCAGCTCCCAACTACTCTCAATGTCCGGACCGGAGCTATGCGGGCAAACGCGTCTACTCGCAGCCACCGGCCGTCCGCTCTATATCGTCTTGATGTCTTCGACTGAAGATCCAGGCAATCTGATTAAAGCGCTCGATAGCGGCGCAGACGATTTTATCCGCAAGCCCCCTGTCGCCGAGGAACTTGTCGCACGACTGAGGGCAGCGGATCGCGTTGTCTCGATGCAGCGCCAACTGCATCGCCATGCTACGACCGATTCTCTAACCGGCGTGTTGAACCGACGCGCGTTTTTTGCGCACGCACAGGAGATATGTGCCCGCGCAAGCGGTGGCAGCGTTCTGTCCGCGGTGATGTTCGATATCGATCATTTTAAGCGGATCAATGACACCTACGGTCACAGCGGCGGTGACGATGCTCTCCGCGCTTTGGCTCACAAGCTGTATAAAGATTATCCGATTCTGGGCCGGCTGGGAGGCGAAGAATTTGCAATACTCCTCGAAGGCAAGGCACTAGCTCCCGCCGTCGAGACGGCGGATCAGATGCGACTAGGCCTGCAGGAATTAAAGATAAAGTCAGGCAAACATCCGATCTCGTTGACCTGCAGCTTTGGCGTGAGCCAGTGGGAATCGGGTGACACCATTGATCGTCTTCTCAAACGTGCCGACGTGGCGCTTTACAAGGCCAAGATGAACGGTAGAAACTGCGTTGTTTCGGGCGCTTCCATGTTGGACGAGATAATTTATGACGACTTGGGGAGCGTGATCCGTTCCGATACGCGCGATTTACAGCTGCCCTGCTTTGATCGGATCCCAGCGAGTAGTTAAGGTTGCATGATAGTTTGGCGTTGGCTTTGGTGCCAGCGGAGCGTGGTTGGCGTAGCTAATAGGGGTTGCGCAGCTTTTCCGCGGGCCACTACATTCAGTCATGCACTGCGCCAATGCATTTTTTCACACTGTCGCCACTTCCTGGAGGAACCGATCCACCGATTCTCGCAAATCGCTTGTATGACTGGTCATATATGCCGCCGTCTCGAGAACCTCTGACGCAGCGCGATTAGTATCGCTGATTGAGTTCGTGGCTCCTGCAACATTTTGCGCAACATATTTGGTGGCATCGGCCACGCCCTGAATGTTTCGTGCAATCTCTTCTGTGGCGGTTTCTTGTTCCCGAACTCCTACCGAAATCTCAGTCGTTGCATTGTTTATTTCCGTCATCACACTGACTATTGATTTAATTTTCTCAACGGCAAGGCTCGTCGAAGATTGCACTTCCAAAATCTGGCCGCTGATCTCTTCTGTCGCCTTCGCAGTTTGCGTCGCCAGCGCCTTGACCTCGGAAGCTACCACAGAAAAGCCGCGACCTGCGTCACCTGCCCGCGCCGCTTCGATGGTAGCGTTGAGAGCAAGAAGATTTGTTTGTCGCGCAATGGAACGGATGAGACCAACAACATCGTCAATTCGCTCGGCTGACGCGGCAAGTCTGGAGACCATTTTCTCGGTGGTGTCCGCCATTTCGGTTGCACCGCTGACGACATCGGTCGCCGACGCAAGTCGACCAGTTATTTCGCGGATAGAAGCGTCAAGCTGTTGGGTGCTGGCGGCCACGGTCGCAACCTTGCCCGAAGTCTCGGCTGCGGCATCGGCAGCCTCATTGGCCTGCTTGTCCGCTTCGGCGGAGATCACCGAAAGCGTTCGCGCTGTCAAATTCATTCGCCCAGTCATCTCATGGGCCTGATTGAGCAATTTTCCAACGGAGCCACGAAAGTCTGCGATTTGTTGCTCCATGCGCTGGCGCCGGGCGATCTGGTTAGAATGATCCTGGTCCTTCAATTCGGCCGCCAAGCGCTGGGCATCGGCCTGGTTTCGCAAAGCTTCCTGCATTTGTCCGAGCGAGATGAGAAGCCGCCCCAGCTCGTCACGGCGCCGTGTTGAGATCTTCTCCGAGAGATTACCAGCGGCGACCCGTTCGGAGATCGCCATTGCGTTACGAATGGCGCGTCCAAACGAATAGGCAATGCCAAGCGAAAGCATCATGCCGACCACCCCAGTTGTAATCGCCAACACCGTGAGATTGGATCGCGAAGCCGCAACTTCAGCTTTGGCCTGGGAGCGGAATTTAAAACCATATTCGCTCGCGTCTTCGACGACCCGCTCGATCGCCGCCGCAACGGTATCAGCCTGGCTCATCACATTTGCCGATAAGGGCACCTCCGCAACGCCACCGGCTGGTGGCTCGGTGATCTGCAGGCCCATCCGATACCAACCCTGTGCAAGCCGTTTGGCATCGGCAACGCCCTGCGCATGCCCTACTTGGGTCAAGCGCTCCCCGACGACTGTCAGGTCTTCCATGACGTCGTTGATCGCGGTCTTGAATACGGCGTCATTAGCTTCGCGTTCCGCGCCATGCAGCAAAAATCTGCGCTCCATTGCTGCGCGCGCATAAGCGAATTTGACCTGCGCCGAACGAGCGTAGCTCACCGCCATAAAGGGCTGATCATAAAGCCGCACCACGAGGGCGTCTGCATTGGAAATCGCCCGAATTCCGTAAGCCGCAACACCAGCGGCCAGCGCGAGGACGATGCTGAAGGCTAGAAATAATTTAGAACGAATTGACATATAGGGATTGCCGCCGAGTATGAGAACGCGCTCGATCACTCGTCGGCATATAGCAGGCTTAGTAAGAAAGCCTTAACGTAGTTCTTGTTGGCGCATTCACGCATACTCGATCGCGGTGGCAGCAGTTTTGCCCTTGAGAAAGCGTGTCAGGAGAAGTCCCACGGGCTGGACTCCTGATTGTTTTGTGGAGCTTCGCATTACCCGATTGCTAAGCTTTGAAAGAAATTAAATTAAATACGGTGAACTCGCCAAAAGAGTTCAGTGCGGCCTCGGGCATCAGCGAGACAAACAGCTTTACTGATGAACCCGAATATTCGCGCCAGTTCGCGGGGCATCTGGGGAATCCCGGTTAATACGGCGGCGACATCACGCTGGACGTCATGTCGGTCCTGCGCCCTATACGGCCCGCGTCGTGCAGATCGGCTCGCTTAATTGTCTTGCGCTGGCGCGCAGGCAAGGCCGGCTGACTTGAGCGCGTCAGGGCCAAGCGTTCCATACTCCTTACCTTGGAACGCCACCGGAACGTAGATGCCCTCGGAAGCATATTTGTTGATCTTATTTCTCAACGTGCGGATCGAAATGCGCAGAACGTTAGCCGCCCTGGTGCGATTGCCTAGACACTGCTGCAATGTTTCCAGGATTAAGGCACGCTCAACGTCGACGACGCTGCACCCGACGAGTGCATCTATCCCCGGGATGGTGGGTTGCATGATGTTCATGAGCTTCCGGAAGCCGACGATCGACACTGCACTCTATGAAAAATATGGTTAACAAAATATTAAACCGGCTTTCGGGGTTTGGGGCGTCATGCTCGGCTTGTGTTCCGCGCTCGTTTGCAGCGACTCGTTTGTAGCGAAGCGATTCTAAGCCGCCAAATTTTCGATTTCTTTCATCGCGCGTGCTCGCTGGGATTTGCGTAAGTACATATCTGCATCGGCGCGGGCAATCACGTCATCAGGACAATCCAATGGCCCGATCATCGCCACCCCTGCCGAGGCTCCGATAGATGCTCCCCTCGCGCGCGGAATTTCCACAGTTGCAAGTATTTGTTCTATGGCCCGCGCTTTCGCAAGAGCACTGGACGCGCTTATGTGCCAGAGCAAAATTGCGAACTCGTCGCCTCCAACACGGGCAACGATATCTGAAGCCCGTACCGCGCCGTTGAGCGTTTTCGCTACCGTCTGCAAGGCCTCATCGCCGACAGGGTGACCCCACCGGTCGTTGATGGCTTTGAAATTGTCGAGATCGAAAAAAACGACAGCGACGCTTGTCTGATAGCGATTGCTATGCGTAATCGCGCGATTGAGTTCCCGCTCTAAGCCGCGGCGGTTAAGAGTATTCACCAGCGGGTCGGTTTCGACTTTTGCTTCCAAATCCTTAGTCTTCTTGCGCTCGGCAGCGAGCTCAGCCTGGAGCTCTGTCAGCCGCCATTCGTAGGTATTTGATAACAGATCAATCAATTCCAGCACGATTCCCTCCCCCGTCTGGCGCCACATCGCTGACCGGCGTCGTCTCGACTTGTTATCGAGAACTTTTGCCTAAACCTTTTTTCTAGATAGTAGAAAATTGTTGTTTTGCCTTTTCTCCGAATTGTCGAAATCGACTAAATTTTTAACAACTGGAATAACGTTGGCTGCGGTGTCACCAGAGCAGCGAGCGCGGTTCAAAACGTCCCTTCCGTCTCTTGCTCCCCGAGAGGTCGGACGGCAAACTTGACGCCAATTGCATGCCGCGCCCCGGGCGCGGCGTCGAGCATCCCCTGCCGATCAGGGCAAGTTTTGCCGGTCTCCCGTTACCGCTCATCAACCATGACAGGACAGCTCCTTAGTATGGGCATCTATGGATCCAACCGCACGGCGGTTGCTGCGGCGGGCCCCGGCGGCGCGGCCCCGCCCGCGGTTAAGTACGGGCGCCGCGCGCTCGGCGAGTTGAAGCTCGGCCTATTGTCCGGCACCTTCGGCCAGGGAACTCCGCTATGGCTGAAGTCCGTGGCGGCCGACCTCAAGGACGGTTCCGGGGACCGGCGACTCGATCAAGTCCTAGCCGAAATCGACTTGCCGGTCGCAGCAGAGCTGGCCAAAGCCGGCGTGACCTGAATTTCTTCGGTTTTTTAGTCACTTACCTGACATTCTACGGTCTCACCAAGCAGCCGCCAGTAGGTCAAATTTTGCGGCTTTAATCGCTATCATCGTTATTGTCTCTGTCATCGACCCTCGATATATAGGCCAGCCTCGCGGGGAGGACCCTGCACCAGTCGTGTGTGCGGAGTTGAGGGACAATGCAGTTGCTCAAAAGCAAGAACGGTAAATTCGACGACAAGTCCGGGAAGAGCGGCAGAAGCGTGCTGCCCATGGAGCGGCTCTACCGGCCGACGGACAAAGAGCCCTTCATGAACGAGCGCCAGCGGGAGTATTTCCGCTTGAAGCTGCTCGACTGGCGGGAGGACATCCTCAAGGAGGCGAAGGAGACGCTCCAGCATCTCCAGGATGAGAGCCAGAATCACCCCGACCTTGCCGACCGCGCCTCGTCGGAGACCGACCGGGCCATCGAGTTGCGCGCCCGGGATCGCCAGCGCAAGCTGATCGCCAAGATCGACGCCGCGCTGCAACGCATCGAAGACGGCACTTACGGCTACTGCGAGGAAACTGGCGAGCCGATCTCGATCAAGCGGCTCGAGGCGCGCCCGATCGCCACGCTCTCGATCGAGGCTCAGGAACGTCACGAGCGCCGCGAACGCGTCTACCGCGACGATTGAGCGGCGGTTCGTTTCTCCGCCGGATCTGCTTCATTCGCGAACTGCGACGTTCGCTTCGACGCTAAACTGAGTTATAATCCCCTTCAGAGCACCGCCCATTGACGAGGCCATGAGCGTGGCACGCGCCTGAATGGGCGAGGGGAGGATGGCCATGTTTCTGCGCAACTATTGGTACGTCGCCGCGACCGACGCCGAGGTCGGCCGCAAGCCGCTCGGCCGCATGATATTGGGCGAGCCGATTGTGTTCTTCCGCACCGAGCAGGGTGCGCCGGTGGCGATGGAGGATCGCTGCGCGCACCGGCATCTGCCGCTGTCGATGGGCAAGCTCGTTGGCGATGCGCTGCAATGCCACTATCACGGCCTGCGATACGGGCTCGACGGCCACTGCATCCGCATTCCCGGACAGGACCACATCCCGCACGCCGCCAAGGTGAAGACCTACCCGGTCGCCGAACGCTATCACTGGATCTGGATCTGGATGGGCGATCCGGCGCTGGCCGATCCGGCACAGATCACCGACTTCCACTGGCTCGACGATCCGAACTGGGGCGCCAAGGGTTCCTATCTGTACGTCCAGGCCAACTGGCAGCTTGTCGTCGACAATCTGCTCGATCTGACCCACCTCGCCTTCGTCCACGACACCACGATCGGCAATCTCGCGCTCGCCGAGCATGCCAAGGTGAAGGTCGATCGCGCCCCGAACAACGTCGTCGTCACGCGCTGGACCATCGATCAGGAGCCGGCGCCGACGTTTAAGAAGGTCGGCAACTTCACCGGCAACGTCGACCGCTGGCAAATCATCGATTTCGTGCCGCCGGCGTTCCTGCGCCTCGACGTCGGCGCAACGCCGACCGGCACCGGCGCGCCGGAAGGCAAGCGCGTCGGCGGCATCGGCATGCGCAATCTCAATGCGATCACGCCCGAGACCGAAACCACCTCGCACTATTTCTGGGCGCAGGCGCACGACTTCGATGTGAAGAATCCCGAAACCACCAACCGGATTTTCGAGCAGATTCGCACCGCTTTCCTCGAAGACGTCGATGTGTTCTCGGCGCAGCAGCGAAACTTGAATCTTTTTCAGGAAGCGCCCCAGGTGGACATCAATGCCGACGCCGGCGTTATTGCTGCGCGCCGCATCCTCACCGGGCTGCACGACCAAGAGCAGGCCGCAGCGCGCGTCGCCGCCGCGGAGTGACTGCTTATCCGCCGCGGCGGAGCAACCGTCATTGCGAGGAGCCAATGGGACCGCGCGAAGTCGCGCGTCCCGATGACAGGCTCCGCGACGAAGCAATCCAGTAGCCGCATGAGGCGCTGGACTGCTTCGCGGAGCTTGTCATCGGACCGGCCACGGACCCGTTGGCTCGCAATGACGACCATGCCGGCTTGACTCGTTTCGCGCCGATAGTAAAGTTACTTAACTAATGTGGAGCGCGCCTTGGCCGCATTCATGACCGATCGCCCAGCCAGCAATCAAGGTCTCGACGCGTCGCTGCGCGGCTATCTCGAGACCAATGCCGATATCGTCACCCGGATCAAAAAGCCGGTGCGCATCGACGACATCGGCGCGCTGTCGGCGCAGAGCGATCAGCCGATCCTGTTCGAGAACATCGTCGAGAAGCCGGGCTTCCGGCTCTGCGACATTCTCGTCAAGAACCGCCGCGCGCAGGCGCGTGCGCTCGGCGTGGAGCCCGGGCAATTCCTGCGCACGCTGGCATTCCGCCTGCGCCAGCCGCCGCGCGGCTTGAAAAACGTCAAGACCGGCCCGGTGAAGGAGATCAAGACACTCGGCAACGACGTCGATTGGACGGCGCTGCCGATCCCCTTGCACAAGGACAAGGACACGACGCCCTACGTCACCGCGATGAACATCATCAAAGACCCGCAGACCGGCTTCTACAATTCCTGCCATGCCGGCACCCACGCGGTCGGACCAAAGCGCGGCCTCATCAGTTTCGTCACGCCGCATTCGCACGCCATCATGCGCAAATACCGCGACATGGGCATGGATCATATGCCGATCGCGTTCGTGTTCGGCGTGCCGCCGGCCTACGAGATCATGGCGAATTTCTCCGGCCTGCACATGGATGCCTGGGGCGAGATGGAGATGGTCGGCACCATCATGGATCGCGATATCGAGATGGTGCCGTGCGAGACGCTCGATTTGACGGTGCCGGCCGAGGCCGAAATCGTGGTCGAGGGCAGGGTCAAGCTGAACGGCAAGTTCCGCGTCGGCGAGGTCACGTCACCGTCGATGTATCACCTGCCTCACTACGAGGAGCTGCCGGAGGTCGAGATCACCGCGATCACGATGCGCGCCGACCGGCCGATCTACCGCAACCACCAGACCTGCCCCGACACCGACCATCAGCCGCTGCCGCGGCTGTGCCACGAGGCGGTGCTGTTCAACCGGCTCACCGAGATCGGGCTCGATGTGAAGGATGTGCGCTTTCCCACCTGGGGCGCGGCGCTGTCCTGCATCCTGCAAATCAATTATCCGCGCGAGGGTTTTGTCAACGACGCGCTGATGGCGGCGATGGGCGCGCCGTGGCTGAACACCAAGCTGGTCGTGGCGGTGAGCCACGACACCGATATCGACGACGCGCGCGAGGTCTATCACGCCATCGCCACGCGCTGCGATCCGGCGCGCGACGTGATTGTCGTGCCGAATACCCGCGGTTCGCCCTACGACCCGTCGGCACGTCCGCTGGACGGCCACGCGCCGTGGCGGATCGTCGGCAAGATAGGCATCGATGCCACCGCCAAGTCGCGGCACAATCCGGCCGATTTCGAACGCGCCTGGCCCAAGAACTGGGGCAAGGTGAAGCTTGCGGACTATCTCTAAAGAGGAGTCGATATTATGGACGCTATCACCCCGCCAAAGCCGAAAGTCCTGTTCGAAGGCGAGCCCTTCATTCCTTACGTGAAGGAAGAGAACTTCGATCCGAGGCTCAAGCCCGTGGTCGAGCCCTACAAAAAGCGCATGGGCTTTTTGCCGAACGCGCTCAAGCTTTACGCCCACCGCCCGGAGATCGCCGAGACGCTGTGGCGGCTCAACAGCAACATTATGCGCGATCCGACGTCGACGCTCGATCAATTGCTCAAGCGCAAGCTCGCGGCGGTGGCGTGCGCGACCAACGGCTGCGCCTATTGCACGGCGCATAGCTGCTCGATGCTGAAGAAGCCGAGGGAGGAGGGCTTCGAGGGCTGGGGCATGAGCGAGGCAGAGTTGCAGGACATCATCACCGGCGCCTACGAGCCCAAAAATGACTTGGAGCGCGCCTGCTTCGCTTACGTGCGCTCCGCCTCCGAGGATCCGACTTCGGTGCCGGACGAGATTCTGCAAGATCTCAAGAAGCACCTGACGCCGCCGCAGGTCGTCGAACTCGCCTGCGTGGTCGGCTTCTGGAAGTTCTACAACGCCGTTCACGACAGTCTGCATATTCCGGTCGAGTCCTCGCTGCTCGGCGACACCGGATATGTCAATCTCTAAAGCTGGGCGGCGGCGGCCGCGCGCGAAACGAAAAGCCGCGCCGGCCGCGTCGTCGGTCTTGCCGCCGACAGTGTCCCGGCCGGCGCTGCTGGAAGCCGGCTCCGACCGCCGCTTCCGGGCGCTGGTGCACGATCTGCTCACCATCTCGACGCGCATGGACATCGTGCGCCAGCACCTCGGCGATCGCATCGGCATCAGCGGCCCGCAATACAGCGTGCTGGCCGCGGTGGCGCACCTGCAGGGCGAAGGTGGCGCCAGCGTCGGAACGGTGGCGAAGGCGCTGCACGTGTCGAGCGCATTCGTCGCGTCGGAAACCGGCAAGCTGGCGCAACGCGGGCTGGTCGACAAGCGCACCAATCCGCACGACCGGCGCGGCGTTCTCGTCAGCGTGTCGCCGGCAGGGCGGCAGGCGATCGGCCGCATCGGCGCGGAAATCCGCGCCATCAACGATCTGTTCTTCGGCGCGCTCGGCGGCAAAACGTTCGCCGCGCTGAGCACGGCGATCGGCGCGCTGGTCGGCAGCTCGCGCAAGGCGATCCACTATGTCAATGCCGCCGAACGCGATCCGCGGACGCTCGAAGCGGCGGAGTGAGCCGCCGTCAGATCCAGTCTTTCCACTTGAACCAGATCAGCGGCAGCAGCGCGGTGACGAGGATCAATGCCAGCGCAAATTCATAGCCCCAGGACCAATTCAGTTCCGGCATGTTTTTTGAAGTTCATGCCGTAGATACCGACCACCAGCACCTGACCGTGCCAGAGATGGAGTGCCGTGAAGACATGAGCGCAGTTCAAGCAGCGAACACGCAAAGCAAGCTCGCGAAAATACGCACCGATGTGGTTGGCAGCCTGTTGCGGCCGGCCATCGTCAAAGAGGCGCGTGCTGCGTTCGATGACGGCAAGATCACGGCCGAGGCGCTGCGCGCCATCGAGGACGAAGCAGTGCGCGAGGCGGTACGGCTGCAAGAAGACGCCGGCCTCGATGTCGTTACCGACGGCGAGATGCGCCGGCTCAATTTCCAGGACAGCTTTGGCGGGTCCGTCGAAGGCTATGACGCCAGCCGCTCGACGCTGAAAGTGTACGAAGAGCGGGTCGAAGGCGCGGCGCCGGGCCAGCGCTGGGATATCGGGCAGATGCATCACTCCGGAACGGCGGTGTCGCATCGCCGGCCGGCCAGGGCGCGTCTTAAGCTCGCCCACAACATTCCGCTGGAAGAATATCTTTTCGTCAGCAAGGCGGCGAAGAGGCCGGCAAAAGTGTCGCTGATCGGGCCGGACCGCATCGCGCAGCGCTTCGAATACGAAAGCTCCACGGCGGTCTATCGCGACATGGATGCGTTCGTCGCCGACGTCGTGGCGATCGAGCGGCAGATCGTGACCAGCCTGGTCGAGGCCGGCTGCCGATACGTCCACATCGATGCGCCGGGCTTCACGGCTTACGTCGATGAGCCGACGATGGCGCAAATGCGCGCACGCGGCGAAGACCCGATGCAGAATTTTGCGCGCTCATTGCAGGCGGAGGCCGCGGTCGCCGCCAATTACCCTGGCGTGACCTTCGGCATCCATCTGTGCCGCGGCAATCAGCGCAGCATGTGGCACCGCGAAGGCACTTACGACGCGATCGCCGAGCGGCTGTTCAATGAGCTGCCACACGACCGCTTTCTGCTCGAATACGACACGCCGCGCGCCGGCAGCTTCGAGCCGCTGCGGTTCGTGCCGAAGGGCAAGGTCATCGTGCTCGGCCTCGTCAGCACCAAGGTGCCCGAATTAGAATCTGTCGATCAGCTCAAGCGAAGGATCGATGAGGCGAGCAAATATATTCCTCTCGATCAGCTCGCCATCTCACCGCAGTGCGGATTTGCCTCCGACGTGGTCGGGAATCTGCTCGGCCCCGACGAGCAGAAGCGCAAGCTGGAGATCGTCGCGGAAACGGCGAGGGCGGTTTGGGGGTGACGTCAGGTGCCGTAGCTCTGAATGAGCGAGCCTGCGACCGGCACCGTCGGCAGCACGATCACCGGGATGAGTGCCGCTACTGAGGCCGCCACCGTTTTGAACCGACGCGGCGGCCACGTAATGCGATCATTCAGTTCTTGTTTGTCGGGCGGCCCAACAAACTTGCCATCTCCTGCTCGAGGTTATCGTAGAGCGTGGCGGACGTATTCGGCTTCGGTGCGTCCGCCGCGCGCTTCGGCTCGGCGGGCCGCGCGGCACGCGGCGGCGGAGCGGGCGGCGCAGATTCAGGCGCTGCGGCGTGTTCTGCGGAAGCGGCCACGCGGGACGGTGTTGCGGGCGCGGCCGGCGCGCTTGGCTTACGCAATGCCGCTTCGAGACGATGCGCCATTTCGGCGAGGCTTTGATCTGTGGGCTCGGCGGGCGCCGGCGCGGGGTGCGCCGCCGGGGTGCGCGGTTCGGGGCGAGCCTCGGTGCGCGGCTCGGCGGGTTGGGCTCGCGTCGGGAACGGTGTGCGGGCGCGTGCCGGCGCCGGACGCGTCGAAAGTTCGTCGGCGAGCGCGGCAAGCGTGTCACGCTGCGGTCGGGCCGGCGTGTCGGCGGCCGGTTGCAGCGGGAAGCCCGCCGGCTCTTCGGACGCGGGTTCGAATTTTGGTGTTGCGCGCGGCGCCGGTGGCGTCAACGGCTCGGGCTGCAACGGCCATGAGCCGTTGCCGTTTTCCGGCAACGGAATCGCGCGGGGCAGCGGTTCCATGGCTGGCGGACGCGCCACGGTCACGTCGCGTGGCGCCGCCACGGCACGCACGATATTGGCCTCGACCACGACGTCGGTCGGCCCGCCGATCATCAAGAGGTGCTCGACATTGTCGCGGCGAACGAGAATGAGCCGGCGGCGGGCGTCGACGCTGGCATAATCGATGACGCCAAGGCGCGGCTGGCGTCCGCGCGCGGCGGCGCCGCCAAGCCGGCCGGTGCCGAACCGGCGCACCGCCCACGCGGTCGCACCGATCAATCCGAGCACGACAAGGAACGCCAGGAAGAACCGCACGGGAAGCGGCAATTCCGCACCGAACAACGTCTCAAACATCCGACATACTCCCCGTGTCGTTACGGCGCCCCGCTGGATTCCCAATGGTTAATGGCGCGATAACATTTGCCGCCGTGAATACTAGGAAAGTCTTAAAACCAATAGCCGATTTTGTCCCCGAAGCCGACTGCTGAAGCATTCTCATGGTAAACGGCGAATTAATGGCAAAACCGTTGCGGAAGCCATTTTAACTGACCATTAACCATACGCTCGGCAAAGTCTGCCCAGTGGAATGGGGGCAGACCGGATGCCGATTTCCGACATTCCGATGCTTTCGGTGCACCCCAACCACATGACCGGCCACGGCGCCCGCGGCTCGCAGTTCGCTGCGGCCGGCAGCGACCGCTACGAGGTGCACCGACGCGGCAACTCGGTGACTCACGAAGACGATTCGGTTACGCCGAGATCGACCAGGAAATTCCGCCGGAACATTACCGTGCTATCGCCGAAATCATCGGTTACCCGATGCGGTTGCGGCGGCTGGTGGCGCGGTAGTTGTGCGGCGCGGTGCGAAGACTCTTGCGCGATTCAGCGGCGCAAGGCAGAAAAAGTGAGCCGGTGACGCGGCGCCGGTCATGGGCGCCGGGAGATGCGGTAGCAAGACGGCGGATGACGACACAGGACACCGTCACACAGGGCGAGGATGCGATCGACGCCGCGCTCAAGCGCAACGCGATCGATCGCAGCGCCGGTGCCGAGCGCGGCGGCAGCGTCGCCTTGGTCTTGCTGGTCGCGGGCATGCTGGTCGCGGCAGCCACCGGCATCGTGGTATTCGGTCGCAGCAATTCAGAGCCGTACATTCTGGCCTTCTTGGCGCTGCTTGCCACGGTGGGCGTGTTCTCGCTGTTCGCACTCGCCTGCGGCATATTGCGGCTTTCCGCCACCGCCGCAGTCAGTCCGCTGATCAGGGCGGTGATCGACGGCGCGTTCGATGGCGTCGTCGTCACCGATGGCGACGGCCGGGTGGTCTATGCCAATGCCGCCTACCTCGATCTCATCAACGCGTCTGACGCCAACGACATGCGCCCCGTCGAGCGCGTGTTCATCGGCGATGCGGATGCGTCCGAAGCGATCTTTCGGCTGCTTAAGGCGGCTCGGGAAGGCAAGCGCCTGCAAGAGGAAGTGCGCGTCGCCGGCATCAGGGGCCGGCCGCCGCGCTGGCTGCGGTTTCGGATCAGGCCGCTCGGCACCGGCCGGCGCGACGGCCGTCTGACCGTCTGGTCGCTCAGCGACGTGACGCGCGAGCGTGAACGCCAGGAAAACGCCTTTCAGAACTTGCAGCACGCCATTGATTATCTCGATCACGCGCCGGCCGGCTTCTTTTCGGTCGATGCCAAGGGCGACATCGTTTATCTCAACGCCACGCTCGCCGGCTGGCTCGATCAGGACCTGGCGCAGGTCGGCTCCGGCGGCTTGAAGCTTGCGGACCTCGTCGCAGGCGACGGCGCCGCGCTGCTGACGACGCTGCAAGCGCCGCCGGGCGAGGTCAAGACCGAGGTGCTTGACCTCGACTTGCGCACGCGCAGCGGGCGCACACTGCCGGTGCGGCTGTTTCACAAGCTTGCCTTCGGCGCCGATGGCACGCCCGGTGCTTCGCGAACGCTGGTGCTCAATCGCGCGCGCGACGACGGCACCGATCCGCAGCGCGCGGCCGATATCCGTTTCATGCGCTTTTTCCATCATACGCCGATGGCGATTGCGACCATCGACCGGGATGGCGGCGTCATCCGCACCAATCCGCTGTTCGCGCGGCTGTTTCACGGCGCGCGCGGCCGCGACGGGCAAGCCGAGGATCGCTCGATCTGCAGCATCGTCGTCGAGCGCGACCGGCCGGCGCTGGAATCGGCCATCGCCCAGGCCGCGCAGGGCAAAAGCGATATCGTGCCGGTCGATGCCGTGCTGGCGGGGCAGGCCGAGCGCTTCGGCCGCTTTTATGTCACTGCGGTCGAGGAGGCCGAGCGCGATCAGGAGGCGGCGATCGTCTATGCGCTCGAAACCACAGCGCAACGCGAGCTCGAAACCAAGGTCACCCAGCAGCAGAAGATGGAGCTCGTCGGCCAGCTCGCCGGCGGCATCGCGCACGACTTCAACAACGTGCTGTCCGCCATCATGATGGCGACCGATTTCCTGCTCAACGCCCACAAGCCGACCGATCCGTCGTTCCAGGACATCATGCAGATCAAGCAGAATGCCAACCGGGCGGCGAGCCTGGTGCGGCATCTGCTCGCCTTCTCGCGCAAGCAGACCATGCGCCCGCAATTGCTCGATCTCGGCGAGGTGTTGAGCGATCTCAACATGCTGCTGCGGCGGCTGATCGGCGAAAAGGTCAGCCTCGACGTGGTGCACGGCCGCGATCTTTGGCCGGTCAGGGTCGATATCTCGCAATTCGAGCAGGTGATCGTGAATCTCGCGGTCAATGCGCGCGATGCCATGCCGGACGGCGGGCGGCTGACGCTGCGCACCACCAACGTCACCGCCAAGGACTGCGCGCGCTACCACGCCAAGGGCATGCCGGCCGCCGACTACGTGCTCGTCGAGGTGACCGATACCGGCACCGGCATTCCAGCGGCGATTGTCGGCAAGATCTTCGAGCCGTTCTTCTCGACCAAGGAGGTCGGCAAAGGCACCGGCCTTGGTCTGTCCACGGTCTATGGCATCATCAAGCAGACCGGCGGCTTCGTTTATGTCGACTCCGCGGCGGGCAAAGGCACCACGTTCCGCATCTTCCTGCCGCGGCATGTCGCCAGCGCGCACGATGCGGCGGCGGAGCGCGCCGCCGAGGTTGAAGCGCCGTCGCTTGCCGACGCGCTCGCGGCGGTCGATCAGGTCAAACGCGCCGCCAATGCCGACCTCACCGGCGAAGGCACGATCCTTTTGGTGGAAGACGAAGAGGGGCTGCGCGCGCTCAACGCCCGGGGCCTTGCATCGCGCGGCTATACCGTGCTGGAAGCTGGCAATGGCGTCGAAGCGATCGAGGTATTGGAAAAATACGACGGTAAGGTCGATCTGGTGGTGTCTGACGTGGTCATGCCGGAGATGGACGGGCCGACACTGCTGCGGGAGCTGCGTAGCCGCGATCCCGGCCTGAAGATCATTTTCGTCTCCGGCTACGCGGAGGATGCGTTCCAAAAGCATTTGCCGGCCGATGGCCAACAATTTGCGTTTTTGGCCAAACCTTTCACGCTCAAGCAGCTTGTGAATGAGGTGAAAGAGACGCTGGCGGCGTGATCGATCGCGCAAGCGATCACATCCACGGCTCGAACCGCTCGAATATAGTTCCATTCTGTTGCCATACCGTCGCAGAGCTGATCTGTGCTTGGCGAATGACCGCTAAGTGACACATCTGTGGTGCGACACGATCGCGTGCGACGCTTTGCGACAGGTCCGGTCAAACCACCGTCGCGTACCTATACTTGCAAGCGTGCGACCGATGCGTCTTGCGGGCCGTGGAGTGTCAGACGTGACTCGAATTGAAGCACTGCCGTCGTCCACCCATTGGCTGCGATCCTTCGCGGCCTTCGCGGTGATGGCTGTGGCGGTGATGATTTGGAGCGAGGGCGCCGACGCGCGATTGGATCGTGAAGCGAGCCTCTCTGGAGCATCGGCGCGGAATATCATGGCGTCGCCCGTCGCTGCTTCGGCGCCCGTGAGGATGGCTGCGCTCGACCATGTGCCGCCGGGCCAGCAGAGCGGTTCGCTCGGCGGCTTATTCAATCGTCCAGGTCTGCTTGGCGGTTTTGCCGCGGGTTTTCTTGGCGCCGGATTGCTCGGCCTGCTGTTCGGTCACGGCCTGTTCGGCGGGCTGAACGGCGTCGCATCGTTCCTCGGCCTGATTTTCCAGCTTGCGCTCGTAGTGTTGCTCTGCCGGCTGATCTGGACTTGGTGGTACGGCCGCAATCTGCCCGCCTTCTCAGGCCTGTCGCCGCGGCAACTCGCCGATCCCTATCTGCGTTCGCGGCATGAGTGGTTGCCCGGCAACGGTGCTTCGCCTGACGCCGATAGCGCAGCTGCCGACAAGGATGCGGCTGCATCGGTCGAGCGACGATAGAGCAGAGTTCCGCGCACCGATAACGCCAGTGGCCGTCGGCGCCTGTTCTATTGCGGCTGCGGTTCGTCGTAGCACGCGGCAGGCGCAATTGCCGTGCTGCCGTGCCGCCAGACCGGAACGTCGCACTTGGTACAGGCGCCGAGCATCAGGCCGAACCCAAGCAGCATAAGCAATCGCAGCCGCCGTTCGCCGGACAGCCGTGCGACGCTAAGCGCGATCCACGACCTGTTGCTTGGGCGAACTGCCATGATCCCTCTCGCCATGTTCCCATACTACCGCGCCGGCTGCGCCTTGCGAACCTGCTATGCCGGGCTGAATGCGGCGATACCGAGAGTATCGCGGCAAAATTTCTACTATCTTACTGCATCGCGACTGCTCGCCGATCCCTCAATACCAAGGGGAGGGGGTCGCATCGTGGAGGAGACGAAAATGGACATTCACCCCTGCGGCTCCAGGCCATCGCGCCGGGGGCCGGCGGATTCTTTCACCGGCGTTGTCTGGCAAGACCCGATCATCGAGGCGCCGGCGCCGGCGCGCGTACGCTCGGGCATGGTGCGTTTCGAGCCGGGTGCGCGCACCCATTGGCACACCCATCCGCTCGGCCAGACGCTCGCCGTCATTTCCGGCTTCGGCAGGGTGCAGGTTTGGGGCGGCAAGGCGCGTGAGATTCGTCCCGGCGACGTGGTCTGGATCCCACCCGGCGAGAAGCACTGGCATGGCGCGGGGCCAAGCACTGTCATGGTGCACGTCGCCATCCAGGAAGCGCTCGATGGCAAACACGTCGAGTGGATGGAGCCGGTCAGCGACGAGCAGTACAAGGCGGCGGAGTAAGGCAGGCGATCCCATGCGTTACGAATTTTACTATTGGCCCAGCATCCAGGGCCGCGGCGAATTCATCCGGCTCGCACTCGAGGAAGCCGGAGCCGATTACGCCGACGTGGCGCGGCGGCCGGGCAACCGCGGCGTGCCGGCGATGATGAAGGTGCTCGAGGACAGGCGCAGCTCCCGCCCGCCTTATGCACCGCCGTTCCTCAAGGCCGGCAAATTGATCGTCGCGCAGACCGCCAATATCCTGCTCTATCTCGGTCCGCGCTTGAACCTAGCGCCGCGCGACGAGGCTGGCCGGCTATGGGCGCATCAATTGCAACTCACCATCGCCGATCTCGTCGTGCATATCCACGATACTCACCACCCGGTTTCTGGCTGGCTGTACTTCGAGGAGCAGCGGCCGGCGGCGCGGCGTCGCACGCAAGATTTCTGGCGCTACCGCGTGCCGAAATTTCTGGGCTATTTCGAGCGCGTTCTGCAGAAGAACGGCGGCACATACATGGTCGGCCGCCGGCTGAGCTATGTCGACCTGTCGCTGTTCGAAATCGTCGAGGGCCTGCGCTACGCCTTTCCCAAGCGCATGAAGCGTTTTGAGAAGAAGGTGCCCAGCCTGATTGCGTTGCGCGATCGTGTGGCGAAACGCCCGCGCATCAAAACCTATCTGGCCTCAAAACGCCGCATTCCCTTCAGCCAGTGGGGCATATATCGTTACTTCAAGGAACTGGACGCCTGACGCCTCAGTCACGGCGCCAAGGGAGGATTGCGATGAGACGGCTCAGGACGTTGACCAGCGTGGTGATGGCGGCTTTGGCGACCGCGGCTTATCTATGCCTGGCCGGCAGCGCAGCGGCGGAACAAGCCTATCCGACGCGCACGGTAAAATTCATCGTGCCGTATGGCGCGGCCAGTGCGAGCGATATCACCGCCCGGATGTTTGCCGATCGATTGTCGGCGCGCTGGGGCAAGCCGGTGGTGGTTGAGAACCGGCCCGGCGGCGATGGAATTGTGTCGATCGAATCCTTTGTCAGCGCCAAAGACGATCATATGTTGTGGTTCGGGCCGGCCGGCATTTTCACGGTGGCGCCCTACAGCCACGATACGCTGCCGTACGACTCGCAACGCGACCTCCTGCCGATTGTCAGTATCTCGGACGTCGTGCTTGCCATATCGACGCCGGCATCGATGAATATCAATAGCATCGATCAGCTCGTGGCGCTGGCCAAGGCCCAGCCGGGAAAGCTCAACGCCGCCGCCGCCACGGGCATCTCGGATTTTCTGCTGTTCGGCTGGATCAAGAATATGGACTTGCAAGTTGCCAAGGTGCCCTATCGTGACATCATGCAAGCGCCGAACGATCTCGCCGAGCAACGCATCCAGATCCTGTCGACGTCGCTTGCGGTGGTGCAACCGCTCGCGCAGGCGGGCAAGATCAAGATTTTGACCGTGACCAGCCGGAAGCGCGCTCCAACCGCGCCCGACGTGCCGACCGCGAGCGAGGCTGGCTATCCGGCGCTGACATTTGAGAGCATCGGCGGCATTTTCGGCCCGCGCGGCATGCCGGATAAAGAGCGTGAAAACATCGCGGCCGACGTTCGGGCCGTCTCCGCCGACCCCGCCATTGCGCCGCGGCTCGGCAACATCGGTGCGATCATGGACATTCAGGGGCCGGCCGAGTTCGCGACAAGCGTCAAGGCGCAGCGAGACCGGCTTGCCGCCATCGCCAAGGTGCTCGGGCTGAAGGCAGCGCAATAGATTGCCACGTATCGAGCCTTGGGATGGAAATCCTGAAGCAAACCAACTTCGGCTTTCTCGGGCCGAAGACGGCGGGGAAGGTGCGGGATATCTATGACCGCGGCGACAAGCTCGTCCTGATCACGACGGACCGGCATTCATCGTTCGACCGGATCATCGCGCACATTCCGTGGAAAGGGCAGGTGCTCAATCAGGTCTCGGCGCGCTGGTTCGAGAAAACGAAAGACATCGTGCCGAACCACGTGCTGGCGATTCCGGATCCGAATGTCACGATCGCGCGCAAATGCACGCTGGTGCCGATCGAGGCGGTGGTGCGCGGCTATTTGACCGGCGTCACCGACACGGCGATCTGGACGCGATACGCCAAGGGCCAACGCGACTTCGGCGGCATCGTTCTGCCGGCCGGGATGAGAAAAAATCAGAAGCTGCCGCAGCCGCTGTTCGATCCGACCACCAAAGAAGCCGTGCATGACCGTACACTGACGCCCGAACAAATGATCGCCGAAGGCTTTGTCACCACGGACCTGTTCGAGGCCATCAAGCAGACGGCGCTCGCGCTATTTGCGCGCGGCCAGGAGATTGCCGCACGCAAAGGGCTCGTGCTGGTCGATACCAAATATGAATTCGGCATCGATGAAAAAGGCGCGCTTGTGCTGATTGATGAGATCCATACGCCGGATTCATCGCGGTACTGGCAACTCGACTCCTATCAGGCCCGCTTTGCCGCGGGCGAGGAGCCGCAATATTTCGATAAGGAATTCCTGCGGCTGTGGTTCACCAAGAACTCCGACCCCTATGCCGACGCAAAACTGCCGGAGGCGCCGGCCGACCTCGTGCAAGAGCTGTCGCGCCGCTACATCCAGATGTACGAGCAGATAGCCGGGGAGAAATTCCAATATGGCGCGACGCCGGTTCTGCCGCGCATCGAGCGCAATCTGAAATCTTGCGGTCTGTGAAGACTATTGCGGCCAAGCCGGCGGGTGGGTTCCGAGCGGAACGCTTGGCCGTTCCCAGTGCGGCGGCGTTTCGCTCATCGTGGCGGCGTGGCGCACCGCAGTCAGTCGGCCGAAGCCCGACGGGATTTCGTCGAGGCAATCGCGCACTGTGTCGAATTTGGGATCGGGACAGGTCATGCCGTCGATGCGGCCGAGCTGGCGGAACCAATAGCCGGTCTGCGCCAGCGAGCACCGTACGTGCCATGAGCCGCCTTGCTCGGTGCGGCGCGCCAGAGCCGTCATCGTCGCAAAGGCGAGCAAGTAGCCGGAGGCATGATCGAGCTCTTGCGTTGGCAGCGCGCGCGGCTCACTGGCGCCGAACGCATTTGCTTCGGCATCGTTGAGGCCGCTTGCGGTTTGCACGAGCGAGTCGAAGCCGCGCCGCTCGGCCCACGGGCCTTCATGGCTATAAGCGCAGAGCGAGACGTAAACGATGCCGGGCTTGAGTTGCGCCACCTCTTGCGGGCTGAAGCCGCGCGAGGCAATGGCGCCGGGCCGATAGCCTTGCACGAAAATATCGGCGTCGCGCACCAGGCCCGTGAGCGTGTCGCGCGCGCCTTGCTCGCGCAAGTCCAGCGAGGCCGACAATTTGCCGCGGCCGGTGTCGATCACCAGCGGACGCATGGCCGGCAGGTGCGAGGCGGTGACCAGCAGCACATCGGCGCCATGGGCGGCCAGCGTGCGGCCGCAGACCGGCCCGGCAATGATGCGGGTCAAGTCGAGCACCTTGACGCCGCTCAGCGGGCGTTCGGCCGCGGCAAGCGGTTTTGGCGGCGCGTCACCGATCCGCTCGATGGTGAACAGCGGAAGCTTTGCCACCGCGCGGCCCTGCGGATGCTCATCCCATTCCGCGAACGAGCGGCAGGCCGTGACCACGAGGCCGGCTTCGGCGGCGGCAGTCTCCAGCGCCTCGCCCTGCCATCCGTCAAGCGCCCGCTGCACGGCAGTCTTATCGTGAGGGCACTTCAGGAGCGCCAGCAGGCCGCTGCAATGATGCGGCAGGTTGGTGTGAAGCCGCACCCAGCGACCATCGCCGCAGCGATAAAGCCCGGCGATGTCGTCGTGATATTCGTCATACGGTTTGCCGTCGATGCGCAGATAGCGCTCGCTGCGAAATTCGATCGCGGCGTTGCGCATGTCGACGTTGACGCGCTGACGCCGCCCGGTGCGCAGCCGCCACAGTTCCGCGGCGGCCAGCGCCGAGGCTGCGATCGTCGCTTGCGCTGCGGTCCCGACCGCGAACGAGGAGGGCAGGACCGGCTCGCTGCCGGTGAAGCTGACATCCTGCAGCGCCGCATCGGCGAGGCCGGCGGTGCGTGTCAGTCCGGCGAGTACGGTCTTGGCATCTGGAGCGGACACGGCGATCGATTATTCCATCTTTATATTGGCGTCGTGGATGATCTGGCCGTAATCGGCATAGTCCTTGCGCAGGATCGCGGCGTAATCGGCGCCACATTGCCCGCCGGGGAAAAAACCGAGGCTGGCGAACTTCGTCTGAATTTCCGGCTTCTGCATCGCGGCGGTGAACAGAGCGATAAGATTGGAAACTGTCTCCTTCGGCGTCTTCGCCGGTGCGACGACACCGCCGAAGAACTCCTGTTCGACGTCGTAGCCGGACTCGGCAACAGTCGGCACATCTGGCAGCGACTTGATCCGCTTCCGCGCCGTCGTGGCAAGCGCGCGCAACTTGCCGGTCTGCAACTGTCCTTGCAGAGTAGAAAAATCCGCGAGCGCCGTTGTGACTTGATTGCCAAGCAGCGCCTGGATCGCCGGGGTGTAGCCGGCGAACGGCACAAACGTGATATTGGCCTTGGCTGCGTGTTTGAGCATTTCGAACGCCATCTGCGACGAGGTCGCCGGCCCGATCGTGGCAAGCGTCAGAGTGCCGGGCTGCGCATGCGCCGCTTTGATGAGATCGGCGAGTGTGCGGTAGGGCGAGTCACTGTTGACGACGATAAGTGGTGGAAAGCTCGCGAGTTCGCAAATCGGCGCAAAGTCCGTAAGCGGGTCGTAGTTGAGCTTTCGAATAAGCGGCAACACGACAAACGAATTCGAGATGATCCCGAGCGTGTTGCCGTCGGGAACCGAGCGATAGACGTATTCGGTTCCGATCTCGGTGCCAGCACCCGGATGGCTCTCGACCACCATGGTCGGACCGCCCGAGGCGCCGATCTGTTCCGCCACGACGCGGGCCATCGCATCGGCGGGACCGCCCGGCGGAAACGGCAAGATCAATCGGATTGCTCTGCCGCTCTGCGGCCAGGCTGCCGTGCCGGCCAGCGCAAGCAAGGTTGCCGCGACGAGTGCGGCGACGAAGCGCGTTCGATTTGCTCCTTGCATGTGGTCCTCCCGTTGCTCCCTATGCCGACGACGTTTGACGGATTCACTCCGCCCGCCGTCAGATGGATGAATTTTCCCCGCGGTAGCCTTATGATGATTCTTCCGTCCAGCGGTTGCGGCTGCCGGTTCGATAACGAGGCTAACCTATAAACGGCGACGCGGGGAGGGGTGCGGCGTCGACACCCGTTTCATTGTATCTCAAGCGGCGTAGTATTGGCCGCCGCCTCGTCGACCGGCCAAAAGGGAGGACTGTTTCATGCGGATGTTCCGGCTTTTTCTCGTGCCCGCCGGCGTTCTGGCGTTGGCGCTTCCGCTCGCCACGAGTGCCGATGCGCAGCAAACCAAGATCACCATGGGCAAGGTGATTGGCGGCGACGGTTTTCACGTTCCGACTTACATCGCGCTGGATCAAGGCTTCTTCAAAGCGGAAGGTCTCGATGCCAGCCTCGTCGAGCTGGACGCTAGGTCTCAGGTCACGGGCGTTCTGTCCGGCAATCTCGATTGTGTGCCGATACCGTCGGGCGGCGCGCAGGCGGCGCTGAGCGGTGCGAAGATCACGTATATCGTCGGCGAATCGCTGAAATCGCAGTGGACCATCACAACGCGGCAGGAGCTCACCAAGCCCGAGGACTTGAGAGGCAAGACGCTCGGCTATGGCCGCGCCGGCGGCGCCGACTACGACGAGGCGCAAGCGGTGTTGCACCGGTTTTTCCACATGGATGTCGGCAAGGATTACAAGGTCATCTCATTCCAGGGCGAACCCGAACGCATCGCAGCGATGGTCAATAACGATATCCAGGGCGCCTCACTGTCCATCCCGCATGCCGCGGTGGCCGAGCAAGCCGGACTGAAAGTGCTGTTGCGCACCGGCGACTACATCCCGCGCGCCGGCGGCACGATCTGGTGCTCGGCGGATTTCGTGCAAAAGAATCCCGAGACGGTGAAGAAGATTATCCGCGCCATCGCCAAAGCGGTGATGTATTTCCGCGACAACAAGCAGGGCTCGATCGCGGTGTTGCGCCACCATATCGGCAGCATCAAGGACGACGCGCAGGCCGGGCTGATCTGGGATCAGCTCCACAACACATACGGGGCCGAGGTGCCAAAGGATCTGTTCGCGGAAATATTCGAATCGCGCCGGCTGACCATGATCGCCGCCCGGCAATGGCCACAGGACAAGCCGTTGCCCGATCCCGAGCAGTATCTGGCCCGCAATCTGCTCGATTCGACGCTCAAGGAGATGGGCTACGTCCCGACCAAGATCGAGGCGCCGTCGAAATCGAATTGATCAATTGGCGTTGACGTGCTCGGGCCGCCAGCGGGTCATGCGGTTCTCGAGCAGCTTGACGAGGCCGGTCATCACTAGCGACAGGGCGGCGAATACGATCAGGCCTGAAAAGACGATGTCGACCTTAAATTCGCTCGCGGCTCGCACCATCATCACGCCGAGCCCGTCCCGCGAGCCGAAGAATTCCGACACCACGACGCCGAGCACGGCGCGGCCGATCGCCAGCCGCAGCCCGACGACAATGAACGGCAGCGCGTTCGGCACCACGACAAGCCGTGCGATGTCCCATTCGTTAGCGCCGAACGAGCGCACCACGTTGATCAGGAGCCGGTCGGAATTGCGCACGCCTTCGTAGGTGTTGATCAGGAGCGGAAACACCGCGCCGAGGAAGACGACGGCGACCTTCGACCACATGCCGATGCCGAACCACAGCATGAGCAGCGGCAGGAAAACCAGGCGCGGCGTCGCATTGAACGCCGTGATGAAGGGATCGAACATGGCGTTGAGCGTCGTCGAGCGGCCAAGCAGGATGCCGAGCGGCAGGCCGGCGACGACGGCCATCAAAAGGCCAATGGCGAAGGCCGATGCGCTGACCCCGAGCGGCGCCCAAATCCGCCCCGTCGCGAACAGATTCCACAATGTATTCGCGATCACGCTCGGCACCGTGAAGAACAATTTGGTGCCTTCCTTCATCGGAACGAAGTCAGGTAGAAATTGCCAAAGCAAGAGCAGCGCGACGATCGTGCCCGTGCCGAGAGCGATCGGCTCAAACTGCCGCCAAACGCTCTTTCGCGGCGCGGTGTCAGCCGCAGCGGCGATATGGATATTGGCGGCTTGAATCTCGGCCATGGTTGCTACTGCCCGGTTCGCCAGGGGAAAGCCGAGCGTTCGGCAAAGCGAATGCCTTCGGTCAGCACGACCGCAATCGCCATGACGGTGAGGATGCAGGCAAACATCCGGTCGAGCGAAAAAATATCGCCAAACCGCGAGATGGCGTAGCCGATGCCTTCGGACGCCGCGAAGAATTCGCCCACCAGCACGCCGATCAGGGCGCGGCCGACGGCGATGCGGCTTGCGGCGACGATATAGGGCAGCACGCTCGGGAAGATAATCTTGCGATAAAGATCCCACTCGCCGCCGCCGAGCGAACGTACGACATTGATCAGCAGAGGATCGACCGCGTGCACGCCCGCATAAGCGTTGAAGATGAAGGGAAATATCGAGAGGAAGAAGATGATGGCGGCTTTGCCGCCGACGCCTACACCGAAGAAGATCACGACCAGCGGCGCCAGCGCGACCAGCGGGCTGGCATAGAACACGGTCATCATCGGGTCGAGCGCATAACCGACGCGGCGGCGCCAGCCCATGACGATGCCGAGCGGCACGCCGATCACCACGGCTGCCGCGAGGCCGTAAACAAATGGAACGGCGCTGACGGCGAGATCGCGAAACAGGTCGCCGCTCCCGATCAGATCGACGAAGCCGTCGGCGATCAGGCTCGGCTTGCTGATGAACAGCGGATTGAACGGCACGACGAGAAAGATCGCCTGCCAGGCGGCGAAGAACACGGCCACGGCAACGCCGCCGAGCAGGAGCTTGCGATGGCGCTCGGCGAGGTTTGGGCGCGGTGCGGCGTCTTCCGGCATCGGCTAGACCGTGATCTCGTCCTTGAGTGTATTCCAAATTTCGAGCTTGAGCTCGTTGAATTCCGGCGTCATCCGCATCTCGTATTCACGCGGCCGCGGCAGGTCAATATCGAAAATCTTCTTGGCGCGGCCTGGCCGCTTGCTCATGACCATGACGCGGTCGGAGAGATAAATCGCCTCGTCGATCTGATGGGTTACGAACAGCACGGTCTTGCGCGCCTCGCGCCAGACGCGAAGCAATTCGGCCTGCATCAAATCGCGGGTCTGCGCGTCGAGCGCGGCGAACGGCTCGTCCATCAATAAAACCTCGGGGTCCGTCGCCAGCGCGCGCGCAAGACCGACGCGTTGCTTCATGCCGCCCGACAGTTCGTGCGGATAGTGGCCTTCGAAGCCGGCAAGCCCGACCAGATTGACCAGACGTCCGGCAATGGCGTGGCGCTTCCCGGCCGGCACCTTTTTGAGTTCGAGACCGAGCTCGATGTTGTTCTGCGCGGTGCGCCACGGCAACAGTCCGAATTCCTGGAATACCATGGCGCGATCGGTGCCGGGCCCGCTGATCGTCCTGCCGTGAATCGACAGCTCGCCGGAATCCGGCTTGATGAGGCCAAGCAGGATATTGAGAAACGTGCTCTTGCCGCAGCCGGACGGTCCGACGATCGACAGGAATTCACCGTCCTCGACCTCGATGTCAAAATTCTGCAGCGCGCGCACTGGCCCGCGGTTCGGCGGCCGGAATGTAAGGTTGACGTTGCGCGCCTGAATATACGCTGTCATGGAGCCGCAGCCCGCCGCATCCGCATCAGTTGGGTCCGTTCATGATTGCCCACGCGGTCCTTACCCGCACCGAGGTTGATTGCCGCACGGGCCGCCGTGATCATACAGGCATCCTGCGATACGGTCCGCGTCCAGGTCAATCATGAGCCGAGCTTGACGTGGCCTGGCGCGGCCTCGCACAGTGCGTGAACCCCCGATTTGGGGCCGTCTTAGGAGCGGTTCGGCGATGCGAGACGTTCTAGGTTGGCGGCGCAAGTTCGGCGTCATCGGACCTTCCACCAACACGGTGGTGCAGCCCGATTTCGACATGATGCGGCCGGCCGGCGTCACCAATCACTACAGCCGGATTTTCACGCCGAATGCGAAGGCGGTCAGCAACGAGTCGTTCATGGCGGGTATCCAGGTCATCGGCGGCAACGTGTTGGACGCCGTGCGCAGCGTCATGACCTGCGAGCCGGACTATCTCGTCATGGGCATGTCCTCGGTCACGTTCTCGGGCGGCGCCGCCGGAGCGGACGCCTTTGTCGCTAAGGTCGAGCAGGAAGCCGGCGTGCGCATCAGCGTCGGGTCGCATTCCTCGACCGCTGCGCTGAGGGCCTATGGCGGGGTCAGGCACATCGCCTTTCTGTCGCCCTACTATCCGGTCGCCAACGCGGAGGTGCGGCGCTATTTCACCGAGTGCGGCTTCGACGTCGTGCGCGACATCTGTCTTGAGTGCAACAGCTGGACCGGCATTGCCGAAGTCCCGCCTGAACTTCTCCGTGAGAAGCTGATCGAACTGAACGGCAACGGCCGCGACACCGACGCGATCCTCCAGGTCGGCACCTCAGCATGGTTCGGCTTGCCGCCGCAGCCGAGCTGTGGCTCGGCAAGCCGGTCATCGCCATCAATACGGCGACCTATTGGCATGCGCTGCGCGCCAACGGAATCATGGACAAAATTCCGAGTTTCGGGCGCCTGCTCGAAGAGTTTTGAAAATACCGTTTAGTGCTTGACGCGCACGCCCTGGCGCACCAGCCGCGGCAGCACCTCGTCACAGAAATAGGGCACTTCGCTGAGATAATTAATGAATGAGAGGCCGATGCCGCGCACGCCGGCCTTGCTGATGATTTCAAGCTCTTCCGCCACGCGATCAGGCGTGCCGACGAAGGGATAGCCGCCGACGGCATTGGAGGCGAAATAGCGGCGCTTGGCGTCGTATTCCTCGGCAGGCGTATTCTGCGGCGTGATATTGCGGTTCTTCAACATGCCGTCGAGGGCGACCCAATCGGCGTTATCGATGTTGACGTGCTGATAATACTCGTCGGCCTCTTTTTGTGTCGGCCGGCAGATCACCTGGCCGACGGTGAAGATCTCGATCTCGCGGCCGAGTTTTTGCGCCGCGGTTTTGGTCTCGCTCACCATGGCGGCGCTTCCGGCAAGCGATGTGCGCGTGCCGCCGGTTGCCACGAAAAATGCGTCGCAATTGCGCAAAGCAAAGGCCTGTCCGGCCCCGGACGCGCCGGCATTCATCAGCAGCGGCCGCGTCCCGCCAAAGGGCTTCGGATAGGCGCGGGCGCCTTTGAGGTGCATGAAATGGCCATCGTAATCGAACGTGCCATCGCGCGTCCATGCCTGCATGACAACGTCGATCCATTCCTGCGCGTATTCGTAGCGCAGGTCGTGCTCGCGCTGCTGCACGCCGAACATGTCGAATTCGCCTTCGTTCCAGCCCACCACGATATTCACCCCGACGCGGCCTTCGCCGATGTGGTCGGCGGTGACGAATTCTTTGGCTGCGATCAGGGGATGGAACAACGGCGCATGGACGGTGCCGAATACGGTGATGCGCTTGGTCGCGCCTAAAAGCCCGACCGCCCAGGTGATGGTTTCGAGCGTCTGGCCATGAAAATCGGTCTCACCGCCATAACCCTTCCAGCGGGCGATCGGCAAAATGAAATCGATGCCCGCTGCATCGGCGAGGCGCGCCAGGGCGAGACAGTCCGGCCAACTCGCAGACCAGCGCTCCGGAACTTTGGTCGCGGTTCGGCCCGACGAACAATTGACGCCGAACAAGCCGATCTTGAGGGCATTGTCATTATACATGGCAATGCGGGCCTGCATGGATGCGCTACGCGCCAGCACGGCGTTATCCTCCGAGGGTCTGTTGTTGCCGATATTAGAGCATGCTTCGGCGATGGCTTGGATGCAATCCGCCGCGCCGGTTGCATGCGCCGACGATCGGCTCGTCGCCGCACGGCTGATTGCGCCGGCAGTCGATCTATCATGGCGCAAAGGCTCAAAAGCCAAAAACTTAAGGGGAGAAAATCATGCCGGACACGGTCGAGCGGTCGACGGCGCGTACCGGCGGAATAGGATCCGGATTGCAAGGGCAGGGCGCGCGCTAGCCGAGCGCGCTCGCCCCGGCCTGCGCAACCTGTTCGTCCTCGTGCGATTGCACGCCGGACACGCCGATGGCGCCGACGCATTCGTTCTGATGCAGCACCGGCACGCCACCCTGGATCAGAATCCCGGCGGGGAAACCGGCGAAAGCCGGGCGCTCTTTGACGCGGTCCTCGAAGAATTTGCTCGGCCGCCTAGTCATGGCCGAGGTGCGGGCCTTGCCCGCCGACACTTCGGCGGTGATCGCCGAGGCGCCGTCCATGCGCGTGAATCCCAGCAGGAAACCGCCATCATCGACTATCGAGATCGCAACCGCCCATTTGTTCTTGGCGGCTTCGGCTTCGCAGGCGGTCAGCATTTTCTTCACGTCGGCCGATGTCAGGCAGTGTCTGGTACGCATGGTTCCTCCGGAAATGAACGAGGCATACTACTCCGAGCTCTCGATGCGCGGGAGGGGTGAGCGCCGCTGTTGGCGTCAGCGCAGCGAGAAGCGGATCGGGCCGGGCTGGTCGGCTCGACCTGCTCGGGTGGCTTTTCTTCCGGCAGTACGGCGTCCGATGAGGTTTCTCAGCCAATGTCTCCATATTATTATAGAATAGGGCGATGACGCCGCGGCGGCTGCCGGAATTTTGTCAGGCAGCGGCGCGCGGCGTGAGCACGAAACGCCGGCGCCGGAGAAGCTGCCATGCATGACACGCCCGATCAGGTCCATTGGCACGAGCCGGCGGCGGGAGAAAACGCAGGCTACGGCCAATTCAAACGCCAGCCGTTGCCCTATGACCGCTTCATGGCAGCCGAGGGCGTGCCCTGCTATCGCGGCATCGGCGTGCGCCGCGTGCAGGACTTGCCGCTCGCGCCATGGCCGCGGCTCGGCGGCCGCGGCTCCTTCATCCAACTGTTCGGCACGGAGGGATTGTGGGGTCTCTACATCGTCGAAGTGCCGGGCGCCGGCGCGCTCAAAGTCGAGCGGCACCTCTATGAAAAAGTCATTCTCGTCGTCGAAGGCCGCGGTAGCACCGAGGTCTGGCAGGAAGGCCAGAACAAGCGCCACGTTTTCGAATGGCAGAAGGGCTCGCTGTTCACCATTCCGCTCAACGCCCATCACCGCATCATCAACGCGGCGAGTTCGCCGGCTCTGCTGCTGTGCGGCACCACCGCGCCAAACTTGATGAACGTGCTCGACAATCACGATTTCATCTTCAATTGCCCGTACACATTCAGCGAGCGCTTCTCCGGCGCCGAGGATTTCTTCAAGCCGAACGACGATCTCGAGCCCGATCCGATCCGCGGGCTTGCCATGCGGCGCACCAATCTCATTGCCGACATCGTCAACTGCGACCTGCCGCTCGATAACCGCCGTTCGCCCGGTTACCGCCGCGTCGAGCCGGCGATGGCGAAGAACCGCTTCTATCTGTGGATCGGCCAGCACGAGACCGGCCGCTATTCGATGGCGCACAAGCACGCCTCCGCCGCCGTGCTCGTTTGCGTCAAAGGCAGGGGCTACACCTATACGTGGCCGGAAATGCTCGGCACCACGCCGTGGCAGAACGGCAAGGCCGATAAGATTTTGCGCCAGGATTACGAGCCGATTGGTCTCGTTTCGGCGGCGCCGATGAGCGGCGACTGGTACCACCAGCATTTCGGCATCGGCAAAGAGGGACTGCGCATCACCGCCTGGCACGGACCCAACAACCAGCGCGCGCGCAAAGCGGGCGTGCCGGGCGAGCAGCTCATGGATTACGGCGCCATCGAGCTGAGCAAAGGCGGCAGCGCGATCCCCTATCACCAGGAGGATCCCGCCATCCGCAAGGAGTTCGAAGCCACGCTGCGGGCGAACGGCGTCGACAGCCGCATGAATCCCGAATTCTACCAGCGGCCGCCGAGCGAGGGCGAAGCGGTGATGGGCGACGTGATGTGATCATTGTCATGCCCCGCGAAAGCGTGGCATCCAGTAGTCGCGGATGAATAGGGTTACACTGTGCGACGCAATCGGTGAGTACTGGATCATCCGCCTCCGCGGATGATGACAGGGAGTCACACCGGCTCCGCATCGATCAAAAAGAACGCCTCAATTATCCCTCTCCCGCAAGGAGAGAGGTTAAGCAAATCCGTTCTCGCGGCGCGATCTGCGCCCGAGGTTTGTTGGTCTTCTCCCGCCGCGCGGCGTAGGGGCGGGTTTCAAACCGGCCCCTACATGACCGGACGACGGGAAGCGGAGCGCCGCAAGGCGCAATGTCTTTGGCGCCGCGCCACACCGACAAGTGTTGCCACCTGCAAGTGCTTCGGGCACGGCAGCGCGTCCAGCGGGACGCGCTCGCCTTACGGCGCTCCACCGCGGCTCTCGCCAGAGGCTTGCG
>Ga0102924_1000410_pt1 | contig 53726 bp, 44 predicted proteins | sample PaiPotPPM11metaG_FD_80116 | JGI IMG/M metagenome (GOLD analysis project Ga0102924, IMG submission 80116) | Iron sulfur acid spring bacterial and archeal communities from Banff, Canada, to study Microbial Dark Matter (Phase II) - Paint Pots PPM... ... | reverse complement strand
GCACTGCTCCGGCCGGCACTGCTCCGGCCGGCACTGCTCCGGCCGGCACTGCTCCGGCCGGCACTGCTCCGGCCGGCACTGCTCCGGCCGGCACTGTTTCCGCCGGCACTGTTTCCGCCGGCACGATGGCCGCCGCCGCGTACGCGGTCACCGACCGGGTCGAGCGCCTGCTCCGCCCGTCCGCCCGGTCCCGCTCCACCGTGTTCGCCGCCGCCCAGTCGCTCGCCCTCGCCGTACTGGCCGCCCCGCCCGCCCTGACCCTCCTGCTAATGAGATAACAGCAAGAAGTGTCGGCTGATGACGGTCTCCTGGCGGGCGCCAGAAGATGGTGGATTGTTAGTCACCCCAAAGCCCAACCGCACCGGGCGGCCGCCGCGGTGCCGCACAAGGCCGGCGCCGCGGTGCGCACAAGGCCGGCGCCCTCGGCCGCGAACCCGAGATGCCCGCGAACGCAACCACCCTCCCGGCTTTTCCCGCGACGCCCGCCATTGCCCAGGGGTCCGGTCCGGCTCCTCGGACCACCCGCACCCTGGCCGCGAACGGCCGGAGGGTCCGCCCGCAGCGCCGGCATGCCGGGACGAGGCCCCGGAAAAGATCGCGGGTCATGCGGGGCGGATATCGCCACCTGCGTCACGCAATCGTGTTACCGGCCGGTAGATCTGGTCGGCAAATGCTGGCAAAACAGGGCAAACGACCGGGCTCTGCGGCGGTTTCCCGCGGATGACCCGCGATCACGGCGCCGGACAGTCCTCGCGGCCCGAAGCGCGGGCGAACGCGCCGGGCGCCTCGCTGCCGATTTCGGGTTGCGGGCTCGTCCTCGGCGGTCGTAGAGATAACAGCAAGAAGCTTGCGGTGCGGCCGGCCCAAGGCATCCTAATCGGGATAACAGCAAGAAGGGCTTGGCCGCGGGTGCAGCGGGGCCGCCGTGAGCATCGCCTCGTCCCCGGCATCCACCGGCGCGGATGGACCGACTGCCCGGGAGACCGTCGGCCCGGGGGACGGTGAGGCCGGGCGGGTAGATCCGCTTGTTAGATGGCCCAGAGTGCTTGGGTGGGGGACAGGCGGGCGGCGCGGATGGCGGGCAGGAGGCCTGCTATGGCGCCGATGACGATGGCGGCGGCCAGGCCGCCGGCCCAGGCCTCGGCGGGGATGACGACGGTCTCGGCGTGGGTACGGGCGTAGATCGTGACCGCGGCCGCGCCGAGGATAACCCCGGTGGTGCCGCCGGCCAGGGACAGCAGGATGGCCTCGGCGAGGAACTGGGCGCGGATCTGGCCGCGGGTGGCGCCCAGGGCGCGGCGCAGCCCGATCTCCTGGCGGCGCTCAAGCACGGAGATGATCATGATGTTGGCGACGCCGATGGCGCCGACCAGGAGCGCGACCGCACCAAGGCCGAGGAACAGCGTGTCGAGGGCGCCCTCGGTCTCGGCGCGTGCGGTGAGGACGTCCGAGGGGCGGGAGACGTTGACCTGGCTGGGGTTTTCCGGGTTGGCCTGTTCGCCGAGCAGCGAGTCGACCCGCGTGACGACGGCTTGGGTGTCGGTGGTGCGAACGTAGATGTCCGACGGGTTGCCGTCGAAGTGCAGGTACTTTTCCGCGGCGGGGAAGCCAACCAGGACGGCGGAGTCGATTTCGGGGGCGTAGCTGTCGGGTTTGAGTACGCCGGCGACGTAGAACCACTGGCCGCCCGGACCGCCCGGGCCCACCCAGATCCGCATCCCGGGCCTGACCCGGTCGATGCCAAGCAACTGGGCGGCCTCCGCGCCGAGCACCGCGACCGGCTCGCGGGCGGTGGCGGCGTTGAGGAACCGGCCCTGAGCGGTGCCGGTGCCGGAGGCATCCGGCAGGCCGGGCGTCACGGCGTCCACGCTGATGGCGTTGGTCTCGATCTCGGGGACGAGCGGGGACTTGTAAGCGTTGACGCCGCTGACGGTACCGGTGTCCTGGACGTCAGTGACGCCGGGCAGCCGGCCGATCATGCCCGGCGCGGTCACGGGCAGTTCCGCGGTGGCGCCGCTGAATGTCTGCCCGTTGGTGACGGTTAGCAGGTTGGTGCCCAGGCGGTCGATCTCGGTCAGCAGCCCCTGCTTGGCGGAGGCGGCCAGGCCGAGGACGGCGACGATCGCGGCGACGCCTATCGCGATGCCCAGCGCGGACAGCCCTGCGCGCAGCTTGCGGGTGCGCAGCCCGATGCTGGCCAGGCCGGCCAGGTCGGAGGGTCGCAGCCGGGCCGCGGACGGCCCGGCCGGTCCGGACGGACGCGGCGAGGTGGTGGTCATGACGTTGCCTCCCGGCCCGGGCCGTCGGTGGCGGCGGTGTCGGCGACGATGTGCCCGTCGCGCATCTCGATGCGCCGCCGGGTGCGGGCGGCGATGGCGCGGTCGTGGGTGATGATGATGACCGTGGTGCCGTGGGCGTTGAGCTCCTCCAGCAGGCCCAGGATGGACGCGCCGGTGGCGGAGTCGAGGTTGCCGGTGGGCTCGTCGGCCAGCAGCACCGGCGGGGCGCCGGCGACCGCGCGGGCGATGGCGACCCGCTGGCGTTCCCCGCCGGACAGCCGGGTGGGCCGGCTGCCCGCCCGGTGCGCCAGGCCGACCAGGTCCAGGGCGCGCAGCGCCAGCCGCCGCCGCTCGGCCCGGCGCACCCCGGCATAGAGCAGGCCGTCGGCGACGTTGCCGAGCACGGTCTGCTGCTCGGCGAGGAAGAACTGCTGGAATACGAACCCGATCCGCAAAGCCCGCAGCGCGGACAGTTCCCGGTCGCTCATCCGCGCCGAGTCCAGGCCGGTGACCAGGGCGGTGCCCGCGGTCGGCCGGTCCAAAGTGCCCATCAGGTGCAGCAGCGTGGTCTTGCCCGACCCGGACGGTCCGACCACCGCCACCAGTTCCCCGGCGGTCACCGCCAGGCTCACGCCGTCCAGTGCCCGCACCGGCGGCCACCCGGGGTACTGCTTCGACACGTTCACCAGTTCCAGCACCGGCGCCGGCGCGAGGTGGGCCGGCGCCGTCCCGGTGGCCGGGGACGCCCCGGCGCCGCCGTTCATGACGACGCCACCACGACGCGCTCCCCGGTGGTCAGTGCCCCGGTCACCTGCACCAGGCCGGAGCTGTCGTCGAAGACCGGGCCGGCCTGCACCGGGACCCAGCGCCGGGTGTTCCCCGGGCCGGCGACCTCCACGTCGTACCCTCCGCCCGCCTGGGCGACCAGCGCCGTTACCGGGACCGCCAAGACGTTCCGCGCGCTGGCGGTGGTGATGTACACCGTGACCGGTGCCTGGTCCAGGGTGCCCGCCGCCTGCGGGCGGTCGAGCTTCACCTGCACCGGGATCGTCGCGCTGGCCGGCGAACCAGCCGAACTGGACGGGCCGGGCGCGGTCGCCACCGTGCCGACCGAAGACACCACACCGGGCGTGCTCGCGCCGTCCGGCAGCGTGACGCTCACCGCGTCGCCGGCCTTGACCTCCGACTGGTCGGAGGCATCCAGGCTGATGGTCACCACGTGCCGGTCCGAGGTCGCCGTCAGCACCGGTCCGGCCGCCGGGCCGCCCAGGTGACCGGTCACCCCGGCGATCCGCAGCGCCTCCGGCTCGAACACCACCTGCCCCAGTGACAGCGACCCCGGCGGGGAGGAGACCCCCAGGTGCCCTTCCAGTTCCTGCACCGCGTCGGCCGTCTCCCACGAGTAGTAGTCCCAGCCCAGCGCGGCGATGTCCGCGCGGTCGGCGTAGCCGAGGGTCACCAGGTCGTGGTTGAGCTGGGACACGTCCGCGCCGGTGGTTCCCTCCGCCATCGCCCGCCAGTCCGGCCCGCTGCCGTACAGCAGCGCCGCCGGGGAGCCGTCGTCCACCCGGTACAGCGCCTGTCCCTGCCGGATCACCGTTCCCGGTGACGGCAGCCAGGTCAGCGTCCCGCCGCCCGGCCCCGCCACCGGGTAGGAGCCCGCGTACCCCAGCGTCGCGGTCACCGGCGTCGTCGCCGACAGGTCCTCCCGCACCACCGGCTGCGTCGCCGCCGCCGGCGCCCCCTGCTGCCCGGCCACTGACGTGGGGGCCGGGGAGAACACTCCGGTCCGCCAGGCGGCCACCGCCCCGGCCGCCACCACGACCACCACCCCCAGCGCCATCGAGCGGCCGCCGCGGCGCGCCCGGCCTGGCGGCCCCCCGGCGGCCGGGATCTCCTCGCGCGGCCCGGCCTTCTGGCGGCGCGAAACCGTCTTACTCACCGTTCGTCTCCTTCCGTCTTCCGGCCCGTGGGCGAGGGCGAGCCGCACCTTAAGTGCCGCCTACGACCCGCCGATCGGGATCCCCGGGAGCGAGCTGGGCAGCAGGTGGCCGCATCCCTGCATCTTGGCCATGAGCTGCGCGGAACGCGCCTGGCGCTGTGAAATGCCGGCCCGGCCGAGATCGAACACAGGGCGCCCCTGGGAATCGAGGGTCGGGTCGGGCCAGTTCGGCACTCCCGCGGAGCGCATGCACTGGCTGAAACTCCGCATGCCGCTCAGTTCCTGCTGCACCTCGGCCTGGTTCGGCGCGCCGCCGCCGTTGGGGAGCAGGTGCTGGCAGGCGTTCTGGGCGGTCTGGTACAGGGAGCTGCCGACCCCGAGGTCTTGCGCGCTCGGGAACTTTACGGTGACCTGGCCGGGCAGCGGATCGGGGAAACCCGGCACGCCGTTCGCGCGCATGCAGCGGGAAAAAGCCAGCAGCTGGGAATTCACCGACCCGCCCGCACCCGGTGAGCCGACGGGACTAGCGGATGACGGGCCGGAACCGCAGGCTGCCAGCAGGGCAGTCACGGCAACGGCCGTGCAGGAACCCAGCATGCGCGCCCGGCGGCGTCCCAGCGTCTGGCGTACCGGTTTCACGAGAGCTCACCTTTCCCTGGTCTGGAGGGCCGGATAACTGCATCCAGGCTGGCCGCCGGGCGGCCGCATGTCGTCAGTCCAGGGGCGGGAAACCGGCCTCACCCCCACGGGTCGCCGAAGAGCGCCGCCGTCGGCCTGATCACCCCTGGGGGTGATAGTCCGTGGTGTGATGACCGGCCGGGCGGTGCCGCCTATCGTGAGACCGTGCACCTCAAGCCGGGCGGAGCGGCCCTCGCGCGCGCCGGGCGCGCGGCGGCCTCGGCCTGGTCACCGCTGGCGCAGCTGGTGGCCGGCGCGGATCCGGTCCCGGCGTGGCAGTGGCGCTCGCCCTGGCCGCGCCGCGCCGCCGTCTGGGGGCTGGCCGCGGGGACCGCGGCGGCGGTCACGGTCAGCGTCGTGTACGTGACGTTCAGCGCGGCGGGGACGAAGGCGCTCGGCCTCGCGGGGAAGGCCGGCGGGAAGATCGCACCACCGCAGGCTCCCAAGGACCAGATACTCAACGCCCTGGGCCAGAACTCAGCGCACCACACGCAATGGGGCCTGATCGGTTTCCTCAACCTGCAGTCAAACTGGGCGATCGTGCTGCTCATTATCGTGTCGCTGGCCGGGGTGGCGCCGTTGCCGCTGGCGGCCGGGCGGCCGCTGCTCGGCTGGCGGATCGGCTGGCTGGCGCTGGCCGTGATGCCCTGGATGGGAATCGAATCGCAGCAGGAACCGGGCACGGTCCCCGCGGACTGGCCGTGGAACCCGGTGCAGGTGGCGGTGCTCGTGGTGGTGTTCGCCGCGGCGGGCGTGCGGCACTCGCGGGGCGTGCTGTGGTGGATGTGGGCGCTGACCCTGGTGCCGTGGTGGCTGCAAGCAGCCCGGCCCGTCCCGGGGCTCACGGTGCTGGCGGTGGGTACCGTCGTGTTCACGGCGGTGGCGCTGGCCGCCGACGCGTTCGGCGGCCGCTACCGGGCGCGGCTGGAACTGGCGGAGGTGGCCGAGCGGGCCGAGGCCGAGGCGGGGCGGCGGGCCGTCTTGGAGGAGCGGGCCAGGATCGCCAGGGAGATGCACGACGTGGTGGCGCACCACCTGTCGCTGATCGCGGTGCGGGCCGAGGCCGCCCCCTACCGGCTGGACCGGCTGGCCGGCGACGCCCGGGCGGAGTTCGGCGAACTGGGCGGGACCGCCCGCGAGGCGCTGACCGAGATGCGCCGCCTGCTCGGGGTGCTGCGCGCCGGCGAGGCCGCCGAGCGGGACCCCCAGCCCGGCCTCGGTGACCTGCCCGGGCTCGTCGCCGCCGCCCGGGGTGCCGGGCTGGCCGTGGAAATGTCCCGGCGGGGACCGCTGGACGGGCTGCCCGCACCAGTCGGCGTGTGCGCCTACCGGGTCGTGCAGGAGTCGCTGTCCAACGCCGGACGGCACGCCCCGGGGTCCACGATCAGCGTGACGGTGGACGTGGAGCCTGCCGCCGTTCGGCTGAAAATATGCAACGGGCCGCCGGACGCGGCGCGGAACGGGCCCGTGGCCCCTGGGCCAGCGGCCAGCGACCACCGGCGCGGGCACGGGCTGGCGGGCATGCGGGAGCGGGTGACGCTGCTCCGCGGCACGTTCTCGGCCGGGCCCGCGCCGGGCGGCGGCTTCGAGGTCGCGGCGGAACTGCCGACCGGGGAGCGGCCGTGACCAGTGACGGCGGGCCGGGCCCGCCGGGCGGCGCGAGCGGCGGGGCGGCGATCCGGTGCCTGATCGCGGATGACCAGACGATGGTGCGGGAATCGTTCGCGGCGATCCTGGCGGCTCAGCCCGGCATCACCGTGGCCGGGCAGGCGGGTGACGGCGCGCAGGCGGTGTCCCAAGCCCGGCGGCTGCGGCCCGACGTGGCGCTGCTGGACGTGCGGATGCCGGTCATGAACGGGCTGGCCGCCGCCCGCGAGCTGCTGTCCGGCGGCGAACCGGGTCCCCGCGTGCTGATGCTGACGACGTTCGACCTGGACGAGTACGTTTACGAGGCGCTGCGGGCCGGGGCGAGCGGATTCCTGCTCAAGGACGCCACCACCGCCGAGCTGGTGCACGCCGTCCGCGTCGTGGCCGCCGGCGACGCGCTGCTGGCGCCGTCGGTCACCCGGCGGCTGATCGCCGACTTCGCCCGGCAGCACCGGGATCCCCGGCCCCCGCCCCGGGCGCTGGACGAGCTCACTCCCCGCGAGACCGAGGTCCTGCGGCTGGTCGCCCGCGGGCTGTCCAACGCCGAGATCAGCGACGCCCTCGTGATCAGCGAGGACACCACCAAGAGCCACATCCGGCACATCCTGGCCAAGCTGAACCTGCGCGACCGGGCCCAGGCCGTCGTGGTCGCCTACGAGACCGGCCTCGTCAGCCCGGGCGGCTAAGGGCGGGGCACCATGATCGGGGAGGCCTGCTTGACCGTGCGGATGATCGGCGCGGTTTCCACCCGCTCTACCCCCGGGAGGGCGCCGACCTTGGCGGTCAGGAACTCATACAGCGACTCCTCGTCGCGGCAGACCGCGCAGGCGGCGAGGTTGGCCGGGCCCGTCGTGGCGGTCACGTAGGCGACCTCGGGGAACTTCGCCAGGGCGGAGCCGACGTCCGCCAGGTGCGAGGGCGGGACCGACAGCCACAGCCAGGCCGCGGACCGGAAGCCGAACGACGGCATGTCGAGCTCCAGGTCGAAGTACAGCAGCCCGAGTTCGCGGAGCTGGTCTACCCGGCGCCGCACGGTGGTCTCGGAATAGGTGCTCGCCGCGGCGATGTCGGCGTACGGCGTCCGCCCGTCGAGCGCGAGCGCGGAGAACAGGGCGGCGTCGAGGTCGCTCGACGCCTCTTCGGGCTCCGCCGGCCGCGGCCGGGTGCGGGCCGCGACCCGCAGCGGCTCGACCCGCGCGGCGGGCAGGACGTCCATGAAGTCGAGCGCGTCGGGGCCGCCGGTGAACATGTGCAGCCGGGAGTAGGCGGTCACCGCGACGATCCGGCTCGACCTGGGCAAGCGGGTGAGCAGCGACTCCGTACCGTCCGCGGGGTCGCCGCGCAGCGAGCACAGCACCTCGGTGTCGCCGGAGAGCAGCTGCACCCACGCCGTGTCGGAACGCTTGGCGAGGGCGGTGGCGATCGCCTCGCCGGATCCGGGAATGCACTGGAGCCGCAGGAACCAGTTCACGTACCCGGCCGACTTGGGGTACTTGAGACCGACGACGCGCAGCACCCCGGCCGAGCGGAGCCGCCGGTACCGGCGGGCGACGGTCTGGTCGGACACGCCGAGGACGTCGGCGATCGCGCTGAACGACGCGCGCCCGTCCACGCCGAGGCACTGCGTGAGCTGCCGGTCGAGATCGTCGATCGTGATGGTTTCCACCAAACTCACGCTAGCAAATGTCGAGAACCGGCGCATCCGGCTGACCTGACTGCAGATCGGGCCGCAAGTACGGGATTGTATGTCGAGGAGGCCGGGGGATTGGCCTCCACGGGGCGTGACTCCAAAGAGAACACCAAGGAGAACACTGTCCCGGTGGCGGCCGGCCGATCGTCTATCCATCGAGAACGATGAATGACGAGGGAGTCCGGCAGATGGACGAACGGAAGGAACCAGCGATGCGCAAGTGGTGGCCCCTGGTGGCGATCTGCGCCGGGGCTTGCATGCTGCTCGTCGACGTGACGATCGTCAACGTCGCGCTGCCCGACATGGCGCGGCAACTGCACACGACCTTCAGCGACCTGCAGTGGGTCATCGACCTGTACGCTCTCGTGCTCGGCGCGCTCGTCCTGACCGTCGGCGCGGTGGCGGACCGGTTCGGGCGCCGCAGGCTCTACCTCATCGGCCTTGTGCTCTTCGCGGTCGCGTCGCTGACCTGCGGCCTCGCACCGAACGTCGGCCTGCTGATCGCGGCCCGCGGCGTGCAGGGCGTGGGCGCGGCGGCGATGTTCGCGACGACGATGGCGCTGATCAGCAACACCTACACCGGCCGCGACCGCGGCATGGCGTTCGGCGTCTGGGGAGCGGTCAACGGCGCCGCGTCCGCGGTGGGCCCGATCATCGGCGGGCTGCTCACGGCGAACTTCGGCTGGCGGTGGATCTTCCTGGTCAACCTGCCGGTCAGCGTCGTCGCGGTCGTGATGACGCTGCGGGTCATCGGCGAGTCCAAGGACCCGAACCCGAGGCGCATCGACCTGCCGGGCATGGCGTCCTTCACGGTCGCGGCCGCGGCGCTCACCTACGCGCTGATCAGGGGCGCGTGGGCGTCCACGGAGACGATCACGCTGGCCGCCGTCGCGGCCGCCGCCCTCGTGCTGTTCATCGTCGCCGAGCGGCGCCGCGCGGCACCGATGCTCGACCTGAAGCTGCTGCGCAACCCGACGTTCACCGCGATGCTCCTCGCGGGGGCGCTGCTTTCCGCGGCCGCCTGGGCGGGCATGACCTATCAGTCGCTCTGGCTGCAGTCGGTGCTCGGCCTGAGCGCCATCAAGGCGGGCCTGGTCGTGCTGCCCGCCGCGGCCTCGGCGTTCCTCGTGTCCAGCCAGGTCGGCCGGTTCCTGCACCGGACGTCGCCGCGGTGGATGGTCGGCACCGGGCTGCTCGTCATCGCCGTCGGCGCCCTCGTCCAGGCGGTGCTGCGGGAGAACTCGAGCTGGCCCGTCGTCATCCCCGGCCTGGTGCTCGTCGGTACCGGCGCGGGCCTGGCCATGGCGTCGCTGACTTCGACCGCGATGTCCGCCGTGCCGTGGCAGCAGGCGGGCATGGCCGGCGGGGCGCTCAGCGCCTTCCGGCAGCTCGGCTACGCGCTCGGCATCGCCGTGCTCGGCGAGGTATTCGACTCGGGCTTGTCGCATTCGGCGGGCCCGGGCCTGTCGGCGGCGCTCAGCGGCGGCCAGGCCCAGGCGGTCCTGGCCCGCACCCCCGCGCTCGCCCCGGTCGTGCACCGGGCGTTCGCCGACGGCCTCGACCTGGCCTACGTCGTCGCCGCGGGCTTCGGCCTGCTGGCCACGGTCCTGGTGTTCACCCTGGCCCGCCCGCGCCCGCAAGCCGCCGCGGCCGCCGCGGGCGAGCCCCGGTCGGCCGAGACCGCGCCCGCCTCCGCCGAGGTGTAGGTTCCCGCCCGGCAAGATCAAAGAAAACCGTCATTCCGAACGGGTGCGGGCTTCCTCTGGCCCGCGCCCGTTCCTGCCCATGCGGGGCTGGCCGACGCCGTTGAACTGTTAACGATATCGTTAACAGTTCATTCAACGGCGGGCCGGCCACGCCCGGCGGCTCGCCGGGGCAGCCGGTGAAGGCACGCATCCGTTCGGGATGAGCTTTTTCTCACTGACTTTCGCACGGGCCGACGCTGTGATTTCTTTAGATCATTCCTGAAAATCGAGTTTCAGATACCGGGAGAGTTCGCATGGGTCCGCTGTCTGGGTGCCGCGTCGTTGAGCTCGCCGGGATCGGGCCGGGGCCGTTCGCGGGGATGATCCTGGCGGACCTGGGCGCCGAAGTTGTCCGCGTGGACCGCCCGGCGGCCGGCGAACCGGGACGCGCCGAGCGGTTCGACGTGCTCGACCGGGGCAAGCAGTCGGTGGTCCTCGACCTCAAGCGCCCCGAGGCGGTGGCGGCGGTGCTGGACCTGGTCGCCGAGGCCGACGCGCTGATCGAGGGGTACCGCCCCGGGGTGGCGGAACGGCTCGGCCTCGGGCCCGCGCAGTGCCTGGCGCGCAACCCGCGGCTCGTCTACGGGCGGATGACCGGATGGGGCCAGGACGGGCCGATGGCCGCCCAGGCCGGGCACGACATCGCCTACATCGCGCTGACCGGGGCGCTGCACGCGATCGGCGAGGAAGGCGGCCCGCCGCGGATACCGCTCAACCTGCTCGGCGACTTCGGCGGCGGCAGTACCTACCTGGTCATCGGCGTGCTCGCCGCCCTGTGGGCGGTCCGCGCCGGCGCGCCCGGCCAGGTCGTGGACGCGGCGATCGTCGACGGCGCCGCGCACCTGCTCGCGATGACCCACGGGATGCTGGCCGCGGGCGCCTGGGCGGACGAGCGGGGCGTCAACCTGCTCGACGGGGGAGCGCCGTTCTACTCCGTCTACGCCACGGCGGACGGCAGGCACATGGCGGTCGGGGCCCTCGAGCCCAGGTTCTACGCGGAGTTCCTCGCCCGCCTCGGCCTCGACGAAGACCCGGCCCGCCAGCACGACCGGAGCGGCTGGGCGGGGCTGCGCCAGCGGATCGCGAACCGGTTCGCGACCGGGACGCAGGCCGAGTGGACGCGGGTCTTCGACGGTTCCGACGCCTGCGTCGCGCCCGTCCTCGGCCTGCGCGAGGCGGCGGACCACCCGCACATCGCGGCCCGCGGCACCCTGGTCACCCGGGACGGCGTGCTGCAACCCGCCCCGGCTCCCCGGTTCTCCGTCACGCCGGCGGCGCCGCCCGCGCCGCCGCCCGCCCGCGGCCAGGACGACCCCGCGCAGATCGCGGCCCGCTGGAAGGGCCGTACCGGAGACGACCGGGAACGAGAGGGGAACGGCGGAGACCATGGGCGTTAACCAGCGCGCGCTGATAGCCATGTCCGGCGACGAGGTGAGGTCCTTCCTCGAGCAGGGCCGGACCGCGACGATCGCGACGATCGGGCCCAGCGGATTCCCCCATCTGGTGGCCATGTGGTACGGCCTGGTGGCGGGACGGGTGTGCTTCGAGACCAAGGCCAAGTCGCAAAAGGCGGTGAACCTGCGCCGCGACCCGCGGATCAGCTTCTCGGTCGAGGCGGGGCAGTCCTACGACCAGTTGCGCGGCGTCGCGGTCGAGGGAATGGCCACGATCATCGACGACGCGTCAAGCGACGAGTACTGGGCCGCGGCGGTGAGCGTGTTCGAACGGTACCAGGGGCCCTACACCGGGGCGGCGCGGCCGCTGGTGGAGCAGATGATGAACAAGCGGGTCGTCGTCGTGGTCGACCCGGTACGCGTCAGGTCCTGGGATCATCGCAAGCTGGGCCTGGCCGCGATGCCCGTCGCGGGTACGACGGCAAAGTAGCGGTGGCCCGTGCCCGGGGGCGACTGGTCAGGCCTCCCCGCGGAGCAGTCGCTTGAGCACCTTGCCCGACGGGTTGCGCGGCAGCGCGTCAAGGAACTCCACCTGGCGGGGCACCTTGTAGTTGGCGAGCCGCGAGCGGCAGAAGTCAAGCACGGCGGCCTCGTCAAGCGGGCGTCCGCGGCGCGTCACGATGTACGCCCGGCCGACCTCGCCGAGCCGGACGTCGGGCACCCCGACGACCGCGGACTCGGCGACGCCGTCGAGCCGGGCGAGCTCCTGCTCGACCTCGGCCGGGTAGACGTTGAAGCCGCCGCAGATGTACATGTCCTTCAGCCGGTCGGTGATCGTCAGGTACCCGGCGGCGTCGAGCCGGCCCACGTCACCGGTGTGCAGCCAGCCGTCGGCGTCGATGGCCGCGCTCGTCGCCGCGGGATCGTCGAGGTAGCCGAGCATCGCGTTCGGGCCGCGGAGCAGCACCTCGCCGCTCCCCTCCGCGATGCGCACCGAGAATCCGGCCGCCGGCGGGCCGCAGGTGCGGGCCACGGTTTCCGGTGCGTCGCCCGGCAGGCACATGGTCGCCACCACCGCCTCGGTGAGCCCGTAGGCGGTGAGAACCACCGGGATGCCCAGCTCGCGCTGCATCCGCTCCACGAGGGCGGCCGGGACGTTCGCCGCCCCGGTGACCGCGAGCCGCAGGCTGGACAGGTCGAAGCGGCCGCGTTCCGGGTGGTCGAGGATCGCCTGGTAGATCGTCGGCGGGCCGGGCAAGACGGTGATGCGCTCGGCCTCGATCAGCCCCATCACCCGGGCGGGGTCGAAGACCGCCACCGGCACCATGGTCGCGCCGCTGGCCAGAGAGGCCAGGATCCCGGCCTTGAAGCCGAAGCTGTGGAAGAACGGGTTCACCGCCAGGTAACGGTCGCCGGCGGTCAGCCCGCCGCGGCCGGCCCACGCCCGGGCGACCGACAGCGAGCTGCGATGGCTGCTCATCACGCCCTTGCTGCGCCCGGTGGTGCCCGAGGTGAACAGGATGTCGCTGACGTCCTGCGGGCGGACGGCGCCGGCCACCGCTCTGGCTGTGGACGGCGGGGTCGCTCCCGCCCGCCCCGTGAACGCGGCCCAGTCAGCGCCGACCCGGACGACCAGCGCCAGCCGGTCCAGGCTTCCGCCGGCGTCGGGCGCGGCCGCGGCGGCGCGCAGCCCGGCGAGCCGGTCGGCGCCGAGGAAGTCGTCGGTGACGAACAGGGCGCGGGCGCCGCTGCGGCTGATCACGTCGAGCGCCTCGCGGCCGGTGAATCGCGTGCTGACCGGGATCAGCGTGGTCCCCGCGGCCAGCGCGCCGAGTGCGGCGAGCACCCAGGTGACGGTGTTGGGGCACCAGACGGCGACCCGGTCGCCGGGGGCGATGCCGTCGGCGATGAGCGCGCGGGCGACTTCGCCGGCCCGCTCGCCGAGCTCACGGTAGCTGAGCCGCGGGCCGTCCGGCTCGGCGAGCGCGTCGCGGGCGGCGAACTCCCGCGCGGCGTGCCGCAGGGCCGCGGGGACCGTCTCCTCCGTCGTCGGGCCCGTGGTGCGGCCCGTGGTGCGGCCCGTCACCGGGAGAGTCACACCCGCTCGATGATCGTGGCGGTGGCCATGGCGCCGCCGGCGCACATGGTGATCAGGGCGGTGCTCGCGTCGCGGCGCTCGAGTTCGTGCAGCGCGGTGGTGATCAGCCGGGCGCCGGTGGCGCCCACCGGGTGACCAAGCGCGATCGCCCCGCCGTTGACGTTGACCCGCTCCTCATCGGGGGCAAGGACGCGCAGCCAGGACAGCACCACGCTGGCGAACGCCTCGTTGACCTCGAACAGGTCGATGTCCGCGAGCGACATCCCGCTCGCCGCGAGAACCCGCTCGGTCGCGGCGATCGGGCCGTCGAGGTGGAAGTAGGGCTCCGCGCCGATGAGGCACTGGGCGACGATCCGCGCCCGCGGCCGCAGGCCAAGCGACCGCGCCCGGCCGGCGTCGGCCACGAGCACGGCGGCCGCGCCGTCAGAGATCTGCGAGGAGGTCCCGGCCGTGTGCAGGCCGTCAGCGAGCACCGGTTTCAGCTGGGCCAGGGCATCCAGGCTGGTCTCGCGCAGCCCCCCGTCGCGGTCGACCACCGCGCCCGACGCCTTCACCGGCGTGACCTCCCGGTCGAAACGCCCCTCCGCCCACGCGGCGGCGGCCCGCGCCTGCGAGCGGAGGCCGAACGCGTCGGTCTCCGCGCGGGTCAGCCCGCGGCGCCGGGCTATCCGCTCGGCGGCGGCGAACTGATTCGGCAGGTCGATGTCCCAGGTGTCCGGCCGCGGCGACCCGACCCCGCTGGCCACGTTCGAGCGCAGCGGCACCCGCGACATCGCCTCCACGCCGCAGCCGACGCCGACGCTGATCGCGTCGGCCGCGATGAGGCCGGCGATCAGGTGGACGGCGTGCTGCGCCGAACCGCACTGGGCGTCGAGGGTCAGGCAGCCCGTCTGGTAGGGCAGCCCCGCGTGCAGCCAGGCGGTGCGGGTGACGTTGTTCGACTGTTCGCCCGCCTGCGTCACGCAGCCGCCCGCGACCTGCTCGACGGCCGCGGGCTCGAGGCCGGCCCGCTCGAGCAGCGCGGTCTGCGCGGTACCGAGGATCTCGGCGGCGTGCTTGCCCGCCAGGGTCCCGCCGCGCCTGCCGATCGGCGTGCGCACGGCCTCGACGATCACCGCAGTTCCCACCAGGATCACCCTCCCGTTAGTAGAACGTGTTAGTTTGCTCTGGCTCGCCCGGACGGTCGCATGTACTGTATTTAAATTAGAACACGTTCCAGTTTGTGGTAAACCGGAGGCAGCCATGGCCGTGCCGGACATCCCGCCGGGGTTCGACTTCACCGATCCGGATCTCTACGCCGTCCGGGTGCCGGCCGAGGAGTTCGCCGACCTGCGCCGCACGGCGCCGGTCTGGTGGAACGCTCAGCGCCGCGGCTCGGCGGGCTTCGACGACGACGGCTACTGGGCGGTGACCAGGCACGCCGACATCATGGAGGTGTCCAGGCGCAGCGACCTGTTCTCCAGCTGGGAGAACACCGCGCTCATCCGCTTCCACGAGGGCATCGAACGGGACGCGATCGAGATGCAGCGGGTGATCCTGCTCAACGTCGACCCGCCCGAGCACACGAAGGTGCGCGCCATCGTCTCCCGCGGCTTCACGCCGAAGGCGGTCCGCGGCATGCGGGACAACCTGCGCGAGCGCGCCGAGCGGATCGTGGCGACCGCGCTGGCCGAGGGAACCGGCGACTTCGTCACGGACGTGGCGTGCGAGCTGCCGCTGCAGGCGATCGCGGAGCTGATCGGCGTTCCCCAGGAGGACAGGAAGAAGATCTTCCAGTGGTCGAACCAGATGATCGGCTACGACGACCCGGACTACCAGGACGAGGCGACCGACGCGTCGATGGAGATCCTGGCGTACGCCATGGAGATGGCCGAGGACCGCGCGGCCAACCCGCGTAACGACATCGTGACGAAGCTGGTCAACGCGGAGATCGACGGCGAGCAGCTGTCGGCGGACGAGTTCGGCTACTTCGTGCTCATGCTGGCGGTGGCGGGCAACGAGACGACCCGCAACGCGATCTCGCACGGGATGCTCGCCTTCTTCGAGCACCCGGACCAGTGGGAGCTGTTCAAGGCGGAGCGGCCGGAAACCGCGGCCGACGAGATCATCCGGTGGGGCACCCCGGTGACGGTGTTCCAGCGCACCGCCCTCGACGACACCGAACTCGGCGGCCAGCAGATCAAGGCGGGGCAGCGGCTCGGCCTGTTCTACCGCTCGGGGAACTTCGACGAGGACGTCTTCGACCGCCCCGAGCGCTTCGACATCCTCCGCGACCCCAACCCGCACCTCGGCCTCGGCGGCTTCGGTGCGCACTACTGCCTGGGCGCCAGCCTCGCCAAGCTCGAGATCGGGCTGATCTTCAACGCGATCGCCGACGCGATGCCCGCCATCCGCCAGGCGGGCGAGGCGGAGCGGCTGCGTTCCGGCTGGATTAACGGCATCAAACGGCTGCCGGTCAGCTACGCGGGCTCCTGAGCGACCACCCACATCGAGAAGTACTGCGATCCGCCGCCGTAAGCATGCCCGAGTGCCGTGCGCGCCCCCGGCACCTGGTGCGCGCCCGCCTTGCCCATCACCTGCAGGGCCGCTTCGGCGAACCGGAGCAGTCCGGACGCGCCGATCGGGTTGGAGGACAGGACGCCGCCCGACGGGTTGACCGGCAGCCTGCCGCCGATCTCGGTCTCGCCCGCCTCGGTCAGCCGCCACCCCTCGCCGGGCGCGGCGAAGCCGAGGTTCTCCAGCCACATGGGCTCGTACCAGGAGAACGGCACGTAGATCTCGGCCACGTCGATCTCGTCGACGGGGGACGTGATGCCGGCCTGCCGCCACAGGGCGGACCCGGCCGCGACCCCCGCCGCCGGGTTCACGGGGTCCTTGCCCACGAACATCGTCGGCTCGGTCCGCATGGCGGTGGCCCGGATCCACGCCACCGGCCCGGGGGCGGCCGCGGCCGCCTCTTCATCGCCGATGACGACCGCGCAGGCGCCGTCGGACGACGGGCAGGTCTCGTCGTACCGGACCGGGTCCCAGAGCATCGGGGATGCCTGTACCGATTCCAGTGTGATGTCTGCCTGCTGCAGGTGCGCGTACGGGTTAAGCGCGCCGTTGCGCCGGTCCTTGACCGCGACCAGCGCCCCGATGTGCGACGGCGCGCCGCTGCGGCGGATGTAGGCGCGTATGTGCGGCGCGAAGTAGCCGCCGGCGCCGGCGACGACCTGGATGCTGAACGGCGGCGCGATCGACAGCGCCCACATGGCGTTGGATTCCGACTGCTTCTCGAACGCCACGGCAAGGACCCGCCGGTGGATGCCCGCCTGCACCAGGTTGGCGGTGACGATGCCGGTGGCGCCGCCGACCGACCCCGCGGTGTGCACCCGCAGCAGCGGCTTGCCGACCGCGCCGAGCGCGTCCGCCAGGTACAGCTCCGGCATCATCACGCCCTCGAACAGGTCCGGCGCCTTCCCGACCACCACCGCGTCGATGTCGGCGAAGGTGAGCCCGGCGTCTGTTAGGGCGCGGTCGACCGCCTCCCGGCACAGCCCCGCGATCGACACGTCGGTGCGCTTGGCCCGGTGCCGGGTCTGCCCTACGCCGAGAACCGCGGCTTTCATCGACCCTCCATGACGCAGACCAGGTTCTGTTGGAGCGCCGGGCCGCTGGTCGCGTGCCCAAGCGAACGTGACGCGCGGCCGGACATGATCGCCTGCGCCGCGCAGCCGATCCGCGCGAGCCCCGCGGCGAACATCGGGTTGGCGCAGAGTGCGCCGCCCGATGGGTTGACCTCCACCTTGTCGCCAGAGTCACCAGGGCCGCCGAGGCCGAGCGCCCGGCGCAGCAGGATCTCCTGGTGGGTGAACGGCGCGTGCAGTTCCGCGACATCGACCGGCGGGCCGCCCGCGGGCGCGGGAACCGAGACGGCGAGCAAGTCCCGCGCCCCCAGCGAGCCTGACTCGATCCGGTGCGCGAACGACGTGATCCAGGCCGGCCGGGCGCACAGCCGCCGCGCGCGCTCGCCCGACGCCAGGATCACGACCGCGGCGCCGTCTCCCACCGGGGCGCAGTCGTGCGCCCGCAGGGGGTCGGCGACATAGGGCCGGCCGAGCAGGTCCTCGATCGCGACGTCCCCCGACACCTGCGCCGCCGGGTTCGAGACCGCCGACGCCCGGCAGCGGGCCGCGACCTCCGCCATGTCCTTCTCCGTCCACAGCCCGGCCTCGATGCCAAGCCGCGCCTGCAGCGCCGCGACCGACACCGAGTCGGGCCACAGCGGCGCCGCCAGGTAGGGGTCGAGCTGCAGGGCGAGCACGCGACGCAGCTCGGAGCCGGAAGACTTTCCGAATCCGTAGGCCAGGGCGGTCTCCGCCTCGCCGGAGGCGATCTTCACCCACGCCTCGTACAGCGCCCAGGCGCCGTCCATCTCCACGTGCGATTCCATGATCGGCGGTACGGCGCCGATCGCGTCCACCGCCTGCACAAACGAGAAGGCCCGTCCGGCCAGGTAATCCGAAGAGCCCGAGCACCAGAACCCGATGTCGGCCTTGGTCAGGCCGGTCGCGCCGAACGCCTCGGCGAAGATCGGCACCAGCATCTCCACCCCGCCGGTCGTCGCGTCCTCGCGTACCCGGCAGGGCGACTGCGCGAAGCCAACAACGGCAACCGCGGTCATAGGAACCTCGCATACGACTCGTACGGCGCGTCCGGTTCTCCGGACGGCGCGAAGTGGCTGATGCTGCCGGCCGTGGTGCCCCGTTCCCCCGGCGCTTTCCAGACCGCCCGCACGCGCATGCCCATCCGCACCTCGCGGGGGTCGCAGCCGAGTATGAGGTGCTGGAACGCGATGTCTGCCCCGTCGAGCAGCACCGCCGCGGCCACGTAAGGCGGCTTGACCTGCTGGCCCGGGTACCCCACGTTCACGACGGAGAACGTGGTGACGGTCCCGGTGTCGGGCAGCTCGACCTCGATGTCGGCAGGCACTCCGTCGGCGGGGCAGGTTCCGCGGGCGGGGACGTACACCTTCCCGCACGCGGGGCACCGCCGCCCGACGAGGCGGCCGTCGGCCAGGCCGCGCAGGTAGGCGCTCTCCGCGGCCGAGGCGGTGTGCTCATAGCGCAGCCGCACGGGCGTGACCGTCATGGTGACCGGATCCTCGCCCGGCGAATCCCCGTTTCCCGGGGCGTCGCCGGGCGGTGCCGCGGGGAGCGGCGCTTCGCCTGGCTCGAAGCACGCGATGTCGCGGATGCTCCCCACCCGGTCGGCCGCCCAGCGCGCCGCCACGCGCATCCCGGTCCGCATCGCGGCGGCCGACCCGGCGTCCACCGCGTGCAGCATCGCGGTATCCGCGCCATCGAGGCGGATCAGCGCCCACGCGAACGGGCGGTCGAGCGGCTGGTCGGCGAGGGGCTCGGGCTGCCACGACCAGCTCAGCACGGTCCCCGCCGGACCGACCTCGACCAGCTCGGCCGGCGGCCGGAACGTCACCGGGTCGTACTCGAACGGCGGCGCGTGCACCGTGCCGTCCGCGCCGCGCGCCCCGAGGATGCGCCGCTCCCGCAGCGCGGTCATGAACTGGCCGAGTACTGGCCCGAGCGACCGCGTGTAGTCAAACGCGATCTCCATCGGCGCCCGCAGCGGGGTGTCGCTCATGGAACCATTGTAGAACGTGTTCTAGTGTTTGCTTGCCCCGTCCTTAGAACACGTTCTAGATTGGCCTGGTGACGGACATCGGGTTGTGGACCATCGCCGCACAGACCCCGGACCGCACGGCGGTGATCGAGCCGGACGGCAGCGTCGTCAGCTACGGCGCGCTGGCCGCGCGGGCGGACCAGTTCGGCCGGGGCCTGCAGGCACTCGGGCTCGGCCCGGGGTCGGCCGTGGCCGGGATGCTGCCCAACAGCGCGGCGGCGCTCGCGCTGTACTTCGCCGCGCTGCAGACCGGCTTGTACGTGGTGCCGGTGAACTGGCACCTGGCCGCCGCCGAGGTCGCCTACATCCTCGGCGACAGCGGCGCGGGCGCGTTCGCGGCGCACGAGCGGTTCGCCGGCGTCGCGGCCGCCGCCGCGGACCAGGCGGGCATCGGCCCCGCGGCCAGGTTCGCCGTCGGCGCGGTCCCCGGGTTCGCGCCGCTTGACGACCTGGGCGCGGGCGGCGAGGGGCGGCCGCGGGAACGCACCGCGGGCGCTCCCATGGTCTACACATCGGGCACCTCGGGCCGTCCCAAGGGCGTGCGCCGCCCGCTGACCGGCGATGACCCGGACACGATGTCGATGATGAGCACCTGGTTCTTCAGCGTGTTCGGTCTCAAGCCGTTCGACGGCCACGTGCACCTGTGCTGCTCACCGCTGTATCACACGGCGGTGCTCAACTTCGCGATTCACTCCGTCCAGCTCGGGCATCCCGTCGTGCTGATGGACCACTTCGATCCGGAGACGACGCTCGCCCTGATCGAGCGGCACCGCGTGACCCACACCCACATGGTGCCGACGCAGTTCAAGCGGCTGCTCGCGCTGCCCGGGCCAGTGCGCGCCCGCTACGACGTCAGCTCGATGCGGTCCGCGATCCACAGCGCCGCGCCGTGTCCGCCGGATGTCAAGCGGCGGATGATCGACTGGTGGGGGCCGGTGATCACCGAGTACTACGCCGCGACAGAAGGCGGCGGGACCATCATCACCGCGGGGGAGTGGCTCGCCCGCCCCGGGTCGGTCGGCACACCGTGGCCGGGCTCCGAGGTGCGAGTACTCGACGACGGCGGCGACGACGTCCCCGCGGGACAGACGGGGCTCATCTACCTGCGCATGGGCGCGGCCACGTTCGACTACCACAATGACCAGGACAAGACCCTGGCATCGCGCGCCAGGGGCATGTTCACCGTCGGCGACATCGGCTACCTCGACTCCGACGGCTACCTCTACCTCTGTGACCGCAAGAGCGACATGATCATCTCGGGCGGGGTCAACATCTACCCGGCGGAGATCGAGGCGGAGCTGTCCTGCCACCCGGCGGTCCAGGACGTGGCCGTGTTCGGGATCCCGCACGAGGAGTGGGGCGAGGAGATCAAGGCCGTGGTGCAGCCGGCGCCGGGGGCCGCACCGGGTCCCGCGCTGACCGCGGAGCTGCTGGACTTCCTCGGCGAGCGGGTCGCCCGGTTCAAGCTGCCGAGGACCATCGACTACGTCGCGGAACTGCCGCGCGACCCGAACGGCAAGCTCTACAAGCGCCGCCTCCGCGATCCGTACTGGGAAAGCCGCGAGCGGGCGATCTGACCAGCCCCTTTTCCCGAACGAAAGTGGCACCTCCGCCGTGCGGCCACGGGCTGTCAGGGGAGGGACCGAACGGCAGGGGTGCCGGCCCGAGATTGAGGGTCAAAGCGGTCAGGGACCGGCCGGGCCGCTTCCGCGTCGGTCCGCCAACGTGATCGCGGGTCAAATGGGGGAAGGGTAGCGATAATCCCCATTCCACCCTGACAAAATAGAACAAACTATTCCTCATTACGTTCTCCTGGATTGATCGCGGGTCAAAATTGGCGATATTCGCCCCCGATGACCCGCAATAACGGAAACATCCGCCTAGAGGCATGGACAAAACCGGACGAAGTCCCGCAACCGAGCCGGCGGTACCGGGCCGGTGAACCGGATGACCCGCGATCAGCGCCCAACCGGGCGGAGGGCGGTTCGGCCCCGGGCCTGAGGCGGCGGGCCCGGTCAGGCGTCGCGGAATTCCGGGCGGCGCTTCTCGGCGAAGGCGCGCGGGCCTTCCCGCGCGTCGTCGCTCGCGAACACCGCCGCGCCGATCTTGGCCTCGACCGCGAACGCGTCGTTCTCCGCCATTCCCTCGGTTTCCCGCATCGCGGCCAGGATCGCGCGCACGGCGACGGGGCCGTTCGCCGCGATCACGCCGGCGATCTCGAGGGCCTTAGCGAGGGCCTGCCCGTCCGGTACGACATGGCCGATGAGCCCGATCGACCGCGCTTCCGCCGCGCTGACGTGCCGCCCGGTTAGCAACAGGTCGGCGGCCAGGGTGTAGGGGATCTGCCGGGGCAGCCGCACCGCGGACCCGCCGAGCGGGAACAGGCCCCAGCGGGCCTCGGAGACGCCGAACCGCGCGCTCTCGCCGGCCACCCGGATGTCGCACGCCTGGAGGATCTCGGTGCCGCCGGCGATCGCCGGCCCTTCGACCGCGGCGATCAGCGGCTTGGTCAGGCGCCGTCCCTTGAGCAGCGGCTCGATCACCGACAGGTCGACGTCGCCGAGCCGGGAACCGGGGTGGTCGCTCGTCATCGCCTTGAGGTCGGCGCCCGCGCAGAACGCGCCGCCCGCCCCGGTCAGCACGCACACCCGGATGGTCGGGTCGGCATCGACCCGGTCCCAGGCCTGGCGCAGCAGCGCCGTCATCGCCGGACTCAGCGCGTTGCGCGCCTCGGGACGGTTCATCGTGACAACTAGAACGTGTTCGCGCTGCTCGATCAGTGCGTGGGGCTGCTCGCTCATGACCTTCTTCCGGTCGCCGCTCGGGTTTTTCCTCTTGCTCAAAACGGTAACACGTTCTAGTTTCAACCCATGGCACTGAACATGGCCGACCTGTTCGAGCATGCCGCCGACGCATTCCCCGGGCGGGTCGCGCTGATCTACGGTGACCGCCAGGTCACCTACCGCCAGCTCGAAGACGAGGCCAACCGCCTGGCCCACCACCTCGCCGCCCGCGGCATCGGGCCCGGTGACCATGTCGGCCTCTACGCCCGCAACTCCGTCGAGGCCGTGGCAACGCTACTGGCCACTATCAAGCTGCGCGGCGTCGCCATCAACGTCAACTACCGCTACCTCCAGAACGAACTGGCCTATCACCTGCGCGATGCCGACTTGACGGCACTCGTGCACGACCAGGACCTGACGCCGGTCGTGGCCGCCGTGGTGCCTCCCGGGCTTCCTCGCGTGGTGATCGGCGGAAACTACGGCGACGTCGTGGCCGCCGCGTCCGGCGTACGTGACTTCGGAGCGCGCAGCCCCGACGACGTCTACATCATCTACACCGGCGGCACTACCGGGCACCCGAAGGGTGTCATGTGGCGTCACGAGGACATCTGGCGCACGCTCGCCGGCGGCATCGACTTCGTCACCGGCGAGCGGCTGCCGGACGAGTGGGCGCAGTCCCGCCAGGGCGCCGAGGGCGAGGGCATGGTCCGGATGGCCCCCGCCCCGCTCATCCACGGCGCCGCCATGGTGGCCACCCTCGCTTGCCTGTTCGGCGGGGACACGGCCGTGATCATGCCGAAGTTCGATCCGCGCGCGGTCCTGGAAGCGATCCAGCGGTACAAGGTCAACGTCCTGTCGGTCATCGGCGACGCGATGGCGAGGCCGCTGCTCGAGGAGCTGGCCGCCGGCGACTACGACACATCCTCGCTGGTTTCCGTCAACTCCACGGCCGCGCTGTTCTCGCCCGCGGTCAAGGACGCGTGCAGGAAGGAGCTGCCCAACCTGTTTCTCAGCGAGGCGATCGGCTCGACCGAGACGGGGTTCGCCGGCATCGCGTTCATCAGCGCGGATGACGAGTTCCGGGGCGGTCCCACGGTCGAGGCAGGTCCGGGTGTCATCGTGGTCGACGAGGCCGGCGGCGTGTGCGGTCCGGGGCAGACGGGCAAGCTCGCGCGCGGCGGGCACATACCACTTGGCTACTACAAGGACCCGGTGAAGACCGCCGAGATGTTCACCGAGGTGAACGGCGAGCGCTATGCGGTGCCCGGCGACTGGGCCCGGGTCGAGGAAGACGGCACGGTCACCCTGCTCGGGCGGGGCAACACGTGCGTGAACACCGGCGGTGAGAAGGTCTACCCGGAAGAGGTCGAGGGCGCGCTCAAGTCCCACCCCGACGTGTTCGACTCGCTGGTCATCGGGGTGCCCGACGACCGCCTCGGCCAGCGGGTGGCCGCGCTGGTCCAGCTTCGCCCCGGGGCCGCCGCCGACCTGGCCGCGCTCGACGCTCACGTGCGCGGCCAGCTCGCCGGCTACAAGGCACCGCGCACCGTCTGGTTCGTGGACTCGGTCGGCCGCACCGTGTCGGGCAAGGCCGACTACGGCTGGGCGCGCCGGTACACCGCCGAGCATCCCCCCGCCGCGCCGGCTCAAGCGGAGAGGGCACCCTAGGGCCATGACCGTGCGGACGCCTCTCTGCGACCTTCTCGGCATCGAGTACCCGATCGTCGGATTCACTCCGTCCGAGCACGTCGCCGCCGCGATCAGCCGGGCCGGCGGCATGGGCGTGCTCGGCTGCGTGCGGTTCAACGACCCCGCCGACCTGGACGCGGTCCTGGACTGGATGGACGCGAATACCGACGGGCGTCCCTACGGCGTCGACGTGGTCATGCCGGCCCGGGTACCCGCCGAAGGGGCCGCCAGGGACCTGGACGCGATGATCCCGCAGGCGCACCGGGACTTCGTCGACCGGACGCTGCGCGACCTCGGCGTGCCGCCGCTGCCCGACGGCACGCCGGCCGGGGACGGCGTCATGGGCTGGCTGCACTCGGTCGCGCGCAAGCACGTCGAGGTCGCGCTCGCCCACCCCGCGCGCCTCATCGCGAACGCGCTCGGCCCGCCGCCGCCCGACGTCATCGCGGGCGCGCACGAGCGCGGCATGCTGGTGGCGGCGCTCGCGGGGAAGGCGGGACACGCCCGCGACCAGGTGGCGAGCGGCGTGGACATCGTGGTTGCCCAGGGGTACGAGGCCGGCGGGCACACCGGTGAGATCGGCAGCATGGTGCTCATCCCGGAAATCGTGGACGCGGTCGGCGCGAAGGTACCGGTGCTCGCCGCGGGCGGGATCGGCTGCGGCCGTCAGATCGCCGCCGCGCTCGCGCTCGGCGCCGTCGGCGTCTGGATGGGCTCGGCCTGGCTGCTCACCACGGAATACAAGCTGATGACGGCCGCGCCCGGTGTGCAGCAGGCGCTGCTCGAGGCGACGTCGTCGGATACCGTCCGGTCGCGGATCTACAGCGGTAAGCCCGCCCGGCTGCTCAGGAACCGGTGGACGGCCGCGTGGGAGCAGCCGGGCGCGCCCGACCCGCTGCGGATGCCGCTGCAGAACCTGCTCGTGGCGCAGGCGCACCAGCGCCTCATGCACTCGGGGCGGCCGGACGTCGTGCCGATGCCCGCCGGGCAGATCGTGGGGCGCATCACCGAGGTTCGCCCGGTGGCCGACGTGATCGCGGCGCTCGTGCGCGAAACGGACGAGGCCCTGGACCGGCTGCGGTATCTCCCGGGGGGACGACCCCCCCAAACCCCCCCGGTGAAAAGGCAGTGAGAACCGCCGTCATGGCCGGCTACTGGGGCGCGGGTCCCCCGGCGGACGCCGCGGACCTGTTCGACGCCGCCGAGCGACTCGGCATCGACCAGGTCTGGACGGCGGAAGCCTACGGCAGCGACGCGTGGACGCCGCTGGCCTGGTGGGGGTCGCGGACATCGCGCGTCCGCCTCGGCACGGCGGTCTCGCAGCTGTCGGCGCGCCCGCCGGCCACCCTGGCGATGACGGCGATGACGATGGATCACCTCACCAAGGGCCGCGTCCTCCTCGGGATCGGCACCAGCAACCCGCAGGTGGTAGAGGGATGGTACGGCCAGCCTTACCCGCGTCCCCTGGAGCGCACCCGGGAGTACGTCGACATCCTCCGCCAGGTCATCGCCCGTGACGAGCCGGTCCGGTACGACGGCAAGCACTATCAGCTTCCCGCCCGGGCGGGGACGGGCCTGGGCAAGCCGCTGCGCCCGATCCTGCACCCGTACCGGACCGAGATTCCCATTTACCTCGGCGCGGAGGGGCCGCGGAACGTGGCGCTCGCGGCCGAGATCGCCGACGGGTGGATCGCCATGTTCTTCTCGCCGGCGATGAACGACTTCTACGCCGGAGCGCTCGCCGAGGGCTTCGCCCGCCCGGGCGCCCGCCACGCCAGCGAGACCTTCGACGTCGTGGGCGGTCCGCTCGGCATCGTTCCCGACGACGATCTCGAACGCGCGGCCGACCGCCTGCGGCCCGCCCTCGCCCTCTACATCGGCGGCATGGGCGCCCGCGGCCTCAACTTTCACTACGAGGTCTTCGCCCGGATGGGATACGAGGCCGCGGCCAAGACGATCCAGGATTCCTACCTGGCCGGGGACAAGAAGGGCGCCATCGCCGCGGTCCCGACCGCGATGGTGGAGGACGTCGCGCTGATCGGCCCCTGGGCCAAGATCGCCGACGAGATCCAGCGCTGGCGGCCGACCGTGATCACGACGCTCCTCGTCAGCTGCGACCTTCGCCTGCTGCCGAAGGTGGCGGCCCTGGTTCGGTGAACTCCGCGGCCGCGGAGCCAACCGAACCAGAGGCCGTCGCGAGGACCTCGCCGAGACGGAGGAGTTGCGCCGTGGCGCCGCCGAGGCTGAACTCGGCCAGCTTGGCCGCCGTGAAGTAGCGGTGCACCGGGTAGGACGTGTCGATGCCCATCCCGCCGTGGACGTGGACGGCGGTGTGCGCCACCCGGTGGCCCGCGTCCGCCGCCCAGAACTTGGCGGTGGCGACCGCCGCGCGGGCCTCAGCGTCGCCGGGCCCGCGTTCGGCGAGCAGCCAGGCGGCCTGCCACATCGTCAGCCCGACCGCCTCGACGTCGATGTAGGCGTCGGCGAGACGCTGCGCCACCGCCTGGAACGACCCGATCGGCCGCCCGAACTGCTCGCGGCTCCGCGCGTACTCCGCGGTCAGCTCGAGGGCCCGCGCGACGGTGCCGGCCTGCGTGGCGCACAGGCCGACGGTGCCCCGCGATGCGAGCCAGTCCGCCGCCTCCGCGCCCCGGCGCCCGCCGAGCACCCGGTCGTCGTCCAGGGCAACGCCGTCGAGGACGAGGCGGCCGGCGCCGGCGCCGCCGGTCAGGGTCTGCGGCTGCACGGTTACCCCGTTATCCGAGGGCTCGACGAGGAACACCATGACCCCGTCGGCCGCCGACACCGGGACCACCAGGAGGCCGGCCAGTGCCGCCGCGGGCACCGCCGTCTTGACGCCGGACAGCCGCCAGCCGCTGCCGTCGCGCTCGGCCCGCGCCGACGGCGACGACGGATCACCGCCGTCCTCGTCGGAAAGCGCGGCGGTGAGCACCACCGAGCCCTCACCGGCGGGCCTGGCCCACCGGCGCCGCTGGTCCGTGTTACCGAACGAGGCGATGACCCCGGCTCCGAGCACCGCCGACGGAAGGTAGGGCACGGGCGACACGGCCCGGCCGATCTCGGCGAGCACCGAACACTCTTCAAGGAAGCCGAGGCCCGCACCGCCGAGTGACTCGGGCAGCCCGGCGGCGAGCACGCCGGCCGCGGCGAGTTCCGGCCACTGCCGCTGCGGCGTGTCCCGCTCGGCGAGGATCTTCCTCGCCAGCCCCGCGAGCTCGGTCTGCGCCTCGCTAAGCGAGAAGTCCATGACGGCCTCCTGGAGATCTTCAACGGCGCGCGGCGGGGAGCCCGAGCCCGGCCGCCGCGATGATGTCGCGCTGCACCTCGTTCGTCCCGCCGCCGAAGGTCAGGATGAGCGCGGACCGGTGCAGGCGCTCGATCCGGCCGGCCAGCACCTCGCCGGCGGAGCCGGAACGCACCAACGCGCTCGCGCCGAGCACCTCCATCAGCAGCCGGTACGCCTCGACGGCGAACTCGGTGCCGTACACCTTCGTGGCCGAGGCCGCAGCGGGCCCGAGGGCCCCCGTCGCAGCGATCCGCCAGTTCATGAGCTTGAGGAACTCCGCCTTGGCGTGCACCCGGGCCAGGTTCAGCCGCACCCACTCGGCGTCGATCACCCGCCGCCCGTCGGCGAGCTTCGCGTCCTGCGCCCACTCCCGCACCGACGCGAGCGCGGAAAGCACCGGCGCCGCCGAGGTCAGCGCCACCCGCTCGTGGTTGAGCTGGTTGGTGATCAGCGGCCAGCCCTGGTTCTCCTCGCCGACCAGCGAGGAGACCGGCACCCGCACGGACGAGTAGTACGTCGCGCTCGTCACCACGCCCGCCAGCGTCCGCACCGGCGTCCAGGAGAAACCCTCCGCGGAAGTCGGCACGATGATGATCGACAGCCCCTTGTGCCGCGGCGCCGCCGGATCGGTCCTGCAGGCGAGCCACACGTAGTCCGCGTACTGGATCAGGCTCGTCCACATCTTCTGGCCGTCGATCACGTACTGCCCGCCCGCGCCTTCCACGCACGGGGGGCTGCCGCCCCCCGTTCCCCCCTGCCCTTCCCCCTCCACGCGCCTCGCGGTGGTACGCAACGACGCCAGGTCAGTGCCGGCCTCTGGCTCCGAGTACCCGATGGAGAAGTGGACCTCGCCCGCGGCGATCCGCGGCAGGTAGAACGACTTCTGCTCCGGGGTGCCGAACCGCATGATCGTCGGCCCCACCGTGTTGATGGTCAGGAACGGCACGGGTACCCGTGCGACCGCGGCCTCGTCGGTGAAGATGAGCTGGTCCAGCATGGTGCCGCCCCGCCCGCCGTACTCTCGCGGCCAGCCAAGGGCCAGCCAGCCGTCCGCCCCGAGCTGCCGGACCACGGCCCGGTAGGCGTCCCCGTTGCCGTAGTCGCCTTCGGCGCTGTCGGCGATCGCGGCGCGGACCTTGTCGGTCATCAGCCGGCCGAAGTAATGGCGCAGCTCCCGCCGCAGCCGTTCCTGCTCAGGGGTGTAGGCGATCTGCATCGGCCCTCCGCCAAACTAGAACATGTTCTAGTACTCTACACTGAACGGTGGCAGCGTCATACGACCAGGCCGGACTGGACGAAGTCCGCGCGGCCGAAGAACCGCGCCACCTGCTCGCGGCTGCGACCACGGGCAACCGGCCGACCGGGCGGGACGGCATCGCCCGTGCGGATACGTGCCAAAGCCCTTCGTGCACGATCTATCCGTGCTGATTGCGGCGTTGAAGAAAGGGTTTGCAAGTCCCCTTCTCATTTTTACGGCCTTTTGACGACTTCCCGACAGTTCAAGGGGGTAACGCCCTTTTTGGATACTAAGGTTAGGGCTAGTTACCACACGGCCTGGCTACTTAAGGAGCAAGGACGACCTTGTCTCAGCCGCGACGCATTGACTGGCCGCTAGCGCAGAAGCTCGGCCGGTTCGCCGTCGCGACGGGAGCGGCGTGGCTGGTGGCCTCGCTCGCGTTGCTGGTGCTGATGGGCTCGTCGTCGGGTGCCGTGGCCGCGGCGGCGACACCCGCGACAACCTCCACGGCGACCAACTCGGCAGCCGCCACCGCTACGCCCGCCCAGACAGCGCCAACGCCGTCATGCTTCCCGCGAACCGAAAGCAGCGGAACCTGCTACAACGCGGGCGAGTTCTGCCCTAACGCTGACCTGAGCATGTCCGGGGTGGCTGCTAACGGCACGCCGATCGCATGTGAGCCCGATGGGGGACAGCAACCGCACTGGGAAGTTTGCACGCTCGCGACCGCCACCGCTACGCCCGCCAGCACGGCAGCAGCCACACAGATTTGCCCGGCGGCCCTTGCCAATACGGCGGGTCCCACTGGCACGCCGACCATTGCCAGCACGCCCACCGGGGTCCCGACCGGGACCACTGCACCAGCCACCCCGGGTGCAACCACGGGTGCACCAGCGGGCGCGCCGGCGACGGGTGGCGGCACGGGGCCGGGGACCAGTGCGACGCTGGCCGCCGCTGGGGGCGCCTTCATAGTCGTGGGGGCCGGGCTCGTCTTCCTCTCCCGGCGGCGCGGCCGCAGGCCAGCGTGAACTGGGCGGTGTGAACGCGGGTGGAGGGCGAGGGGCCAGGGGCCGGCGGGCGGGAAATGCGTCTCCCCGGATGACACCAGTCGGAGAGGCACGTACCTTGAGGAGGTGGACCGGCGCATATTCGGGGTGGAGACTGAATACGGTCTCACGTGCACCTTTCGCGGACAGCGGCGGCTGTCGCCCGACGAGGTGGCGCGCTACCTGTTCCGGCCCGTGGTGTCCTGGGGGCGAAGCAGCAACGTCTTCCTCCGCAACGGCGCCCGCCTCTACCTCGACGTGGGCAGCCATCCCGAGTACGCGACCCCGGAGTGCGACAACCTCGTCGACCTCGTCGCGCACGACAAGGCAGGCGAGCGGATACTCGAGGGACTGCTGATCGACGCCGAGTCCCGGCTGCGCGAGGAAGGGATTGCCGGGGACATCTACCTGTTCAAGAACAACACCGACTCCGCCGGGAACTCCTACGGCTGCCATGAGAACTACCTGGTCTCCCGGCAGGAGGAACTGGGACGGCTGACTGACATCCTGACGCCGTTCCTGGTCACCCGTCAGATGATCTGCGGCGCCGGGAAGGTGCTGCAGACGCCGCGCGGCACGGTGTACTGCGTCAGCCAGCGCGCCGAGCACATCTGGGAAGGCGTGTCGTCGGCCACCACCAGGTCGCGGCCGATCATCAATACCCGGGACGAGCCGCACGCTGACGCCGAACGGTTCCGCCGCCTGCACGTGATCGTCGGTGACTCCAACATGAGCGAGACCACGATGCTGCTCAAGGTCGGGGCCACCGACCTCGTGCTGCGGATGATCGAGGCCGGGGTGGTGCCGCAGGACATGACGCTGGACAACCCGATCCGCGCGATCCGCGAGGTCAGCCACGACGTGACCGGCCGGAGCCGGATACGCCTGGCGAACGGGCGCGAGATGAGCGCGCTGGAGATCCAGTCCGAGTACCTAGCCCGCGCGCGGGACTTCGCCGGCCGGGACGGGCTGAACGCGGTGAGCGTGCGGGTGCTGGAAATGTGGGAGCGGACGCTTGAGGCCATCGAGACCGGAAACCTCGACAAGATCGCCCGCGAGATCGACTGGGTGACCAAGTACCAGCTTATCGAGCGATACCGGGCCGTGCATGACCTCCCGTTGTCGGCCGCCAGGATCGCTCAGCTCGACCTGGCCTACCATGACGTGCGCCGCGGCCGGGGCCTGTACTACCTGCTGCAGCGCAGCGGCGCCGTTGAGCGGGTCACCAGGGACCTGGACATCTTCGGGGCCAAGTCGATTCCGCCGCAGACCACCCGGGCCAAACTGCGAGGCGCGTTCATCCGCCGGGCCCAGGAGAAACGGCGTGACTTTACCGTCGACTGGGTGCACCTCAAGCTCAACGACCAGGATCAGCGCGCGGTCCTGCTCAAGGACCCGTTCAGCCCGGTTGACGAGCGGGTCGACAGGCTCCTCGCCAGCATGTAAAAGCGGGGCAATGATCTCGGCGTCAAGCGCCGCCGCCTGATCGGCCGTGAGCACGACGTAGCCGGGGCGGCGTCCGTCCGGCCGCCACCAGACGGGATCGCCGGCGTTCCACCGGTCCGCGGCCAGCACGCGGGTCAGCACCTTGAACGTGGCCGTCCGCGGCAGCCGGGTCGCCACCCTGACGAAGCGCGGATGCTGCCTGGGCCCGAGGTCGCCTTGCGCGGCGAGGAAGGCGTCAAGCTCCGCCGGCGCCAGCGAGGCCCCGGCGTGAAGCACGACGCAGGCCATGACCTGGTCGCCGGCCGTCGCCGGATCCGGCACGCCGTACACCGCCGCCTCCGCGATGGCGGGATGGCGGCGGAGTGCCCGCTCCACGGGCGCCGTGCCCAGGTTCTCCCCGTCGATCCGCAGCCACTCGCCCGCCCGCCCCGCGAACCAGCAGAACCCGGCGGAGTCGGCGTAGCCGAGGTCGCCGCTCCAGTACAGGCCGCCGCGCATCCTGCTCGCGTCGGCCTCCGGGGCGTTGTAGTACCCGGCGAACAGGCCCGCGCCGCGCGTGTTCACGAACTCGCCGACGGCTTCGGCCGGGTTGAGCAGTTCGCCGCCGGGGCCGAACCTCGCGGGCGGGCACTCGTGCCCGGTCTCCGGGTTCAGGACGGCCACGCCGTCGGCCAGCCGGCCGAGCGCGCCCGGCGGGGTATCCGGGGTGCGGGCGATCGAGACGCCGCCCTCGGTCGAACCGAACCCGTCGATCACCCGGCAGCCGAACCGCTCGGCGAACCGGCCGAGATCGCCGGGCGCGCCCTCGTTGCCGTAGGCGATCCGCAGCGGGTTGTCGGCGTCGTCGGGGCGGGCGGGCGTGGCGAGCACGTAGCTGAGCGGCTTGCCGACGTAGTTGGCGTAGGTGGCGCCGAAGGCCCGCACGTCGGCCAGGAACCCGGACGCCGAGAATTTGCGGCGCAGCGCGATCGTCGCCCCCGCGGCCAGGCCCACCGCCCAGCCCGCCATGATGGCGTTGGAGTGGAACAGCGGCATGGACACGTACACCGTGTCCGCGGCGGTCAGCCCGAACCGGTCGGCGAGCATCCGCCCGGGGACGGCGATCTTCGCGTGGGTGCACCGGACCGCCTTGGGCTCGCCGCTCGTGCCGGACGTGAAGATCAGCATGAGCACGTCGTCCGGTGACGCCGGCGCGACGTCCAGCGGAGCTTGAGCCGGCCGGTCCAGTCCCGCCAGCGGCAGAACCGGGACGTCCATCGCGGGCAGCAGCGCCGTGTACCGCGGTTCGGCGAGCACGTACTGGCAGTCGGTGCGGGCCACGTCCGCGGACAGGGCGGCACCACGGCGCACCGGGTTAAGCGCGACGAGTACCGCGCCCGCGAGCGCGCACCCGCCGAGCAGGAAGGAGAACTCGGGCACGTTGTCGGCCAGCACGCCGACGTGGAACGGACGGCCGGGCCGGCGCCGCGCCCGGAGCGCGGCCGCGTAGCGGGCGCACTCGCCGACGTGCTGCTCCCAGCTCCACTGCCGGTCCTCGAAGCGCAGGCCCGGCCGCCGGCTGCCGGCCTGCGCCACGAGCAGCCCGGTCACGGTCGCGTCCCTCTCGTCCATCCGCCCCCTGTCCGGGCTGGCTGGTTGCCGCTCGGCCCTCCCGGACCTCGCGGCCCGGGTGTAGGCTCCAGGAAATAGAACATGTTCTACTTCGAGAGGTTACCATGGTCGCTTCCATCAAGCCGTACGCCGACGAGCTGGCTCTTGGCGACGGCCGCATGCTGATCGGCGGGAAGTGGGTCACGGCCGTGGCGGGCGCGACCTGGAGCCACACCCATCCAGCGACGGGGGAGCAGGTCGCCTCGTTTCCCCTGGCCGGAGCCGACGACGTGGACCTGGCGGTGCGCGCCGCGCGCCGCGCGTTCGACGAGGGTCCGTGGCCCCGTGAGCGGGCCGGCGAGCGGGGCCGGGTCCTGCGCGCGATCGCGGACCTCGTCCGGGAGCACGGCGACGAACTGCTCAGGCTCCAGGCGCTGGACAACAGCGTCCCGCTGAGCTTCGGCGAGATCTACGCGACGTCCCCCGCGTTCGTGGCCGACGTGTTCGACCACCACGCCGGCTGGACCGACAAGCTGGCCGGGGAGACGCTGCCGCCCTACCAGGGTGGCGATCACATGGTCCTCACGCTGCGCGAGCCGGTCGGCGTGGTCGGCGCGGTGATCCCGTGGAACGCCCCGCTCCCGCTGTTCGCGCAGAAGGTGGCGCCGGCCCTGGCAGCCGGCTGCACGATCGTGCTCAAGCCCTCGGAGTACGCCACGTTCGCCGTGCTGCGGCTGGCCCGGCTGATCGCGGAGGAGTCGGGGCTGCCCGAGGGCGTGCTCAACGTGGTCACCGGCCCCGGCGAGCCGACGGGGGACGCCCTGATCAGCCACCCGATGGTCGACAAGCTCTCGTTCACCGGCAGCCGCGCGGTCGGGCGGAAGGTCATGACGGCCGCGGCCCGCGACTGCAAGCGGGTCAGCCTTGAACTAGGCGGCAAGAGCCCCGCGGTCGTCTTCGACGACGCGGACGTCGGCACCGCCGCCGCGGTCACCATGGGGACGGTCACCCTCGGCTTGTCCGGTCAGGTCTGCGCGGCCCAGACCAGGGCGCTCGTGCACCGGGACGCGATGGAAGAGTTCCTGGTAGCGGCGCAGATGATCGCAGGCATGGTCAGCTACGGTAACCCGTTTGACCCGGAGGTCACGTCGGCGCCGCTGATCAACCCGCGGCAGCTCGACCGGGTACTCGGACTGATCGGCCGCGGCCAGGAGGAGGGCGCCCGGCTGGTCTTCGGCGGCACCCGCGAGGCGGGCGACCTCGCCGCCGGCAACTTCGTCACGCCGACGCTGTTCGCCGACGTGTCCAACGACATGAGCATCGCCAGGGAGGAGATCTTCGGGCCGGTGCTTTCCGTCATCCCGTTCGGCGACGAGGACGAGGCGGTACGGCTCGCCAACGACACCGAGTACGGGCTCGCGGCCACCGTATGGACCTCGGACGTGCGCCGGGCGATGCGGATGACCAGGGCGATCAGGGCCGGCACGGTCGGGATCAACGGCTACCAGCTGGAGCCCAACTCGCCGTTCGGCGGCTTCCGGCAGTCGGGGATGGGCCGCGAGGGCAGCCGCGCCGCGATCGAGTCCTACACCGAGCTGAAGACCGTCCTGCTCCCGCTGACGGACGAAATGATGTAACCGCCCCGCTTAGGCTCCCGGATCTTCCCCAGCCGCGCTAGTTTCGCCCGAATTCTTCCGACCACTTTCATGATCGCGAAGGATTTTCATCAGATGAGATGAAAATCCTTCGCGATCATGGCCGATCATAGCCCGCCGGGGCATGAGGGTGCTCCACCACTGATAACAGCAAGAAATTACGACAAGAGCACTGGCCTCATCGTGATAACAGCAAGATAACAGCCCTACCGACAAGCGACCGGGTCAGGTCAGATCGAGGGCCGCGCGGAGCCGCGCGGCGGCCTCGTCAAGTTCGAGGTCTGAGGCCGGCTTGGCCCGGGCGAAGCTGAAGTCGTCGAGCGCCCAGGCGGGGAACACGTGGACGTGCAGGTGCGGTACTTCCAGTCCGGCGATTACCACGCCCGCCCGGGGCGCGCCGAACGCCTGCTTGGCGGCGTTGCCGATCCGCTGCGCGACGTCGACGCAGTGGTACAGCAGTGGCCTGTCCGCGTCGGTCCACTGGTCTACTTCCTGCCGGGGCACCACCAGCGTGTGGCCGGGAGTCAGCGGGGCAATCGAGAGAAACGCGACGACCTCGTCGTCGGTATAGACGAACCTTCCGGGCAGTTCGCCGTTGATGATCCGCGTGAACAGCGTGGCCATCGGTCCCCTTTCGCGCGATGCCAGGGTACAGGCACCTCAGGGGGCGCCGGCGGTCACCCGTGCCGTTCTTCCTCCTCCTGGTGGATGCGGTCGAGGCATACCGCGACGGCGATCATGAACGCGTCGTTCTGACCGGGCGCCACCTCGACCCCGTAGGTGTCGCGGATCCGGAACCATTTCCGGGAGATCCGTGCCGCCACGTGGTGCCCGTCGCGGATCTCGAAGTCCTTGTCGATGATGTTGCCGACCGCCTCTAGCTTGCCTCCGCCGTCGTGCAGGTCGATGAGCGCCCGGTGGTGCAGCGGCGAGAAGACGGCCCGGTGCACGGTAGCGGCTACCCCTCCGTCGTGCTCGATGTCGATGGCGTCGGTGAAGGTCAGCAGCCGGTGCTTGATCGAGGCGAGCTTGCGGCCCGAGGCGTCTTCGAGCACGAGCGTGTGGTGCAGTGAGATGAACTTGGCGTTGACGTAGAAGACTCCGCGACCGTGTTCGTCGGTAACCCAGAAGTCATCCTTGATATCGAAAAGCCGTTCCCTGACTAGGTAGCGCATGCGGACAAATTACCCGCGTTTGGCGGATTATGCCCCCTGCCGGTTCCCGCCTCAGCCGAAGCCGATCGTCTCGCTGGCCAGGTCCATCGTCTCCGTGCAGGCGAAGCCGGGGGAGTCTCCGGAGCCGTCGGCGAACGCGCCGGCCAGGGCGTCGCGGACGGCGGGCAGCGTCCACATGCCGTCGGGAGTGTCGGCGCGGAAGACCGCGCGGATGCCCGGCGGGCTCAGCACCGCGGCGACGCCGCCGTGCACGACGAACACCTCGCCGTTGATCTGCTCGGCGGCGGGGCCCGCCAGGTAGGTGACCAGGGGTGTCACGTGCTCGGGGGCGAGCGGGTCGGGACCCTCGGCGGGCGGGGGGCTCACCAGGCCGGCCAGCATGGCGGTGCGGGCCCGCGGGCAGATGGCGTTCGCGCGGACGCCGTACCTGGCGCAGCCGCGCGCGGTCGCGACGGTGAGGGCGGTGATGCCGGCCTTGGCCGCGGCGTAGTTGGGCTGGCCGGGCGAGCCGAGCAGGAACGCCTCCGACGAGGTGTTCACGATCCGCGCGTACACCGGACCGCCCGCCTGCTTGCTCGCCTCCCGCCAGTGCGCGGTGGCGAAGCGGGTGGTCACGAAGTGGCCGCGCAGGTGCACCCGGATGACCTGGTCCCACTCTTCGGCCGACATCGTGAAGACCATCCGGTCCCTCAGCACTCCGGCGTTGTTGACCAGGATGTCGAGCCGGCCGTACTCGGCGAGGGCCGTGCTCACCAGCCGCTGGCCGGTCTCCCAGTCGGCGATGTCGCCCGCGCCGACCAGCGCCTGCCCGCCGGCCGCGCGGATCAGTTCGGCCGTCTCCGCTACCGCGTCACCCGGCAGGTCGTTGAGCACGAGCAGCGCCCCGGCGGCGGCGAGGGCCGCAGACTCCGCGCGCCCGAGCCCGTTGCCCGCCCCGGTCACGATCGCCACCCGGCCGGCCAGCATGTCTTCCATGTCAGTGCCCCCGCTCCATGTCACGACCCGCGCTCCATCTCAGTAGCCCGATCCGGCGAGCAGCCCGCCGTCGGCGACGAACTCGCTGCCGGTCGAGTAGGACGACTCGTCCGACGCGAGGTACGCCACCAGGCGGGAGATCTCGGTGGGCTCGGCGAACCGCGCCAGGGGCAGGTTCCCGAGGAAGTGCTCGCCGTCGCGGCCCGTGTTCGCCTGGTCGAGCACCATCCGGGTGAGCACGCCGCCGGGGTGGACGGAGTTGACCCGGATGCCGAACTGGCCAAGCTCCTGCGCGGCGGCCTTGGTCATGCCGCGGACCGCGAACTTGCTCGCGCTGTACGCGGACAGGCCGGCCGCGCCGGTGAACCCTTCGATCGAGGAGATGTTGACGATCGAGCCGCCGCCCGCCTTGGTCATCGGGTCGATCACCGCCTTCATCCCGAGCCAGCAGCCCACCGCGTTCACCTCGAGGACATGACGGAAGGCGGCGAGCGTCATGTCGGCGATGGGCGCGAACGTGAGGACGCCCGCGTTGTTCACCAGCACGTCAAGCGCGCCGAACGTCTCCAGAGCGAGGGCGACCGCGGCGTCCCAGTCCGCCTCGCTCGTGACGTCGTGGTGCAGGTACCGGCAACGATCAGCGCCGAGCTTGGCGGCCACGTACGCGCCCTTGTCGTCGAGCACGTCACCGAAGACCACGCGCGCGCCCTCGGCGACGAAGTGCCGCACGTGGGACTTGCCCATGCCCCGGGCGCCCCCGGTGATCAGCGCGACCTTTCCGTCGAGGCGGCCCATGTTTCCTCCCGGTGGGCTCGTCGTCTGCCGGAAGGAGGCACCACCTTCCGTTCGGGATCATACTAGAACGTGTTCTTGTTTTGGGGATAGTCCTGGCGTAGAGTCCCGAGCACCGGCGGATTTGCCGCCGCCTGTTGCGAGCAGAGCCCTGTGAGGACCGGATGGAACAGAGCGCGGACTACGTCGTGGCGGGCGCCGGCAGCGCCGGGTGCGTGCTGGCCAGGCGCCTGGCCGAGTCCGGGGCCAGCGTCATCCTGCTCGAGGCGGGCGGAAGCGACCGCACGCGGCTGGTGCGCCAGCCGGGCATGATCGCCATCTTCCACAACGTGCCGGCCCTGAAGAAGCGCCTGGACTGGGGCTACTACACCGTGCCGCAGGCGGCCGCGCTCGGCCGCCGGATCCCGCAGCCGCGCGGCCGGGTGCTCGGCGGCTCCGGCTCGATCAACGGGATGGTCTACGTCCGCGGCAACCGGCAGAACTACGACGACTGGGCCGCCGCCGGGTGCAAGGGCTGGGCGTTCGGCGACGTGCTGCCCAGCTTCAAGCGCATGGAGGACTGGGAAGACGGCGCGAGCGAACACCGCGGCGGCGGCGGCCCGATCAGGGTGACCCGGCAGAAAGACCTGACCCGGGCGTCGGAAAAGTTCATCGAGGCCCTGGCGGAGACGGCCGGGGTAAGCGAGAACGGCGACTACAACGGCGAGTCGCAGGAGGGCGTCTCGGTCGTGCAGCAGAACGCCGGCGGCGGGCTGCGCTACAGCTCCGCGATCGGCTACCTCGACGGCGAGGGCCCGCCAGGGCTGACGGTCCGCACGCGCGTGCACGTCGCCCGGGTCGTCATCGAGGGCGGCCGCGCGACCGGCGTCGAGGTCGTCACCCCGGCCGGGCGCGAAACGATCAGGGCCGCGCGGGAAGTGATCCTGTCCGCCGGCGTCTTCGGCTCGCCGCAGCTCCTGATGCTGTCCGGCGTGGGCCCGGCGGCGCACCTGCGTGAGCACGGCATCGACGTCGTCGCCGACCTGCCCGTGGGCGACAACCTGCACGACCACATGTTCGTCCCGCTGACCTACGTCATGAAGAGCGCTCGCAACCGCGGCACCACCCCGTATTTCGTCGGCGGGATCATCGGGGAGGCGATCCGCGGCGATACCTGGATGGGCCGCAGCGTCTTCGAGGTGGTCGGCTTCGTGCGCAGCTCCCTCGCCGACCGGGTCCCCGACATCCAGATCCACGCGCTGCCCTGGTCCTACCCGTTCCCCAACCAGGACGCGCCCACCCGGCACAAGGTCGACAAGCGCTCCGCGCTCACCATCTTCTCCACCCTGATCTACCCGAAGAGCCGCGGCACCCTCCGCCTCGCGTCCGCCGACCCGGACGCCGCGCCGGTCATCGACCCCGGGTACCTGACCGAACCGGAGGACGGCACGGTGCTGCTCGACGGCGTGGAACTCATCCGCGAGGCCATGGACAGCAAGCTCATCGCCGGCGACATCGCACTCGAACTGTCACCGGGGCGGGACTACCCGGACCGCGCCGCGCTGGCCAGGGAACTGCCGAACCGCGCCACCTCCGTGTACCACGCGGTCGGCACGTGCCGGATGGGCATCGACGAGCGGGCGGTCGTCGACCCGGCCCTGCGCGTGCTCGGCATTGACGGGCTGCGGGTCGCGGACGCCTCGATCATGCCCGCCATCACCGGCGGCAACACGAACGCCCCGGCCATGATGATCGGCGAGCACGCCGCGACCATCATGCTGCGCGGCTGAGACCTGGAGAACGCGCATGAGACTGCTCGGCGGCAAGAGCCGCATCGGAGCCGTGGTCCTCGCGGCCGTCTGCGTCGCCACGCCTGGTACCGGCGCCGTCGCCGCGGCCTCCCCGGCTTCCGCCGCCACGACCTCCTCCGTCGTCCTTCCCGCCGCCCCGATCGGTCACGCGGGCCGGTGGATCACCGACGCCGACGGCCGGGTGCTCACGGTCGCCGGCGTGAACATGGTGAACAAGCTCACGCCCTACACCCCGGCGGCGGACGGCTTCGACGACGCCGACGGCGCGTTCCTCGCGGCCAACGGCCTGTCCGCGGTGCGGGTAGGGATCATCTGGAAGGCCCTCGAACCGGAGCCCGGCGTGTTCAACGACAGCTACCTGGCGAGCATCGCCGCGACCGTCAACATGCTCGGGTCGCACGGCATCGTCAGCCTCCTCGACTTCCACCAGGACATGTACAACGAGAAGTTCCAGGGAGAAGGAGCGCCGGACTGGGCGGTCGACCAGAGCGGCCCGGTCTTCCCGCTGCTCGGCTTCTCGGCCAACTACTTCCTGCTGCCCGCGCTGATGACCGCCTACGACAACTTCTGGGCCAACGCCGCCGTCGACGGCGAGGGCCTGCAGGACTGGTACGCGGGCGCCTGGCAGCACGTCGCCGCGTACTTCAAGTCGAGCCCGTACGTCCTGGGCTACGACCTGTACAACGAGCCGGATCCCGGCAGCAGCATCTACTCTTGCCTGCTTTCCGCCGACGGGTGCCCGTCGTTCGACGCCACGCTCACGCGCTTCTACGCCAAGGTGGACGCGGCCATCCGCCAGGTGAACACGACGGCGCTGCTGTTCGGCGAGCCCACGCTGCTGTTCGACATCGGTAACCCGTCCTCGCTCGGCGCCACCGGCGACGCCAACTCCGGGTTCAGCTTCCACATGTACTGCCCGTTCGCCTCCGTCTCCGCGTCACTCGACTTCGCGTGCCCGTCCTCCGACACCGCGACGCTGAGCAATGCGGAAACCGTGAGCTCCCGGACGGGGGACGCGCTGCTCATGACGGAGTTCGGCGCCACCAGCGACACGGGCATCCTCAGCGAGGATGTCGCCGCCACGGCGAGCGCGAAGGTCGGCTGGATGATGTGGGCCATGTGCTACTGCGGCGACCCGACGACCTCTTCTTCCTCGGAAGGGCTGGTCAACAACCTGGCCCAGGCTCCCGACGGCACCAACGTCAACGCGGGCATGCTGGACGCCCTGGCCGTGCCTCATCCTGACCTGGTCTCCGGGACACCGGGCAGGTACGCCTTCGACACCTCGACCCGCGTGTTCACCCTGACTTACAGCACCGAGCGCGCGGACGGCACCGGGGCGTTCCCCGCCGGATCGCCGACGAGCATCTCGGTGCCGGCGGTGCAGTACGCCGGCGGATACCAGGCGGCGGTCACCGGCGGCCGGGTGATCTCGGCGGGCGGCGTGCTTCAGGTTGCCAGCTGTCCGGGCGCCGCCAGCGTGACCGTGACGGTATCCCCGGGCTCGGGCACCAGCGGAAGCTGCTGACCCTCAAGGCATTTTTCCCGAACGACTTCTGGTTTCCTCGCTCCGCCAACCGCCTTGTCGCAGGCGCGGCCACCGGCCGGACGCGGTACGCCCGCGTCCGGCCGGGCATCACCTTGCCCCGGGCGGCGCTGTGCTGCAACCTCAGCCGCGAGTGAGGACCTCGCTCAGCACGGCGTTGGCGGGAGCCGTGTTCCAGTCGGTGGAGACGAACGAGGCGCCGTCCGCGGCCAGTTCCGCCACCCGCGCCTGGGCGTCGGCCAGCGAGGGAGCGGTGTCGCTGAGCGCGGGGCTCACGTTCTCGGCGTCGGTGACGACGGCCAGGTAGTGGTTGGTGTCGTACCACTGGGTATTGCCGTCATTCACCCAGGTTCCCGCGTCACCGTCGAACACGACGAACCACGGGCGCAGCGCGGCGTTGCTGTACCGGTCACGCGGGTCGCCCGCCTGTGCGCCGAGCACGGACGGGAAGACCGCCGCGTTCGCGATTTGGCCGCTGTTGTACAGATTCACCAGGCGCTGGGCGTATACCACGTCGACCCAGGTGCTGGACGGTTCCACCGCCTGCTCGACCGTGCCGGGGATGATCTCCACGATGACCTTGCCGTCCAGGGAGCCGTAGGTCGCCCAGTTGTCGGCCTGCGCCGCCGCGTCGAGGTTCGGGTACAGGCTCCCGTCGGGCTTGGTCAGCAGGTCGGCTGGGGTGTACAGGGTGCTGCCGAGGTGCGCCTTGACGTAGGAGTCGAACTCCGTGGGGTTCAGGCCTCCCAGGAACCCGTCCTTCATCTCGATCTTGACCATGACCGGCCCGTGCGTCGGGTGCGCCTGCATCCAGATCCTGATGTCGTCCAGGCAGCTGTCCAGGTCCTTGTTAGCTCCCCCGGTGTAGAGATCCGAGCTGCTGGTGGCCTGAACGCAGTTGTTGTTGTTGCCTAGCGGGTTGTCGTGGCTTACCTTCCACTCCCCGGTTACGAAGTCGGCCCAGGTGTCAAGCTCGATCAGTGACGCACCGGTGTCCAGCGCGTCGGCGAGATAGGGGTAGTCGGTCGTGTCGGCGTAGGTGTTGTGGATGCCGACGCCGGTGACGCCGGCCAGCGGCGCGGAGGCGATGTCGTCGGCATGGGCGCCAGCGGACCAGGATACGGAGCTTGTGAACCCGGCGGTCGCCACCAGGACCAAGGCACCTGCGACGACGAACCGCCGTCGCAGTCCGAACGGCTTGGGCATTCTGTCTCCCTGTGTGAGTCACCAATGAGTAGGTAACCGGTCAAAGGGCAACATAAGTCAACATCGCATCGGAACAGCTGCTACTGCGCGACCGGGCGGCTACGCCCGGTTGAACGTTGCCTGCGTTGGCCGCCAACCGCCGTGTCGCAGGCGCCGAAACAACTAGCGCGGGAGAGCACGATCACGCGGCGGCGACGAAAGGGTGACGCTCGCCGTCAAGGATCACCGTCGAAGGGACGCGCACCGCTGCGAGGTGACGTGCGCGCAGCATTCGGAGGAGAGGGGACTCCCATGGCGTTCAGCACATTCGGCGAGCTGCGACGTGATCTGGCCCGCGAGGGCCTCACCTGGACGGTGAATCCTAACTTCAGCGACAACACCCAGATCCCGCGCCCGGCGCTCGGCGCGGACTTCAGCGACTGGCCGCTGGGCTCGACGGTGCCGCGGGTCGATGTCGCCGCTGTCGTGGCCGCCCACCCGACTACCAACACCCTGCTCCGGACCTACCTCGCCGGCCGGGGGCTGCTCCCGCCGCTGAGGCTGGGATCCGATGCCGTGCTCGGCACGCCGGGGCAACTGGCGCAGACCGGCGCCATTACCCGGGCGCCGGGCGCGAACGCCGCACCAGGGCCTGCGGCGCCCGCGGTGGTGCCCGCGGCGGCGCCCCCCGCTTCGGTCGACTGGCGCAACCGGTTCGGCTGGCCCTGGATCACGGAGATCCGCGACCAGGATCCGTGCGAGCACTGCTGGATCTACGCCTCGGTCGCGCTCATCGAGGCCATGGTCCGCATCGAGCACTGCGTATGGTGCACGAGTTCCGAGGGCGACTACATCGAGGCGAACAAGGTCCCGTGCGGGCAGTGCGGCAACGCGGGCGAGGTGCTGAGCTGGGCGCAGAACGACGCCATCGCCGACCTTGACTGCGTGCCCTGGGTCGACCGCGATCCAGGCAACCGCACGGGGCCGTACTGGAATCCGCCGCCAAACGGGTGCAACGGCGGGTCAATGCAGGCGCCCCCGGCCTGGGCGCCGCCCTTCGACCGGACGGGCCGGAGCGTGCGGATCCCGGCGTACACCAACATCGGGGCCACGGCCGACCAGAAGAACTGGCTGGACGCGGTCGGCCCGCTGGTGGTCGGCTTCGATGTCTACAGCGACTTCTACGGCTGGTACGGCAACACGCCCTACGTGAAGTCCGCGGCCGCTACCTACGAAGGCGGCCATGTCATGCTGGCGGTGGGCTACGACGACAACCTCGGCTGCTGGATCGTCAAGAACTCCTGGGGACCCGGCTGGGGCAACTCCGGCTTCGGGCTTATCGCCTACGGACAGTGCAACATCGACTACTACACCAAGTCCGGCCTGCAGCTCACCAACCCAGACCCGTGGACGAAGCGCCGCAACCACAGCGGCGGAATGATCGAAAGCGGCGACGGGGCCCGCCACAACAACTTCGAGCTGCTGGCTCCCAGCAGCGGAAACTCGTTCACCCACTGGTGGCGGGACAACGGACAGGCCGCGCTGCCCTGGAGCAAGGCGGAGGTTCTCGGCAACGACGTCGCCAACATCCTGACGTTCACCGGCACCACGTACAACCGCAACTTCGAGACCGTCTTCCCGACCACGAGCTCCCGGCTGCATCACTGGTACTTCGATCAGGGCACGCAGAAGTGGAACGAGGGGCCGGTCTTCGGCCCCGCCGACGTCGAGGGACCAATCGGGTTCGTGGAGAGCAGCTACGGGCCGGGTAACTTCGAGGTCGTGGCGCGCAGGCGCACGGCCCAACTGGAGCACTGGTGGCGGGACAACGCGGGCAACTGGCACCAGGGCCCGGACTTCGGCGCCGGCATCGCCGCGATGGGCCCGACGCTCATCCAGAGCACCTGGGGCAACCTGGAGCTGGTGGCGGTTCTCGCCAACGGCCAGCTGCAGCACTGGTGGCGCAACGACGCTGGTGGCATGGGCTGGAACATCGGAGGAACCTTCGGCTCGGGGATCTCCGCCGCGTCGCCGCCGTGCATGATCCAGGGTCAGTACGCGATGGCGAACGAGTACGCCAACGGCAACTTCGAGTTGTGCGTGGCGCTGCCTAACGGCACCGTCCAGCACTGGTGGCGCAACAACCAGGTGACCGGTTTCCCCTGGCAGCTGAGCGCCACGTTTGGCGCCGACGTCGACTGCGTCGTCGCCCTGCTCGAAGGCAGCTTCGGCTTCAACCTGGAGGTCGTGGTGCTGCGCCGGGACGGCAGGCTGCAGCACTACTGGCGCGCGGGCGGAACCTGGTACGCGGGAGTCGTGATTGGGCCCGCCTGACGGCCCGGAGGACCCGGTCAGCACGGTCAGGCTGGCGGTCGGCGAGGAGCGCACGCTGCCCCTCGCCGCCGCCGGCTCGGTTGGCTACGCGTGGACCGTCCGCGTCTCGGGGACGCCCGGCGTCGTGGAGGCCTCAATCCGTCCGGCGCCGCGCCCTCCGGCCGTCGCGGGCGCGCTGCCGTACGGCGGAAGCCATCCGCAGCTCCTGGTCCTGCGGGCCCTGCGCGCCGGCCGGGCCGAAGTCCGCTGTGAACTCGGCAGGCCCTTCGGTCCTCCGCGACCGCCGCGAGCGCGGCAGGACCTGACCGTCATCGTCGCGGGGTGACGACCGCGCCGCCTTCGGCGCCGGATGTATCTCGGCTGTCCTCCCCGCCTCCGTACAGGCGGGGAGGACACGATGGACACGGACGTCTCGGAGACCGGCACCGGCGGGCGCGGCCGGACGGCCGACGGCACCGTCGTGCGCCTGTTCGGCGACCCGTGCGTTGACGCGGGCGGGCTGCGCCTGGAGGCGCCGGAAGGGAGCAAGCAACTGCTGGCCTTCGTCGCCCTGCGGCGCCGGCGCGTGGGCCGGCCGCAGGCGGCGGAAACCCTGTGGCCGGACGCGACGGAGGCCCGAGCGGCAGGCAACCTCAGGTCGGCGCTCTGGCGGCTGCGCCGGGCGGGGATCGACGTGCTGGCCGCGGACCGGTGGTCGCTGTCGCTGCGGGGCCACGTCCGGGTGGACCTGGACCTCATGGATCAGTGGGCCACCCGGATGATCAGCGGAACCGAGTCGGCGGCCGATCTCGCCGTCGCCTCGCCGCGGGCCGGCACGTGGGAAGTGCTGCCCGGCTGGGACGACGACTGGGTACTGATGGAGCGGGAGCGGCTCCGGCAGCGGATGCTGCACGCGCTTGAGGCGCTGAGCGGGAAACTGGTCCGCGCGGGCCGCTTCGCCGACGCGGTGGAGGCGGCCATCGTCGCCGTCAGCGTCGACCCGCTTCGGGAAAGTGCCCAGCGCGCCCTCACCGAGGCGCACCTGGCCGAAGGGAATCAGTCCGAAGCACGCCGCACCTGGCGGGACTATCGCGATCTGCTCCGCCGCGAGCTCGGAGTGAACCCGTCAGGCAACCCGCTGAACCGCTCGTCCACGTCCTCGCCGGTCAGGCCGAACTCGCCGAGCGAGTACTGGTGGGCGGACTCGCCCCCGGCGCGCGCCGCCGCTGCCAGGGACCGGATCGCGTCGGCCGCCGCACCGGTCAGCGGCAGCCCGAAGTGCCGGTAGATCGCCTCCACCGTGCCGACGGGGTCTCCTACCAGATCGTCGTAGTGCACGTCGTGGAAGCGGGCCGGGTCGTGCCGGGCGCGCTCCGCGGTGAACCGGGACAGGCCGCGGGCCCACAGGTCGAGTTGCGTGCGCCCGATCACCGCCCCGGTGAAGGCCGGCGACCAGCCGGCCGAGGCGTGGGCGGCCAGGCTGCACGCGGACGCGATCGCGGTCCGCGGCGAGCGGTGCGTCTGAATGACGAGCGCGTCCGGGTAGACGGCGAGCAGCGCGTCGAGCGCGAACAGGTGGCTCGGGTTCTTCAGCACCCACCGCCGGCCGGCGTCGTGCAGGCCGATCATCTGCAGGTTGCGCCGGTGCCGCCGGTACGCGCCGGTCCAGTCCTGCCCGCGCAGCCACGCCGAATAGCCCGGCACGTGCGCGAGGGTCTCGAACGACACCGAGCGCATGGACTGCTGCAGCAGCTGCCAGCACTCCTCAACCTGGTCGGCCGCCATGTAGTGCACGCCCATGAACTCGGGGTGCTCCTCGTGGTGCCGGGCGAAGCCCGCCTGGATGTACTGGAAGACCGGGTTGTCCGGCCAGGTGCGCCGCGGCGGGCGGGGCTGCGGCACCTGCGCCAGCCACATCTCCAGGCCCTGGCTGGCCGGGTCCGCGGCGAGCAGCCGCTGCAGTGCCGTGGTGCCGGTGCGCGGCAGCCCGGTGATGAATACCGGGCGCTCGATCGCGACCCGGGCGTATTCCGGGTTCGCGCGCCAGGCGGCCTCGCTGCACAGCCTGGCGGTCAGGGCCCCGCGCAGCAAGGCCCGCTGCGCCTTCGCGCCGAACGGCGTGAACCCGGCCTCGGCCGCGCAGGAGTCCAGCAGTACCGCCAGCCCGTCGGTGTAGTCGTCGGCGCCGAATTCGGTCAGCCCGGTCCGCCGCACCGCGGAAGCGTGCAGGTCCTCGACGGTCCCCACCGGGTTTACCTGGCTCAATGGTGGTACTCGCCGCAGTTGACGTCCAGGCACTGGCCGGTGACGGCGCGCGCCATCGCGGAGGCCAGGAACACCACCGCGTCCGCGATCTCGTCGGGCTCGGGCAGCCTGCCGAGGTCGAGGCGGGCCGCGGTCTCCTCGTACACCTGCTCGACGGTCACGCCGCGCTTCTTGGCGAGGTAGCCGAAGTACCACTTCAGCGAGTCGCCCCAGATGTGCCCAGGCGCCACCGAGTTCACCCGGATGCCCTGCGGGCCGAGTTCGGTGGCCAGGCTCTGCGCCATCGCGAGCAGCGCCGCCTTGGCGAGCTTGTACGGTCCCATCGTCCGCTGTGAGAACCGGACGACCATCGAGTTGATCATGACCACGGAGCCCTTGGTCTCCGTGAGGGCGGGGACGAACAGCCGGGTCAGCCGCAGGGCGGCGAGCACGTTCGCGTCGAAGCTCGCGCTGACCGCGTCCAGGTTGACCTCGCGCAGTTCCTTGATCGGCGGCATCGCGAGCGCGTTGTACACCAGCGCGTCCACCCGCCCGAACGCGCCGAGCGCCGCCTCCGCCAGGTGCTCCGCCGCCGCCGCGTCGGCCAGGTCGGTGGGCACCGCGACGGCGCGCCGTCCGAGCCCGCTGACCTCCTTGGCGACGTCGTCGAGGCGGGCGGCGGTGCGCGCGGCGAGCACTACGTCCGCCCCTTCCCGGGCGCTGGCCAGCGCGATCGAGCGGCCGAGCCCCGGGCCGACGCCGGCCACCATGACCACCTTGTCTCGCAGTATCAACCCAGCATCCTTTCCGCGATCGCGGCCTGGCGCGCGGCGATACGCTCCCGCCACTCATCGGGGGACACCCGCGCGGTGTCGTAGAACGGCAGCCGCTCCGGCAGGTCGCGGAGCGGGACGACGGACACTTCCGGTCCGTCTTCCGGCCCGAGGTCGCGGGTCAGCCGCTGCCACCGGAGCTGGACGTAACCCCGGCCGTGCCCGGTGCGCTCCAGCCAGTTCGCGACCCCCGGGTCCCGCTCGCTGATCACGAAGCGCATCCGGCCGTCGGGGTCGATCCGCGCCTGATCGGCGGTGAGGCTGGTCTGGTGGTTGACGTAGTCGAGCGAGACGTACCACATGCTGCCGAGCTGGATGCCCTGGTAGGGCGCGGTCGGCCGGCCGGCGGCGGGGACGGTCACGACCATCGCCTCGTCGTCGGCGAGGTCGAAGTGGCCGGCCGATGAGAACTGGGTGGACAGCCCGCCGGGCGTGGCCCGCGGGGGTGTCAGCGTGTTGACGGGCTCGTTCAGGTAAAACCACTCGGGGAAGGCGAGGAACGTCCTGAGCCTGGACAACAGGAGCTTGCCGGCCACGGCGTAGCGCTTCGCCGCGGTCGCGGTGTCCGCCGCCGCCGGGGGCGCGCAGCCGGCCTGATCGGCCCGGTGGATGCGGACGGTGCCGCGCCGTTCCGCGGCCCAGTCGCTGTATACCTCGCGCACGATGAGCATGGCCGAGCCCGGGCCGAGGGTGAAGTAACCGGGCCCGGGCTTGCCCGGCCCGAGCCGGAACTCGAATCCGCCGTCGCCGCCGACCGGGATCGCCCGGTCGTCGAAGGCGGTCAGGCTGTCGGGCACCTCGGCCGGGGTGTAGTCGCCCTTCAGCACCTGGAAGCTCAGGTCGGCGGTCGTGCCGCGGGTGCCGGTCACCACGTACTCCGCGTCGTCGCGGAGGTACGCGTGCAGGTAAAGGGTGTCCGGGTTGTCCAGCCCCATCTTCGTGTACGGGCCGGTGGACTGGACGAAGTACGGGAAGTCGCGCTGGTAGGCCCAGGCCAGCCGGAGCGCGGCCTGGATGCTGCCCGCCAGGTAGTCGTACCCCTCGGCGAGGTCGCGCTCCGACTTGACGTGCGGCGCGCCGGCGATGATCTGCTCGGCCTCCGCGATGGCCTCAGCGAGCGGCCGCGTCAGCAACGCTGGTCCCGCCCTTCGGCAGCCCGGCGAGGAACTTGAAGCTCGGCAGGTCGTCGAGCGACACCATCGCCTCGTAGGTGCGCACGTACCCGGTGTGGGCGATCCGCCAGGCGCCGTCCGCCCCGCGCTCGTAGCGGTCCTGGTAGAAGGCCGCCCCGGCGATGACGGTGCGGTGCTCCGTCGCGATCACGGTGTCCTCGAACCGCCAGCACCCGGTGGCCCGGTCGCCGTCCACGGTGATCTCCGGCTGGCCCGCGGCGTGCACGGTGATGATCTCGGGCCCCAGCTTGGCGCGGAAGAACGCGATGATCTCGTCCCGGCCTGCGAGCTTGAGCGGCTTCCCGTAGACGCGCGTGCCGTAGTCCACGGTGGCGTCCTTGGTGAACACGTCCGCCAGCTCGTCCCAGAGCTTCTGGTCGACGCAGCGGAGGTAGCGGTACTTCAGCTGGCGGATCTCTTCGAGCACGGCAAGGTCCATGTCCACCAGCTTGGTGCATTCGCTTGATCGAGACAAGAACATGTTCTATTTTTGCGACAAGATCGGCAGCCGGGAAGGCGGGCAGCGTGATGCGGTTCAGCTACGCCGAGTCGATGACCGACCCGTCGTTCTACGTGCCGCTGGCGCGCGCGGCCGAGGAGGCCGGGTACCACTCGATGGTGATACCGGACAGCATCTGCTATCCGCGGCACGCCGACAGCAGGTACCCGTACAACCCGGACGGCAGCCGCGAGTTCCTCGAGGACAAGCCGTTCCTCGAGCCGTTCTCGCTGATACCCGCGCTCGGCGCCGTGACCAGCAGGATCCGGTTCGTCACGTTCGTCGTGAAGGTGCCGGTGCGCAACCCGGTGCTGCTGGCCAAGCAGGCGACCTCGACGGCGGTGCTCACCGGCAACCGCCTGGTCCTCGGCGTGGGCACCAGCCCGTGGCGCGAGGACTACGACGTACTCGGGGTGGACTGGGCCCGCCGCGGACGGCGGCTCGACGAGTCGATCGCCATCCTGCGCGGCCTGGCCGCCGGCGGCTACTTCGAGCACCACGGCGACCTCTGCGACGTGCCGGCGATCAAGATCGCGCCGGTGCCCGCAGCGCCGATCCCGGTGCTCATCGGCGGCCATTCCGACGCCGCGCTCCGCCGCGCCGCCCGCCTGGGGGACGGCTGGATGCACGGCGGCGGCGACCCCGCCGACCTGCCCCGCCTGCTCGCCCGCCTCGCCGACCTCCGCCGGCAGGCCCGTGAGGACGAGCGGTCGGCGCCGCCGGGGGAATATCAGATACACGTGATCTCGGTGGACGCCTACTCCGTGGACGGCCTGCGGCGGCTGGAAGAGCAGGGGGTGACCGACGTGATCATCGGGTTCCGCTGGCCGTACACGACCGGCCCGGACACCGAGCCGCTCACCCAGAAGATCGACAACCTGCGCAGGTTCGCCGACGAGGTCATCGCGAAGTTGTAAGCCCTAGCGGCACTCGTTAGAACTTGTTACAGTTTATCAGCGGTTACTGGCCAGTATCTCGCGGCTCGGTACCTGTCTGACCGACCTACCGGAGGTGGAGCGCCGTGATGCGGCTGATAATCGCAGTCATCGCCGGCCTCGTGATCGCCGTCGTCGCGGTCGTGGTCGCGCAGAGCCTGTTGTCCGACGCCGCCAACGGGACTCCGAGCAGCTACACGCTCTACGTGTACGGCACCCGTTGACAGCTACGGAGGGATCCCGGTCCCGGCTGAGCCGGGTGCGGGCGAGCCCTCTCCTGCGGCTCGCGTTCCTCGCCGTGGTGCTGGCGTGCTGCGGTTACGGCCTGGCGGTGGAGTGGCCGGGGGCGGAAGCGGCGCTCGGCCGGGTCCACTGGTACCTGTTCGCCGGGTCGGCGGTCGCGGCCATGGGCGGTGCCTTCGCCATGATGCTGGCGTGGCGGGCGCTGCTCGCCGATCTCGGCTCGCCGCTGCCCGTCGCCACGACGGCCAGGATCACCTTCGTCAGCCAGCTGGGCAAGTACGTGCCCGGCGCTATCTGGTCGTTCGCCGCCCACGTCGAACTCGGCTACGACCACCGCGTGCCCCGCAGGCGCGGCGCCGCGTCGGTCCTGACGGCGCTCGCGGTGACCGTCGCGGTGGGCCTGGCGATCGCCGCCCTCGGGCTGCCGCTGGCCTCGGCCGCGGCCGCGCGCCGCTACCTGTGGGCCCTGGCCGCCCTCCCGGTGATCCTGGTCGGCCTGAGCCCGCCGGTCCTCGGCTGGCTGACCGACCGCGGCCTCCGCGTCATCCGGCTGCCGCGGCTCGAGCGGCGGCCGACCTGGCGCGGGCTCACGGTCGCGGCCGGCTGGACCGTGCTCGGCTGGCTGCTGCTCGGCCTGCAGGTGTGGCTCCTGCTGGCCAGCATGACCGGCCGGGGCGCGGGCGTGCTGCTGCTGGCGGTCGGCGCGTACGCGCTGGCCTGCTCGCTGGCCCTGGCGCTCGTGGTCTTCCCGAACGGCATCGGCCCGCGCGAGGTGATCCTGATCGCGGCGCTCGCCCCGGTACTTGACCGGCCGGCCGCGCTCGCGCTCGCGCTGCTCGCCCGCGCGGCGACGACGATCTCCGATCTGGCCCTGGGCGGGATCGGACTTGCCGTCGGCCGGCGCGCGAGGACCGGGCCGGCCCCCGTGCCGGAGCCTCCGCCGGCCGGCGACCCCGCGGGCATGCGCCCGCTGCTCGCACCGGACGCCCAGGGGATGCCGTGACGGGCCCGGGCGGGACCGGGTACCAGGAACTGGCGGTGCCGGGAGACGGCCAGGCGCAGGTAACCCGGGCGCGGGGAGCGGCCCGCACCGGTGAGCAGCGGCCGCGGGCCCGCAGGCATGTCGTGTTCATCGCGTGGCGTGACCTGGCCAACCCTCGCGCGGGCGGTTCTGAAGTGCTGGTGGACCGGCTGGCCGAGGGGATGCTCGCGCGCGGGGACCGGGTGACGCTGCTCTGCGCGGGACCGGTGGCCGCCCGCGGCTACCGCGTGATCGAGAACGGCGGGACCTACAGCCAGTTCCTGCGGGCGCCGCTGGCCTACCGGCGCCGCCTGCGCGATGCCGACCTGGTGATCGAGGTCTGCAACGGGATGCCTTTCTTCAGCCCCTTCTGGTGCCGGCGTCCGCTCATCTGCCTCGTCAACCACATGCACACGGAGCTGTGGCCGCTGCGGTTCCCGGTCCCGGTCGCGGCGGCGGGCCGGTTCGCCGAAGGCAGGCTGATGCCCTGGGCGCACCGCAACAGCCTGTTCCTGACCGTGTCCAACTCGACGGCCGACGCCCTCAGGAAGATCGGCGTCGGCGAGGACCGCATCCGGCAGATTTGCAACGGAGTGGTGCAGCCGGATCCGCTGACGCCCCGCTCGGCCCGGCCGCTGTTCCTTGCGCTCGGCCGGCTGACCGACTACAAGCGCGTCGACCTGCTGCTGAAACTCTGGGACCGGGTCCGGCGCGTGGTCGGCGGCACGCTGGTGATCGCCGGCGACGGCCCGGAACGGTCAAGGATCGAGGCCATGGCCGGCCCTGGTGTCATCGTCGCCGGCCGGGTGTCTGAGGAGGAGAAGCACCGCCTGCTGTGCGCCGCGTGGCTGCTGGTGCACCCGGCGCTGATCGAGGGCTGGGGAATCGTGGTCGCCGAGGCGGCCATCCGCGGGACCCCGGCCGTCGGCTTCGACGTTCCCGGCCTGCGTGATTCCGTGGTCGACGGGCAGACCGGGCTGCTGGTCGGCAGCGAGGGCGAGTTCGCGTCGGCCTGGGCATCGCTGGCACTCAACCACCGGGCGCGCGCGGCGATGGGGGCGGCGGCTCGCGAGCGCGCCGAGCGGCTGCACTGGTCGCTGGCCGTGGACGGCTTCGCCCGGGTCGCGGACGAGGTGCTGGCCGGGGCGGCCCGCGGGCGGGAGCGCGGATGAGCGCAGCGCCGCTGCGCGGCTTCTACGAACGGCCCGAGGTGCCTGCCAGTTCCGGCCGGGACCGGGCGCGCAGGCAGGCGCGGATGCTCAGCGAGGTGCTGCGCGACGTGGCCCCGCCCGCCGCGATCGTGGACCTCGGGTGCGGTGACGGCGCCGCGACCAGCCTGGCGGCCCAGGTCAACCCCGGTCACCGGATCGTGGGGCTCGACTGGTCGGCCGACGCGCTGCGGCAAGCGCGGACGCGCGGGCTCACCCTGGTGCGAGCCGAGGTGGAGCCGGCGGGCCTGCCCATCGCCTCCGGCCGCGCCGACGTCGTGCTCATGAGCGAGCTGATCGAGCATCTGGTCGACCCGGACTCGGCGCTTGAGGAAGCGCGGCGGGTACTCAAACCCGGCGGGACGCTGCTGCTTTCCACCCCGAACCTGGCGGCCTGGTACAACCGCGGCCTGCTGGCGCTCGGCGTGCAGCCGCTCTTCACCGAGGTCAGCCTGCGCGGCGTGTTCGGCCGGCCCGGCAGGCAGGTGGCCGGTCACCTGCGCTTGTTCACCCGGAGGGCACTCGTCGGGCTGCTGGCCGCGCGCGGCTTCCGCTCGATCCGGGTTTCCGGCGCGCCCTATCACGATGTGCCGCGGCCGCTGCGACCGCTTGACCAGGCATTCTGCTCGTGGCCCGCGGCGGCGTCGATCCTGCTGGCCCGGGCCCGCAAGGCATGATCACCGGCAGCGGCGCTGACCGCGCCCCGGCACCGCTCCCAGTGTCGGCGCAGCCCGGGTCGTCGCCGCACGGGTCGGCGTGGCCCGGGTCGCGGCGGCCGCGGCTCCGGTACCCGGCCGGGTGGCCCGCCCTGGCCGGGCTGCTCCTCGGCCTGCTGGCCATCGGCCCGGGGCTCGCTCCCGGGTTCGTGCTCAGCTACGACATGGTGTTCGTGCCGGATCCGCCGTTTTCCTCGGCCCTGCTCGGCCTGGCCGGCGGCCCGGCCCGGCCGGTGCCGAGTGACGCCGTCGTGGCGGTCGCGGCGCGGGTGATCCCGGCCGACATCCTGCAGAAGCTCATCCTGCTGGCGATCTTCATGCTGGCCTGCTCCGGTGCCGCGGCACTGCTGGCCGACTGCTGGCAGGCGCGCACGGGTGAACGGCCGCCGCTGCTCGCGGGCCTGGCCGCCGGGGTGTTCTACACCTGGAACCCGTACACGGCCGAGCGGCTGGTGATGGGCCAGTGGGCGCTGCTCCTCGGCTACGCCGGGCTGCCGTGGGTCCTGCGGCTGCTGTGCACGGGACCGGTCCGGATCGGCCGGGCCCGGCTGGTGCTGACGCTGCTTCCCGCCGCCATCGGCGGGTTCGCCGGGATGGTCATCACCGGCCTGGCGGTGTTCCCCGCGCTCGCCTCAGCGGGCCGCGGGACGGGCCGAAGCGAGCGGGCGGGCCGGCTCGCCACCGTCGTGGGCGCGTGCCTGCTGCTGAGCCTGCCCTGGATCATCCCGTCGCTGATCGAGCCGGTGCGCGCCGATCCAGCCGGCGCGAACCTGTTCGCGGCCAGGGCGGACACGCCGTTCGGGGCGCTCGGCAGCCTGGCGCTGCTCTCCGGCATATGGAACGCCCAGGCGGTACCCCTTGGCTACGGCGGCCTCCCGGCCGTCTTCTGGCTGGTCGTGGTCGCCGCGGCGGTGGCCGGCTACCTGCTGTGCGCCCGGCCGCTGCGGCTGTCGCCCGGGCTTGGCGTCGCCGGCCTGACCGGGCTGGCGGTCGCCGCGCTCGGGGTAACCTCGCCGGGCCGCGCCGCGCTGCGCGACCTGATCTCGGCCTGGGCGGGCTTCGCGGTCCTGCGCGACGGTCAGCAGTACGTGGCGGCGCTGGCCCTAACCGAGGCGATCGGGCTCGGCGCCGGCGTCGCCTGGGCCGTGCGCCACCTCCATCCTCAGTCCGG
>Ga0102924_1000409_pt1 | contig 53778 bp, 40 predicted proteins | sample PaiPotPPM11metaG_FD_80116 | JGI IMG/M metagenome (GOLD analysis project Ga0102924, IMG submission 80116) | Iron sulfur acid spring bacterial and archeal communities from Banff, Canada, to study Microbial Dark Matter (Phase II) - Paint Pots PPM... ... | reverse complement strand
GCATTTCAGGATTACCTAACCGAAAGTTACGTTATCCTGAAACGCATCGAATTACAAAACACCCAGTCAATCCGCGACCGAGACGCCGTCCCGCCTCTGAGAATGCGCCGGATTCAGGTATAAGAGAACGCGCGGTGATACCCTGAGAAAATTCGGAAGGCTCTGCTTCAGGGCAGAGCAACGAAAGGGAAAGGTCTCGCCTGGCCAATTGCCCTTGCAACTCCGAGACTAGGTCACAACTCCTAGTCCGGGCCAGAGGAGACTTGAGAGGCCGGTCAAATCGCGGACGCCGATTACCTCGATCTTTCCAGAACCGCCTGCGCCGCCGGGGTAAAATACCGGATTGGAATTATAGACTGGCGAATCCCTCTCATGCGTCTTGAAGAAAAACTCGAACAACTGAGGCGTGTGGCGAAGCCCGCCACGCGCGAAGCCGGGCTTCAGCGCCAGCTTGAATACTTGCGCCGCCTGGAACCGCCACCGGCAAAACTTCCCAGCCAGCGCGTACCGTGCAGCATCGAAAATTACGTCGAAGGCCGGGTGGAGACGCACGCACTGGGTGAATTTTTCATTGCAACGCAGTCTTTGCCGTTTGGCCGCCCCTATGGAAAGTACCGGATCGGCGATCTCTCTACTACGCCTCTCACACAACTCGGCCTTTTCCTGGAGGGCCTTCGCCTGCCCGATCCGTCCAAGTTGCTTTACTTGGATACTGAGACCACGGGGCTTGCGGGCGGGACGGGAACGTGTGCCTTCCTGATCGGTGTTGGCGCGGTGGAAGGCTCGCAGTTCGTGGTCCGCCAGTATTTCCTGCGGGACTATCCCGAGGAAAAGGCCATCCTGGCGGCGCTGGCCCAAAGGCTCGAAGGTTACGAGGGGTTGGTGACCTTCAATGGCAAGACGTTTGACGTTCCCCTGCTGGAAACCCGATACGCCCTGTCCCGAATGAATTCGCCCTTGGGGCGATTAGCGCATCTTGATTTGCTACACCCCGCGCGCCGTTTGTGGAAGCTGCGGCTCGAAAGCTGCAAACTTACTCATTTGGAAGAACACATCCTCGGCATCCGCCGCCAAGGTGACATTCCGGGCTCGGAAATCCCGGCAATCTACTTTGATTACCTGCGCACCGGCGACGCGCAAGGGCTGCAGCCGGTCTTCTTTCATAACGCAATGGATATCGTGACCTTGGCCGTGCTCACCCTCGAAGCAGCGAACGTCATGGATCCGTCCAGGTTCGAACCAGGCGACGGCCTGATGGCCGACCCTTTGGATCTCTTTAGCCTCAGCCGCATCTTTGATCGCGCCGGCGACAGCGCCAAATCCGTCACGGCGTGCCGCCGGGCGATCTCCGCAGGCTTGCCGGAACCCTTGGAGCCTCGCGCTCTATGGCATCTGGCCTTGCAGCACAAGCGGCGGGGGGAACATGAGCTTGCAATCGAAATCTGGCAGGAACTCACGCGGCGCGGGACAAACTACTCCGTGGAGTCGTTCGAGCAGCTTGCCATCCACTATGAGCATCGCGCCCGAGACGCGCAGGCGGCGATGGAGTTTACCGAAGCTGCGGTGGAAAAAATCCAAAAGTCGCAGGCGGACGGACAGCAGCAAACGCTGGGCGGGCAGATTGATCATCTTCGCCGGCTGGCCCACCGGCTTCGACGCCTGAATGGAAAGGTTCGCCGGCCGGAGATCACACGGCAAGAATGACTCCAGCAATATCAGGGCGCGGATCGAGAGACTTTTCGCAACACCTCGTCCGCAACCAGCAATCCTTCCCAGCAAGCTGGGAATCCGGCGTAGGGCGCCATCTGTAGAATCGTCTCCAGCACCTCCTCCTTGCTGGCGCCGTTGTTCAGGGCCATCTCCACATTCAGCTTCAGGGCGTTGGGTCTCCCCATCGCCGTAAGAGCCGCGACGGTGACAAGGCTTCGCGTTCGAAGGTCCAGGTTCGGCCGGGTCCAGATATCGGACGCCAGGAAGTTTGTCACCATACCCGCAAAATCCGGCGAAAGGCGGGACCATGCAATCTTCACTTCTTCCGACCTCTCCTCGCCCAGCATGCGCCGCAGCATATCCATTCCCTTGTCCATCATTTCCTCCCTTTTATTTGTGGGGCGCTAACCAAGATAACCTTGTCGTGCCGCTCGAAAGACGCGATTGAATGCTTGCTCTCGTGCTACTACATGCAGGCGCTCAGTCAGAATGACAGCACGGGAGGATTGGTTGAAACTCCCGGACTCCGGAAATGTAGAAACTCCAGGGCAAGGTTGAATCCGTGCCCTAACCGTCCTCCGGGGAGAAGCGCGCGAATAATTCGGTCTCGACAGAACTTTATCCGGGATACAACCCATAGCCCCCGATGTCAATCGCCTGGCCAGTGATGTTTCGCGCGCCTTCGCTCGAAAGAAACAGCACCAGACTGCCGATTTCTTCCGGGGTCACCAGACGGCCAAGAGCCGAAGGGCGCATGAAGCGCCGCCGCGCCTCCTCCACGCTCACGCTGAGAGTTTTCGCCCGTGCCACGATGACATCCTCAAGAGCCGGCACCGCCACCGGCCCGGGCAGGATGGCGTTCACCTGGATGTTGAAGGGGCCCATCTCTTGCGCCAAGGTCAATGTCAGGTTGACCAGTCCACTCTTCGAAGCGGAATAAGAAGCGCGTAGTGGATAGGCCATGTGGGCGACAACGGACGATATGTTGATGATTCTTCCTTCGCGCCTTTCCACCATATGCTTCAGGCATTCGCGCGCGCACAGGAAGGCTCCGGTCAGGTTGGTGTCAAACACGTCCTGCCAGTCGCGGAGGCTCAGGCGGGTGATGGGAACGGTGGGTCCGCGTGCGCCGGCATTATTCACCAGAAGGTCGATCTTGCCGAATCGCCGCATCACCGCCTTTACCATTTGGCGAATTTCTGGTTCGCCGCGGACATCGGCGCGAATAGCCAGGGTTCGCTCCCGGTCTTCGCAAAGGTTTGCCGCCACTTTGCGGAGCGCCTTCAGATTACGCCCCACAAAGGCCACCTTGCCCCCAGTGTCGAGCAGCGCCTTTGAAATGGCAGCGCCAATTCCTCCTGCCGCGCCCGTGACGATGGCCACCTTGCCCTCAATCTCCGGAAATGAGTGAGTGAGGTTTTGATGTTTGGGTTTGTTCACCATTTTTGGTTTATTGAATCCGTTCCTTCATCTTCGCCAAAGGCAAAAGCGTCCTCAGAACGCAGAGTTCTTTCAGCCGTCGTTGGCGCCAAGCCCATAAATGGGGTGAAAACAAACAGCCACGATGGTCATCCTTCGCGGAGCGAAGGATCTCAGTTTTTGTCTCCAATACGAGGCAGGAAGTTTCGCCAGGCTTACCCTGGGTAAATCCGAGAGTTCAACATGACAGATCAGAATTTTTCACGGCTTCTTACTCGTCCGGCACATTCTCATTCTTGCCAATCGATTTGAGGATCACATGCTGGGTCTGAACGTCATTTTTGCCTGTCACTGAATTGGATGTCACGGTCGTCAGCTCTCCCACCAGCCGCAGGTAGTCGGGATCGTTTTCCTTCGCTCCTTTGCCGCGCTCCACCGTTCCCGTGAACCGGTAATACTTTTCGTGAATCTTCCTCGTCCTGAATTCAACTTGATTTCCCGTGCGGGTTCCAATGCTGATTTGATAACTTAGAATGGCGTCGGATTCGTCTTCGCCCTGGTAAACGTCAACGTAACCCTTCAATTTTCCCTCTTCCTCCAGAATCCCCACCACATCATCGGGGGAAAGAAAATGATATTTGCCGGTCATATCAGGAACAGACTGTGGCGCCGCGTTCTTCTTGGCGGTGGCGGCTTGTGCAACAAGAAATATCACAGCAATAACACCCAAGCGCAGGGACCACGATTGGACTGTCCGGCTCGCACGCTGCGTCTCTGCGGTTACTCTCATCCTGCTCATGACGGATGCCTCCTTCATCTGTCACCATCTTAACAGGTCACAGGCGAAAGCTTCGGGCCTGACCCGTAATAGCTGTTGCCCTTCAGTCCCAAAATGTCCCGTCATTCCAACCCTCTACCCGCAGCCACCCTTGTTTGACAGCGGCAGACCGAAGCGGTTATTCTCACTCCAAGCGCGGGAAGTGCGCGAAGACCGACCCGTTTTCCTATGTATTCCGGGTTTGGAGTGAGAGGCAGAAACAGGAATAGGAATAGGCTTGACCGGGTCAAACAAATAGTGTACTATTTAGTATATATTCTTTCCAGGCTTGAGTGAGAGATCGGGACAAATGAGTCATGCCATGCTCTCTAGCCGTGTGGGGTTGATTCATCGATGGAGCAGACTTTTGTCCAAGATAGCGCGAGCCATGCATTGCCTGGCTTACCGTTAAGGCGGGAATCCATTTTAAGGGTTGAAACCACTAAAACGGAGCACGCAGAAAGCGTAAACATTAAAAACGCCAGAGTGAGCCAGGCATGTCATTGAAAATACTGGATGGAATGGATCGTCATTAGGAGCGAGCCGGAGAAGGCCCCGAGGTTTGAGGAAACGAATTTTCCAAGATTAATCTGGGCTTGGCGCGCCTGACGATCCGGGATCGGAGACTCGCAGTGTCCGTGCCAGTCCTCGCAAAGATCCAGAAGAGCCATTTTCCTTTTGTGACATCGAATTAGATTGAGTAATAGCAAGGAATCCCGTTTGGATTGCTTTTTGCACAAATCAGGTTCAAACCGATGTTGAATCAAATTCTGAAATTGGGCCGCTCCGCGCTTCGAAGGTCGGTCCGGTTAGCCGCATTGCCGTTCCTGCAAGGACCGGAGGAAGTGCTGGTGGGCGGGCAGGCCGTGATCGAAGGGGTGATGATGCGGTCACCACACTCCTACGCAGTCGCGGTTCGCAAGCCCGACGGGTCCCTAGCGGTAACCCAAGGCTTCCTGGACCGTCCGTCTGAAAAGCACGCTTGGTTGAAGTGGCCCGTGCTGCGCGGTCTGGGAACGCTGGGCCAAGCGATGGTACTGGGCATCCGGGCGCTGCGATTTTCGGCGCAGGAAGCCTTGGCGGAAGAGGGCCCAAGCATTGAAGCGGCCAAGAAGGAAGGGAAGAAGGCGGACCTGGGCAACGGCCTGCTGGCGCTGAATCTGATTCTTTCCCTCGGATTCTTCATTGTGTTTTATAAGTTGGTTCCGCTTTATCTTGCCACCCGGGCCCAAAAACATTTCACGATTTTCGGCAGCATGATTATGTTCAATCTGCTCGACGGGATCATCCGCATTGTGCTGTTCCTGGCCTTCCTCTATCTGCTTTCGCGCTCCAAAGAGATTCAGCGGGTTTTTGAGTACCACGGCGCCGAGCACAAGGTGGTTTGGGCATTTGAGAAAACGGGAAGGACGGAATTGACGGACGCTCGCAACTCAACCCGCTTCCATCCCCGCTGCGGGACCAGCTTCCTGCTGGTGGTGATGGTGATTGCCTTGATTGTCTATCTGTTTTTGCCATTCCATTCCTTTGCCGCCCGATTCTGGAGCCGCATTCTGCTGCTGCCAGTCATCGCCGGCATTTCTTACGAGTTCATTCGCTACGCCGCAAAGTCCAAAGGGTGGATCTGGCGGGCCGCCGCGGCGCCCGGCTTGTGGCTGCAACGCGTGACCACACGCGAGCCGGATGACAGCCAGCTCGAAACCGCCATTCGCGCGCTGGATACCGCCATGGAACTGGAACGGAGCCGTGGCGGGGAGCTGGTGGTTGCCTGATGGAGCGGGGAAAGAGCAGAGTTGAATTGCGGAAGCTATCTGAGGACCGCATGGAGGATGCGGAGGTGTTACTCAAGAACGGCAGATACGACGCGGCCTATTACCTGGCGGGGTATGCCGTCGAGTGCGCATTGAAGGCGCGGATTGTGAGTCTTCTGGAAGGATATTTTCCGCCGAAGCAGAGTTTGTACATCCATAGCTTGCAAAACCTTCTCGACTTGGCGGAGCTTAAGAAAGCCTTTGAAGATACATCAAAGACGGACTCGTCGTTTGCAGATCAATGGGATACTGTGAAGGAATGGTCCGAACACAGCCGCTACGATACTCAAGATCAAAAGGCGGCAGAGGACATGCTGAAGGCCGTCCGAGGAGTCGTGAAATGCATAAAAGCATATTGGTGACGGATAACACGGGGCGGCCAGGGGATCTGGTCGAAGAAGGGGAAAGGCTGCTAAGGAAGCTTGAAGAGAAGAGCTTCCCCATTTCCGCTGCGTTCTTGCGCTACATCGATGAAGAAGGGCTGCTGAGGCTTGTGATTGTGTCCCCCTTCGTAGGTCAAGAAGGGCCTCTGAAGACCTATGGATACATCAGGAATGCTGTCGATGAGTTGGGTGACTCGGTCCATTTTGGCCTTGGCGACATTTCCGTCATGAGTCCTTCCTGGTCGCAATTTCGGGATCTCCGAAGAACCCTCGAAGGTGAGGGGGGAAGCCGGCTGGGTGTTCGCGGAGCAGGCCGATGGTTGGATGAGGATTTCTATCTTTACCGATGGAATCCGGATCTGAATGGGTGAGGGCTTAGGCGCGCTTTTCACGGCTCATGATTTATGCAATTTCTCGATCAACTTTCTGAAGTCGAAAAGAAATACGAAGCGCTGACCGCTCAACTAAGCGATCCGAAGACGATGGCCGACGCGGCGTTTTACCAGAAGACGGCGAAGGCCCACGCCGAGTTGCGCGAGGTGGCGGAGAAGTACCATGAGTGGTCGTCACTACGCAAGAATCTGGAAGACACGAAGGCGCTATTGACCGAGTCCGCCTCCGATCCGGAAATGAAGGCGATGGCCGAAGAAGACCAGGCCAATCTCGAATCACGCCTGGCGGAGATCGAGGCCGAGTTGAAGATCCTGCTGTTGCCGCGCGATCCGAACGACGAAAAGAACGTGGTGCTGGAGATTCGCGCCGGGACCGGCGGCGATGAGGCGACGCTCTTCGCCCAGGAAATCTTCCGCATGTACTTGCGATACGCGGAGACGCAGGGCTGGAAGGTGGAAGTGCTCTCTACCAGCCTTTCGGCGGTGGGTGGCTTGAAGGAAGTCATCGCCGGGATCGAGGGGCGGAGAGTGTACAGCCGCATGAAGTACGAGAGTGGCGTGCATCGCGTGCAGCGCGTGCCCGCGACGGAGCAGCAAGGCCGCATTCACACTTCTGCGGTGACAGTGGCGGTGTTGCCAGAAGCCGACGAGGTGGAGATTGAGATCGACCCGAAGGATATTCGTATTGATACTTTCTGTTCCTCGGGCCCGGGCGGCCAGTCCGTCAACACCACTTATTCCGCGGTTCGCATCACGCATCTTCCTTCCGGCATGGTGGTCTCCTGCCAGGACGAAAAATCGCAGATCAAAAACCGCGCCAAGGCCATGCGCGTGCTGCGCTCGCGCCTCTATGAAGTGAAACTGCAGGAGCAACAGAAGCAAATCACCGAGGAGCGGCGCTCCATGATTGGCTCCGGCGACCGCAGCGAGAAGATCCGCACTTACAACTTTCCGCAGGACCGCGTCACCGACCATCGCATTGGTCTCAGCCTTCATCAGCTTGAAAAGGTCATGGACGGCAAGCTGGATGAAATGATTGAAGCCCTCGTCTCTTACTATCAAGCCGAGAGGCTGCGCCAGCCCTCCGTCGAGTCCGGTGAGAAAAACCTGCGCCTGGCCGATGCAACGTCGTAAGGTCCTCCAGGCCGGCCTGCGCATCCTGGAGGAGAATTCCGTTCCCTCGGCCCAGCTCGCCACAGAACTGTTGTTGATGCACGTCCTGGGCATTGACCGAGCCGCCCTCTATACCAATCTTGAAATTGAAATTCCACCTGAACTTGAACGCCGCTACATGGAATTGATCCGCGAGCGCGCCGCAGGCAAACCCGTTCAGTACATCACGGGCCATCAGGAATTCTGGGGACTCGACTTCGAAGTGAATCCGGACGTCCTGATCCCCCGGCCGGAGACGGAAATGCTAGTGGAAACGGTCATTGGCCTGGTTGGAGGAAATCCGCAGACGCGGCGGGGGGATCAAATCCAGATCGTTGATGTTGGAACGGGCTCCGGCTGTATCGCGCTTGCCCTCGCCACCGAATTTCCCCGTGCTCGTATCTTCGCGACCGATCTTTCGCGGCCGGCCCTCGCCGTGGCGGCGAGAAATGCAAACAGGCTGGCGCTGCTCCGTTCCATCGCATTCGTTCAGTGCAATGTGTTGGAGTGCTTCGACGCAGGCGCTAACCAGGGTTTCGATTTTGTGGTGTCGAATCCTCCCTACGTTAGCCAGGATGAGATTGCTGGCTTGCAACGCGAAGTTCGGGATTTCGAGCCGCGCTTGGCTCTGGGCGGATTCGCCACTAATGATGAAATCTACCGCCAGCTGATTCCTCAAGCTCATGCGGTGTTGAAGAAAGGTGGGCGCTTGATTGTGGAGGTCGGTTTCAGCATGGCCGAAACGATTGCCGGGTTGTTGGGGGAGGGCTGGGACTCAGTCGAAATCCGTCCCGACCTTGCCGGAATTCCTCGTGTCGTAATTTCGCGAAAGCAGTAGGCCGGGGTCACCCTAATTCAAGCGGCTTACGGGAATGGCTTCACCTGCACTCCTAATTCTTTGAAGAGAAACGCGAACATGTCCGTGGCTTGCTCCAAGCGCTGGTTCATCGAACTGCCCACGCCATGGCCTGCGTTGGAACTTGTTCGCAGTAGGACCGGCAATCCGGAACTCGAAACCGCTTGCAGGCGCGCCGTCATCTTGCGGGACTGCATCGGATTCACGCGAGGGTCATTGGCTCCAGTCATCATGAGAACGGCCGGATAGGCAACGCCATCCACGACGTGATGATAAGGCGAGTAGACATAAAGGGCCTTGAACTCTGCCGGGTCTTTGACGGAGCCATACTCAGTGACGTTGAAGACGGCGTTGGGGCTCAACTCATGGCGCAACATATCATAAATGCCGACAAAAGAAACTATGGCGCGGAACAATTTGGGATGCTGTGTGAGCTCGGCGCCCATCAGCAACCCGCCGTTGCTGCCTCCCATGATGGCAAATTGAGATGGACTCGTGTAGCCGGCCTGGATCAAGTATTCGGCGCAAGCCGCAAAATCGTCAAAGACATTTTACTTGCGGGTGAGCGCGCCGGCCTTGTGCCAGTCTTCGCCGTATTCGCCCCCGCCCCGCAGATTGGCTACCGCCCAGACGCCTCCCTGGTCCAGCCAGACACGCGCGTTGAGGTTATAAGCCGGTGAGAGGCTGATGTCAAATCCGCCATAACCGGTGAGCAGCGTGGGATTGTGGCCGTCTAGCTTGATTCCCTTGCGCCGGATGATGCTCATCGGGATCTTGGCGCCATCCTTGGAGGTTGCGAAGACCCGCACCACTTCCGCATCACTGAAGTCGGCCGCGGGCTTGACGGAAAGCCCTGTGCGCGTGACCTTGCGGAGAAAAGGGTCATAGCGGAACCAAGCGGGTGGACTGACGAAGGACTCATTCTGGAAGAGAACCTCATCACCGCTCAGCGCCACCAGGTCCCGGACTGACGAGACCGGCTCGAGCGGAATGTTCCCCCGCTCGCGTCCCTGTAAATCGAACACCCGGACGTCCGACGGCCCGCCCCAGACGTCCACCACATAAAGGTAATGAGCGGTTGGCACACAGGACTCAATCGCTTCCTCGCTTTCGGGAACAATAGTCGTGGCATGCGCCAGAGCCGGATGATCGAGAGGCATGCGCAGGATTTTGCCGCGCGGCGCATTGTTTTGTGAAACAAAGTAGATGGCCTGGTCCTTGCTGAACACCGCGCGGGTGATGCCGTCATTGAATTGGGTAATTTCAATCCACTTCCCACGGGGTCCAATTATGTAGTGAGCAAATTGGCCGCCGTCTCCGTTAGCAACCGTCGCCAGAACGTAATGACCATCCGGAGATGTTTGAAGATAAATCTCCGCGATGCGCGGGAAGTCTTTACCCAGCGAATAGGTGTCCGAACTTATGGGCGTGCCCAGCTTGTGAAAGTAAACCCGCTGGTAAAAGTCGAGGTCCGCTGCGGGCCGCTCTCCCGGGTGCGGATAGCGCGTGTAGTAGAACCCGGAGCCGTCGCCGTTCCAGGCGACGCTGCCACCGGCCGTGCCGCCGTTGACTCGCGGGATCACATCGGTAAGAGGCTTTCCGGTTCGAACATCGTAGACGCGCACCGTGCCGCTTTCGCTTCCGCCTTGGGACATGGAGACAGCAACATGCCTGCCATCAGGAGATGGGACATAAAAGTCGATGGCAGTGCCTCCCGTGGGATCAATCAGGTTCGGGTCCACCACCCCGTGTTCGGACTGCGGATCGGCCTCGGAGTTGAGCGTAATTAGAAATGGCTGTTGCTGAGGTGGCTGCGACTTGATTGCAAACAGAATGCTGTGGCGATCCTCAAGCCGGGAATAGCTTGCCGAAGTCTGGTCATAAAGGGCTTTCAGCCGGTTGAAAATCTGCTGGCGCGCGGGCAGCGCATCCAGAAAGGCGCGAGCTCGCGCGTTCTCAGCATCGCTCCAAGAACGCACCGCCGGGTCATTCCAGTTTTCAAGCCACTGGTAATCGTCCTCAACCTTCACTCCGTGGTAGACATCGATCACGGGTTTCTTGGGAGTGGGCGGGATGGGGGGCAGCACGTCCTTAGAAGTCATTGCCAAGAAACAGGCTGCAAACAGCAGGATTGTCCATGCCTTTCGAGTGGAAATGCGGCTCGGCGGCGATTCTGCGCGCTCATCGAAATTTGTTTCGGGCGGCATGACCATATGACCCTACTTCCCTCAAAAGCAGCGAAAAGCCAAAAGTGGCAAATACGGTGAAGAATTCTGCCATCGGTAATTTATTGCCTCTCCCGATAAAAGCTGCAAGGCGGTTATTCAAGTCCTCCTGCGCTCCCAGCACATTGCTCACTTCCTGGACAACGGCTTGGCCAAAATAAGGCGCAGGGTCATGATCTGGTGCGGCTTCAGATCGATCGCGAATGAGTGAGCCGAAGCGGGGATTACGGTCTGATCTTGCTCCGCCGCATTATCAAGCATGACCTTTTGGAGGGCAAAGACCGGCAGGCTGATCTCCGCATGGGCGCTGCGTCCGCCCGCCTCCAGAAGCCGCAGAATCGTTCCCTGACCGTTCTCTGCCTCCTTCCAATTCACCACCACGGCGTCGGGGTCACTCACGGTGAGGAAGCTCGCGGGCGCAGGGCTGAGGGGGCGCGCGGGATCATCGTACTTGTCGTTGCCGATTAGGTGGCGTAACTCAATAGGCGTCATAGCGGATCTGCCGAGACGGCCGAGTTCCTCGCCGGGAAGCTTTGCCCCGCTGGTGACGACGTACCGGAAAGTGAAATCGCCGCTCTGAACGCGGCGGAAATTGGTGTGCCAATAGTTATTCAGAGCGTAGGAGAACACCGTACTGCTGTTCGGTTGGAACTTCACGGGCCAACGGCCACGGTTGATGTCCCCCAGCGTGACCAGCGGAGCATCCACCGGAACCACGCCCGCCGCAAGACCGTTACTGGCTACACGCACCCAATGCTGCACTGTGAACCATTCGAGGTTGCCGCCCAGCAACGTGTCCTTGGCGGGATTCACCCAACCGTTTTGGATTTCGTAGCTGAACGCCGGTGTTTGGATGGCAAAAGGAAAAGCAAAGTAGACAGCTTCCTTGTGATTCACGGGGTCTTTGTGAAGGCGGTTGACGAACTCAATCTTCTTCTCATGATCAAACAGCGTGACGCCGGTGCGGATGGACGGCGCGTGCAGCCCGCTGGTTTGATAAGTCATGACGCGGCCATAGGGTGTGCGGCGGATGCTGACCACGCTGCCGCCGTGCGAGGCGCTGATGGCGAGCTTGGCAAAAGGCAGTGCTTTACGGAAGAAGACAATTTGCGTTTGAGTTTCGTCGCCGCCCGAAACGTATAGATACTGATCGAGGCGATAAGGGCTGCGCGAATTGACCAGCTCGCGGCCAAGCTGCTTGTCATAAACGCTCTTCAGAGCCCCGGCCGCAGGATCGAATTCCACGCGGTAATACTGATTCTCAATCACATTGCTTGCGGGAAGTTGACCGGGCGCGGCCTGCGAGGTTGGGTTGCCAGCCTCAACGATGGCGTAACACTTGTATCCCATCGAAGGCACGTCTTCAGCCAGAAAGCGGATGTGGTTGTATCCCGAGCCACGGCGCCGAATTTCGTAGGGTACAACCCTCATGCTGGGATATTCCTTCAGCTCCTCACCGTTATCCAAATCGGTCTCCACCAAGCCGCTGCGCTGCCAGCTCAGAGAATTAAAGACCACCAGCGCCGGGGCGGGTAGATGGATCTGGGCAGCAAGCTGGCTGAAAGACATGTCGAGGATGTTGTTGACCCGTTCGCGACCGTCGATGGCGTGTTGGTCCTTTATGGAGAACTGCCGCAAGGTTTCATCGCTGCGCGGGCGCGAATATCCGCCCCAGTAGGTGAATGTGTGCTCCGAATAAAGGACCACGTCCCGCCACATCCGGCGGATTTCCTGGCGCGGCCCGGAAACGGTGGGTTGGACCGACGCAGCAATCGTGGACAACTTCTCCGCGCTCATGGCGCGTTGCTGGTTGGACCGGGCGATGATACCGGTTTGGGCGTCGGTACCAAATCCATCTTCCCAATAAGGCCCAAAGTCTCCGGTAACGGTTTGTAAGTCTTTCCCGTAACGTTGATCGATGTAGCGGAAATAGTCTGGGAAAGTGGCGAGCGCCAGATGAGGATAGGCGTACATCGAGTTCCACTTCTTTACGAATTGGGGCTCACCCGGAATCAGGTCCGTATTTTCAATCTGGCTGCCATACATCAACACCGCATCCGGCTTGTAGAGTGGCGCTTCGTACTGCTGGAGGAAGACGGGTAGCGACTGCCGGCAGGCCGCTTCCTGCGCGGGGACTCCACAGACGAAAGATAGCTGAAAATACTGCCGCGAATAGGACATCAATACCTTGCTGCCATCCGGCCCCTGCCACCAGAATGGCGATTTTTCGTTCCAGCGGCCATAGAGCAGAATGGGGGCGCGATCATTGTTGCTGGCCGCAGCCAGATACTTAATGCCGAGAGCGCGCAGGACCGATGGATAGGACCAAGTGTAGCTGGGAACGTCGGTGATGTTCGCGTAATCGAATAGGATGCCGTATTGGTGGTGCAAACGGAGCGAATAACTAGTGGAGCGGATCAATTCCTCCAGCGTGGGGTAGCCGGTCATCAGATTGGCGAATTGCGCCGGCACGCCCATCGCCCCCTTGCGAGCCAGATCGAGAAATCGTTTTTTCGCCGCTGCGTCCCGCGTCGCCAGATAGTTCCGCGCGATCCAGGAACCATCCAGAGAAAAGCGCATTTCGGGGTATTGCTGAATCTCACCCAGCAACTTGTCAACATTGCGGTCGTGGACTTCCGCTACCTTGGCCGGATAATCTGTGAAACCGACATCAAGATGGGCGTGAGGAACCACGAAGATCGTCCACTGGCGGGCGGGAACCAGCGTGACCGCCTTCACCTGGGACTTACCGTTGAGAAGCACCCTCACCCGGGCAGCAGTCCCGCTCCGAAACTCGGGAACTTGAAGCGCAAACCGTTGTTCACCGAAGTCCGGCAGCGAGGAAAGCGATTGGGGAAACCGCTCCTGACCGATATCCAGTTCCACGCGGCCCGTTGAAGCTTTTTCCGGAAGCATAACAGTTAGGTTCACCACCTCAGCCAAGCTGTCGTCTGACACGTAAAAAATGGTGGGTTGGACTTCAACTTTTGCTGAGTGTGTAGGCCGGGCCGCGGCATCATTCGTAAGGCTCAAAGCGTCATACGCGATCCAGGAATCTCCGGAACCATCCGCCGGACCGTCCATCGCGGTCAGCACCAAACGATTCTCTCCGGCGCGTAGGGCGGAAGTGGGCAGTGCGATTCGCAGGCGGGCCGTGCTATAAATCGGCGAGTCAAATCCGTTGTCACCTGCGTAGTAGCTCACCTTGCGATCAAGATAAAACAGCCCGGACTTGCCGTTGATCTCCACCTCCAGGTTCGGCGTCCTGGAATGCGAAGTGATGGTGGAAATCATAAGGTGATACGTCCCGTGGGGCTTCGAAGTAAGATTAAAAACGATGGTGTAAGGATGCGGGCGCCCGCCTGCTCCTTGGTTCCCGGAGCCGGCTTGCTGCGCGGGCCAGTCTTTTGCCGGGTCACTCTGGCCCACCGTATAGAGGGCCTGGAGTTGCGGATCCCAGTATTTGAAGCGCCCCTTGAATTCGTAGGACGAATGATCGAACTTGCCGATCTGCCACACGGTATTTTCCGCTGCCCGCGTGCAATGCGGAGCAAAGAAGAAGCTGAAGACGCCAATGAGAGCAATAGCCAAGAGCTGAAACAAGCAACGGGATCTTTTCATGATCGTCCTTAAGATTTGTTTCCGGGCCAGTAAATGATGGCGCGCTTTGCGGACAAGGACATGGAGGCGCACGGCTCACTTGCCGAGCAATTCAATAAACCGGCCAATCGACTCGATGCCCCCGAAGAAATTCGGAAGGTGGAATTTCTCATTGGGGGCGTGCAGATTATCGTCCGGCAATCCGAAACCCATCATCACCACCGGCGCGCGCAACTCTTGATGGAAGAGTCCGGCAATGGGAATGGAGCCGCCGGAGCGCATGAAAACCGTTTTCTTCTTGAACACTTTTTCCATGGCTTCGGAAGCGGCAGCAATGTAGCGGTTCTCCGTGCTGACCACAGAAGCCGGAGCCGAGCTGATCACCCGCACGGTGGTTTTAATGCCAGCGGGCGTCAACTTCTTCACAGAGGCGGTAAATTGCTTGATGACTTCGGCAGGCTTCATCTCCGGCACCAGCCTCATGCTGATCTTGGCTGTTGCCACGGCCGGGATCACCGTCTTGGCGCCTTCACCCGTGAATCCACCCCGGATGCCGTGGACTTCAAGCGTGGGCCGCGCCCAGAGCCGTTCGAGCACGCTGTAACCCTTCTCCCCGTTGAGCGAGATCGATCCCACTTCCTTTTTCAGAAAATCCTTCTCTTTGAAAGGCAACCGCGTCCACGCCGCCAGTTCCGTCTTGGAAGGTTTTGTCACCCGCTTGTAAAAACCGTGAATACGGATCTTTCCGTCGCGGCCTTTGAGGCCGCTGATGATTTCCGCCATCGCTTGCATGGGATTCGGAGCGGCGCCGCCATACATGCCGGAGTGCAGGTCATGCGAAGCGCCTCGGGCTTCAACCTCGGTGTAAACAAGGCCGCGCAGCCCGGTGGTGAGCGTGGGCAAGCCGGGCGCGAACATTTCCGTGTCGCAGATCAGGGCAGCGTCAGCCTTGAGCTTCTCGTGATTTTTCTTGGTGAACTCCTCAATGTGTCCGCCGCCCACTTCCTCTTCACCCTCAATCAGAAACTTCACGTTGATGGGCAGGCGGCCTTCGCCGCGCAGAAAGCCTTCGACCGCCTTGAGCTGGATGTAGGTCTGGCCCTTATCGTCCGAAGAGCCTCGGCAGAAAATGTCCTCGCCCCGGACCGTGGGCTCAAACGGCGGCGACTTCCACTCATCGAGCGGGTCGGGCGGCTGAACGTCATAATGGCCGTAAAGCAGCAATGTGGGTTTGCCCGGCGCCTGAAGCCATTCGGCATAGACCAAAGGGTTCTGTTGAGGTTTGCCCTCAATGATCTCAACCCGCTCCATCCCCATTTCGCGCAGATCATTGGCAATAAACTCCGCTGCCCGTCGGACGTCAGGCTTGTGCTCGGGAAGAGTCGAGACACTCGGTATCTTAAGAAAGTCAATCAAGCTCTGGAGAAAATGATCACGATTGGATTGATAGTACTCAAAATTCGCTGTGCCCACCGGCGCCTCCTGTCGTGGGTTCGATTTCACGCGAAGCATCCCGATCCCACGCGCATGGCAGTTTACATGGCGGATGAACGGAGGTCAAATTGACCGCGGTCGCGGGGTGCGCCACACAACCCTGATGGTTATCCTGAAGATTGGCAATCCGCCAGGGCAGGCGTTCCTCATTTCAAGGAGTGAATGGCCAGAAGCCTCTGTGTTGATGGGGGGCGGTTCTGTTAAGCTGGTTAGAGATCGAGGAAGGGGGCGAAGAGGCGAAGCAAAATGAAAGCCATTCGATTTCACCAAATTGGCGCGCCGGAGGTTCTGCGCTGGGAAGATGTGAAGGAGCCCGTGCTTCGCACGGGCGAAGCGCTGGTGAAGGTACACGTTGCGGGTGTCAATTTTGCAGACACACTCTTGCGGCGCGGCTCATACCTGACCCAACCTCATCTGCCCGAAATTCCGGGCTTCGAGGCTTCTGGATTTGTTGAAAAAGTGGCCGGCAGCGAGTATGACGATCTCATCGGGAAGCGCGTGGCCGTGTTGGGGGCGTATTGCTATGCGGAGTATGTGAAAGCCCCCGCGAATGAGCTGATGCTCCTTCCGGACGCAATGAGCTTTGAGGATGGCGCGGCATTTCCAGTTCAGGCTCTCACTGCCTATCACATGCTCTTCACAGCGGATCAGGTTGGTCCCGGGCAGTCCGTACTCGTCCACGCAGCGGCGGGCGGAGTTGGGCTGCTGGCCATTCAGATGGCCAAGCACGCCGGCGCCCGTGTTTTTGGAACTGTATCGACCGAGGAGAAGGCCGCTCTGGCGAAACAGATGGGGGCAGATGAAGTGGTGATCTACACCAAGACTGACTTTGCAGAAGAAGTCCTTAGAGCTACCGGAGGCCGTGGGGTGGATTTGGTGCTTGACTCAGTGGGGCGCTCCACATTTGCCGGTAGCATGCTCGCGCTGGCGCCTTTTGGGCACCTCATCAGCTTTGGGGCGGCCAGCGGTCCGGCAGACCCGCTTCGCATCGGGCCACTATTTGAAAAATCCCTGAAGCTGAGCACCTTCTGGTTGAAGACGCTTTCCAGGACGCCGGAAATTGCAGCAAAGGGTGTGCGGCAAGTTCTGGAATGGGTCGCCAGTGGTAAGCTCCGGCTGCAAGTGGGACTCAAACTGCCCATCACGCAAGCTGCTGAGGCGCATCGTAAGATGGAAGCGAGAGAAACGGTTGGGAAGATTCTGCTGACCGTAAAGTAGCGGATTTCGGCGCTGCCTATGCAACGATCCGGCTCGAATCACACAAGACGAATTAATCCCAGGAAGCGGCTCCATGGCTCTGTGCAGTTTCGCGGCGATAAATCCATTTCGCACCGGTACGCAATGCTCACGGCTATTGCCGGGGGCCGGAGCGAAATCCGGAACTTTTCAGCCAGCGCCGATTGCCAGAACACCCTGAATTGTCTTGAAAAACTTGGGGTGCAGATCGACCGGCGAGAGGATGGTTTGACCATCGAAGGCGCTGAACTGCGCGGCCTTCATGCGCCAGAGAGTCCGCTCGACGCCGGTAATTCCGGCTCGACCTTGCGGATGCTTTCCGGAATCTTGGCGGCGCAACCTTTCCACTCGGTCTTGACGGGGGATGAATCACTATCCCGCCGTCCGATGAAACGTGTGATGGATCCGTTGACGAAGATGGGCGCGCGCATTCAATCTGCGCCCGGCGGCCTGCTGCCACTTGAAATCGAGGGTGGCGGACTCCATCCCATCCGTTATGAGCTTCCTGTGGCCAGCGCGCAAGTCAAGACCGCCATTTTATTGGCGGGTCTCTTCACGGAAGGTACCACGGAAGTGGTGGAACCGCTTCCTACCCGCGACCATACTGAAATTGCACTCGAGCAGATGGGCGTGAACATTAGCCGCCATCAGAGAACGATCACCTTGCAGGGGCCGGCTCGCTTGGAGGGAAGGAAGCTTCAAGTGCCGGGTGACATCTCTTCCGCTGCATTCTTCCTCGCCGCTGCCCTTCTGGTTCCCAATTCCAACCTGATGCTCCACAATCTTTGCCTCAATCCGACCCGGACCGGACTGCTCGATGTTCTGATGCACATGGGGGCTCGCATCCGCGTCATCAATCTGGAGAGAGTTCAGGGGGAGCTCATCGGCAACCTTCGGGTGGAGTCGAGCCAGCTTGAGGGCGGGGAGATTCCCAATGAAATCATCCCAGGATTGATTGATGAGCTTCCCGTACTGTCCGTGCTTGGCACGCAGACAGCTCGCGGTTTGTCCTTTCACGGAGCTGCCGAGCTTCGCGTGAAGGAAAGCGACAGGCTGAAGGCGGTGGTGGAGAATCTGCGCCGGATGGGCGCGAAGGTCGAGGAATTTCCCGACGGATTGAGCGTGGCGGGCGAGCAGAAGTTGCGAGGTGCGGAGATTGAAACCTACGGCGACCACCGCATTGCAATGGCCTTCGCGGTAGCGGGGCTTCTCGCAGAAGGGACGACCCTGATCCAGGATAGCGATTGCGTTGGGATTTCCTTCCCGAGTTTCTTCGATGAACTGGAAAGGATTTCAAATTAAGAGGGGATGAGGGTTTCGCCGCTACAGCAAACAAACCCCGCCACTCCCAATATCCTTCGGCAGTGACACAGTTTGATGTTTCTGGACTTTGTTCGCCGCCGTCATCCCCGCGAAAGCGGGGATCCATGCCGGTGACGAGCCTTGTTTCCTCACAATTTCAAAATGCCACTCCGGTTCACGGACTGGATTCCCGCTTTCGCAGGAATGACGGTAAAGGAGCAAACTGATAAAGAATGGCCAACTGAGTCGCTACCTAACCTATCATTCAACTCTATTGACAAATCCGGCCACTGTTTTACTATATATCTACCCCTCGTAGCGCTGTGTTCATTTCGCCGGCGCGCAACACATCTCTTTCCTGTGTGCCATCAAGACTCATCTGGCGGCGGAGTATGTCTATGAATTCAAATCGGAAAGTCCCGTCTGTACATTTCTACCTGTGGCCGTTCGCCCACCTATTCCCCGAAGTCCTTGGACCATCAGGTTGCCGACAAGGACGAAGGAGTGGGAAGGTTTCAATACCTGAAAAACCGCCGTGGGAGGGAGCTGATGGAGCACTAAGGGATTCCTTTCAGGAACAAACCTAAAACTTATTGAAAACAAAGGAACTCTCTAGGAACAAACCGGAACAAAGCTAAAAAGCAAAGCTAAGAAATTCTTGTAACGGACTGAATCAAAAGGGTAACATGCATTTTGCGCCCAAAGCTAAGTATTTAACATAAAACAAAGGAGTTATTTTGCTGTCTGTGGAAATCTTAGGTTTGGTCCCGGTTAAAAGTGGACTCGCTCAGGGCCGGGGATCGAGCGGCTCGGCGCTTGGCCAGGATGGATGCAAGCGCCTGCCCCTCAGAACGACGCAAAGATACGGCAGCATGCAAGGAGGATCGTCAGCTTACCAGATCGGCGGCGGATGAGGCTCGGGCGTGGCGGGCGCGCGGCCCGCGAGTGCCGGCATGACGCCGGTGAGCGACCTCGCGCACGACTCTCAGGAAAGATTGCAGAACGGGCGAAGCATCCTCGCGGCGCCAAGTGACGCGCAAGGCAGTGCGGGCGGCGGAGTCTGCCAGAGCAACGTAGGAAACGGCCGGCATGCGCAGATTGCGGATGGAGGCAGGAACAATCGCCACGCCGATTCCCGCCGCCACCAGGCTGACGATGGTCTGCATTTCATTGGCCTCCTGCACCACCCGGAAGCTGAATCCGGCTGCCTGACAGAGGCTGACCACTTGATCGTAGAACCCAGGGCCAAGGGTGCGCGGGAAGAAGACAAAACGCTGCCCGGCGAGGTTGCGGAGAAGGATGCGGTGGCGGCGGGCGAGGAGATGGGCGTGCGGCAAAGCGGCGATGAGAGGTTCCTCGAAGACTTCTTCCTGCGCCAGATCCGCGTCGCCCGGCACCGAGCGCACAAAACCGGCGTTCAGGCGGTTCGATCGCAGGGCCTGGAACTGCTCAGCGGGATTCAGCTCCCGCAGGACCAGCTCCACGTCGGGAAAGCGGCCCCGGAAGGTTCGCAAAACCGGCGGCAGAGCGTGGTAGACGGCCGAATCCACAAAACCCACTACCAATTGTCCAATCTCACCCAGGTGGGCGCGCCGGGCGGAGCGCACGGCGTGCTCGGCCTGAGCCAACGTCTGCCGGGCTTCTTCGCGGAAGACGGCGCCTGCCGGAGTCAATTGGACCTTGCGGCGGGTGCGCTGGAAAAGGCTCAAGCCCAGCTCTTCCTCCAAGCGCTTGATCTGCTGGCTTAGGGGAGGCTGAGCCATGTGAAGCTTGGCCGCGGCGTGGCCGAAATGAAGCTCTTCAGCGACGGCCAAAAAGTAGCGCAAGTGGCGGAGTTCCATAAATTCAATGATATCTCAATCGTCTCAATACGGTATCGACAATATATTTCTTATTGTTTTGAAACCGGGATACAATGCCCAGCATCCATAAGTTTCCGGCGCATGCCGGTGACGGCGCTTCCCACAAGGGAAGAAAAAGGAGACCAGAAGGGCGCGGTTTTGGCCGCGCCCGGCAACAGCATTTCAAGGGTCCGTTTTTCTCGTGCCCCACTGCGGCGGTCAATCTGGGGCGCGAGGGGAAAAGAAGGGACCGGGCTTACAAGGCTGGGTTAACAACTTGTCCTTCCGGTCCCCGAATAGAACTTCGTGAGTCATCCAGGCCAACGCTGACCCGTCAAGGGCCAGGACTTTAATCCATGTGGATTGTCCGTTTGGCGCTGCGGCGCCCCTACACCATAGCGGTGATGTGCCTGCTCATTATTGTGCTTGGCATCCTGTCCATTTCCCGCATGGTTGTGGACATCTTCCCGGACATTGACATCCCCGTGGTGCTGGTGGTGTGGTCTTACACCGGGTTGCCCCCCGAGGACATGGAGCGGCGCGTGGTGCTAATCAGCGAGCGCGCTTATTCGACCACGGTCAACGGCATTCAGCGGATTGAGTCGGATTCGATCCCCGGCGTCGGGCTGTTGAGGATCTATTTTCAGCCGGGCACGGATATTGGCGCCGCTATTGCGCAGATTTCCTCGGTTTCGAGCACCATCCTGCGGATTCTTCCCCCCGGCATCACCCCGCCCAACGTGGTCCAGTTCAACGCTTCAAACGTTCCCGTGGTGCAGATGACACTTTCCAGCCGGACGCTTTCCGAGCAGGAAATCTACGATTATGCGTTGAATTTTATCCGGGTGAGCCTGTTCACCATTCCCGGCCTCTCGACACCCGGGCCGTTTGGCGGCAAACAGCGGCAAATCATGGTCAACGCGGACCCGGCCAAGATGGCGGCCAAGGGCCTTTCCCCGCAGGACATTGTGACCGCGCTCGCCAGTTCCAACGTCATCCTGCCGGCCGGGACGGCGCGCATGGGAAGTTACGAATATAACGTGCTCACCAACGCCAGCCCCACCGTGGTGAGCCAGTTTGACCAGATTCCCGTCAAAGTGGTGAACAATGCGGAAGTGCTGCTGGGAGACGTGGCCCACACTGAGGACAGCTATGCCGAGCAGGAAAACATTGTTCACGTCAACGGCAAGCGGGCAACTTACCTGGTGATTCTCAAACACGCCGGCGCCTCGACGCTGGACGTGGTGAACTCCGTGCGCCGAGTCCTGCCCTCGATTCGCGCCGTGGCGCCCAAAGACTTGAACATCCGTTTGGATTTTGACCAATCGGTTTTCGTGCGCGCCGCGATCACCGGCGTATTGAGGGAGGCGGTGGTTTCATCGGTATTGGTCTCGCTGATGATCCTGATTTTTCTGGGGAGTTGGCGCAGCACGGTCATCGTGAGCACCTCCATCCCGCTGGCGATCCTGACCGGTATCATCGGCCTGAAGCTCACCGGCGACAGCCTGAACCTGATGACGCTGGGCGGGCTGGCGCTGGCCATCGGCATGTTGGTGGATGACGCCACGGTGGAAGTGGAGAACATTCATCGCAACCGGGCGCTGGGGAAACCTCTGACCGTGGCCATTCTGGACAGCGCGCAGCAGGTGGCGACGCCGGCGATTGTCGGAACGTTGGCCATCTGCATCGTTTTCTTCCCGGTCACGCTGCTGTTCGGACCGTCAAAATACCTGTTCACGCCGCTGGCTCTGGCGGTCGTAATCTCGATGCTCGCTTCCTACTTGCTCTCCCGGACGTTGGTCACGACGATGTCCCGAATGCTGATGGCAAGCGAGCGCCATGTGCCGGGGAGTCCGGAGGCGGAAGATGCCGCACACCGGCCCCGGGGCTTGAGCCGCATCACCTCAGCGTTCAACCGCTGGCGGGATCAAAGCTTCAACCATTTCCAGGAAGCGTATGGCCGGGTGTTGGGCGTGGTTCTGACGCACCGGTTTTTCACGCTGGCGGTGGGTGTGGCGCTGGTTCTGATCACCGGAGTGCTTGCCGTTTCCGTAGGCACGGACCTATTCCCTTCGTCGGATGTGGGCCTGATGAAGCTGCACTTCCGTGCCCCGGCGGGCACGAGGATTGAAGACACGGAGAAGCTGGTGCTCCAGGTGGAGGACCGCATCCGCCAGGTGATTCCCCCAGAAGAATTGAACACGATCAACGACATGATCGGCATCCCCATCTATTTCAACCTGGCGTTTGTGCAGACGGACAACGTGGCCGCCATGGACGCTGAGATTTTGATCTCACTCAAAGAGCATCACCATCCGACCCTGCGATACATGCGCAAGCTGCGTCAATCGCTGCCTAATGAATTTCCCGGGTGCAGTTTCTACTTTCAGGCCGCGGACATTGTGAACCAGGTGCTGAATTTCGGCTTATCGGCGCCGATTGACCTTCAAGTAATCAGCCAGAACTTCGGCCAAAGCGAAGTGTACGCGCGGCGGTTGAGGGACGAAGTCCGCCAGATTCCAGGGACCGCGGACGTCCACATCAAGCAGGTGCTGGAATATCCCGGCATGAAAGTGAATGTGGACCGCCAACGTGCCGCGCAATTGGGGCTGAACCTGAACGGCGTTGCGGACAGCATGCTGGTCGGCTTGTCCTCGAGCTTCCTGGTTTCTCCTTCATTTTTCCTGAATCCGGTGAACAACGTCAATTACACGGTGGCCGTGCAGATTCCGTTCCAGAAGATCGATTCGGTCCAGAGGCTCATGTCGATTCCGCTCACCCCGCCTTCCGCCTCGGCGCTGTTGCAGCCGGAAAATGCGCCGGCGCCGGCGGCCGTGCCGCAATGGCCGTCTGAAGCCTTGTCCAACGTGGCCAACGTCGTTCCCGTATCGACGCCCGAGGAAATCAGCCACTACACCGTGCAGAGGGTGATCGACGTGGAGTCGAACGTAGATGGCCGGGATATGGGTTCTGTGGCGCGGGATATCTTGGACCGGATTCAAGGCTTGGGAAAACTGCCACCTGGGATGCGGGTGGTGTTGCGGGGCCAGTATGAGGTGATGACGGACTCCTTCCGCGCCTTGGGTCTCGGTTTGATCCTGGCGATCCTGCTGGTCTATTTTCTGATGGTCACGCTATTTCAATCGTGGCTTGATCCATTCATCATTATGATGGCGGTGCCCGGCGCGCTGGTGGGCATCGTCTGGATGCTGGCGCTGACGGGAACGACTCTCAACGTTGAATCGCTGATGGGATCCATTATGGCGGTGGGCATTGCCACGTCGAATTCCATCCTGCTGGTGAGTTTTGCTAATGACGTGCGGGTGGAGAGAGGGCTGTCACCCATCGAAGCTGCGCTCGAGGCCGGAAAAACACGTCTGCGCCCGGTGTTGATGACCGCCCTGGCTATGATTATCGGCATGATCCCGATGGCGCTCGCGTTGGGCGAGGCGGGCGAACAGAATGCGCCGCTGGGCCGCGCTGTGATTGGAGGACTGCTGGTGGCGACCATCACCACGCTGTTTATCGTACCCATTATCTATTCCCTGCTGCGCGTCAAGCTGCCCACCAAGCACCTGCTGGAAGCGCGCTTCCGCGCTGAAGAACAGGGCGAGCGGGCGCGGAAAGCGTTGTACGATGAATTTGGTGGATAGCCCGCCGGCTGGACGCGCGGAGTCCCAAACCCGCCTTTGCAGGAGGATTCTTTTCGATAAACCGCCAAGGAATTCATGAGAGAGTTAGACTCCAAGACGCTTGCGACGAAAACCTCGAAGCGCAAACCTTCGGGCTGGGGCCTTTACCTGGTCAGCCTGCTTCTCTTGATTGCTGCGCTCTTTCTGGTTCGCCGACTTCGCGCCGGCAAACAACAGAACCTGGCGGCGCAGATGCACCAGATCAAGAACGTGGTGCAGGCCGGACCGAGGGTGCAGGCGATGACCGTCGGGGACACCGCAGCCGTGCGCAAGGTGGAGCTGCTGGGAGAGACTTATCCCTACCTCGAAACCACGCTCTACGCCAAAGTGAGCGGATACATGAAGGAAATCCGGGTGGATAAGGGCGACAAGGTCACAGCCAACGAACTGCTGGCCATCATCGAATCCCCGGAGACGGATAGCCAATACCGCGCCGCCGTCTCCGACGATATCAACAAGCGCATCAATGCCAACCGCGCGGTCAACCTAGTAAAGCGGGACATGATCGCGCAACAGGACGCTGATCAGGCGGTGACGGATGCGCGCATGGCCGATGACACCGTTGCTAACTTGGCGACGCTCAAATCCTATGAAATCATTCGCGCCCCTTTCACTGGAACCGTGACCGCGCGTTATGCGGACCCGGGGGCGCTGGTCCAAAACGCTGCCAATGCCCAAACCAGCGCGTTGCCCGTGGTGAGAGTGGCGGAGACGGACGTGCTGCGGATTTATGTCTATCCCGGCCAGGCTGACGCGGAATTGGTCCACGTGGGCGATCCGGCGGAAGTGGTGGACGCAACGCGGCCGGATGTGAAAGTGCGGGCGCGAGTGACGCGCGCCAGCGGGCAACTGGATCCCTCAACACGCACGATGCTTACCGAAATCGACATCAATAACCCTGCGGGCCGTTTCCTGCCCGGAATTTTTGTGAGGGTGACGCTAAACCTCAGACAGCGATTGGTTGGGATTGCCATCCCGGCGGAGGCGCTGGTGCTGCGCAACAATAAACCCTTTGTGGCGGTGGTGACGCCCGATGACCGCGTGACCTTCCGGCCTGTTGCCATTGTGGATGATGACGGCGCCACGGTGCATATCCGGGGAGGCCTGAAACGCGGTGAAAGGATTGCCCTGAATATCGGAGAGAGCGTTCAGGAGGGCGGGAAGATACAACCGGTAGAGGTGAGCCAGAATCAATGAGCGGCATACCGGCGCCGGGATGCGATTGCAGGCTCGGACCTGGCGGCCAGCTTGACGGAGATCATGGAGGAAGGAGCATGACTTACAGTAACCTTACCGCTCTCGGCATGTTATTGATCACGGCAGGATCGCTCATTGCGGTGGACCCACCGCCTCAACCGATGACCCTTTCACAATGTGTGGAAACCGCCATGGAGCACCACCCGGACCTGGCTGCGGCGCTGGCCATGATCGATGAGGCTCAGGCACAGTTGAAAATTGCGCATTCCGCCTTTCTTCCCCAGGTCAACCTGGGCTCGTTTTACAACCGGGAGACTTACAACTACGCCGGGCAGCCCGGAACGCCGCCGGATTTGTGGCAGAGGTTTTACCAGGGAGAATCCAACTCCACTTCGCCCTACTACTATGGTGGCATCAACTTGTCGCAAGACATTTTTGACTTCGGCCGCAAGCGCGGAACCATGGACCGCAGCATGGCTGAGCTTCGCGCCGCCGAACACAATTACAAGAACGTCAAAAACCAGATTTATTACAACGTGCGCGCAGCATATTACACGGAGCTCGCCGACCGCAAGCTAGTGGACGTTCAGCGGGAGGGGCTTAACAACGCCGCTAAACACCTTAAACAGGCCGAGGCATTTTACCAGGCCGGGCGCGATCCCAAAATCAACGTCACCCAGGAGCAAGTTGCCGTGGCCAACGCCAAGCTGGCGCTGCAACAGGCGCAAGAGAACCTGGACGTGGCCCACGCTGCATTGGCGACGGCGATGGGCATCCCGATTGAGCTTGCTCCCGAACCCGTAGACACACTTGCCCAGATTGAACCGGTGGGAACTCTGGATCAGCTTCTGACCCAGGCCGTCGAGAAGCGCCCGGACTTGCAATCCCTTCGCGAGCAAATCTCAGCCACGCAAGCGGACGTGGAATACGCTCACGCTAACCTAAAACCCTCTTTCAATTTCTCAACCTTTTACAATTTCAACAACCTGCAGTTCCCCTTGATTTACAACTGGAGCCTGGCCGGATTTTTTGCGCAAAGCCTCTTTTCGGGCGGAGAGCGGCACGCCGCGCTGCGCCAATCTGAGGCGGAAAGGCGCGTTTCCCAGGCGCAGCACGCTTCACTCTTCCTGCGCGTCCGGCAGGACGTGTATTCCGCTTATTCTAACGTGCAAGTGGCCCAAGCCCAGATTGATACCGCGCTAACCGCGGCCAGCGAGGCGAGAGAGAATCTGGCCCTTGCCGAGGGCCGCTTCCAGGTAGGCTATGGAAACATCATTGAGTTGACGGATGCGCAGCTTCTGGCTACCAGCACCGCGGCCCAGGTGGTGACAACGCGGTTCAACTACCAAAGCGCGGCGGCTCAACTGGACTTCGCAGTTGGGAAAGGCCCACAATAAAACTATCTTGTCCGGTTAGCCCCGCAGCCGCAAGCTTTCATCTTTGACCTCAACTGGTTGGAAACTGCCAGACCTTTGGGCGCGATCTTTCCCTGAAAGTTCGTGATCTCCGCCTCGATGCAGTCGACCCATGCGCCTCAAGCCGCAGGCGGCGAAGACGCCGCCCCAACTTTGAGATTTCCAGATCCATTCAACTCCTGTTCTAACCCTCCCGGCCTCATGGTGGAAATAGAATCTGTCCAGCACCCGTTATTTTTCGCCTTTTGCGGCAATGTTCTAAGCCTTTATTAACAACATTATAAACTGCCGCTTGATTTGAATTTTTCTCAGTTGAATTTTTCTCTTGACACGCGTGCACCCGTATATATATTTATCTGCCGTGTAGTCGTAGGTCTCTCTTGCGCGGTCGTCAGAAAGTGGGAAAGCAGCAGGGAATGGATACTAATTCCCGGCTGCTTAGGGAAGCCGTGTGCAGATTCACGGAAGCTAAGGAGGGAGTGGAATTGGCAAAAGTTCAAGGAACAGTAAAGTGGTTTAATAACACAAAAGGTTACGGCTTTATTGGACAGAACAGCGGACCGGACGTTTTTGTTCATTACTCGGCGATTCAGATGGATGGCTTCAAGACCCTACAAGAGGGGGAAGCTGTCGAATTTGAGGTTGTCCAGGGGCAAAAGGGACCGCAGGCTGACAAGGTCATTAAGTCTGCTTAAGAGTCAAACTCAGCACTATTCGAATCTGCCCTTCCGCGGGATGTCTCAGCACTTTCCCCGTTTAGGAGTAATCTGCCCTCTTCCGGGAAGACCAGGAGGGACGGCTGTCTCTTGGTGGATGTTTCTCCCGGCCCCTGAGATAATGATTTTGCCGTTTGCATCCTTGTAGGCCTCTCCAAATATTTACTCCAAATATTTATCTGGCCGTGAGCGGCCGTGGGAGTTATAATCTGAACTTCGTTCCCCGATGAGCGGTGCTTGCGTCTCAGGTCACCCCTCTTTAGGAGACCCACCAAATGCGCAAGAATATTGTTATCGTGGTTGCTCTCTTTGGTCTGTTGGCTCTAAGTTCCCGCCCTGTTTTTCCAGGTTCTGCACCTCGAACCGAGAGTCTTTCTCCCCAGCCCATCTTGCCGGGTTCGAGCTTGTCAACCGCCACAACATTGACAATCCCGGCGGAGACCCAAGCCTCTGTCGAATTGCTCTCCGGCATCCAGAGCCAGGTGTCCCATCCCGATGACGTCGTTGAGGCCCGTCTGCTTAAGGCCGTTTCCGTGGATGGCCGCGTGGCCCTGCCGGAAGGAACACTTTTCACCGGCCGCGTGCTGGGCGTCCGTCATGCCCGGAGGCTGCACCGCCCCGCGGAGATCACTTTCCGCTTCGAGCAGATTGCGCTTCCCGACGGCCAGGAAAAGCCTTTCGGCGCCACCATCTCCGGCTTGCAAGGTGTTATCCAGAAGAATGTCGGACTGGACGCAGAGGGAGACTTGCTGGCGAGGCGGTCGTTACCCTTGAAGGGCGTTACTTATGGCTTTGCGGGGCTCGGAACGTCCTTCGCCCTCGAGGCCGCGGTTGCGGGCGGCTCAACGATTCTCCCCGTAGTGTCTGCGAGCAGCACCGCTTGGCTTGCTTACGAATTCTTGTGGCGGCGTGGCAGGGAAGTGAACGTTCCTCCACAAACTCAATGCACGATCCGCCTGGAATACCCGCTCTCGATTCAGGTTTCCGACTGACCAGAAAGCATTTCATCACATTCCTCTTGTCCAATCCCCTCCGGGAAAGGGTTATTCCATTTTCCGGCGGGTTACGCTTGCGCCCAGTTCGCCGCGTGCAAGCCGAACCGAAATCTCGCTCCCCGCCTCAACCCTTGAAGCATCATGGATAACTTTCCCGGCAATGTCCCGCGTAATGGAGTAACCCCTACTCAGGATAACGAGCGGGCTCCGCTCCTGCAGGATTCCCGTCAGTCTTTCCAAATTGCTTAAGCGACCGTCCAGAATCCTTCGAGCAAGACTCTCAAGAGCCTTGTTCCGTTCCTCCACTTGAAACCGCCTCAAGCTGATGACTTGTCTGAAATCATAACGAGCCACTCCTGCGGAGATGCTTAAGCACTGCGCCCGTGCCTGGGTCAGCCGGGCGGTCATGCCGGCATGTAAACGGGCGGCAAGCTCGTCCACACGCTGCGTCTTTTCCGCCACCCGCGCCGCCAGAGTCTGGAAAACGCGATGCAGGGCAAGTTCGGTAAGCCTTTGCCGTCCCTCGGAGAGCTTCAGCCGCAAGACCTGCTGCAATCGCCGCACCCGGTGTTCTAGTTCGTTTTCGAAATCTTGCTTGCGGTGAACCACCAATTCTGCGGCAGAAGAGGGTGTTGGCGCGCGCAGATCCGCCACGAAGTCGGCGATGGTGAAGTCGGTTTCATGTCCTACCGCAGAGACGACAGGGATTTCGGATGCTGCGATGGCCCGCGCGACCACTTCCTCATTGAAAGCCCAGAGGTCTTCGAGCGAGCCGCCGCCCCGGGCAAGGATTAAAACGTCCACCGGGGCACGGTGGTTAAAATGGGCGATTCCTTCGGCAATTTCTTCCGCCGCGCCTTCGCCTTGCACCCGCACTGGATAGATCAAGACATTCATGTTGCGGAAGCGCCGGTGAAGGACCCTCAGAATATCCCGAATCACGGCGCCAATAGGGGATGTGATGACGCCAATCGTGCGGGGAAGAACGGGCAGAGGTTTTTTCTGCGCAGGATCAAATAATCCCTCCGCAGCAAGTTTTTGCTTGAGCTGCTCGAAGGCCAATTGAAGCGCCCCCCTACCCGCCGGTTCCAAATACTCCACTAGAAGTTGATATTCGCCACGCTCCGCGTAAACGGCCAAGCTCCCCCGCGCAATGACGGAAATCCCATCCTGCGGCTTGAAGCGCAGATACCGCGCCTGCCCGCGGAAGCAAACGGCACGGAGTTGCGCGGAAGCGTCCTTCAGGGTGAAGTAGAGGTGGCCGGAAGCTGCAGCGCGAAAATTTGAGACTTCGCCCATCACCCACAGCTCGCGGAATGAGGATTCCAGGAGGTTTCGGATCTCCAGAGTCAGGCCCGAAACACTGTAGATGCTACGCTGAGGTTGAAACTCAAAAATCGCCTGTCCCAAGGCTCCTCCTGCAACCAGATGGTTTCCAGCATGGCCTAAAAAGCGGACTGCTAAAACTCAGCGGCGCGTCAACCATGAAATCAGCCAGATCAAGAAAGTGAGCAACACGCTCACTATCAACGAGCTGACAAGGGGTAAATAGACCGTTGTATTCTTGCTCCGGTACGTAAGATCGCCGGGAAGTTTTCCAAGCCCAAAGAAGGAAAAACGCGAGCCACCCAGGATGAGGATACCCACTGCAGCCAGAGCCAAACCCGAGACAACTAGCAACTTTCCAAGCGGGAATCGTTCACCCATGATCTGAATTCCCTCCGTCATCGGAGCATCGGCCGGGGAAAGCCCGATTCAGGACAACTATTAACTTGGGGGCTGAGCGTTTCAATTGTCAAGGTATTCGACAATGATGCGGCGCCGAGAGGGCGGCGTGCGGCCAGGCAGGACCGGCGGCGATTAATCATGAAATTCAGAACACGCACGTTGTCGGCGAGCAGAAAGCAGGCTTTTCCTGCTATGATGAGGCATCCCTGATTCGGGAACCTGCCAAGGAGTCAGAATGGACAGAAAGTATCGACAGCGCGGCTACAATGATTCCGGGCGTGACCGGCCAGCAAAGAATAACTCCCGGCCGCCTGAGAACTTTGGGCCAAGGACGCCGAAGTTGCCAGGCGCGCATGAGGTGACACGATGCGCTAATTGCGGAAAGGTGCTCCCGACCGGTTTCGATCCCGCTGGCAAATGTACATATTGCGGCTTTGAGCTCCATAGCTGCAAGCAATGCACCTACTTTGATACCTCCCAGCGTTATGAGTGCTCACAGCCAATTCCCGCGAGGATCGCGCGAAAGGATGCGCGAAATGAATGCACCTTTTATTCCCCGCGCGTTACCCTGGAAAGGCAAACAGCGCCCGACTCATTCCGCGCTCAAGACCCCCGAAAAGCCTTCGAGGACCTCTTTAAGAAGTAAGAGTCCCACGACATTCCCGTTCAATTCTTTCCCTTGTGTAGAAGCGAGCAGAGTGTTGCCTTGTCCATGGACCTGTCGATTGTACGTTCCCATCATAGGCCGGGCCATCGGCTTGTGGCTGCTGAGAGAAGTGTTGCCGGCCCGGTCCAGGATCTCGTCACGATTGTTCCCGCCGAGGACTCGCAAGCTGTTGAGCCATTAACCAATTGGAATACCCTGCGCAAAATTAAGAATCGAAGCCACCTGTATTATGTTCTGTAGATTGCCCCTTGCAGACGGGGCGCGAATGTGGTCAATTACTACCGCTGGAAAAGCAGACGGACGGCAATTTTCATGGGAGGTTAAGAGATGCGAGGGAAAATCCTTGTTTTGGCGGGGTTGGTTTTGATGTTGAGTGCTCGATCGGCCGCTCAGCAGAATGATCCGGTGATTCAGTTGATGAAAGAATTTACCGCCGCCAATGGTCCCACCGGGTTTGAAGGCCCGGTGCGCAAACTCTTCGAGCGGGAGATGCGAAGCGCGGGAGCACAAATCTCCACCGATGGCTTGGGCTCGGTCATCGCCAAGGTTCCGGGCGCAGACGCAGGGCCGCGCGTGATGATTGATGCGCACCTGGATGAAGTGAGCTTGATGGTGCGCGCCATTACACCGCAAGGTTACATCAAGGTGCAGCGGCTGGGCGGTTGGATCGGGACCAACATGATAGACCAGCGATGGACCATCCTTACGAGCAAAGGCCCCATCCCGGCCGTGAGCGGCACGCAGGACGCTCACATTGCCACAACTGAGGGTGTGAAGTGGTCGACCGATCCCCTGAACATTTTTCTGGATGCGGGAGCGCGTTCCAAGGCGGATGCGGAAGCCCTAGGCATCCGGCCAGGGGATCCCATCGCGCCCTCCAGCCGCTTCACCGTTCTCGCCAACCAGTGTTACGCTGCCAAAGCCTGGGACGACCGGGTGGGATTGCTGGTTGAGATCGAAGCTCTGAAGCAGCTCGCCCGGGAGGGCACGAAAACGCCGAACACGCTCTACTTCGCGGGAACTGTGCAAGAAGAGGTGGGCATGAGAGGCGCGATCACCGCAACGAATCAGATCAAGCCCGATGTGGGTATCGCTCTCGAAGTGGGTATTGCTGCCGATTACCCCGGCACCAACGCCGATCAAGCGGAAGAAAAGCTGGGCGCCGGGCCCGGAGTTTTTGCCTACGACGGCTCTGTGATCCCGAACGCCAAGCTGCTGGACCTTTTCCGGAATGTTGCCGCTCAAAATCACATTCCGCTGCAAACGGACTTGGTGGTGAGATACGGCGAGGACGCCGCCTATATCCAACGGTCCGCCACCGGTGTGCCGGTGATCAATTTTGTGGTGCCGGCGCGCTATACCCACGCCAACACCGGCATCATTGACCGGTCCGACTTCGACAATGCCGTCAAGCTTTTGGCGGAAGTGCTGAAGCGGCTCGACGCCTCAACCGTCAAGGATCTGACAAATTTCCAGTAGCGGGCTATAGCGGCGGTCGAGACTTATTTGCCGCGGCTGGGGCGGCGAATGAGTGAAGAATCCAGGTCGCCGGCCACAGACCGGCGCTACAGTCAAGCTGCCGGCTACGCCCTCTTTTTGATCAACGCCGGTGGGGACACCGGCGCTACAAGGGCCTAACGGGTTATCTTTTTCCCGCTCGCGTCCCAAATCGCAGCGGTCTTATTGAAGTAGGAATAGTTCGCCATGTGGCAACCGATGGCCGTGCCGTTGCCGAAAACGGCATCCTCCACCGAGGGCTGGCGGGTCTTAACCGACTGGAAGAAATGCCAAATGTGTTCACGAAACTCACTGTAACCGGGCGGACACTGGTAGGTTTCTCCCTCCACCAGCTTGGTCATGCCCAGCTTTGGGTCGTGTTTCTCGTGCCACTCTTTGTCGTAGGCTTCCTGCATCTTTTCGGGGTAGCTGGAGGTGTAGTAGCAGGGCTCGTGATCCTGGCCGTCCTGCGGCGTCACGGTCAGCCGGTCGCCTTCGCCAAACACTTCAATAATGCCCCTCGTGCCGAGGAAACGGGTCACTTCCGGCTCATGGGAATTGAGCGTCATCAGAATGGCAGCTCGGAAGTTCGGATAATCGTAAAGCGTGGTCTGAAGATCCGGGTAGTCTCGTCCGTCTTTCCACTGGAACAAACCCCCCGCGGCCTGCGCCCGCTGCGGCGGAGCGTCAATGCCCATAACTGTGTGGATTCCGGTGAGCGAGTGGACGTATAGGTCGCCCGGCAGTCCCTCACCATAGTCCTTATAGGCTCGCCAGCGCGCAAAGCGGATGGGATCAAAGGGCCGCTTCGGGGCATCGCCCAACCACGTGTCCCAATCGAGGTTCTGGGGCGAGAGGTCGGGCGGCGGAGGATAGACCCACGCGCCACAGGGAGAATTCCGTCCCAAAATCCCTTCGGCGTAATAAACGTCGCCGATGGCGTTCTGTTCCACCAGTTCCTTGGCCTTGGCAATACCGATGGAACTCCGCCGCTGGCTGCCGATCTGCACAATGCGGTTGTACTTCCCGGCGGCGTCGATGATTTCAAAGCCCTCCTCTACCTTGTGGGTCATCGGCTTTTCGCAATAGACGTCTTTGCCGGCTTTGCAAGCGTCCACAATAATCTTGGAATGCCAATGGTCTGGAACGGCCACGACCACGCAATCAATCTCTTTGTTATCCAGCAGGTCCTGATAGCGGCGGGTGGTGGGCACGGTCTTGCCCGTTGCGCCGTTAATGATCTGGTTCGCCAAAATGTGCCGCCCGTCGTAGAGATCGCACGCCGCCACGCATTCAACGCCCGGAATCCCGATGGACGTCGATAGGACTCCCGTGCCTTCCATGCCGATGCCGATCATCCCGAAGCGCACCGTATCACTGGGAGGAACGGGACCGGGCGAAGCGCGAAGCTCGCGCGGCTCCAGAATAAAAGGCGGCGCGGCCAATGTTATCCCTGCGCCTGTTGAAGTGCGGATAAAGTCCCGCCGGGAAATTCTATTGCGATCCATAGATGAGACCTCCTCGAAAGACTCAGACGGTAAATGAAAGCATTATGCTAGTACCCGGGTGAGGATGGGGCAAGAAAGAAATTGATCTTGCGTAGGCCTGGCGGTAGCATCTGGGCGAGGACGGGTTGTCCATCACAGGACCTCCTGGTCTGGTTGACGGCCCCCCATAAATATCGGATGCTCAGATTATGAAAACCACTTTGGAGATTCCAGACGTAATCCTTAGCAGTGCCAGGGCCCGGGCTGCCGAACTCGGAATTCCACTACGCCAGTTTGTGACTCAAGCGGTGGCGGAGAAGCTGGAGACAGAGTCTCCATCCCGGGAAAAAGCATGGTTGAGGCTGGCAGGAAGCCTGCGGCATTTGCGCAAGAAGAACGCCCGGATCAACCAATTGATTGAACAGGAATTTGAAAGGATTGAGCCGGAGGATCGGGCTTGATCCTCGACCGGGGAACCAACAGGCCGGGAGGTCTCCTTTGGAAATCTGCTAATGTGCCATCGCTCTTAATTCCCGCGAATCCCGTTCCGTCCGATGTTCGCTAGACCTAAATCACAGCCTTCCCGCCGGTTGCGGTTCAGCCGTGCCGTTCGATCTACCCACCAGAACCAATTGATCGGCTTCGCCAACTTGTTCCCGCTTTCCGCCGCCGAAGAGCCGGGTGATGAACTTCGAGAAGGAATCCAGATAGGTGTAATAAACCGGCGTAATGTAAAGCGTGATTAACTGCGAAATCAGCAGGCCGCCTACCACTGCCAGGCCCAGCGGTTGCCGCGCGCGCCCTCCCGATCCATAGCCAAGAGCGATGGGCAGGGTGCCCACGAAAGCCGCTACGGTGGTCATCATAATGGGCCGGAAGCGGATCAGGCATCCCTGATAAATCGCATCCAGGGTGCTCTTGCCTTCCTTGCGCTCGGCTTCCAAGGCGAAGTCAATCATCATGATGGCGTTTTTCTTGACGATCCCAATGAGCATGATGAGTCCCACAAAGCCGTAAAGGTCCAGGCCCATTTTGAACAGCATCAGGCAGCCCAACGCGCCGAGGCCCGCCGAAGGCAAGCCGGAAAGAATGGTGATGGGATGAATGAAACTCTCGTAAAGCACGCCCAGCAGGATGTAAATCACCACAATGGTGATGATCAGCAGGAATCCCAAGCTCCCGATCGACTGTTCAAACTCCTGCGCCGTGCCTTGAAAGTTGGTGACGGTGGTGGCGGGCAGCGCCTTGTGCGCGAGTTGCTCAACCTCGTTCACTCCCTGGGAAAGGGAAACTCCAGGCTTCAGGTTGAAAGAAATCGTTACCGAAGGAAGCTGTCCTGTGTGGTTCACGGCCAGCGGTCCCAGGTTTTCAGTGACCTTGGCGACGGCGCTGAGGGGAACCAAGCTGCCGTTTGAGGACCGGACATACAACTCCGAAAGGTCCGCAGGACCCTGCTGGTACTGCGGAAGCAGCTCGGCCACCACCCAGTATTCATCCTCGGGGGCGTAGATCGTGGAAATCTGGTTGTCGCCGAAAGCGATGGATAGAGCCGTCTCAACCTGGGCCGGAGTCACTCCCAACGTAGCGGCCTTGTCGCGATCAATCATCACGTTGGCCTGGGGGTTGGCCATCTGCAGGTCACTGTTCACATCCTGCAAATCCGGCAGCCGGGCCATCTGGTTCGTAAAGACCTGGGATTGTTGATAGAGCTCGGTCGTATCGGGACTCTGCAGCGTGTACTGGTACAGACCTCGTGTCAACTGCCCGCCAATCTGAATGGGAGGGGGGTTTTGCAGAAATGTCAGAACTCCCGGGACGCTAAACAGCTTGGGACGCAGTTCACTGATGACCTGGTCGGTGGTGAGTTTGCGCTCGGGCTCCGGTTTGAGGTCCATGAAGACCACGCCGCCATTGCCGCCGGGGCTCGGCCCGCCCACGCCGGAGAAGGACATGATTGATTCGACATTCGGGTCAGCGGCGCAAATCCCGGTCACGACTTTCTGGTGCTGTTTCATGGAATCATATGAGATGCCCTGCTGGGCCAGAGTGAAGCCGACGATGAACCCGGAATCCACGCTGGGCAAAAACCCCTTGGGAATGATGACGAAAAGATAGCCGGTCACCACCAGGACCACGATGGAAGCCATCAGAGTTGCGAAACGATGCCTCAGCACTCCTTTCAGACTCCAGTCGTAGGTGCGGGCGAACCAATTCCACGCCTTCTCTCCCGCTTCATAGGCCGTCCCGTGTTTGTCATGCCGGTGGGAGCGGATGAAGCGGCTGCAAAGCATGGGAGTGAGCGTCAGGGAGACGAAACCGGAGACCAGAATCGCCACCATAATCACCACGGAGAATTCGTGCAGCAGGCGCCCGATGATGCCGCTCATGAAGAGAATGGGAATGAAGACGGCAGCCAGCGAGAGCGTCATGGAGAGGATGGTGAAGCTGATCTCTTTTGACCCGTCGAGCGAAGCTTCCCACACACCCTTTCCCATCTCCACGTGCCGGACAATGTTTTCCAGCATGACGATGGCGTCATCGACGACGAAACCCACTGACAGTACGAGCGCCAAGAGCGACAAGTTGTCCAGGGTATAGCCCAACAGATACATCACGGAAAACGTCCCGATGATGGCCATGGGCAGCGCCAAGCTGGGGATGATGGTGGCGGAAAGGTTGCGAAGAAAAAGGAAGATCACCAGGATGACGAGGCCGATGGCCAGGTCGAGGGTGAACTTGACATCGTGGATTGATGCCTTGATTCCCAAGGCACGGTCGAAAAGGATTTTCAGGTGGATCGAGGGCGGAATTTCGTGCTCAAATTTGGGCAGAAGGTCGCGGACTGCTTTCACCACGTCAACCGTATTGGTTCCCGGTTGCCTCTGCACGGCCAGCACCATGGCTTCGTGCCCGTCATACCAATTGGTGACCTTGTCCTCCTGCACGCCGTTAATCACCTGCCCGAGTTGATCCAGGCGGACGGGAGCGCCGTTACGATAAGCCACGATCATCGGCCGGTAAGCGGCGGCGTCCATCAACTGGCCGTTGGCTTGAACTGTAAAAGCTTTATGGGCCCCGTTCAGGGTTCCAACCGGCAGGTTCACGTTGGCGCTGCGGATCGCGTTGGCCACTTCATCCAGGCCGATGTTATCGGCCGCGAGCTTCTTGGGATCAAGCTGAGCGCGCACCGCGTATTTCCGGGCGCCGAACACCTGAACCTGGGCGACGCCGCTGATCATGGAAATGCGCTCGGCCATCATCGTTTCGGCGTATCCGTCCACTTGATAAATTGGGAGAACGTCGGAATACACCGCAAGGTAAATCACCGGTTGTTCCGCGGGATTCACCTTGCGGAAAGTGGGCGGGTTCGGCATGCCGGTGGGAAGCTGGCCGCTGGCGGCAGTGATCATGGCCTGAACGTCCTGGGCGGCAGCGTCAATGTTGCGGCTCAGGTCAAATTGCAGGGTAACATTGGTATTGCCCAACGAACTGGTGGAAGTCATCGTATCCAGCCCAGCAATGGTCGAAAACTGCCGTTCGAGCGGCGTCGCCACCGAGGAGGCCATGGTCTCCGGGCTTGCTCCCGGCAAGGATGCCGTCACTTGGATGGTTGGATAATCCACATTGGGCAGATCGCTGACGGGAAGCAGCCGGTAAGCAAACACACCGAAGATGACGATTCCAAACATGACCAGCGTGGTCATGATGGGCCGGCGGATAAATAGTTCTGAAATGTTCATAGAGCTTCCCTGTGTTAGGTCCCAGGTGTCAGGTATTAGGTTTCAGGTGAAAGGTGTTTGGTTTCAGCACCATTTCAGGCGCCGACACTGGGCGCCTGACACCGGCGTGGAATTTCAGGCTTCAATTTCCACGCTCACGCTTCTTCCGCGCCGAACACCCGGCGCCTAGCGCCTGAAACCTGACACCTATCACCTGACACCTGCTCCGCTAAAGTCCCGTCTTCACCAGAACCGTAGCGCCTGGATACAGCATCAACTGTCCATCGGTCACCACGGTTTCACCTGGCGTCAATCCCTTTTCGATTACCGTCTTGTCCTTATAAACAGACCCGACCGTTACGGGACGGTATTGCGCCTTATGATCTGCGCCGATCACGTACACATAATTACCCTGCTGTCCGGTCTGGATGGCGGGGGAAGGCGCAACCACGGCGTTCGCCTGCATCGATAAGTCCAAAACCACATTTACAAATTCTCCCGGCCAAAGGCGGCGCTGCGGATTGGGGAAAGCGCCCTTCAGCAGGATCGTTCCGGTGCTCGCGTCCACCGTGTTGTTGATAAAAATAAGTGTGCCCCATTCTGGCTTGTCCGGCTCATGCGGCACAATGGCCTCCACCCGCAGTGGACGGCGCGCTTCATATGCCTTGATTTGCGGCAGGTATTGTTGCGGGACTGAAAAATCCACATAGATGGGGCTGATCTGGTTAATCACCACCATCGGAACATCATTTACCTTCACCAGGTTGCCAGCATCAATCTGGACGGCGCCCGTCTTCCCGTCGATCGGCGAGCGGATGGTGCAATAACCCACGTTCAGTTTGGCGGTCTGAATGGCCGACTGGTCGGCGCGGACCATGGCTTCCAGCGCTGCGTAATTGTTGCGATATTGGTCGTACTGATCCTGGGAGACGATGCCCGATTTATAGAGAGCAGTATAACGTTCATTCTGCGATTGGGCATAATTGGCTTGGGCCTGATCGTGGGCCAAGTTGGCCTGCGCCTGCGCCTGCGCCGCCTCAAACGGGGAAGGGTCGATGGAAAACAACACGTCGCCCTCCCGCACAAATTGCCCTCCCTTGAAGTAAACGTGTTGCACTTCACCTTGCACCAGCGACTTCACGTTGACCGTCAGATAAGCTTCACCGGCCCCGATCACATTGATCTCCACCGGAACGGATTTCTGCGTTACGGTCCCCACCAGGACCGGGACTGGCGGACGCTGGGCGGGCTGCAGGACGTCTCCGCTGGCTTTATTCCCTGCGCAGCTTGAGCTTAGCGCAGCAAGCGCCAGGACGGCGCTTGCTGCTGCCAGCAGCCGCCAACCTGCCCAGCCGGAATTCCTTCGCTGCACACGTACGGAAATCAACTTCATATCCGAATTGCCTCCCCAGTGCTCCTCTAGATTAAAGTTACGATCCTGGCCCCCAAAGTGTTTCTCTTGGAGGGATTTTCGGTATGGATCAACCCTCGGTTTGCCCTTCTGCCCAAGGTCAGAACGGAAAGCAACGCTCTCTGCATCGTCGTGAAAGAGAGATCCGTTTCCCGGTGGCCGATTATTTCGTCGGGCGGCCCTGTGCTTCCCTTTTATCCTAACATTTTGGCCTGTTTCGCGCGATTCCAACCCGAGTCCCGGCAGTGGTACGTTTTCGCGGCTGTAGCGGCGGTCTCTGACCGCCGAACTTGAACTTTCGACGATTTCCGGCGCTCGCTGTCAGGGCAAGCGCTGTTACAGCAAGCTTCCCCGCCACGCCACTCTCCGCCAAATGGCCAGCAGGGCCCTTGGAGCGGTGCCTCGCACGGCCTGAGTGTAAATCAAGCCGCTCCTGCGCCTTGGGAATTTGTATCCAAATCTATCAGACGCATTTTATCAGTCGGAAGTTTCAAAATATTGCAGCGCGAGACCGTTCGCTGGAGTAGTTTGCTGCATTTCCGTAACTTACCACCCGTATCAATCAGAACAGAGCAATTTCGGCAAGATCTGCTCTGCAAAAGTTGATGGCCTCCCGGCGCGGCCGGTCAGACTTCTGAACGAGATTCAGCGGCCCGGCTACCGCTGGGAAACCTGAAGATGGCGCAGGCGCGGCAGACAACTCCGAGTTGGCGCCACCCGCTGGACGCTTCGGTTGTTCCTGGGAAAAGATCAGTTGGTAGAGAGCAAAGATGGCTTTTCCCGCTTACATGCGGGAAATCTTCACGTAGCGGACCACGTCGGGGATGCTTCGAACGACCATATAAGCCAGTACTAATCCTACTACCCACCGCATCGTACGACCCATCATGTTGCTCCTTTCTTTTCTTAACGCGCCCCTGGCTATCGGGAGCTTCAGTCTCGACCCGATCATAGCAGTTTCGCCGGGCGAATCGTCGAAAAGCTCTACGGGTCGAGAACCGCCACGATTATTTGATGCGCACCGCCGCATCCAAGGGCGCATTCAGATTGCCGGCCGCCCGTGCAACGATTCGAATTGATGATGTGGGCAGCGAGGTCGCATCCATCACAAAACGGCGTATGCGCCACCCGTGTGATCCCCGCGCAAGCGGAAATCCAGGCTTTACCTGTGGTGACATGGACCCCCGCCTTCGCGGAGGTGACAGTAAAAGGCGTGTGGCAGCGAGAGGAGAAACCGTTGACACCGCGGCTGGCGTTAGAGTAGGAGAAGAATCGACGCGGAGGCGCGATTCCTTCTCCTCTCGCCAAACCGGACGTGCGGATTTCCCGTATCCGCACGTGGCGCAGCCGGTGACTGGCACTCGTCGAGTTGGAGATTCTATCACTAGCCGGGATGCTCGTTATGCCGAGATGGTGGGGCTAGTCAATTCACCGCTTCGTTCTTGATCTTTTTTGCCAGCTTTTCGATTTTGTTCGCTTGGTGAACCACGCTGACCGATAGGATGTTGGAGTTCGACTTATCCAGATTCTCCTTCAGGGATTTGGCAAGCTTAAGAAGCTGATTGGCATCACGCTGCGTCTTCTGAAAATTAAACTTCATCAGCTTTTCTTTTTGCTTTGGCGTCATAGGAAGAGGCTGGGATGGAGCGGCCGGTGGCGCGGGGAACGAAGGATTTGTCGGAAATGGATGATGCGCCTGCTGCGCGGCTTCAGCGGCAAATGCCGGACGCGGCCGGCGTAGCAGTGGCGTCAGTTTCAGCGCGCCAAAGATGGCGGCGCCTACGATGAACGACGCAGCGATGTTCCTTCGAGTTCCATGGTGAGATTGAGGCATCCGTAGCATCCTTTCGTTTTCCCAGCGTCCCAGCCACTCGATCTCGGTCCCATCGTGGGAGGTTGCCGGGCTGGGCCGATATGCGGAAAGGTATCCAGTGCTCGTTCCCGAATCCTTTGAACCAGTGTATACGTTTCCGGTTCCTTGCGGCAACCCGTGGGTAGTGGCGCAATTTGCTGTAGCGGCGCTCTATGAGCGCCGGAAACCGCGGAGGATCCAAGTTCGGCGCTCATAGAGCGCCGCTACAGCAAACAAGCTACTCCACTACCTACCTGCAAAAAACCCCTGCTTCAAGTTTCGCCTTCTGGTACAATGGCGCCCGATTTCTGAATCCGGACCGGGGGGAAGCGGGAAGCTTGGATATCGAGATTTAACTGGGTTTGAGTCTCTATCCAACCGGGCCGCCGGGATCGCGTCGTCGTGGCCCAATCCGCCGAGTAGGCATGGTTGGCAGCCAGCCCGCGAACCATTGCTTCCACAAGCTCCGAGGAGGGATGATGCGAGTCCTGCTTCAGCGCCTGGCCATTCTCTGGGTTCCCATCCTTGCCTTTTCAACGCTGCGAGCGCAGACTTATCAATCCCACATCCAGCATCCCATCGTGCAGTACAAAATGTCGGCGCGGCTCGATCCGGTTCCGAAGACGATCCACGGACACTACATCCTGACTTGGTGGAATCACACCGCCGATGCCATTCCCGACCTCTATTTTCACCTCTACCTGAACGCCTTCAAAAACATGGACAGCACCTTCATGCGCGAGGGCAACATCAGCCGGCGGCGCTTCGTGACGAATTATTGGAAGACGAAAACGGGCGAAAGCAAGTGGGGTTGGGTGGATGTGGACCGGATTCAGGAGGTAGGTGGGCCGGACCTCACCGGCTTGCAAACCTTCGTCCATCCCGATGACGCCAATGCCGCCGACCGCACCGTGATGCGCATTGTGCTGCCCAAGCCCATTCCACCACACGGCACCATCCAGTTGGCCGTGGACTTCACTTCCAAGCTGCCTCGAGCCCTGGCCCGCACAGGTTACGAAGGCCAGTACTTCCTGGTGGCGCAGTGGTTCCCGAAAATCGGCGTTTACGAAGCGGCGGGCGAGCGCGGGCGCAAGCAGGGCGGCTGGAACTGCCATCAATTCCATGCCAACACCGAGTTCTACGCGGATTACGGCGTCTATGACGTGGACTTGACCGTCCCCTCGAAATTCGTGGTGGGCGCCACCGGTTACTTACGGCAAAAGCTCAGTACCTCCAATGGAACGGCCACCTACAATTTTTATCAGCAGGACGTTCACGATTTCGCGTGGACCGCGAGCCCGCTCTTTTTGAAGATCACCCGCACGTTCCGATGGGAGCACGAAGTGAAACCGGAAGAGGTGGTGCATTGGGCAAGGATCTTCAACCTGCCTTCCGACCAGGAAAATCTCCGGGACGTCACCGTTAACCTGATGCTTCAACCGGATCATCAGGGCATTGAGAACCGCTATTTCCGCGCGATTTTCAACGGCCTGAAGTATTTTGGCCTGTGGTATGGCGCTTATCCCTATGACACGCTGACGGTGGTGGATCCGCCGCGCAACTCGCACACGGGTGGCATGGAATATCCCACCTTCATCACCGCGGGCGCCTATTTCTGGCCCGGCAAGCATCAGTTGAGCCCGGAAGGCGTGACCGTCCACGAATTCGGCCACCAGTTCTGGTATGGGCTGGTGGGCAACAACGAGTTCGAGGAAGCCTGGCTCGACGAGGGCTTCAACACTTACTCCACGGGCAAAGTGCTGGAGACCGCCTACGGAGGCGGCTGCCGTTATCAGCGTTTTTGGGGCATCCCGGTGGCGATGACGCCGTGGTTCCGCGTGAGCCTACCGGAGTTTCCATTCGCTGGGGTAGGCCATCTGCCCGTGGGCGCCTATTTCAACTGCCTGAAAGTTCCTGAACGCACCGCGGGCCGTGGTTTCTATCTGGAGCACGCCAAGGATGACGATCTGGTCCGTAACGGCTGGCAATATCTGGATGGCGCGAGCTACGTGGTGAATTCCTATACTCGCACCGGCCTGACCCTTCGCACCCTGGAGAGCTATCTGGGTCCGGACGTCATGGCCCGCGTTATGCGGACTTATCAAACGAATTGGCGCTACCGCCATCCCTGTACTCAAGACTTCATCGATGTGGTGAACCAGGTTTCCGGCCAGAATATGAATTGGTTCTTCCAGCAGTTCTTTTATAATTCGAACGTAGCGGATTACGAAGTCGCCAGCGCATCCTCGCATCCCATTCTCGGCAAAGTGGGAATCTATGGCGAGGGTCCGCGCAAGACCACATATTCAGAACAGAAAGCACGGGCGGCCTTTGAGAAGAGCTCCCACAAGATGTACCGTTCCACCGTCATTGTGGAACGGCGGGGCGAAGCCATTGCGCCGGTGGATGTTGAGGTCCGGTTCGACAACGGCGAAACGGTGACCAAGCACTGGGACGGGCAATATCGCTGGGTCAAGTACGTCTACGAAAAGCCCACGCGGATTGAATCCGCCGTGGTGGACCCGCAGCACAAGCTCGCCCTGGATGCGAATTTCACCAACAATAGCTATGTGGTCCGCGAAAACAATCACGGCGCGGAGAAGTGGTATGTCCGCTGGATCTTCTGGTTGGAGAATCTGTTCTTTGCCGCTGGATTTTTCAGTTGAGGCTTCTTTGAAGCCAGGGAGCTCACAATGAATTCTGGAACCGCTCTCAAACAAGGATTCGGGTTGATGCCGCAAGCGCGGCGCGCCGTCTGGCTGCTCTTCCTCTCCAACCTGGTGCTCGCTGCAGTGGCGGCGTGGCCCATTTACGATGGCATTCAAGCCTTCACCGTTCACCGCCAGGCGGCGCAGGCGCTCACCTCCGGCTTTTCCACGGACTGGCTCACTGACTTCGCGATGAATCAAAAGGGCGCGCTGAATCGCGATGCGAACTTTGCGGAAGCTTTCGGGCTGATCACAATCCTGGTAAACAGTATTCTAGCAGGGGGCGTCCTCAGCAGCTTCCGGCCCAGGGTTCTTACCGGTTTCCCCGGAAGCTTTTGGAGAGACACGGGCTGTTATGCCTGGCGCTTGGTCCGGTTGATGCTTCTCGGCCTCATCGGTTACTGGATTATGTTCCGGCTGTTGAGGGAAGACCTGAGTGAAGCGGTGCTGCATTGGACCGCTAGCTGGCAGAATGAGCCATCCGTGGTCTGGGTGCAGGTGGGCGCAGGCATTTTGCTGCTCATCGCGCTGGGCCTGCTGAACCTAGTGATGGATTTTTCACGCATCAAGCTAGTGAAAGATGAAAGGTCGAGCGCCCTCGAAGCCCTTTGGGAAGCGTTCGGCTTTTGCTTCAGCCGCTTGGGCAAGGCGCTCGTGGTTTATGTGATTCCATCGCTCGGTGGACTGTTGCTGCTCGGCATCTATGTTTTGCTGATTCGCTGGGGGCACGCCGGGCACGTTGGCGGCGCCATCTCCGGCCACGGACACCATGACGCATTGATGATCCTTGCGCTCTTCATTCTGCAACAGGCTGTGATCTTCGGCCGTTACTGGTTTCGCGTCGCCACCTGGGCCAGCGAATGGTCGCTTTATCCTTAAGAAGCTATCAGCGTTCAGCCGTCAGCAAGAAACAGAACAATCCGGCTGAATGCTGTCCGCTGATGGCTGATCGCTGAAGGCTGACTGCTGAAAGCTGACCGCTTCTTACAGGAATCCGATTGACGCCACAAGAAGAAATCATCAACACCGAGCGTTCCGTTCTCAAGGCTCTATGCCAAGGTTTGTTGCGGGGTCCGGCCTTTACCCAAGTCCGGGCAAGTCTGGCGGACTACCCTTGGCGCGAGCCAATCCATCAAGCCCTCTTCCGCGCTCTTCTTTCCATTCCATTTAGCGATCCCAAAATTATCCGCGATCTTCTACCCGCCCGCCTCACGCTCCTCGGCTTCCCGGACGTCCGGTTTGAAGAACTGTTCGAGCCGGTTTCCCTTTCACCGGAAATCGTGGGTCAGCTCGTCGAATGGCTGCGGCAGATTCGTTGAAAGACTGTTGCCCTTCGTGGTCACAACGCGTATTCAAGGTTCCACGCCGCAAGCCGCTAGGACCAGGGCGGGTAGCTACGACGAGCGCCTTACCTCGTCGTGGGCCTTCCAAATAGTGATATCATTTTCCGCAGGTTACTCTTCCGGCGAGGAAGACGTAGCGACCGCGCCCCTTTGAAAACGGCGAATGTTCACCAGGAGCTTCCACTGGTCACAGCGGCCGGCCCTGCACCTCAAGGAAAGCCCACGACGAGAAAAACCGCTCGTCGTGGCTTATTCACCCACTACGAACATGCCTCCGTCATTTTCGGTATAAATCTTGCCGTCCCCGCTAACCGCGATGGGCGTGTAAGCCGCACCCACAGCCAGTCGCAAGAAAAGGCTGCCTCTAAGCGTCCCTCCTTGGTTGATTGCATATACGTGCCCATCTTCACTGTTGCCGTAGATCGTCCCGTCCGAGTCAACCGCCGGAGCGTTCACGCACCATTCATAGCCGTTCGGGTGGCGCGGGCCTATCGTCGTGTTCTTAAACTGCCATTCAATCACGAGGTCCGAACTCAGTTGTGTGATGTAGTATGGACCATTCCTAGCGTAGTGGTTATCCTTGATTATCACTGAGTAGGTCCCGTCATGCGCGTAGATGGCAGGAGTTTCGTCCCAACCGAAATTGTAGTTGGCGATGTACTGACCGGAAGAGCTGATTTTCAACAGGTAACCGCGACTATTATCGCCGCCGAATGCCCCGTAAAAGACACTACCGTCTGGGGCCACAGCGGGAGTGGACGAAGACTGATCTACTACCCAACCAGTAACGTTTGGGGCAACGGCGCGCAAGGATGTCTGCCACTTGGGCTTCATATTCGCGTTGACCGCTACCAAATACGCATAGTTGGAAAAGAAGTGGGCACGGCTCACCGTATAGATGGTTTGCCCATCGACAGAAACAGCCGGGGCAACGTTTATACCCGGCCGCTGCGACCCGCATGGAGCCTTCAGGCCGCAAATGGAAGGCGCTCCCGGTACCAAGGCCGCATAGCTGACTTTCGTCACTTCGCCTTGCGGTGTCACTTTCACAAGCCAAGCTCCTCGCACGTCAGAAATCCACGGATTTTTGGGATCAAGCGCAAGCGCATTATAATAAACGTTCCCAGTCCGATCCACTGTTAACGGACCCGAGACAAAAGTGCTTGGGTCAGAGCCAAAAGGAGTGTAGTGAGCAATAACCGCTCCATCGGACTCCCGTAGTTTGTAGATCGACCCGGCGAATCCCGGAACAAAGACAAAGCCGTCGTTAAGGGCAGCGTGAAAGACGGGCTCCCAGCCGATAAGACCCGCGTACCCGCCACCGTTCGGCTCCGGCTTCCAGTCGCTCTGGAAATTCCACTGTTTGGCCAGGTTCCCACCTCGCCATGCAAAGGCCCGTTCGTTCCAGATTTGGCTATCCCAGGCGTTCGGACCGCACGGATAGGGTTTGCCGGAGCCGGGCGGCCTGCATGAGATATACCTTCCGGTCTTGAATTCCATGAAAACTTTATTTTCGTCGATTAGGGGAGTCTGGTAGTGCACCGTTAGGGCACCGCCCGTTTCCGCCATCTCCCTGTTGGTGAACGGATCGAAGATGACGCTGGCAAGCTGACTAGCGGGGGTTTGCCCGACGGCCGGCGTCGCGCCGGTGTGTTGGGGTGTGCGAGCCCACTGCGGCCAGTCAACGATTATTCTGACCAACATGTTGGCCACAGGCCTCCCACGTAAGCCAACCAGAACCGCCATTGCCGCACAGAGCGAAAGCACAAGAATTCTGGGTTTCATGAGCCAATTCCGTGTGTGTTTATTGCGCCGCCTGCGCAATTGCTAACTGGAGGGGAATCCAATCCAACTCGATCTCCTTGGGCGCCGGGTTGTTTCTGTGCTTGGAAACGGGGGACCCCAAGACCATCAAACCGTCATCTACACCGACGAACCACCTCCATGCGAAATCGACGGATCGGGGCGGTGAGAGATGAATCCACTTCATTGCGCTGAGGTCAAATTCGTACAGCGACACGAACCGTGGCGATCCTTCTACGAATATGACTTTCGCCAGGAGCCGATCTGGTGGCACGTATGCAGCGCCGACGACCTGGGCAAACGCTTTCACCGGCGATGGGGGAATCAACTCTGGCGATGGCGGCAGCCCAGTGTAGACCACTGTCGGGTGCGTCCCGTCGATATTCACCACCCCGAACATGCGGCTTTGAGGAAGCCAGAACCAAACCTTGTCGGTCGTCAACCCGAACGAAAAAGCCCCTCCTTCTCGCGGTCCCTCCTTGACGAAGACGGCATCCTGAGGAAACTCCGAAAAGGTGAAAGCTGTCCTGAGAATGTTCCCGCCTTGGTCATACTCGACCAGGACGGGAAAAGTCCCGGGGTCTCCGCTCACGTTTGCCCCACCGTTCAGGGCCCAGATATGGTCTTGGCTGTCCACCTCCACTCCTATGATTTGATAGCCGGTGTATCGCAGGGCCTTTTCGAGCGTTCCGTTCCGACTGTAGATCAGCAACGCTCCAATCGGCGGGAAGCTGGGGCGGGAGGGGAAGTCCACTGTCACTGCCACAAGACCCGATGATCCGATGGAAACGTCCCATACCGCGGACTCCACCGCCTGTGGCACCGCTGCCAGAGGGTTAATCGACACCACAGCAGCACCGTTCTGTTCAAAGATTTGAATTTGCGGCTCGGACTGGTCCGTTGACTTAAGCTTGTAAGAGATAACGAAGTGATTTTCCACTTTGACTCTTGCTGGGCCCCCGACCGTCATGAACGTCTGACGGTTCACTGTTGCGCTGGCTGCACCTAGAGCCATCTGGCCGCATGCGGACCAAGCCAAAATAACGAGGGCCGCAAATGAAGGACCAATGAGGGCCAGGCTGAGGCGTTTGTTCAGTTCGTTGACCATACTAAACCACCCTTTCGTTTCAAGTCACGATCTCGGATTCACGGCTTATGTCGGTCGGTCACGGCGCTGAACCGTGAAGTGGACTCAGTGACGCGGTAAGCCAGGCCGTCCCTTGCAGACGCCCGTCCACGGCCAGCGCCGCGCTAGTAAGGCTTGCAATTTTGAAAGGTCTCGCAACCCTTGCAATTTCCACTCGTATACCAGCAAGCATCGCAGCAGGCGGCGACATTCACAATCTGACATGTGTAACTTGCGCAGGTGCCGCAACTTTGATAGAACCTTCCCTCACGGTAGCCTGCGCACCCGCTGCCGCATTTCTCGTCGGGGGGTGGTGGTGGGGCGGGTTGGCATCTTAATCCCATGAATATAGATCCCGGGGCAGCACAGAGAGGCGTTGAGCTCACCGAGTTCAGAAGGGCAGAAACCAATGCGCTAGAATGAGCCTTGCTGGAGGAGTTCATGACGAGGCCGCTTCCCCGCCGCCGTACGCCCTCAAACATTCCTACAACGACTCCCACCCCTCCAAGCCTGATAATCTTCAGGGATTCTGGCTGAATAATCGTAAGCGGGCTTCCAAATGGCGCGGACCCGGCGGTTTTAACCAAGGATGTGGCGAGTATCGCGATCAGAGTAACCCTCAATGACGAGTTAAGCGGACTATGCATACTTTCCTACTCCTTAGTGATTGTAGGTGTAGCTCGGCGGCTGGCACTACGGGCGAAGACTGCGCTTGGGCCGGAGAAACATGGCAGGAAAGGAAAAAACGAGAGAGAAGGGATCTCCCCCCCGCGAGAAGCAATCAGGCATTGGCGTCTCATAGCCGCTCCTAAACCCTTGGCTATTTGACCATTGGTAAGATATCAGGACAGTAATACTATTCCGCTCCCTTTGTCAAGCGATATTTTCCAGAGAAATCTTTGAAACTTTGAAAATGATTTCAAGCTGCTTTCCACCAGCCACCAGAACCAGGGCCCGCCCAAATGCGGCGGGCGGTTTTGACTTGAAACCTCGGTGCATAGAGGCCGGGACAGCCCAAAGCTGGACCTTTCACACAGGCCCTGCAGCGCTGCTTTGCCGCCAGCCGGAACGGCAGCCGCCCATTACCCACCTGCCTGTCTCGCTCACGCCGCGCATTTCCTAGGCCTCAAGCGCCGCATCCAACAGCTCATGAGTTCCCTGGTTTTCAGAACTAAAGTCATTGAAGAATCGAACCCCGGCCGGCTCGCCCAAGCTGCCACCGCCATCGAAGTTCTTCTGGTTTTCGCTGGCATTCTGCTTTACATCTGGCGATGGCAATACCAGCATCCCCGCGCTTGGCTGTGGCTTCTGGCTGCCGTTTTGCTGAGCCATTTTATCCATCACGACCGGCTCGCCGATCTTGGATTTGGTCTCTCTCAAATGCGGGGAAGCGCGGAAGCCATTTTGCCGCTGGCTGTGGCCATCTATCTCCCCGTTTTCATCTATTCGCTGGTTCGTGGCGATCTGCACATAATTCTGCCAAACCGCGTTGCCCTCAACCGGTTCCTCGGTTATGGCGGGTGGTGCGCAGTCCAGCAATATCTGGTGCAATCCTACTTTCATCGCCGCTTCATGCAGGTGATTCGCACCCCGCATCTGAGCGCCGCGCTGGTGGCGGTGATGTTCGGCGCCTGTCATATCCCGAACACGATCCTGATGGCCGTCACCACGCTCGGCGGATACATCCTGGCGGAAGTTTATGCCCGGCACCGCAATATCTGGCCGCTGGCGTTGGCGCAGGCTGTGGGGGGAATCCTGGTGGCCACGCTCGCTCCACCGGCTCTCATCCACAACATGCGTGTTGGGCCGGGATACTACCTGCGAATTCATCGCTGATGCGGGATTGCGCTGTAATGCTCTTAAGGGTGAGAGAGCGGGCCGCAGTAAAGAGGCGAAACCGCAGGGGCCGGATCCATTCATATCCGGGCAAAAGCCGTTCGCAGTGCTAATTTGGCACAACGCCAATCGGCAAAAATATTCTGTCTCACCTGTCTCATCGGTCTCCCTTGTCTCATTTCTTTGTGGTAGCCTGCTGTCATGGCATTCGATCGCTCAGGACGGTGGCCTTCAGTAAAGCAAGCCGGACCGGAGCGGGAGGGATCGGGATCAAAGCTGGAATGTCTTTTGTTATCAGTCGCCAAGGCTGCACGTCGAATGATTCTATTGCAGATTCAAAGAGTGGCCCCGGCAGAGGCCCGAGGCGCATGTTCCTTGATGGACGAGTCCCCTTCCCAGGTTGGAATCGTGAGCTTAAGATGGATTGAGTACTCGTTCCAGTAGCCGGTTTTTGAAGGAGGCTCGCCGTGGAGAAGGTCACTGCATTGAATGTAAACGGGGTGAACCAGGTGGTGGATGTGGAGGGAGACACCAGCCTGCTCACCGTCCTGCGGGATCACCTGGACCTGACGGGGTCAAAGTATGGCTGCGGCGAAGGACAATGCGGCGCCTGCACGGTGTTGATTAACGGCTTTCCGCGCCGGTCTTGCATCACCCACGTGGCGGCCACTCGCGGCAAGCAGATAACCACCATCGAAGGCCTGGCGAAAAACGGCAAGCTTCATCCCGTCCAGCAGGCGTTTCTGGACGCCGGATCATTCCAATGCGGCTATTGCACTTCAGGCATGATGATGACGGCGGTTTCACTTTTGAAGACCAACCCCAACCCCACGGCTTCTGAAATCGCTCACTTCATGCAAGGCAATATCTGCCGTTGCGGAACTTACCAACGGATCATCGCTGCGATTCAGCAGGCGGCCAAGAGCATGAAGGAGGCGCGGCCATGAAGAGCGGGGAAATGGAACCGGTGGTGATTGAACCCGAGCGCTATGAATTTGACGCTCCACCCGCTTATCACTTTGAAGTGGACCGGCGCGATTTCTTCAGGGTTCTGGGCGGTGGCCTGCTGATGGTCTGCGTCCTGCGGGACGCGAAGGCTTTTCAGGAATCCGGCGGGCGGCGCATGCCGTGGCGTGGCCCGGACGAGCCGGAGAACATCTCGGCGTGGCTGCACATTGGTGAAAGCGGCAAGGTGACGGTCTTTACTGGCAAAGTGGAAGTGGGACAAAACATCCGCACTTCGCTCATCCAGGCGGTGGCGGAGGAGTTGAAAGTGGCGCCCGCCAACGTCCAGATGGTGATGGGCGATACCAGCCGCACTCCGTTTGACATGGGAACATTTGGCAGCCGCACGACGCCTACCATGAACCCGCAGCTTCGCAGGGCGGCTTCTGCGGCCTCCGATGTGTTGATCGCGCTTGCCGCCAAAAGGTTCAGCGTGGACCGCGCCCAACTGCTGGCGGCGGACGGCAAGATCACCGACCCGGCCACACATCAGTCCATTGGCTATGGAGAGCTTCTGCATGGAAAGCAACTGGCAGAGGCCATTCCAGCGGTTGATCCGCTGGAGCCTGCAACCCAATGGAAAGTGATGGGGACCTCGCTGCCCAAAGTGGACGGCGTGGAATTCGTGACCGGAAAACACCGTTATCCCTCGGACCACAGACTGCCTGGCATGTGGTTCGGCAAGGTTCTGCGGCCAGCCTCCTACGGCGCAAGTCTGACGTCGCTTGACACCAAGGCCGCTGAGTTGCTTGGAAACGTGAAGATTGTCCACGATGGCAATTTTGTTGGCGTGGCCGCGCCTACGCCGGAGTTGGCTGTTAAGGCGCTGGCGGCGATCCGAGCGGAGTGGAAGCCATCCTCCGAAGCCCAAAACAAGATTTCCAATAAGGAGCTATTCGGGTTTTTGAAGCAAACCGCCTCAAACAATGGTGCGCATGAAGACCGCATGAGGCACGCCGCCGGCTCCATCGACGAAGGATTGGCAAAAGCAGATCACCACCTGCGGCGCACCTACACCGTTGCTTACATCCAGCACGTTCCGCTTGAGCCCCGGGCCGCCTTGGCTGAATGGAAAGATGGCAAACTGACCGTCTGGACTGGAACGCAACGGCCGTTTGCCGTTCAGAATGATCTGGCGGAGGCGTTCCGCATCTCCAAACATCAAGTGCGCGTTGAAATGCCGGACATGGGCTCCGGTTACGGGGGCAAGCACACGGGCGAAGCGGCGCTGGAAGCGGCGCGCCTGGCCAACGCAGCAGGCCATCCAGTGAAAGTGGTGTGGACCCGCGAAGAGGAATTCACCTGGGCTTATTTTCGTCCCGCCGGACTGATCAAGATCAATAGCGGCGTTGGCCACGACGGGCGGATCACCGCCTGGGAATATCACAACTATAATTCGGGCGGAGCTGGAATTGGAACGCCTTACGATGTGCCCAATCAACTCGTCCAATTCCATCCCACCCAATATCCGCTTCGCCAGGGTTCCTACCGCGCCCTGGCCGCCACCGCCAACCATTTCGCGCGAGAATCGCATATGGATGACCTGGCGCGCTTGGCGCAGATGGATCCGCTCCAGTTCCGGCTTGTCAACCTCAAGAATGACCGGTTGAAGGCCGTGTTTGAAGCCGCCGCCGGGAAGTTCGGATGGGGCCGCGAAAAGCCTTCGCGGCAGCGTGGCTTTGGAATGGGAGGCGGAGTTGAAAAGGGTGGTTACGTGGCCACCTGCGCGGAAGTGGCCATTGACGGCTCGACCGGGAACGTGAAGGTGGTGCGCGTTGTTACCGCCTTTGACTGCGGCGCGGTGGTGAATCCGGACGGGCTGCGCAATCAGATTGAAGGCGCGAACGTGATGGGATTGGGAGGCGCGTTGTTCGAAGCCATTGAATTCAGCGATGGCCGAATCCTGAATCCGCGTTTTTCCGCTTATCGCGTGCCGCGCTTCAGCGACTTGCCGAAGAATGAAGTGGTGCTGGTGGACCACAAGGATCAACCCTCAGCGGGAGCGGGTGAGACGCCGCTGATGGCCCTCGCCCCCGCCATTGGCAATGCTATTTTCAGCGCCACGGGAATCCGGCTCACGTCCCTGCCGATGGTTCCCAATGGACTGAAGACTTAAGTGAGATTCATATCCCAGGTAATACGAAGGAGATTAACACTTGGCACAACCTGTAACGCGACGGGATTTTCTGAAAGCCTCAGTGGCGGCAACGGGAGCATCACTCAGCGTGGCCGCTTTATCCTCCGGCAATCCCGCGCCGGCCTCGAACTCCGCGCCACTGCCCATCAAGAAAGCAGTCCTGCTCGGCATGTTGCCGGAGAAGCTGAGTTATGAAGAACGATTCCGCCTGGCCCGCGATTGCGGGTTCGAAGCCGTGGAGGCTTATACCACCGAAGACCAAAAAGAGGTGGAGACCATCAAGCGCGCCGCGGAGAGCGCCAAGATTCGCATCCATTCGGTGATGAATATGGGCCATTGGAAATGGCCTCTGTCCAGCCCTGACCCGGCGGTGGTTCAGAAAAGCGTACAGTCCATGCGCACCTCTCTTCACAACGCCCATTTCTGGGGCGCGGACACCGTCCTGCTGGTTCCCGCCGTGGTGAATTCCGGGACCACCTATCGCCAGGCCTGGCATCGGTCACAGAAGCAAATTCGGGCGTTGATCCCGCTGGCTGAGCAGCTCCGCGTGATGATTGCGCTGGAAGAAGTGTGGAACAAATTCCTGCTGAGTCCTCTCGAATTCCCGCGCTTTGTGGACCAGTTCCAAAGCCCCTGGGTGAAGTCCTACTTCGATGTGGGCAATGTGGTGCTTTACGGCTATCCGCAGGATTGGATTCGAGAACTCGACAAGCGCATCGTGAAAATGCACCTGAAGGACTTCAACCGCAAAACCAACCAGTTTGTGAATCTTGGAGACGGCAGCATCGAGTGGCCTGAAGTGCGGAAGGCGTTGGCCGAGGTGGGCTACAATGGATACGCAACGACAGAGCTGGATGGCGGCGACGAAGCGTATCTGAAGGACGTGAGCAAGCGAGTGGACCGGCTGGTGTTGGGGGTTTGAAAGTTCATCAGGACCCGAGAAGTCGGGAAGATTAAGTCAGACACCCCCCGCGAAGCGGGTGGCTTGATGAGTAGGGCCCCGTCAAACGGGGTCGGTTTGTTGGTTAGGGCGTCGCGCCGAACGCGCCCGCCAGCTCAAGGAAGCGTCGAATTCCTGACTGCCCCCCGCGCCGGCATTTAAGTTCATGCCGCGCTCGCCCGCTTCCCTTACAGTTATCCAGCGATAACGGAGTCGCCGCCTTCCCCAAAGCAAATTGATTGTGCCTCGACCAGCGATATTTCGCG